>Ga0209376_1003802_pt1 | contig 13458 bp, 14 predicted proteins | sample GraSoiAngelo_134_FD_185891 | JGI IMG/M metagenome (GOLD analysis project Ga0209376, IMG submission 185891) | Grasslands soil microbial communities from the Angelo Coastal Reserve, California, USA - 14_0929_05_30cm (SPAdes) (version 2) | ecosystem: Environmental > Terrestrial > Soil > Grasslands ... | reverse complement strand
CTTCAACTATCCAGAAAGGAAACGGTGCCAGGCTAGTTTTCTGCGACATTCCTGCCACACCGTTGACGGCCTGCCGACAGCAACGCGGTTGACAGTCTTTTCCCTATAAAGTAGCCTGACCCCATTTCAGTTTCGTGACCTAGGGAGGCCAATGCATGAATTGGACGGAGATCCTGTACCCGGTCGCATGGCTGTGGAAACCAAAGCTGTACCTCACCTTTCTGTTTTTTGTTGCCGCTGCCTACTTGCTCATCGTCTTCAATTGGTACTACTCGGACGGAGACCAGGCGGGCTACCTGCTGAAAGTTTCGAGAAAGGGGTGGGTCTGCAAGACATACGAAGGCGAGCTCGCCATCACCACCCTGCCCGGCGTTGCGCCGATGGTCTGGAACTTTTCTGTCTCGGATGACGCAGTGGGGAAACAACTCTCAAGCGTCCCCGGCAAGCGAGTCGTGCTTCACTACAAGGAGTTCCGCTATATCCCCACGACCTGTTTTGGTGAGACCACCTACTTTGTGGACCGTTTCGAGGTCACGGAGTGACGTCTTATATGGAGGAAAGAAAAAGGTGCGCGGTCGGCCTAGCCTTGGCTGAGCAAAATGTCTCATCAACAAGGGAGGCAACATGTCTAATTTCGCGGGCGTGATATGGCTGAAGGTCGCCGTTGTGTATTTCGTCATTGGGGTTGGTCTGGGAATCGTCATGGGCATGTCTGGAGACCATGCCCAATTTCCGACCCACGCTCACATCAACTTGCTCGGCTGGGTATCCTTGGCGTTGATCGGTCTTATTTATCGCCAGTTCCCGGATATTGCCGATAACAAACTGGCCAAAGTTCAGTTCTGGCTTCATAACCTGGCGTTGCCCGTCACGATGCTGGCTTTGGTTGGTGTTCTACGCGGGAACACCGCGCTGGACCCAGTCGCAGGAATAGGCTCGTTAGTTATTGGCGTTTCTGTCCTTCTGTTTGCGGTCAACGTGTTGAGAATATCTCCGAAATAGGGATTTAAATGGGGACAGTGTGAGCTTGCCCAGGCTGCTTTTCTGCTATAATCCCGCCCCATTATGAAACCACGAATTACGGTCATTACCTTGGGCGTGGATGATTTGGAAAAGTCGCTCGTGTTTTATCGCGATGGGCTGGGATTTCCGACGGAAGGGATTGTCGGCACGGAATTCGAGCATGGCGCCGTGGCCTTTTTTGATTTACAGCCGGGGCTGATGCTAGCCCTGTGGTCCCGAGATAATATCGCTCATGACACGACCCTCGACAAAACCGCTCACAGCCCTACCGAGTTCACCATCGGCCACAATGTCGGCAGCAAAAAAGAAGTCGACGCGGTGATGGAGCAAGCGAGACGAGCGGGGGCCACGATTATCAAGCCTGCCGAGAATACGTTTTGGGGAGGCTACGCCGGGTATTTCAAGGATCCCGACGGTCATCTGTGGGAGATCATCTGGAATCCACGAATGGAGGTACCTGATTAGGCCTGACGGCCTGCCGATGGCGATCTTCAAGAGCTGATGGCTTATAGCTAATGGCTTATAGCTCCAGGCAAGAAGGAAACCGTTCTGGCCATATGCCATATGCCATCAGCTATACGCTCCTACGATCGCCGCCCACGCCCACACGCTCCCGTGCGCGTGGCCATTGACAAGGCTGGCGAGGGGCGTATCATGAGGGACCGCTGCAAGCCTTTCTTTCGACCGACCCCTAGCAAGGGAGGACACCATGTCGCTCATGTGCTCGATGCAAGTCTGCAAAGCACAGGCTGGGCTGTGCGGGCACGAGAAGATGATGTTCGGGATCGCCGTGCTCCTGGTCGCTGGTGCGGGCGCCTACTTTTTCCTCGGCTGACCTGAACGCCACAGGGCGAGCCACCGTCCGGACGGCCCTGCCGGGCCGAGGTGGATGCTCGTGCTTCCTCTCAAGACAAGAACAATGGCGACTCCCCACCCACACGATCCCACCCCGCATGACGCCGCGCCTATGCGGTTATTCAACGCTCCGGCGGTTTGGTACGCTCTTGCCGCTGGATGCATCGTCCTGGCCCTTGGATCATTCTTCTGGGGCGTCTCCGAAGCCACTCGATCGTGCGTGCCCTGCGACTGCATGTATAGTGTTTTCGCCAGGGTGCCGCGATGCCGCTGGCCGGCTATCCTCGGGATTCTCTATTGGGTTTTCCTGATCGCCACCCTGGGGTCCATCGTTGCAGGGTTTCGACTTCGTCGTCGGGCGAAAGAGAGAGGAGTATAATCTGGTCGTGGTCGGCATCGATCTCGCCGGTTCACCGCGCCGTCCGACCGGCGTCTGTCTCCTGCGCGGTTTGAAAGCCGAGACACACGTGGCGTTCAGCGACGACGACATCCTTGACGCGGTCCGGCACGCCCTGCCTGACCTCGTGCCCATTGACGCGCCGCTGAGCTTGCCCAAAGGACGACGAACGATTCATGACCGCTCAGGCGAGCACTTGCGCGAGTGCGACCGGGAGTTGCTCCGGCGACGGATCCGGTTTTTCCCGATCACGCTCGGTCCGATGCGGATGCTGACGGAGCGCGGTCTCGCGCTGAAAAAAAAGCTCAGCGCGATGGGCTATCGCGCCGTCGAGTGCTACCCCGGCGCCGCGCAAGATGTCTGGGGGCTTCCCCGTCAACACCGGGACCGGGAAGGGCTTCTTGCCGGACTCAGGAAACTGGGCGTGCGCGGGCTGAGCAAGACGGCCACCAGCGACGAGTTGGACGCCTCGACGGCCGCGCTGGTCGGCCGACAGTTTCTGTTGGGCCGGGGCAACATGCTTGGCGGGAAGAGCGGAATCCTGATCCCCGCGGTGACGTAAAAAAGGGGTCAAGAAAATATTCGCGTCGAAGCGAGGCACCGATCTCCTTCAGAATGGCCCCCTTAGCGGAGCGTCCTGGAGTTGATTTTGACGGTTCTGCGTTCCGGTGCTATACACAAGAAGGAACCGCAACACGCGTCGAACCACGCACAATGAACGACACATCAAAACAAACCCGGTCGGGCAAAACGGCTCGACCAGCAACCATCCTGGTCGTCGACGACTCCAAAGAGAACCGCGAGCTGTACCGCGCAGCCCTCCATCAAAAAGGGTATCAGGTGCTGTTTGCGGAGAGTGGCGAGAACGCGCTCCAGGTCTGCAGCACGCACAAAGGCGTCCTCCATCTGGCCGTCATCGACGTGGTGATGCCCGGCATGAGCGGCCTCCAGCTGGCCACGAAGCTTCTGCCCCTGCGTCCAGACCTCAAGGTGCTGTTCGTCTCAGCCTTTGTCCTGCAAGGCGCGCTGCAAAGCAGGCTCCGGTCGATGGATGGACATCTTGCCAAGCCCTTTCCGGCTGAACAGCTGATTACAAAGGTCCGGGAGATGCTCGCTTCTTGAGCAGAGGCGGAGTTCCTGAGCGCGTCTCCAGGCTCACGACGGTCTCCTTTCCCAGATAGCAGAAAAGGGCCTCTCCTTTTCTGCTATAATCCCGCCACACCTTCGACCGCATGCCTATGGCAACCACCCTCCAACACGACCCTACGCTGGCGCAGACGCTGATCCTGGATGAGCTGTTCGATCTCTCGCTGTATAAGGCGCTGCGGGAGATCAGCGATGAGGATTCCCGGAAAGTGCTGGATGAGCTGATCGTCGTCGAAGCGCAGCACCTGGCCTTCTGGCAGAAGTTCTTCGAGACAAAGCTGGACCGGCTCAACCCGGGGCGGCGCCTGAAGCTGCAATTCATGGTGCTGATCTGCCGCCTGTTCGGCACGACGGCTGTCCATCTGGTGCTGGAAGCCATCGAGGTCTATGGCGTGCGGAAATACCTGTCGGTCTGGCAGGTCTATCGGGATGGGCCGCTGGGCGAGGCCCTGAAGGGCATCCTGATGGATGAGTTCAAGCACGAGGATGACCTGGTCACCCAACTGACCGAGCGGAAGATCAACCCCGAGAAGATTCGCCACATCTTCCTCGGGCTGAACGACGGGCTGGTGGAAATCCTCGGGGCGGTGAGCGGGTTTTTCGGGGCCTTCGGCGATGCCGCCACCGTTCTGATCGCCGCTTCGACCACCGCCGTCGCAGGCTCGCTCTCCATGGCGGCCGGCGCGTATGTCGCCTTGAGCTCCGAGCAGGAGGTCCAGCAGACGGTGGTGGCGAAGAAGCGATTTTTAGGAGAGGCGCACGCAGGGATGGAAATGATGGAGCAGCCGCTCGGCTCGGCGCTGGTCGTGGGTGTGGCCTACTTCGCCGGCGCCCTCGTGCCCGTGCTGCCGGTGCTCTTCGGCGCGAAGGATGCGCTGGTCTCGCTCGTCACGGCGGGGAGCATGATCATCGTCGTGTCGCTGCTCCTTGCCTTCCTGTCCGGCATGAAGATCCAGCGCCGGATCACGATGAACCTGGTCATCATCGCCGCGGCCGTCGGGATCACCTACATGATCGGCCTGCTGGCCAAATCCATCTGGGGGGTCTCAGTCTAATCCTACCTTCTCGCCGAGCCACGCTGATTCTTCGCTCCTGGACCTCTCAGAGCGACCCATCCGGGCTTTGCCTGGCGGAACCCTTCTGGAATTCCCGCGGCCGCGATCGGATGATCGCGGTGCCTTGGTCAGTTCCAGCTTTCCTTCCTGGCAAAGCCTCGGTGGGTTCCCCGCTCCTCCAGTCATGTCGCTCAGAACCACCGTCGCTCGGCTCCTCATACGCTCAGAACAATGGACAGGATGGGACTGGTTAGCGGCTCAGGGCGGCCTTGACCGTGGCGCCGATTTCGGAAGGCTCGCGCACGACGCGGACCCCGGCGGCTTTTTCCGTTTTTCACAGGACCCAAAGGACCTATGGTGAACTTATCTGATGGGCGTTAATAGCTGACCTGCGTAGGCCGCCTGACTACTTGAATTTATGGAGCTGGCAGTTTAGCTAAGGAGTACCAGCGTAACCTGGTTCAGGTGTTAGGTCACCAACCAACAAGGGGGTCCAGCATGTCGGCAGAACAAGTGACTGCGGAAGTGGCGGGCATTGATTTCACCGGTATAGCCAAAGTCTGGAAAGAGGCCTATCTGGCCGGCCTTGAAGCCGGCTTGCGGTGGCAAGGCGAGAACGAGTACACGGCCAAGAGCATCATGAAGCAGGGAATTCTGCGCTCCCAGCAGTGGCTGGCGTTCTCGAAGGACTACCTTGATAAGTCCTTGGAACAGATTCAGGCGCATCAGAACGAAAATCCGTTCGTCGCTCTGTCACGCCAAGTGATCCAAGCGTCCTACGCCGTGCTTGACCCGGTCGTGAATACCGCAGTGGATGTTTGTGAGACAACTTTTAAGTCTTACGAAACCACACTGTCCGCTCCGTCCCGCAGGCACCTGCTTGAGATCAACAAGAAGGTGATGGAGTCGGTCATTCCTTCCTGACAATCTTGAGCGGACTGCCTGTGCGAACTGGTGGGTAACTAGCGCCCCAGGGCGGCCTTGGCGGTCTCTCCGATCTCGGCAGGATTCCGGCAGACGCGGACGCCGGCCGCTTCCAACGCCGCCATCTTTTCGGCGGCTGTGCCCTTCCCACCCGTGATAATCGCGCCGGCATGGCCCATGCGGCGGCCGGGAGGCGCCGTGATCCCGGCGATGAAGGCCACCACCGGCTTTCGCATATTGGCTTTGATCCAGGCGGCCGCCCGGTCCTCCGCCTCGCCGCCGATTTCGCCGATCATCACGACTGCTTCCGTTTCCGGGTCCTTCTCGAACATCGCCAACAGTTCGATATAGCTCGTCCCGATGATCGGGTCGCCCCCGATCCCGATGCAGGTGGTCTCGCCAAGGCCGAGGTTTGTGAGCTGGTTTACCGCCTCATAGGTGAGCGTGCCGCTGCGGGAGATGACCCCCACCCTGCCTTGCTTGTGGATGAAGCCCGGCATGATGCCGATCTTGCATTCGTCCGGAGTGATCACACCGGGACAGTTGGGGCCGATCAGCCGAACGTCGCGGCTCCGCAAGGCGCGCGTGACACGGACCATGTCGTTGATCGGGATGCCTTCGGTGATGCAGACGATCAGCCGGATTCCGGCATCGGCCGCCTCCAGGATGGCATCGCCGCCGAAGGCGGCCGGGACAAAGATCAACGACGTGTCGCACCTGGTCTTCTGCACCGCGTCGCGGACCGTGTTGAAGACCGGGATGCCTTCCACCTCCTGGCCGCCCTTGCCCGGGGTCACCCCGGCCACGACCTGCGTCCCGTACGCTTTGCACTGCGTGGCGTGAAACGACCCTTCTCGTCCCGTAATCCCCTGCACCACCACCCGCGTCGACTTATTCACTAAGATGCTCACGATATCCCCTTCTACTTGCCTGTGGCTGTCTCTGCGGCCCGTTCCTTCATCTTCTCTTCGTGCTTGGCCGCCCGCTCCTTCATCATCTCTTCATGCTTTGCGGCCCGCTCCTTCATTTTCTCGGCGCGTTCTTTCATCTTCTTGGACCGCTCTTCCATCTTCTCGGCCCGCTCTTCCATCTTTTCAGCCCGTTCCTTCATCCTCTCGGTCCGCTTTTCTCCCCGCTCCTTCATCTCCTCGCCCTTCTCCATGGCTCCGGGCGGCATCGGAGGCGCGGGCGGCGCGCCCTGGCCAAACGTCGTCGTGCTGAACGCCAGCCCGATCAATCCTGCAACCACACCTGTCAGAATCCGTTTCATCGCTCTATCCCTCCTCTTTCTTTGCTGCCCCTTTTCTCTCCCCTCACCCATATCCTCTCCCCCCGACAGCGGAGAGGATATGGATAGGGATGGCGGCTCCAAAAGCGGCCGTCAACATAGCCATGCATCAATCCACGGAGACGGTGGCATGCGGTCTAGAGCGAACGTCCGCCGGAGCGGCGGGCCCCCGCCCGGCGTCCGAAGAAGGAAAGCCGGAACTGACCATCGCACCATGGTCGAAGACCATGGCGACGCGAATTCCGGAAGGCTTCCACTTCGGAGCGCCGTGCTCACCCATTGCATTACGAGAGCAACGGGTCCCCGGTGCCGCGAGAGGCGCGGAAGCGACTGACCGCATGCCACCTGTAACGCCCATCCGATAGGTGCGCGAGCACGCGCCGGAGCGGCGTCCACCGCCCAGTCGGCTCACGGTGTCGTGTGCGCCGACGCCGCCGCTTTCGCGCGCTTCCGCCCCGTCATCGCCACAATCTTCTGCGCCGCCTCCCAGAGATCCGTCGCCACATCCACCTTCAGGCCCGACTCCAGCAACAGCTTCCGCCCCTCCTCGGCATTCGTCCCCTGCAGCCGGACCACCACCGGCAGCTTGATGCCCACTTCCTTGGCCGCCTCAATCACGCCGTGGGCGATGCGCTCGCAGCGGACGATGCCGCCGAAGATGTTAATGAAGATTCCCTTGACGTTCCGATCCTTGAGCAGGATCCGAAACCCCGCCGCGACCGTTTCTTTCGTCGCGCCACCCCCGACATCCAGGAAATTCGCCGGCTCGCTGCCGGCCAGCTTGATCACGTCCATCGTGGCCATGGCCAGCCCGGCGCCGTTCACCATGCAGCCGATATTGCCCTCCAGCTTGACGTAGTTCAGACTGTTGTTGGTGGCCTCGATCTCCAGCGGCTCCTCTTCATGTAGGTCGCGGAATGCCTGCACGTCCGGGTGCTTGAAGAGGCCATTGTCGTCGAACGAGACTTTCCCATCCAGCGCGATGAGGAGCTTGTCCTGCGTGATCACCAACGGATTGATCTCGACCAGTGACGCATTCTTCTCCATGAACAAGCGATACAAATTGCCCAGCATCGAGATGAATGGATTGAGGACGGCCGGTTCCAACGTCGGCAGGCCGAGCCCAAACGCGAGTTTGCGGCCATTGTAGCTCTGGTAGCCCACGGCGGGATCGATTGGCTCCTTGAGGACCTTCTCCGGCGTCGTGGCGGCCACCTCCTCGATCTCCATTCCGCCTTCCGTGCTTGCGATAAAGACCGGCCAGCCCGAGTCCCGGTCCACCAGAAGGCTGAGGTACAGCTCTTTGGCGATCGCGGCCCCCTCCTCGATCAGCAGACGGCGCACCTTCCGTCCCTTCGGCCCGGTTTGGTGCGTCACCAAGGTCTTCCCGAGCAAGTCCCTCGCCAGCCCCGGCACTTCAGCGCGATCCTTCGTCAGCTTCACGCCCCCGGCCTTCCCCCGCCCGCCGGCATGAATCTGGGCCTTCACGACGTACACGGGACTGTCGAGGGTCGTCGACCACTTCTCGGCCCCCAGCGGGGTCCTGACGTCCTTGCCCTTCGGCACAGGGATGCCGAACTGCGCAAACAATTGCTTCGCCTGGTACTCGTGGATGTTCATGCTTTGTCCCTTTTCATTTCTCGGGTGTGGTGACGAGGAAGATTTCTAATGCGCGCGTCCGCCGAGCACCGCCCACTTTACAAGATTCAGATCAGTCTTGTGTGCGCGGCGCGCGAGCACGGAAATCGTCCTCGTCACCCCGCCCGCTACTCCTTTTTCGCGTAGGCCGGAAACAGCATCGGTGAGGTGATGCCGCCTGACACCCCGTGCGCTCGTGCGTCGGCGCGGAAGCGCTTCACGTGCCCCAGCGTGAGCTCTCCCTGTGGTATGGATTTGGCCAGTCCCGCCGCCGTGGTCCCGGAACGTCTGCCGAATACCATCAGATCCAACAGCGAGTTTCCCATCAGACGATTGCGCCCATGGAGACCGCCCGAGGTTTCCCCCGCGACAAACAGATTCCGCACCCCGGACTCCCCGTTCACATCGATCTGGACCCCGCCGTTCTGATAGTGGAGGGTGGGATACGTCAGCACCGGGTCCTTCGTAATGTCGATGCCATACCGCTTGTATTGGCGCACCATGGCCGGGAAATGCTTTTCCACCGTGCCCGGTCCCTGCTCCACGTCAAGCAGTGGAGTATCCAGCCAGACCCCGGTTCGGCCCGTCATCGTGCGGATGCCGCGGCCTTCCTCGCATTCCCGAATGATCGAGGACGACACGACGTCGCGGGTGTCCAGCTCGTTCACGAACCGTTCGCCCCTGGCGTTGACGAGGTGGCCGCCTTCGGACCGGATCCCCTCGGTGACCAGGGCCCCGATCAACTGCTCGGGGTAGGCCGCTCCGGTGGGATGGTACTGGAAGGTATCCACTTGCAGGAGCTTGGCGCCCATCCGATAGGCCATGGCCAGACCATCACCGGTCGCGCCGTAGTGGTTGCTGGTCGGGAACCCCTGAATGTGCAAACGCCCGATGCCCCCCGTCGCCAGGATGACCGTTTTGGCCGCCACCACCACGAACCGCTTGTTGTCCAGGTCGCGCAGGACCGCGCCTGTGCAGGCCCCGCCCCGGTCGCTGAGCAGTTCGACCGCCGCGCTGAACTCCAGGAGCTGGATCTTCTGGTTCAGCACCTCATCCTTCAGCACCCGCATGATCTCGAGGCCGGTGTAATCCGAGCAGGTCAGGAGCCGCGGCTTCGAGCTCCCGCCGCCTTTCTTCACATGCAGGTTTCCGTCGGAGTCCCGGTCGAACAGCACGCCTAAGTCCAGCAACCATTTGGCGACGGACGGACCTTCCTCCACCATGACTTTCAACAGCTCGTGGTCATTTTTCATGTGCCCGCCCTTGAGGGTGTCCAGGAAATGCTGGATCGGTGAGTCCTCGTTGGTGATCGCCACCTGGATCCCGCCTTGGGCCATGACGGTATTGGAGTCGCCCAAGCGGAGCTTGGTGGCCAGCAACACCTTCGCCCCCTGCGCGTAGGCGTGCAGGGCCGCCGCGCAGCCGGCTCCTCCTCCCCCGATCACCAGGACATCCACGGTATGCGCCGGCGTCAGGTCGAGATCGTCCGGAACCGGGCTCTCGCCTTCCAGCAAGGCGGCCAGCTCACGCACCGTCAACTCGCCCGCGTTCGCACCGAACTTGATCGGCCGGTAGGCGCTTTCCCGATAGTCGGGGTGGTATTTCTTGATCAGCGTGTCGCGCTCGGCGGGCGAATATTTCGGCAGGGTCTGGGTGCGTCGAGAGTCGCGGGTCTTGTGGACGATCTTCTGCAGTTCGTGAATATCCATAGAATTCCAGGCGATAGGCGTGAGGCTAAGGCTGTAGAGGAGAGTAATTGAGTAACTTGTAATTACGTAATTACTGAATTACTCACTTACGTCCCTTGCCGATCGCCCATCGCCTATAGCCTTTTCATTTTAGTTCTGCGCAGACTTTCGTCAGTTCCTGCTCGTTCATCTTCAGGATCCGCTTCCATTCCGTGTCATACCGGCCGTGCTCGATCTCCTCGATCCGATGATGGAGGCGCTCCGGCTTCTCGGTGAAAAAGACCCCCTGGGCACGGCTGGCATACAGCGCGACCAGGTTCGGGGCGATGTCCGCGATGCAGACCGGCACGCACAGCCCGCACATGACGCAATCCATGAACATCTCGGAGACCGCCTTGAAATCGCCGAACACGGCCCGCCACACGCCCTCCCGCACGTCGATACTTTGCGGGCAGGCTTCCGTGCAGGCGTTACAGTTTCGACAGAGAGGCGCTTCCGGATAGAGCGTGAACAGATCCTGCTTGGGGTCCTTGAGGCCGGCCATCTGGTAGGTGGCTTTACGGGCCGGGAACGGCGGCACCATGGTGAAGGACATCCCATCCTCGACCGCCGTGGAGCAGGCGAGGCAGGTCCTCACTTTCGGGTCGTCTTTCGTCCGGTAGTACGTGGCGCAGGCGCCGCAGAATCCGCCCAGGCACCCCGCGCCCCGGATCACCTCCTGGCCGGTGTACCACAGCGCCTTGATCACGGTGATCCCTTCGGGCACCTGGTAGGTCTTGCCGGCGATCTCCACCGAGACCATCCTCGGCCGAAGGACCTCTTCCTGATCGATCACGTTCTGTTTGTCAACGCTCTCGATAGCCATCGGACTCGTATTCCAGTCTCTTCGGTCTGTTCGGTCACCACCCGTTGCTCTAGGACTGCAACGGGTCCCCGGTCTGTTCAGTCTTTTCAGTCTGACCAAACAGACTTTAGAGACCGAACAGACTAAATAGACGTCCTACAGCCGTCTATGCGATCGCGTCCACGATCGCATTCAAGGTCTGGCTCGGACGCATCGCTTTCGTCGCCTTCGCGTCATCGGGATGATAATACCCGCCGATGGCGACCGGCTTGCCCTGGGCCCCGAGCAACTCGCCGGTGATTTTGGCTTCATTGTCGGCCATCTGTTTGGCGACCTTGGCAAACCTGGCCGCGAGATTTTTGTCCTCGGTCTGCTCAGCCAATGCCTGCGCCCAGTACAGCGCCAGATAAAAATGGCTCCCGCGATTGTCGATTTCGCCCACCTTGCGGGCCGGCGACTTGTTGCTCTCCAGGAACTTGGCGTTGGCCTTATCGAGCGTATCTGCCAGGATCTTCGCAGCGGAATTGTTGAAAGTCTTGCTCAAATGCTCCAGGGATGCGGCCAGCGCCAGGAATTCGCCTAGCGAATCCCATCGGAGATACCCCTCCTCCTGGAACTGCTGCACGTGCTTGGGAGCCGAGCCGCCGGCTCCGGTCTCGAAGAGGCCGCCGCCATTCAGCAGCGGAACGATCGAGAGCATTTTTGCGCTGGTGCCGATTTCGAGAATCGGGAACAGGTCCGTGAGGTAGTCTCGCAGCACGTTCCCCGTCACCGAAATCGTATCTTTCCCCTCTTTCATCCGTTCCAGCGAGAACCGCGTCGCCTCCGCCGGGGACATGATCCGGATGTCGAGGCCTTTCGTGTCGTGGTTTGGGAGATACTGATTGACCTTCTTGATCAGCTCCGCGTCGTGCGCCCGGTTTTTGTCCAACCAGAAGACCGCGGGGACTCCGGTGGCTCGTGCCCGATTGACGGCGAGCTTGACCCAATCCTGGATCGGCGCATCCTTGACCTGGCACATGCGCCAGATATCACCCTCCTCGACCTTGTGCTCGAGCAAGGTTTTCCCGGACGCATCCACCACGCGCATTGTGCCGTTGCCCGGAACCTTGAAGGTCTTGTCGTGCGATCCGTATTCCTCCGCCGCCTGGGCCATGAGCCCTACGTTGGGGATGCTCCCCATGGTACGAGGATCGAAGGCGCCGTGCTTTTTGCAGAATTCGACGACCTCGTGGTAGACGGGCGCGTAACTGGCGTCGGGGATCACACATTTGGTGTCGTGCAGCTTGCCGTCCGGGCCCCACATTTTCCCTGAGTCGCGAATGACCGGCGGCATGGAGGCGTCGATGATGATGTCGCTGGGCACATGCAGGTTGGTGATCCCCTTGTCGGAGTTCACCATCGCCATCGGAGGCCGCTTCTGATACACGGCCTGGATGTCCGCTTCGATGGCCTTGCGCTGGTCGTCCGGCAGAGCCTTGATCTTGATGTACAAATCGCCAACGCCATTGTCAGGATCGACGCCGAGCTTTTGGAAGGTGGCGGCGTGCTTCTCGAACACGTCCTTGTAGAACACCGACACCGCATGACCGAAGATCTTGGGATCCGAGACCTTCATCATGGTGGCCTTCAGATGGATCGAGAACAACACGCCCTGCTTCTTGGCGTCTTCAATCTGCGCCTCGAGAAACTCCCGCAAGGCGCGGCGGCTCATGAAGGTGGCGTCGATGACTTCGCCGGCCTGAAGGGCGAGTTTGGGTTTGAGCACCGTAGTCTTGCCGTCCTGGTCAACGAACTCGATGCGCGCTTCGGTCGCCGCGGTCGTTGTCATCGATTCTTCGTTCGAGCGGAAATCTCCGCCCTTCATATGGACGACGTGGGTCTTGGAGTCGCTGCTCCAGGCCCCCATCTTATGCGGGTGCTTCCGGGAATAGGCCTTGACTGAAAGCGGCGCGCGACGATCGGAGTTGCCCTCGCGCAGCACCGGGTTGACGGCGCTCCCCTTCACCTTGTCGTACCGCGCCTTGATGTCCTTCTCCTTGTCGTCCTTCGGGTCCTCGGGATACTCGGGAAGCTTGTAGCCCTGGCTCTGCAATTCCTTGATGGCCGCTTTGATCTGGGGGATCGAGGCGCTGATGTTCGGCAGCTTGATGATATTGGCTTCCGGGGTCTTGGCAAGCTCCCCCAGTTCGGCCAGATCGTCCGACTGTTTTTGTTGCGGCGTCAGATAATCCGGGAACACGGCGAGAATGCGCCCGGCCAGCGAGATATCCCTCAATTCGAACGCCACGCCGGCCGCCTTGGTAAAGGCCGCGACTATGGGGAGAAACGAATAAGTCGCCAGCATCGGCGCTTCGTCGGTTTTCGTGTAGAGAATTTTTGCTGCTTTGGCGGTCATGGTTTGTCCTCTTTTAGTATCTTCTCAATTCAACGCATTCAGCGCCGAACCGGCCTTGAACCACGTGATCTGCTGCTCCGTCATGCTGTGGTTCGTTTGAATCTTCACGTCTTTGCCGTCCGGCTTGTGGATCGTCACCGTCACCGGCTTGCTGGGCGCCAGGCCGGTCAGCCCCGTGACGCTGATCCGATCCTGCTGTTCG
>Ga0209376_1003797_pt1 | contig 13464 bp, 14 predicted proteins | sample GraSoiAngelo_134_FD_185891 | JGI IMG/M metagenome (GOLD analysis project Ga0209376, IMG submission 185891) | Grasslands soil microbial communities from the Angelo Coastal Reserve, California, USA - 14_0929_05_30cm (SPAdes) (version 2) | ecosystem: Environmental > Terrestrial > Soil > Grasslands ... | reverse complement strand
AAGGCTTCGCTCATTTGCAGACGTTCGAAGTTTGTGCCGCAACTTTGACATATGCACATCAACTGTTCGGAGTGTGACGTAGACTCCTTTCCCCCAAACCCGCTGCAAGAGTTCCTGTCGCCGATACACCGCCCCAGGACGTGCCGCTAAGGTCCACAGCAGAGCAAACTCCGTGGGGGTCAAATCAAGTGAGCGACTTCCCATCCGCACCGATTGACGTTGTCTATCTATCGCGAGCGGGCCAACGATGACTTTGAACTGCTGTCTCATGGATGAAGGTCTCCGTTCCTTGGAATGACGCTTGTGCGTCCGCCGTGCTGATCGGTTCTCGCCGGTCGTCCTCCTCACTCGAGACATATTCAGCGCAAGACTGCAGGCTAAGGGTCTCCGAGGCATCAACTAAGGCTCTTCTAGAGCCGCTTCGCCAAAGACAAACGAGGCGAAGATCGCAAGAAAACATCTGTAATAACTGAGCGAGCATAGCGAGAAGGTGTTATCGCGCCCTGACAGGGATGTTAAGAATGTGTAAATTATTACGTTGCGGTTTTGGCGAGCGGCCGAGGAGATTCCTATAGAAGGAACAGAAGAACGTACAGGATCAGTTCATCGGAAGCAGCCAGAGACCGACCAGGAGCGGGGAAATCCGTTCGCGCGAGATCAAGTCCCGATTTTCGCTCAAGCGACAGCCTAGCTCAGCCGTGCACTGGTCACGACTTTTCTCCGCGACCAGCTTCATGCCTGCCTGATACTTGGGGCTGTCGTAGGCCTGCGTCTCGCACTTATTGTAGTCGGTACCAAAGTCCACTTTCGGGTCGTTGAGAAGACCGCGTCCACTTGGTCCAGCGTCAGCCTCGACAATGGGATGTGCTCCTCCCTCGGTTTTCTTTGCACCCAAGACCATGTGCGTTCGTAAGGTACGCCGTGGAGGGTGCGGCGCAATAACCTCGGTGTTACCAAATTGTAAATTTTGACACGTTGACGCCGGACAGCTCCTATTTCAACGCCGGTTGGCCGCGCGGAACTCCTTTACCACGTCCTTTACAGCCCGTCGCTCACCATCAACCAAGTAATTGAGCCGTCGCATCTCCTCATCGGTGATGGCCCCGGCGAGCGCGGAGACCGCTTCACGGAGTTCTGGAAAGCGAGCCAGTACCGCGCCGGACATCACCGGCGCCGCATGGTAGGAAGGAAAATACCGCTTGTCGTCAGTCAACACAAACAGTCCGAGTTTGGTAATGAGTCCGTTCGTGGAGTCTCCCGCAATGACATCCACCTTCCGATCCGCCAGCGCCTGATAGGTGAGCGCGAGGTCCATCACCCGGGGCGCCTCGGCAAACCGCAAGCCATAGCTGCTGGAAAGACCCGGGAACCCGTCCGGCCGCTCCAAGAACTCATACCCGAACGCGGCTCGCAACCGGGGGGTATGCGCGGCCAGTTGCGAGATGGTCTTTACCCCCAACCGGTCGGCGTCCTCCCTTCTGATGATGATCGCGAAGGTGTTGTTGAACCCGAGCGGAGGCAACCATTCGAGGCGGAAGCGCGTGCGGTAGGCCTCCTGGACGGTACGGAACACGGTCTCGGAATCGGAGGACGGCGGCAATTGTAAGATGGCGGTCAATGCCGTGCCGGTGTACTCCACATATGCGCCGATCTGACCGGCCATGAGGGCCTGATGACAGATGAAGGTTCCGCCCAGGTTGAGCTTTCGTGCCACCCGCAGATCGGTTCGCGCCTCGATCTGCTGCGCGAGTAGCTCACCCAGGATCACCTGCTCCGTAAAGTTCTTCGACCCGACGACGATGGTACGGTCTGTTTCGGAGCCGCCGCAGCCAGCCACCTGGGTCATGCCGAGCGCCGCCCCGGCGATTCCCAACGCAGCCCAGCCGACGCACCAGACTAGCCCTCGCATCATGCCGTTGGCCGGGCGCCGAAGCGTTGTTCAACGCGGCCCAGGATCAGATCCGCCGCCAGCGCCATGGTAGCTGCCGGAATCGCGCCGGCCAGGATCAAGCGGGAGTCCAGCATCGCCAACCCGCGGAAGATGAACATGCCCAAGCCTCCCGCCCCGATCGCGGCGGCGATGGTGGCCAGCCCGACCCCGATCACCGTTGCCAGGCGCACGCCGGTCAAAATGACCCCCAGGGCCAGCGGCAGTTCCACGCGCCAGAGGAGCTGTTGGTTGGTCATCCCCATCGCCACTGCCGCCTCCTTCACCGCCGGGTCGATCCCGGTCAGACCAGCCACGGTATTGCTGACCACCGGCAGGAGGGAATACAGGACCAACGCGATCAGCGCGGTGCCCGCCCCGATGCCACCGATTACCGGCAGCGGAATGAGAATGGCAAACAGCGCCAAACTCGGGATCGTCTGGATGACGTTCACGAGCCCGAGCACCGGTCGCCTCCACCGCGGGTTGCGGGCCAGGCCGACGCCAAGCGGAATCCCGATCAGGACCGCGCCCCCCGTAGACAGCCCGACCAGGACAAGATGCTCACCCGTCAGCCGCAGCACCTCGTCACCGTGTAAGACGAAGAATTGGATGAATTCCATACGCCCTCGCACGTTATTCGTTCAACGTGAATCGTTTACTTGCAAGCTTTGCTCAGTCCTCCAGACAGTTATGTGTTCACGATGAACGGTGAACGATTACCGATCATATCGATTGCTTACTCGAAGCGTCCGCAGCACCGCCTGCACCTCAGGATGCTCCGACCTGAGAAACTCTTCCGGCGTCAGACACTCCACGAGCCGTCCATCCTGCACCAGGCCGATGCGGGACCCCAGGAGGCACGCCTCAGGGATATCGTGAGTCACAAACACCAGGGTCCTCTTCAACTGCATTTGTAGATCTCTGAATTCCTGCTGAAGCTCGGCCCTCGTGATCGGGTCCAACGCCCCGAAGGGTTCGTCCATCAGCACCAGCGGCGGGTCGGCCGCCACCGCGCGTGCGACTCCCACGCGCTGCCGCTGGCCCCCCGAGAGCTCATGCGGGTACCGATCGCCGAATCGCTCCGGCGCAAGCCCGACCATCCGGAGCAGCTCCCGGACCCGCACGCGGATGCGCTCCGGTTCCCAGCCCTCCAATGTGGGGACCAGACCGACATTGCGAGCCACTGTGAGGTGAGGAAACAGCCCGACCTCTTGGATCACATAACCGATCCGTCGCCGCAGGCGAATCGGATCCCAGGCGGTGGTGGGCACGCCCTCCACCAGCACTTCTCCGGCACTGGGCTCGAAGAGGCGATTGATCAATTTCAATACGGTGGTTTTCCCCGAGCCGCTTCGCCCGACCAGCGCGAGCGCTTCACCCTTGGACAGGGTGAATGACATCTCGGAGAGGACCGGTCTACCGGAGACATGCCGGAAACTCACACTGCGGAACTCGACTGCCGTGGATGCCACGGTCATCAGCGCGCCATCTCCACGCTAGGGCCTGGGGCGGGCCAGCACCATGAGGAATCGCCGGTCCTCACTCAGAAACTCGGCGCGCGGCTCGAAGCCACCGTCAGCGATCAGCTTCAGCAACGCCCCGCGTTCGTATTTCCCCGAATGGTTCATCTCGATGCGCTCCCCGGCCCTGAGGTTGAACGGCTCTCCTCCCACCCGCAGAGCCAAGTCAACGTCCGCACGAAAGTATTTGCCGAGCCGATGGACGCCGGCCCGCACATCGGTCCGGGGCTCGAACACGAGCGCGCCGTCCGACTCGGTGATGCCGATGCTGCGTAACGGGGCAAACGCAAACGCGCGATTGAGCGGGTTCTCATAGCCTGCCCGCGTGTCGGAGTCGTTCTGGAGTTCGCCGTCCACCAGCAAGAGGTCATGGCCTCGAACGAGCGGACGGAGACGGCGAAGCATGTCCAGTGGATCGAACCCGCCGAGCGTGTTCCCGAGCAGCAGCACAAGCCGGCACGGGGTTTCCCGTCCGGGGACGAGTCCGCTCAGGTGTGCGGGGTTCGTAAGATCTGCTTTGATGCCGCGGCAGATCAGGCCGCGCTCTGCAGCGCCGGCGCAGGCCATTTCCAGCAGCGTCTGTCCCGCATCGACCGGGACATAGGCAACGGCTCGGCCGCCGGCAGCCAGTTCGGTGAGAAGATGGAAGTCCTTGGTCCCCTGGCCGGCTCCCAGACTGACCACCTCGACGGGGCCCTCGGGCAGCGCGCCTGTGACCTGTGAGACGCTGGCGCGGACGAGGGCATTGGAGCGGACATAGTTGCGATAAGGACCGTCCTGGCAGAGCGAGAGCCAAGCCCGGACCGAGAGCGGGAACCAGTAGAAGAACCGCTCGGGCAAGTAGCGGTTGGCCAGCGCCGCCAGAAAGTCTTCGGCGATCGCCGCTTCAGTCAGTCTGACCTCGATCTGTAACGCCTGATCGTGCACGAGCGCCCCATTGTCGGCCGGTCGGTCCGGGCTAGTGTAGGGAGAGCCGTGCAATCAAGTCAACGATGCCAACCCGGGAGGGCGCAAAACTGGTTGACAAGTGAGAGGCGGCCTCCCTATAGTCATGCCCAGGTTCGGCCGGAAACTACTCACACCGAGGAGGTACAGGATGGAGACCAAGGCCATCAATCTGGAGGTGGTGGAGACCGAGGAACTCCAACCCACCTGTCATCAACTGGACATTGTCGACCTCGAGGAACTCGTTCCTACCTGTCATCAATAGGCCACCCTTACGGTAAGGAGAAGGCCCGATCATTGATCGGGCCTTTTTCATTTGATGGCGAGTTCCGTCAGCATCGGGGCCTTCTACAACCCACACCTGGCCCTGGAAACCCTGGCGGCCGGCGATCTGATCGGCCATCTCGCCATGGCCGATCCGCCGGGGCAACACGATCCCGCCTGGCCGGAGATTCGCGCCCGATATACGCTGCTCCTCCACGATTACCTGGGCCAGCTGAGCGAGCCGTTCGATGAAGAGGAACTCGGCCGCGCCCGATCGCTGCTGGACCAATACCGTTCGCCGTGGGCTGCCGAACACCTGCAACGCATCCGCCGCACGGCCAGCGCCGTCGGGAATGATGCCAGACCCCTGCTCGACTACGTCTTCCCTCCCCTCTACACGGAGGACCTCTTAGCCGAGTACGCCCGGAACGCGCGCCTGCTCCGGGACCGCCTCGGTGTCCCGCTTGCGGTTGAACCGATTCCTACCTACCTGCACCTCGACTTGCCCCAGATGAGCGAACCAGAGTTTCTGCACCGCCTCTGCGAACAATCGGGCTGCCACCTGCTGCTGGACATCGTCCACACCTGGCTCTCGGCCCGGTTTGCCGGCCTGGACCCGCGGTCGCTGCTGTTGCAGCTCCCGCTTGAGCGGGTCATCGAGATGCACGTGTCCGGTCATGCGCCTGACCCCGACCTGGAGGAACCGTGGATCGCCCCGATCCTTCCGAATAGGGAAATTCTGGATCTGGCGGAGCTGGCGGCCGCGCGGGCGCCCGGACTTCGCGCGATTACGTTCGACGCCTTCAGCCCCTCTCTCCGCCCGGAGACGCTTCTGGCCGGGGTGCGCATGCTCCGCGAACGCTTCGGGCAAGGCGGATGACCGGCCGCTCTCTCCACGACGCGCTGCTTACCGTGCTGAGCGACGGACCGCTTCGCGCGCGGCTGCTGACTGGAGACACCAGCGCCCGCGGGATGCTGGGCCGTGAGGAGTGGGTAATGCTCAGGCGTGTGTCCGTTGAACGCCTGTGCCGCATGGCCCGGTTTCTTGCACGTCACTACTACCGCGAGCGGATCGTCAGGCTGTTCCGCCACATACGCACCCTGGCACCACACACAGGCCGTGATCCCCTGGCCGTCCTCGATACGCCAGCAGGGCTGGCCTCGCTGGATCAGTCAGTCTTAGGAACCCACGCGACTGCTGAGCGCCTGGTCTCGCTGATTGAAGACTCTCTCATCGGAAACGACGCAGTGATCAGACTCGCGATTCCGTACTGGAGGGATCTGGTCCGGTACCACGTCACGATGTTTCGAGTAGAGGCCGGGGCGCCACTTTCCGGAGGCAATCCGGGCGGAACGCCGCGTCGTACCCCGTCCACCCGGATCTTAGATCTGGACTGGGACATCCCTGGCGTGATCGCCGACCTGCGAAAGGGAGCTCCACCTGTCCCGATCGCGAAAGCGGCCCCGACCTGCCTGTTGGTCGCGCGCTCCCGCGACGGGCGGGTCACCGCGGTCCGCTGCTCACAAGACATCCGGGTGCTGGTCGAAGCGGCCGACGGTCAGCGAACTGTTGACCAACTGGCTCGGATGAGTGGGCTCTCGGTTCAGGAAATCGGAGGTCTCTTGCCACAACTGGAGGAGATTGGAGCGATCAGTTAACGTTTCTGGCGGAGCACCCAGCCTTTTTTTGCGAGACACCGGTCGATCGACTGCTGGAGGATCAGCTTCATCCCGCCTTGGGCTTTTGGATTCTGATAAGCCTCAGTCTCACACTGGGTATAATCATGACTGAATTCATCCTTGGGTTTGTTCGGATGAACCCATTCTGCCGTGCTACAGCCTGCGACGAGCAGAGCCGCTACCGGTGCGAGAAGACTCCTCAGAACACGATGACGAAGAAGACGCATGCGCCCCCCTTTCCAATCCCCGTGCGGCGGGACAAACGGAGCGAGGATAAACCGGCACACCTGACCGAGTCAAGCGGCATCGCCATGGCCTGCTATGGCGCCTGTGTCGAGGGGCGCCACGAACGAGTCAGGCATTGGATGACCTCCTCGTCCTCCACCTGCCGGAAATCGACATAGTGTTGGCCCACCGCATGGAACGGCTCGGGAGACTCCAGGACCACGCACTCGTCCACCTGAGCGGAAACCTGCTCGGCGGTTTCAGACGGCGCGACCGGCAAGGCCGCCACCAGCCGCGCCACCCCGCCCGATTTCAGCGCCTGGATCGAGGCGAGATAGGTGGCGCCGGTGGCGACGCCGTCATCGACCAGGATCACCGTGCGTCCAGCCAGCGGGGGCAGGCTCCGCCCTCCTCGGTAGAGATCGCGACGTCGGACAATTTCTCTCTCCTGTAACCGGCGTTCCTGATCCACCGAACCGGCCAGCCAGGGGTAGCACGCGAGCAGATCCTTATTGAGATGCAGGTACCCTGTTTCGGTCAGGGCGCCGACGGCGAGCTCGGGATTGTCCGGGGCTCCGAGTTTCCTGGTGATCAGGACATCCAAGGGAAGATGGAGAACTAGGCTCATCTGCAGACCGACCACCACGCCTCCGCGTGGGATCGCTAGGATCATGCCATCGGAACAGTCTGAGTACCGGCTGAGGGCGGCGGCCAGTCGCTGCCCCGCTTCTTCACGATCTTGATACATGGATCGGTACCCCGTGCAGGCTCAGGAAGAACACTGTAGCCGAACGTCCTGGTTGTCGCCTCCGTCGCGTTCGAGTAAAGGGAATTTTCACTCGGTCTCCGGCTGCTTGTTGGCCAAGTGTGCTAAGATGGACACAATTTCGAAGGCTGGCGTAGCTCAATCGGCAGAGCAGCGGTTTTGTAAACCGCAGGTTGGAGGTTCGATTCCTCTCGCCAGCTCCATACGCGAGCCATTGATGCAACGGCATGGAGGTTATCATCGAACCTCCAACCGGGGGTTCCGAAGGGGGCGTGCCCCCTTCGGGGGGCGCGTACGAGGGGGCCTGGCCCCCCTGTAGGAGCCGGGAGGCAGGGTTCAGGGCCGACCCGGCGACGGTTGGAGGTTCGATTCCTCTCGCCAGCTCCATACCAAGCTTTGCTTGAACCGCGGCGTTCGATCACACCGCCGCGGAGAGTTCCTTTGCCTCAAGTAAGCTTAGATTCTTCACTTCGTGTGATCCGCCGCGTGCGATCGTTCGACCCAGAGGCTCTCGACGGGTCACATCGCGGCGGAGAGTTCCTTTGCCACCAGGAGGCTATGATTCTTTCACCATTCCATGCGTTCCACCGGGGTGGGAACGGACACGTCTTCACGGAGCACGCACGATGCCTCTGACCGAGTCCCTAACGGACGTGCCGGTCACGGAACCATACCGGGCCAGTACTTCTCAAGGCGCCTCGAACAGATCTCAGTTTCTGTTGCTGCAGACGATCGTGGTCATCGTCCTGTCGTATGAACTTCTGTTCAGCTTCAACACTCTTCTCAGCTCCATGGTCCAAGCACTCGTTGTCGTAGCACTGTTGCTGTCTGTGCCCTCCTTGATGCTGGTGCCTGCTCATCTGTGGGAGGCGAGTTGGTTCATCGGTGCCTTGATCGTCGGCGATACGGCCATTACCAGCTCGATCATCTACCTGTCGGGCGATGTCGGATCGGACCTGTACCTGACCTATTTCCTCATCATCTTCCTGGCCGGATCCACCCATACATTGAACCAGCACATCGCCTTCTCAGCGATCCTGTGCGCCGTCTATGGGCTGATCCTCTATTGGGGATCCAGCGAGACCGATCTTGGGTTGGAGGGTAAACTCCTCCGGATCCCTGTCCTCCTCATCATGGCGACGTTCTACGGGGCCGGCGCCGAGGCGGCTCGAAGAGAACGGAAGCAGAAGGCCGGCCTCATAGACAGCATCACCGCGTTGAAGCAGGCGGAAGAAGAGCGGGAGAAACTGATTCTTCAGCTTCAAGATGCGCTGGCCAATATTAAAACGCTGCATGGATTGCTGCCGATCTGTTCGTTGTGCAAAAAGATACGCGATGACACGGGGTACTGGAACCAAATTGAATCCTACATTCGAAGATATTCAGACGCGGACTTTTCTCACGGGATCTGCCCCGAATGTCTCAACAAACGGTTTCCTACCTAAAAGACGGAGGCACTCATTCTACCCGACAAGTCCGCCGCTCTCCGAGACATATTGACTCCTGTCGCACACTCCAGATAGCTTACCTGACACTTTAGATTACTTTCCTATGTGATTTATTTAACGCACAATTGTTGATCTATGCTTTCGTCAGTTCGACCTACTCAACTCCCCGACCCTGAAAGATTCGTTGCCGTCGTGAAGAGCCGTGCAGCGCGGCGAACAGATGGCCTCTGAAGATCAACATCGCCACCGCCGCCGGCGGTGTCAGCACGATCACAAGCGTCGATCCGGCTTCGCTCGGCAGACCGAGGTAGCTCAGCCACGCCCTGAGGAGCGTAAAGGGAAGGACCAACACCTGAAAGAAGTCCAGGCCGGCCCCGCGCCCCAACCGTTCTGAGATGCCGAAAAAAAACGACAGGCCGAGCGGAGCCACCACGATCGCCAAGGGGAGAAACCACTCGATCCAGTTCTCGATCACGAACTCGTAGCTCTCCCGGAGGACATCCAGTGGAGAACTGTGCCGGACTTGGTAAATGACTTCCGGCGCGGGATTAAGCAGGATGAACAGCAGCAGAAAAATAGCCGCCGCAAAGAATGGCCCGTTCGGATTGGCGGCCATCCCCTGCTCCAGGAGCAGCATCGGCACCCAGAGCACGAAGCCCACGCCGATCACATCCCAGAAGTATTGACCGACGCTCCCCCGGATATCATGCCATCCCAAGCTCCGCGAGCTGGTCACCGCCTGCTCAATCAGGCTCAGCGTCGCGCCGATCACCAATGCATTCAGCGCGCCCAATACGAATCCCCCCAGGATGCCCAGCGGCGAGACCAGGAAAGTCACCCCCACCATCACAATGGCAAAGACAACCACCGCGATGGCAATGACCCAGCTTCGACCGAAGGACCGCACAGTCGCCCGCAGCGCATGCTGATACAGGCGAAGTGTAGCGCGCACGATGTCGTTCATCGATCCGCTCGACAATGACCGCAGCTATCAGTCCGATCCCTTGGACGTCCTCATCCGCCTCGCCGCCGCTCTCGCGAGCCACGCACGCGGGACCACCCGACTCAGCAGGGCGAGGACGCGCCCTCGCCAGCCGATCGTGACGACGGTCGGACCGCGCCCCAGCGCAGCCAGCGAGACGGCAACCACCTTGGCCGGGGTTTGTAGCCCGAGCGGGTTACTGGGACGGACCCCGGCGGTGGTGTGGAAATCCGTCTCGGTTGAGCCTGGACAGCAGGCCTGGATATGCACCCCAAACGGTCGAACCTCTTCCGCGAGCGCCTCTGACAGCGAGATGAGAAAGGCCTTCGTCGCGGCATACTCGGCCATGCAGGGAAGCGGGAAGAGACCGGCGATCGAAGAGACATTGATGATGCCGCCTGAGCGGCGTTCAATCATGCCGGGCAGAAACAAACGGATGCTCTCCACAATCGTATCGACATGCAGCCGCAACATCTCCTGGATGCGCGCCATCGGCATATCCACGAACTCCCCGACTAGCCCGAAGCCGGCATTGTTGACCAGGAGGTCGAGCGCGCCGCGACGCTGACGGGCCGCGGCATACAGCCGATGAGCGGCCTCCGGCTGCGCCAGATCCGCCGCTTCCATGTCGACGGTCACGGGGTATCGGCCGGCGAGGTCCGATGCGAGGCGATCCATGCGCGGCTTGTCCCGGGAGACCAGCAGCAGATCGTATCCCCTGGCGGCCAGCGCGCGAGCGTATTCGGCGCCGAGCCCGCGGGAGGCGCCGGTAATAATCGCAAACGGGCGCAGGTCTTCTGAAGCCTCCACGTCGCCCTCTCTTGTGGGGACAATAATCTGGACCGTCCCCCGCGGTCAAGCCGCGCGCTTGACCACTCATCGAATCGCGCCTATAAGCAGTAATCGGAACAAGAAGCGCCCCGACCCGAACCGGTGGTTTTTTGTATCCTTCTCCCAGAATCCGTTGACTTACTCTACGGCGTGATTATCAAGTCGCTCTAGATCAGGATGTCTTCGGGCAATGTGAGGAGAGAGCCGACATGGACACGAACCGGATGACAGTGAAGCTCCAGGAGGCGTTACAAACCGCGTCCGCCCACGCGATGCGACGCAGTCATCAAGGCATCGATGTGGAGCATCTCCTGCTGGCCTTGGTTGAGCAAGCGGACGGACTAGCCGGACCACTGCTTGAACAGGCGGGCATCTCGGTCACGTCCGTGAGTGGCGCCTTGGAACAGGCCCTGGCCAAGGTCCCGCAGGTCCAGGGGGCCGGGGCAGGACCCGGACAGATCCACCTCACGTCGCGCCTCTCGCAAGTGTTGACCCGTGCCGAGCAGGAGATGCGTGGGCTCCGAGATGAATACCTGAGCGTCGAGCACGTCCTGTTGTCGATGGCGGAGGAGGGCGGCGTCCTCCGACGCCTGGGGCTCACCCGCGATCGGCTTCTGAGCGCGCTCCAGCAGGTCCGTGGCCACCAGCGCGTGACCAGCCAGGACCCGGAGAGCACCTACCAATCGTTGGAGAAATACGGCCGGGACCTCACCAGGCTGGCAGGACAAGGGAAGCTCGACCCCGTCATCGGACGCGACGAGGAGATCCGCCGCGTGATTCAGATCCTGTCCCGGCGCACCAAGAACAACCCGGTCCTCATCGGCGAGCCCGGCGTCGGCAAGACGGCGATCGTGGAGGGCCTCGCCCAGCGGATCGTGAAGGGAGACGTCCCGGAAGGCCTCAAACAGAAGCGGCTGATCGTGTTGGACATGGGCGCGTTGGTGGCCGGAGCCAAATTTCGAGGCGAGTTTGAAGAGCGCCTCAAGGCTGTCCTGAAGGAAATCCAGGCGGCCGAAGGCCAGGTGCTCCTGTTCATCGACGAGCTCCACACGGTGGTCGGAGCCGGGGCGGCCGAAGGCGCCATGGATGCCGCCAACCTCCTCAAGCCGATGTTGGCCCGAGGCGAACTGCACATGATCGGCGCCACCACGCTGGACGAGTATCGCAAGCACATCGAGAAGGATGCAGCGCTCGAACGGCGCTTCCAGCCCGTCCTCGTGGACCAGCCATCGGTCGAGGACACGATCTCGATCCTGCGGGGCCTGAAAGAACGGTACGAGGTGCACCACGGCGTGAGAATCAAGGATGCCGCGCTCGTGGCCGCTGCGAGGCTCTCGCACCGGTACATCAGCGACCGGTTTTTGCCCGACAAAGCGATCGATTTGATGGATGAGGCGGCGGCCCGTCTTCGGACCGAGATCGACAGCCTGCCGGCCGAGCTGGACGAAGTGTCGCGCAAAGTGATGCAGCTGGAGATCGAGCGCGAGGCCCTCCGCAAGGAGACCGACCAGGGCAGCCGGGCTCGGCTAGAGACGCTGGAGCAGGAGCTGACCGAGAAGACTCGGGAGCTCAACACGCTCAAGGCCCAATGGGATGCCGAGAAAAACTCCGTCGGCCGCCTCCGCAAGCTCCGCCAGCAGATCGAAGAGGTCAAGCACAAGATCGAGCAGGCGGAGCGGGCGTACGATCTCAACCGCGTCGCTGAGCTGCGCTACGGCGAACTGCCCCGGCTGGAACGGGAGCTCGCCTCTGAGGAAGCAGCCCTCGCCAAGAAACAGGGGGAGAGCCGACTGCTCAAGGAAGAGGTCGACGAAGAGGACATCGCGCTGGTGGTCAGCCGCTGGACGGGAATTCCCGTGACCCGCTTGATGGAGGGCGAGATGGACAAGCTCCTTCGCCTTGAAGAGCTGCTGCACCGCCGCGTCGTGGGCCAAGACGAAGCCGTCCGAGCGGTGGCGGACGCCGTGTTGCGGGCTCGCTCAGGCATCAAGGACCCGAACCGGCCGATCGGCTCATTTCTCTTTCTGGGTCCCACGGGAGTCGGAAAGACCGAGTTGGCGCGCGCGTTGGCCTCCACGCTGTTCGATGATGAGGCCAATCTGATCAGGATCGACATGTCCGAGTACATGGAAAAGCACACGGTGGCCCGGCTGATCGGCGCTCCGCCCGGATACGTGGGCTATGAGGAAGGGGGCCAGCTCACGGAGGCGGTCAGGCGTCGGCCGTTCTCCGTGATCCTCTTCGACGAGATCGAAAAGGCGCATCACGACGTCTTCAACGTCCTGTTACAAGTGTTAGACGACGGCCGCCTGACCGACTCACAAGGGCGGACGGTGGATTTTAAGAACACGGTGCTGATCATGACCTCGAACCTGGGGAGCCAGGAGATCCTGGAGGCGCAGCAGCGGAGGATGCCATACGACAAAATGCGGGACATGGTGATGGCCGAACTCCGGCGGCACTTCCGCCCCGAGTTCTTGAACCGAGTGGACGAAACGGTGGTGTTCCACCCTCTCACGAGCGATCACCTGACCAAAATCGTGGAGATCCAACTGGCCAGGCTGCGGGACCGTCTTGCCGAACGGCGCATTGCGTTGGTGCTCACGACGGCCGCAACCGCCGACCTGGCGCAGCGAGGATACGACCCTGTCTATGGGGCGCGTCCTCTCAAGCGGCTGATCCAACTGGATCTCGAGACGCCGATTGCCCGCCTTCTCGTGAAGGGCGAACTCCGGGACGGTGGCACCGCGAAGGTGGATGTCAAGGATGGGAAGATTGTGGTCATCCCCTCTCGCTCGTTGTAGGGGCAAGCGTAGTACCTTGACGCGACGTGCGTCGGGCGAAGCGCCGCTAGGCAATGGCGCGTCAGTTGT
>Ga0209376_1003795_pt1 | contig 13468 bp, 11 predicted proteins | sample GraSoiAngelo_134_FD_185891 | JGI IMG/M metagenome (GOLD analysis project Ga0209376, IMG submission 185891) | Grasslands soil microbial communities from the Angelo Coastal Reserve, California, USA - 14_0929_05_30cm (SPAdes) (version 2) | ecosystem: Environmental > Terrestrial > Soil > Grasslands ... | reverse complement strand
AAACTTCGTAGCGCGTAATGGTTGGTCCTTTCGTGATGTCGCCGGGCGCAACCGCGATCCCGAACTGGGCCAGTGTGTCGATCAGCGTTTGCTGAACACGCTGCAATTCAGTCGGGTCAGCGCCGCCGCGGCCTTCCGGATCGTGCTCGGCGAGCAGGTCCAACCCTGGCAACGCATAAGTCTTCGGGTCCCACGCACGACCTGTTAGGCCCGACGCGGCAGACGTCGATCTTGATGAAGAGCCGCGCAATTCGGCGAGTGACGGTTTCTTCCGCCCCGCGATCGACTCCTCTGGAAGCGCGGTCGCGTCGACGACTTTTGGCGCCGGACGGTTGGCCAGCTCTTCTGGTGAAATGAAAGCCGACGACGGTTCGGGCACAGGTGCGCCTTTCTTTTTAAGCTGCTTCTCGATCGAGCGCCGTTGTTTTGCCAATTCGCGCCGGCTGATTTCAAGCCGACCTTTGATGTCGGCTTTGCGCAGTTGTCGATGCAAACGCCAATCGTGCCATCTCGCGAACGCGGCGCGCGTGCCGGACACAGTTCGCTGGACGAGATGGATCGGCCGGAATCCGGTCATCAGGATCAGACTGGCAACGTAAATTCCGCTGAGGAGAATGATCGACCCGATCTTGCCCATCGACGTGAGGAGCAACGTTTTGCCGAAAACGTAGCCTACCCATCCGCCGGGGCCCTGAATGTTAAATGCCAACCGCCAGCCTCGGAGGTGGCTCGTTTGCAATTGCAGCAAACATGCGCCCGATGCGATGAAGAGAATGATCCATGGCAGCCGCACGATGAGTCGCAAGTTCGCGTGGAATAATTTTCCTGCACCGAAGAAGAGAAGAACTCCAGCGAGGAAATACGAGGCCGCGCCAAGCGTCAGATAACAAAAACCGGCGAAGATTGCGCCGAACGGGCCGACGAAATTCTGCGCCGGCCGATTCGGTGGCGACAAGTAACTCCACGGCACCCAGGAAGGCAGGTCTTTCGGATTGTAGGAAATCAATGCGAGGAAGAGCAACGTCCCGACGCCGAGTAGAATAATGGCGACGACTTCGTTCCAAGCGTTGTTCTTTGTGCTGCGGGACACCGGCAATCGATCATACTAATGCTGCAAGCGCGGCGTTTATCAACAGATCGATCTGATTCTTCGTTTTAATCTTGCTTGCGAGATTCAGGCTAAGACTGAGAGGAAGAGAAACCACGCCGGTCGCTGTGAGAAGCTACAACCTTTCATCTTGCGCAGCACGCGCATGCCCGATTACTGTCCGACCGCGCTATGCACTTTGGTGTTCGCCAAACCGCCGCCGCGATTTCCGCCAGCGCGCTGATTTTTTGCTGTTCGTGCGAAAAACATCATCTCGGCGAGGATCCGGAAGTGCAAAAGGAAAATGTCGATACTCCGGCACGGGCCGAAGAAAATTTCACTGCGACCAAGGAAGCGTCGAAATCTCCGACAGCGGATGCGTCACCAACACCGGCTGAGTTTTTCCCCGAGAGCACGCCGCCGTAACGAGATTCGTCATGGCTAAAGACCAATACCTCACGTCGCCGCCGAAGATCAGCACGATGCCACCCGGCGTTCCCTACATCATTGGGAACGAAGCTGCGGAGCGCTTTTCTTATTACGGAATGAACTCCGTGCTGACCATCTTTATGACCAAGTACCTGTTGGACAGGATGGGTCACTTGAGCGTGATGCAGCCGGCCAACGCCGAAGCATGGTACCACACCTTTGTTTCGATGCTGTACTTTCTGCCGATCTTTGGCGCAATTCTGGCCGACGCCGTCTTCGGGAAATTCCGGGTTGTCTTGTGGTTATCGATCGTTTATTGCGGCGGTCACTTCACCCTGGCGTTGATGGGATCGCCGGTGGCCCACACCATCGAGCCGCGGTATTTGCTCGCAATAGGTCTGCTCATGATCGCAATGGGCGCGGGGGGAATAAAACCGTGTGTTTCGACCAACGTCGGCGACCAGTTCGGGGAAACAAACAAGCATTTGCTAACGCGCGTATTCAACTGGTTTTATTTCTCAATCAACGCGGGCTCAGCCCTTTCGACGCTTCTGATTCCGTGGTTGCTCGAACCCTACAAAGCTGCTTCGGACGGCTTCATCGCCAAACTTTCACCGTCGATCGTGAGTTTTCTTGAAAGTCCGCGACTTCACAGCCCGGACATCGCCTTCGGTTTGCCCGGCATCTTCATGGTGATTGCGACGATTTTCTTCTGGGCGGGCCGCAAGAAATTCGTGCACATTCCGCCTGTCGGGGTGCGAACGTATGCGCGCGAAATTTTCAACAAAGAGACCGGTAAAATCCTGCTCAACATTCTAATTCCGGTCCCCTTCGTTGCGATTTTCTGGGCGTTGTGGCAACAAAATTTCTCCTCGTGGATTGTTCAGGCGGAATCGATGGATCGACACCTTTTTGGCATCGAGTGGCTGTCGTCCCAGATCCAGACGGTCAACCCGATTTTCATTTTGATTATGCTGCCGCTCTTTTCTTACTGGCTGTATCCGGCGGTGGAGAAAGTTGTTCGCTTAACCCCGCTGCGAAAAATTGGCGCCGGCTTGTTTGTTACGGCAGCATCATTTTTCTTGGTCGCCATGATTCAAACGCGCATCGACGGCAGCGCGCGGCCGAGCATCATCTGGCAAATTTGGGCGTTCGTGATCTTGACGGCCGGCGAAACCTTGGTTTCGCCGACCCACCTTGAGTTTTCCTACACCCAAGGGCCGGTCAAACTTAAATCCCTTGTCATGTGCACGTATTTGCTCGCCGTCTCACTGGGCAACCAATTCACCGCCGCGGTCAATTTCTTCATCCAAAATCCTGACGGCTCCGTGAAGTTGCAAGGAACCAGTTACTTCATGTTTTTCGTTTGGGTGATGTTGGGAACGGCAGTTTTATTCGCGATTGTCACGCCGTTCTACAAGGGTCGCACCTATTTGCAGGATCAGACCGCGGTGGCTGGTGACGCCGAACCTGCCCTCGGGTTTGCAGTTCAGCCAGAGGCTTAGACTCAGAACATGAAGAAAATTATTTTCCTTGTAGGACTCTGTCTTTCGCTTTCGTTCAAGGCAGAGGCGAACCCGAAGGACGACGAATTCGAACAGATCGCGAAGGATTACGTCGAAAATTTCCTCGCCTCTCATCCGGAAAATGCGACCGAACTGGGCGATCACCGATTCGACAGCGTTCTAAGCGATTACTCGGCCCAGACTCGCGGCCGCATGTTGGCGAACGCAAAGCAAGTTCGCGAGGCGCTCAAGAAGTTCGACGATTACAAGCAGTTGACCGGCGCCAATCAGGTGGACGTGCGCATTCTGCGCGACAATATCGACAGCGAAATTTTCCGATTGGAAGAATTGCGGGAAGCGGAATGGAACCCGCTCGTTTACAATCAAAGTCTCGCCAACAGTCTTTATGTGCTGGTCGCGCGCGATTTCGATTCTGCCGAAAAGCGCATTCCGAATCTACGCCAGCGGATGGATGGCATTCCAATCGTGATCAAGCAAGCGGAAGCGAATCTCCAGCATCCTCCCCGAGTTCACACGGAAACGGCGATCGAACAGATCCAGGGCGCAATCAATCTGGTGCGCAACGGTCTCGACCCGCTGCTCAACCAGGCGCCGCAACTGAAAAAAGATCTCGCCCCGATCCAGGAAAAGACCGCCAAAGCGCTCGAAGATTACAAAAAATGGTTGCAAGGCGATCTGCTTAAACGCGCGGACGGCGATTTCCGTCTCGGCGCGGAGAAATTTCGGAAGAAGCTGCACTTCGCTCTCGCGTCCGATTTGTCGATGGAGGAGATCAAGCAACGCGCGAACGCTGATTTGGAGCAGACCCAAGCTGCGATTTATGAGACGGCTCTTCCACTTCATAAAAAATATTTTCCGAAGGCGGATGAAAAAACGTTGTCCGATAAAAAACAGGTCACGGCTGCCGTCCTGAAAAAGCTCGCCGAGCAGCACCCGGACGACAACACGATCGTTAGCTACGCTCAGAAAATTGTCGGCGAGGCGACCGATTTCGTAAAATCACGCAACCTGGTGGCAGTGCCGAACACACCGCTCGATGTCATCGTGATGCCGGAGTTCAAGCGCGGCCAGTCGATTGCCTATTGCGATTCATCTGGGCCGCTCGAGAAAAACGGCAAGACGTTTTTCGCCGTTGCGCCCACGCCTAATGATTGGCAAAAGCTACGCAAAGACTCGTTCTTCCGCGAATACAACAACTTCATGGTGCGCGATCTCACCGTCCACGAAGCGATGCCGGGACATTATTTACAGTTGTCCCACTCAAATGAGTTTCACGCGCCGACGCTCGTGCGCGCAATTTTCCAGAGCGGCACATTTATCGAGGGCTGGGCAGTTTATTGCGAGCAAATGATGGCTGAGCAGGGTTACGGCGGACCGGAAGTAAAAATGCAGCAGTTGAAAATGCGCTTGCGCGCAATCGCCAATGCCATTCTCGATCAAAGCATTCACACCGGGAACATGAGCGAACAGGAGGCGATGAATTTGATGATGAAAGAGACCTTTCAGGAGGAAGGCGAAGCGGTTGCAAAATGGAAACGCGCGCGACTGAGCTCGGCGCAACTCTCTACCTACTTCGTCGGCATCAGCGAACATCTCGATCTTCGCGCCGCCGCGCAGAAAAAATGGGCCAAAGATTTCGTTCTCGGGAAATACAACGACCAGGTAATTTCCTACGGCAGTCCGCCCCTGAAATACGTGCGCGAGCTGATGGGACTGTAGCCAGGCCCTGGTGGGCCGTCGAAATCAACGTGCCGCAGGCACGTGGCTACATTAAGATCGACATTATGCCCAAACTGGCCACCTGGTTGCGCGGGAAAGACGAAAAATGGTTTCAACTATTTTTCGCAAAACATCCCGAGATCGAGATCTGCGACGCACGCAAAGGTGAGGTCGCGATTGCGAATGTCGATGGTTTGCTTCTGACGGGCGGTTCAGATATCGCGCCGGAATTTTTGCGGCAACCAATCCCTGATCCTTCAGTCCTCGAGAAGGATGTCGATGCTGTGCGCGATCGCTGGGAATTTGCGACTGTTGGTCTGGCACTTTCGCGCGGTTTGCCGATTCTCGCTATCTGCAAAGGTCTTCAACTGCTCAACGTCGCGCTCGGCGGCACTCTGAAGCTCGACATTCCCGGTCACAAACTTCCCGAACAAAAGGACAACGACATCCAGCCGCTGCGTTCCGACGCAAAGGCAACGCACCAGTTTGAAAATGTGAATAGCTCGCATCATCAAGCGCTCGATTTGTTAGGCGAGGGGCTCGTTGTCGAAGCTTGGTGCCCGTCCGATGACATTATCGAACAAGTCCGCCTGCGGAATCAGCCGTTCGTGCTTGGGGTTCAATATCATCCTGAGCGCGGCAAGATTTACGATTCGCTCTTCGAAGATTTTTTCTCGCGTCTGCAGAACAATCGTTAAATCATTGAACCGCTAAATCGTTAACTGTTTCCCGTGTCGGCGCCGCAAAACACCATCGCAATCGTTTACGATTACGATCAAACACTCAGTCCGAGTCACATGCAGGACGAAGTGATTTTTCCGGCGTTCGCGATCGATGGCCTGAAATCTTGGACGCGATGCTCCGAGCTGGTGCGCGATCACGGTTACGACAACGTCCGAACACATACCTGCACCTGCTCCTCGAGCAAATTGCCGACCGCATTGTCGAGCAGTGCAAGTTTGCCGTTGACACCGGCACCGTTCGTGCGCCGAAACATTAAATCGCGACGCCGACATTCGTTTTCTGATCAACTGCGCGATTGAGTGCATTTGAGAAGCTGTTTTGCCCCATGAGCGTGGATTGTCGATCTTGATACGCGACCGTCGGCTTTGTCAGGTCGCTGACCTCAAACTCGGGCGGGACATCGCCCATAACCTTTCGGAAGAACTTCGCCTGCGTTTCAGAAAACGGAAAACAACGCCAGAGCGCGTAAGAATTTAGGCCATTGTTGAGTGCGGTCCTCGAAACCGTCGATGAAACCGAGTAGACTGCTTCGATTTCGGCGAAATGCCGGAGAAAATACAAATCGGCGACTTCGCGATCGTCTTCGACTCGAAAACCGGCAAGGTTGATATTACTTGCTTCGCCTTTCTCGAACGGGTGCGGCCGATAAATCAAATCGCGGCCCGAATAATTTCGACGGATATAATCGAGACAACGGTTCAAGTGCTCGATGTAAACCGTGGGTTCGAGATTTTTCACCAGCAGGAACGGTGTCCCGAAAAAAATCACCCGACGATGTCGATCTTGTGTTCGATCAAATTGCGCCGCAAAATCGCGCAGCTCGGCGATGCTTGGAAAACGTGACGGAATGATTTGGTGCTCTGCTCGGGGGGGCAGTTCGCCGCCGCTGTTGCTCATAAAAATGATCACGTCGAAAATTTCCTCCGGATCTTTTTGCAAACGTCGCAATCGTACGCCATCGCCTCCGGGATTGATTCGCGGCTTGTAATGGATTGTCCGCTCGACCCCGGCAATCGGTTCGACGAAACGATTCTGCAACCAACCTGAAGTGGTGAAGCGATATCGCGCGCGGTCGCCGTGTCGGGTCAATTCGCCATAGGCTTTTTGGGACACGCACAGAATCTTGTAAATATCCGGATGAGCCGACAGCGCGGCGTTTCCCAGGCCGAGCAAGCCCGCGAGACAAAGCAGGACATCATTGTCGGGATCGATTGGCAGCGAACCGACGCCTCGTTGTCGATCCACATTTTCGCGATACAGCCGCGGCAAGTCTTTTAACCCCCGGCACGTTCGGACTTTCTGGAACGCGTGCACTTCGGCGAAGTCGCCGACAAACTCCTGCCACTTCGCGTTTTCCCACCATTTCGATTCTTCGCGCAGTAAATGGATTCCCCCAGAAAACCGCCCCCGCAACGCGTCCGCCGCCACCAGCGCGTTCGGCAACCGGTCCGGCCGCGAAATCACAATCCAAAGCTTTTGAAATGTGTCACGCATCGTTTGGACAATAACACGTGCGGCCGGGAGTTGTCATTGCGGCCCCTATTGCGCATTTGAATTGCCAAATATGGAAAACACTTCATTGTCCCGCTGATCTTTAATGCCTTCCAGAACGCGGGTTGTTTCGCTATTTCTTTTTGGGTCCGGCTTTTGTGCCCTCATTTATCAAACGACTTGGCTGCGTGAGTTCCGTTTGATCTTCGGAGCGTCAACTGCGGCTTCAGCTGCGGTTTTGGGTGTGTTCATGGCCGGGCTCGGATTCGGCGGCATCTTTTTGGGCCGGCGCTCGGAAGCGAAGCCAAGGCCGCTGGCGTTTTACGCGAAGCTTGAATTGTTCATCGCCTTGAGCGCGGCGCTCTCGCCGTTACTGATCTTGGTGGCCCGCCACCTTTACATCGCGATCGGTGGAACACTGGCCACGGGATTAGCCATTGGAACGATTGTCCGCTTGACTCTGGTAGCGCTAATTTTGGGGCCGCCGACTTTTCTGATGGGCGGAACATTGCCCGCTGCCGCGAGAGCAGTCGTTACACCTGACGATGTTTCCCGGCGCACGGTCGGGACACTTTACGGCATTAACACTCTTGGTGCAGTTAGCGGTGCACTTTTCGGTACATTTTACCTGTTCGAGAATTTCGGAAATCACCTCACGCTTTGGTGGGCGACGGCGGTGAATTTCATCGTGGCGCTAGCAGCATTCCGATTTACGAAATCGATGCCGGAATCAGTCGTGCACGAGGAGTTATTCGATAAAGAAGACTCGGGCCCTGCGGTCAGTCAGTTGTTCGTCTTAGTCGCCGCCGGTCTTGTTGGGTTCGCATTCTTTCTGATGGAGATTGTTTGGTATCGGATGCTCGGCCCACTCCTCGGCGGGTCGACATTCTCTTTCGGGTTGATCCTTGCCGCCGCGCTGCTCGGGATTGGACTGGGAGGCGTCACCTACGCGCTGCTCGATTTGAAACGGGCTGCCTCGCTACATTTGTTTGCGTTGACCTGCGCGGCCGAGGCTTTACTCATCGCGTTGCCCTACGCACTCGGTGATCGAATCGCAATCACAGCGATGCTTCTTCGTCCACTCGGGACACTCGGATTTTATGGACACGTCGCTGCCTGGTCGGCGATTTGTTTCATCGTCGTTTTTCCACCCGCGTTTGTCTCCGGTATACAATTTCCCTTGCTTGTCGCGCTGCTTGGCAAAGGGCGCCGCGCGGTTGGCGTGCAAACCGGTGCGGCCTACGCGTGGAACACTATTGGTGCGCTAATTGGCTCGCTGGCTGGAGGATTTGGTCTCGTTCCGCTCCTATCCGCACCGGGCGTCTGGAAGTTCGTGGTGGTGATTCTTTCGTTTCTTGCAATCGTGGCCGCATTTCTCCGGTCGGGCGAACCGCGACCTTGGACTCGGGCGATCGTTCCGGTTTCTGCCGCGGTCATGGCGCTCATCATGCTGACGGCTTTCGGGCCCACGGCGTTTTGGCGTCACAGCCAAGTCGGAGTCGGTCGCCTAAAATATTACCACGCTTCCCCGAATGAATTGCGCGACTTAATTCAAAGCATTCGACGTCACATCATCTGGGATGTCGATGGAATAGAGAGCAGCGTTGGTCTTCAAAATGCGGACAGCGTATCATTTATTGTAAACGGCAAGTCGGATGGAAACGCCATAGGGGATGCCGGGACGCAGATCATGTCCGGTATCATCGGCGCGACATTACATCCAAATCCAAAGCAAGCGATGGTCGTCGGATTGGGCACCGGAAGCACAGCCGGCTGGCTCGCGGTGGTTCCGACAATGCAACATGTCGATGTTGTTGAGCTGGAACCAGCAATTTTAAAGATCGCTGAAATCTGTTCGCCAGTAAATCAAAAGGCTCTCAAGAACCCGAAGCTGCGTGTCATCATCGGTGACGGGCGCGAGTTGCTCCTCACCATTCGTAGCAAGTACGATATTATCGTTTCCGAGCCGTCGAATCCATATCGCGCAGGTGTGGCCAGCCTTTTCACCCGGGAGTTTTATGAATCCATTAACAATCGGCTGACCCCAGACGGCATTTTTCTCCAATGGGTACAAACCTATAGCGTCGACGATCGCACTATTGAAATTTTCTATCGCACTCTTGGCTCGGTTTTTCCCAATATCGAGTCTTGGCAAACTCAGGAGGGCGATCTCCTACTCGCCGCGTCGCAGGCGCCATTGCGCTATGATCCCGAAACGTTGCGTTCTCGTCTCGGCTCAGAACCGTTCAAGGGCGCAATGCTGGCCGCGTGGGACACGGTCGGTGTCGAAGGTTTTCTGGCGCACTACGTCGGCAACAGCGCGATGGCCAGGGTGCTGCAGAATCTCGAATCTTGGCCTTTGAATACAGACGACCGGACTGTGATCGAGTTTGCCTTCGCGCGAAGCATCGGAGCGCCAAATGGATTTCAGATGGCAATTCTTCGAAAGAGTGCGCAGGCGGCGCACTGCGACCGGCCTGAGGTTAATAATGCTGCGATCAATTGGGATCGTGTCGAAGAAGTCCGGCACACCTCCTTTACTCAACCAATTGAGAATCCGACCGTCGACGAGCAGCATCGTACTGCAGCGCTTCTTGCTTATAGTAACGGTGATTTGGTGGAGGCGTTACACGCTTGGCAGGCCCAATCGCGCGAGCCGCAAACATTGCAGCAAGTGGAACTCCTGGCGGAATGTTTGGCGGCGCAGGGCGGCGAAGCGGCCCCAAAATACATCGATCAAGTCGCAGATATCGTTCCTTCAGATGCTCAGGCAATCCGTGCGCGCCTTTGCTGGAAACAAGGCAAGGTTGCGGAAGCCGTCGACCATCTGAAGAAGTTTTTTGAAATCGCCCACGATGATCCATGGCCTAATCCGAGTCTAACCAAGCGCTCAATTATTCTCGCCGAAACAATAGCTTCCTCGAATCCCGGAGCGGCGAGTTCATTGTACGACAGTTTGCGAACGCCGCTCTGCGTTTGGAATAGTGACGCGGATCGCGAACTGCGCTTAATTTCGATTGGCGCGTGTGTGGATGGAAACAAGCCGGGAGAGTACACTGCTCGCGCAATTGAAGCGTTTGAACCCAACGTTATGTGGGAACGCCATTTTCTGGAAGTGCGCAAAGCTGCCTACGAGGTCACCCACAGTCGGCGGGCGGGCCAGGCGGCGCGCGATTTCGATGATTTCATGCAGCACGAAGCTTTAACCAACGACGCTGCGAGTTTGACGCACGAGATCGAGATTGGCGCTTCGCCACAAGCTCAAACTCCGCGCTGAGTCGGAGTCCAGATGAACTTGTGCATCTGAAGCTGGAAACGGACGTCGAGTTTGTCGGCTAGGATCCATTCCACGATCTGGCGGGGATCGATTCGGCCAAAGATGGGCGAGAACAAGACCGAGCGGCAGCGTTTGATTAAATCGAACTTCTCCACTTTATCCCGTGACCATTCGTAATCCTCGCGCGAACCCATCACGAATTTCACTTCGTCGCGCTTGGTGAGATGATTGATGTTCGACCAAAGATTCTTTTCGACCTCGCCACTACCGGGTGTTTTCAAATCCATGATCCGGTGCACGCGCGAGTCGACTTTGGAAATGTCGTGTGCGCCGCTGGTCTCGAGCAAAACAGTATGGCTGGCGTCGCACAAGATCGACATCAGCGGGAGCACGTTCTTTTGCAGAAGCGGTTCGCCGCCGGTGATCTCGACCAGCGGACATTGAAAACTCGCGACTCGATCGACGATTTGTTTAAGCGGAGTTTTCTTGCCTTCGTAAAACGCGTATTCGGTATCGCAATAATTGCAGCGCAAATCGCAGAAGGTGAGGCGGACGAAGACACAGCGCTCGCCCGCCCAGGTGCTCTCGCCCTGGATCGATTGGTAAATCTCGTTGATCGTCAGCATCCTTTCGTCCATTCGACTCTAGCGTAATTCTATCAGATCATCCGTCCTGATGCACAACCGGATCGATGACTGTTTCGCCCGTCTGTTCTCCGAAAGGCGCAAAGGGTTCATTCCCTACATTTGTGCTGGCGATCCGACTCTAAAGCGCACTGTCGATCTTGCGTTTGCATTGGAAAAATCCGGCGCTGATCTGCTTGAGCTCGGTTTGCCCTTTTCCGATCCGCTTGCTGATGGAATTGTGAATCAGCTCGCGGCGCAACGTGCACTCTCTGCCGGCACTACAGTTCGCGGCGTTTTCGATTGCGTTCGCGAGATTCGACGTCGATCGCAAATCCCAATTGTTCTATACAGCTACCTCAATCCGATCTTTCAATTCGGCTCTGAGAAATTTCATCGCGAGGCAGAAGATGCAGGGATCGATGGATTACTCATTCTCGATCTGCCGCCGGAGGAAGATGGCGGCAAGGCCGCCGCCGCCGGCGGAATTGCAACCGGTAACGTTTTGCACATTCGTTTGGTGGCACCGACGACGCCGGTCGATCGGATTAAAGCAATCACGGAAAGCGCGCAGGGATTTCTTTACTACGTTTCGCGCGAAGGCGTTACTGGCGCGCGAGATTCAATCGCAAGGTCGTTGCCAGAAAAGGTCGCGGAGCTGAGAAAAATTTCGGATCTACCGGTCGCGGTCGGGTTCGGAATTTCAAATCCCGAGCAAGCCCGTGAAGTCGCTCGACACGCCGACGCGGTCGTGGTCGGCAGCGCGATTGTCGATCTTATCGCCAAACACGGCGACAGGCCGGAGCTGATTGAAAAGGTGAGCGCTTTTGCCCGCGACTTAGCGAAAGCGACCCATTAAATTCCGCACTTCTTGCTCGCTTCGGCGAAGTTTGATTTCTTGCGCAGAAGCGAGGAGAGATAAACGTCGACGACCGGAATGTCGTGAATGCGGGTGAGATTGGCCGGCGCTTCGAGTCGCGAGAAAATCGCGTTCGCGATCTTGCTTCGCGGAACTTCCTTTTCGCCGTAGCCGTTGGGAATGTTACTCGACCAGAAGCGCACGTACTCGCCATCAGGATGATTCACGGTCCCAAGAAAAATAACCGAGTGGCCGCTTTCGAGTCGACCGACACTCTGGTTCCAGAAGATTTTCATGAAATCGCCGGGCTGCGCCTGCGCGAAATCGGTAAAGTTGCGCCCGAGCCCAAGTTCATGAAATAATCGCGCGGTGCCGGGCCCGTTCGCGTTCCAGCGTCCCCAAATGCCTTCGCCATCGTGCTGATCGCGAATCACCAGTTGATTCAATGTGGCGAAATCGAGCTTCAGCTGCCCGCTGTCGCGCAAGGCTTCGATCGTTTTGATGAAGACGATGTAAGTCGCGCCCGAACAGAAGCTCGGGTAGGGAGCGGTCGGGATGACGAAGAATTTCCCGGATTCAAAATGCGCCGCAGATTGCAATTTGATCTTGGCAAAGTGCGAGACTGAGTACTTGCCGCCGCCCGGCATCTTCCGCATTTGCTCGAGGATTAGGGAATTGATGTCGGCAGCCGGTGCGCCTTGGGTGATCGCCGTAGCGCACAGGGCGATGATCAGCCTTCGCATGGGCGAGAACTAAACGACAAATTTGGCCTTGGGCAACGTTGTCATTGAGAAAGCCACCGCTACATTAGATCGACATCATGCTGCGATTCACCAAGATGAACGGCGCAGGGAACGATTTCGTCATGATTGATAATCGGGCCGGCGAAGTGCGCCTCCAGCCCGAGCAAATCGTTCGAATTTGCGATCGCCATCGCGGCGTCGGCGCGGACGGGATTCTTTTGCTCGAGAAAGGCTCGAACGGCGCCGATTTTCGGATGCGCTATTACAATCGCGACGGCGGCGAGGCGGAAATGTGTGGGAACGGCGCGCGCTGCTTCGTACGCTTTGCCAGCAAAATCGCCCACGCGCCTGAGAAAATTTCGTTTGAGACGCCCGCGGGTTTAATTCGGGGAGAATTGGATGGGGAATCGGTCACTTTGCAAATGAGCGAACCGAAAGATTTGCTGCTCGGCATCGAGGTCATTGCCAACGGCGCAAAAGAGCGCGTGCATTTCATCAACAGCGGCGTGCCTCATGTGGTCGTGCCGGTTTCCCGGGTCGGCGATGTCGATGTTCGCCCGAGAGGCGAAGCGATTCGACACCACAAGATGTTTTCGCCGGCGGGCGCGAATGTGAATTTTATCGAGAAACGCGGAGACAGGAAAATTCTGGTGCGAACGTACGAGCGCGGGGTCGAAGACGAAACGTTGGCGTGCGGAACCGGTGTTGTTGCCAGTGCGCTGATTTTTGCCGTGACGGAAAAGGTCGATGGACCAATCAGTGTCATCGTTCACAGTGGCAGCGAGCTAGGCGTTGGGTTCAAGAGAGCAGGGGACCGATTTGCGAATGTCACGCTCACGGGCCCGGCGGAGTTTGCGTTCGAAGGAACGATAGAAATTTGATCGTTAACAGATGTTTCGCGGCACTTTTACTGCATTAGTCACTCCCTTTCGGAATGGAGATGTCGATCTTGCGGCGTTCGAAAAATCAA
>Ga0209376_1003794_pt1 | contig 13473 bp, 8 predicted proteins | sample GraSoiAngelo_134_FD_185891 | JGI IMG/M metagenome (GOLD analysis project Ga0209376, IMG submission 185891) | Grasslands soil microbial communities from the Angelo Coastal Reserve, California, USA - 14_0929_05_30cm (SPAdes) (version 2) | ecosystem: Environmental > Terrestrial > Soil > Grasslands ... | reverse complement strand
AGATGTGTTCGCGACGCATGATAGTAGGAAAGATAACGCATGAGCACGCGCCGCAAATATCGTTCGCTGAGGACGATGACGTGATCCAGACACTCGCGCCGTATCGATCCGATCAGTCTCTCCACATATGGATTCTGCCAGGGACTCGACGGACTCGAGACGACCTCTGTGATGCCCATGCCGGCGACACGGCGCTGGCAGACGTCACCGTAGATGGCATCGCGGTCTCGCAAGAGCCACTTTGGCGCGGTGTCTTCCGGAAAGGCGGCCACGATCTGTTGCGCGGTCCATTCGGCCGTCGGATGTTCAGTGACTGTCACATGAACGACACGGCGTCGTTGATGCGCGAGGAGAACCAGCACGAACAGCACGCGGCCCGTCAGTGTCGGCACCGTGAAGAAATCCACGGAGACCAGCGCGGAAAGGTGATTCGTGAGGAAGGTTCGCCATGTCTGTGATGGAGGTCGCTGACGCCGACGGACGAGCCGTGACACCGTTCGCTCCGAGACCTCGATGCCCAGTTTGCACAATTCACCATGGATCCGGGGTGCGCCCCAGAGGGGATTCGCAGACACCATCTTGTCGACGAGTGTCCGAATCGCCGCGGTCCTCGGGCGGCCGGGATGTTTCTGCCGCGACCGCTCCGTCCAGCGACGTCGCAGCCATTGGCGATGCCAGCGCACGACCGTGTCTGGCTGGACGATGAGCAAGGCGCTGCGCCACTCCCGCCAGGAATCGGTCACGCGGGCGAAGATGCGGGCGTTTTGTGCGGCGCGTCAACGCGGCCACCTGCTGACGCAGCGCGAGGTTCTCGAGCGCGACGGCCCGGCGCCCTCGGCAGAGCAATCCGACCGATCGGAGAAGTACGACCAGCGCCGTCAGCATCCGTGATCCTGTCGCGCACTCGAACAGAAAATCAATCGACGTGACAGGGCGATCAGATATTGGCGAAGCACAGGTGGGCAATTCGCTGGCGGGAGTGGGAAATCGCTCCCGACGGCGCGACTCGGCGAGTGTTGCGGTTCGAACGGCTTGGGGACATTTCGCGACGCGAAGCATCCGATGTTCTCGCCCAGAAACTCGCCGCAACAGCTAACGGCAAGAAGCCGACACGATCGCGAGTGCTATTTAGCACGCTGGTGCGCGAATGGGAGGCATCGGTGCTTGCGATGTACAAAGCCTCGACCCAGAAACATCGCCGGTTCATGCTGAGGAAGCACTTGCTGCCGCGATTCGGCGACACGCCCGTCTCAGAGATCACGCGACAGGAGATCCAACGGTGTATCGCCCACCTCGCGGAAGTGGGATACGCGCCCAAGTCCATCGATCACATCCACGATGTGCTCAGCGCGGTACTCCGAACGGCCGTGAAGTGGGGGCATCTCCAGGACAATCCGGCCTCGCGGCATCGACATGCCCAAGCTCAAATGCGTTCGGCCCAAGTGGGCGTTAACGGCCGCACAAGCCACGGCACTGCTGGATGCGCTGAAGCTGATGGCTCGCACGATGGTCGGGTTGGCGATTCTCTCCGGCATACGGCGTGGCGAGTTGTTCGCGCTCCGGTGGCGGGACATCGACGAACAGGACCGCACGGTCACGGTGCGAGAGGCCGTTTACGACGGTCACTTCGACACGCCGAAAACCGAAGCGGGCGTGCGCCGGATTCCGCTAGCGGACGCAGCTGTTCACCTGATCGCGGCATGGAAGTGTCGTGCAAAGAACGTCCAGCCAGACGCGCTGGTCTTCGCGACACACGCCGGCAAGCCCATCTCGCCGAACAACGTTCTGCGGCGGGCCGTGTTCCCCGCGTGCAAAACGTTAGCGCTGCCGAACGCGACTTGGCTGACGTTTCGGCGAACGTTCTCGTCCTGGTCGCATGAGAAGGGCGTGCCGGGAAAGGTCGTCGCTTACCTGATGGGCCACGCGAATGTCGACACGACGTTGAACGTGTACACGCAGGTGCTCGAGGAATCGGTGCGCGCTGCCGTAGACAAAGTCGGCGGCGAATTGTTCACGATTGTTCACTGACCGGGGCAGATCGGGTCCCCGAGCATGGGTTAAGTCGTTGGAAACAATGGCGGGCCCAGCAGGACTCGAACCTGCGACCTCCTGGTTCGTAGCCAGACGCTCTATCCAACTGAGCTATGGGCCCTGTGAGGTCTCGCGAGGCAGACGAAACCAAGATCCTAGCATTGTTCGAGCCGCTCGCGGAACAGCCGGTCGTCGCGCAGCAGCGCAGCGAGACGCGCGCGAAGCTCGCGGGCGCCGGCGACGTGGTGCGGATCGAGTCGCGTGGCCTCGGCGCCGCGGCGCGCCAGCCACGAGAACACGAGCGGGGCCAGCCTCACGACGCGCGCTGAACGAAATGCGCGCGTCCCGAAAAAGAACTTCATCAGCCGCTGCGTGTGGACGGCGAGATCGGCGCCGCTCTTGCGCGTCCGCTGAATCATCCAGCCGCCGTCGGCGCGCGCGGCGATCAGCTCCACGGAGTCGTCTTCAATCGACGGCAGCACGACGATCACGTCGCGGATCAGTGACGGAGGGATCGCGCGTGCGCGCAGATCGGGCGCGGCGATCTGCACGTTGACCTCCGGCTGCAGCTCGTCGATGAGCGCGGCCTCGCCCAGCAGCGCCTCGAGCTCGGATCCGACCTCGCGCCACTCCGCGTCCGCCGCGCGCGTCATCGCCGACTTCGTGGCGCGCCAGCGGCGCTCGGCGAAATGGGCGCGCAGACGGCGCCGCAGGTTCACGGCTTTGCCGACGTACAACGGACGGCCGTCCGCGTCCTTGAGAATGTAGACGCCCGGCGCCGCGGGCGCGTCGCGGCAGATGCGCTCACCCACCCGGCGCCACACCTCGCGGCGATCCTCGACGACGAGCGCCTGCGCCACCAGCTTGCGCGCGAGATCCGGCGGCGCGCCGCGGATGCCAAGGACGTCCGCGGCCAGACGCTGATAGTCGGGGCTGTCGCCCATTTCGTGCAATCGCGCAATCAGGGCGTCCCGGAGCATGGCTAGCGGCGCGATGGATCTCGAAGAAGGCCGTGACCAATCGGGAACATGCCGGGCAGTGAAATCGGGAGCCTGCCCGCGATCGGCGCGTCGCCGGCGAGCGCGCGCACGGCCGCCGCCTCCATCCCGTCGAACGCTTCGTAGGTGAGCAGCATCGCCGGCAGCTTCTGGACGAACGTCGCAGTGTAAGGATTCCCGAACAACACGGTGACGTACGGCTTGTTCATCGCCGACAGGCCGTCGAGCAGCGCGACCTGCCGCTCGGACAAGTCCATCCGGCCGCTGTACGAAGCGATGCGCACGAACACCGACGCGACGATCGCGTCGGCGCGCCGCGCGAGGCCGCGCACCAGATCGAATTCGTCCGCCGTCGTCCGATCGGAAATCTCGACCGCCGTCACGTTCGGCCACCGCCTCTTCAGCTCCGGCAGAAACGTCCGGCTCGGCGCGCCTTCCCGCCAGCCGCTCGCGTAATCGATCACCGACAGATAGAGCACGTTCGCCGCCGGCGGAACGGCGAGCGGCACCTGACGGCGATCGTCCTTGATCAAGGTGATGGCGCGCGCGGCGAGGTCGTCGGCGAGCTGCTCATGATCGCGCGTCCCCAGCTTCGCATCGATCGACGCGAGGTCGACGCCGCGCGCGGCGTGCAGCCCCGCGCGCGCTTTTGCCGTCAGCACACGCTCGACCGACTGCGTAATCTGAACGTCGGAGATTTCTCCGGCCGCGACCGCCGCCTTGATGCCGCGAAACGCCGCGTCATCGTCCGGCGAGTGCAACACTTGATCGGCGCCGGCTCTGACCGCGAGCGCGGCGGCGCGATCCGGCGCCACGTTCTGGGAGATTGCGAACATCGACATCGAGTCGGTGTAGATGAGGCCGTCGAACTTCATCCGCTCGCGCAGCAGGCCGGTGAGAATGGGACGGCTCAGCGTCGCCGGCGTCGGCAGCCTCCGCGCCGCCCCGGGCACATCCGCCGGATCGAGCGCGGGCAGCGCGATGTGCGACGACATGACCGCACCGGCGCCCGCGTCGATTGCCGCCTGGAACGGCGGCAGCTCGATGGTCTCGAGATGCGAGCGCGGATGCTCGATGACGGCGAGGCCAAGATGCGTGTCGGTGGCGGTGTCGCCGTGTCCGGGGAAATGCTTCGCCGTCGGGATCATCGCGCCGTCGCGGACGCCGCGGATGTACGCGCGCGCCATGTCGGACACGAGCTTCACGTCCTCGCCGAACGATCGGATGTTGATGATCGGATTGCGCGCGTTGTTGTTGACGTCGACGATCGGATAGAAATCGACGCAAACGCCGAGGGCGCGTCCTTCTTCGGCCGACACCTTGCCGGCGCGGTACGCGAGCTCGGTGTCGCGCGTTGCGCCAATCGCCATCGCGCGCGGCAGTCGCGTGGCGCCGTTCATCATGTAGCCGACGCCGCCCTCGAAATCGGCGGTCGTGAGCAGCGGCACCTCCGCCTCGCTCTGCAGCCGGTTGAGCAGCGCCGCCGCGACGTAGGGATCGCCTTTGCGCGACGCGCCGCCGCCCGCGCCGTAGGTGGAATTGAGCAGCAGCGCCGGCATCGGTTCGGTCGCGCCGAACACGTGGATGCCGCCGACCTTCACGTCGCGCACCAGGTGACGCAGCGTCACGAACGCGTCGCTGTCCACGCTCGTGAAGCTGGCGTTGAGCGTGGTGACGAGCAGCTGGCCGATCTTCTCGTCGAGTGTCATCTTCTTCAGCGTCTGTTCGACCCAGCTCTGCGCGGCCCGGTCGAGCGGCGCGAGCTTCGTCTGCGCGATCGGCCGCGCCAGAACGGACGTCGCAAACACTGCGATGGCGAGCACCGCGCGCGGCAAAGGCATTGGTAGATCCTACTGGTCGCCAGTCGGCCAATCCGACTGAGTGAAAGCAAGACCCCCGTTCAAACCGTGCGTGCGGATTTCCCGCACACGGCTTACCAGGCGGTCTTCAGGTCGTGGCATGCGCGCCTCCCGGATACTGAATCGTACCGCGCAGGCGAATGAGCCCGAGGGCTTCGAAGAAAGGGCGGCGCCAGGCCGCGGCCCGGCCGACAGGGAGCCGCGAGCCCGCCCGCTTCAGCAGGAGGCCACGCAGGCGCTCTTCGACGTAGGCATCGACGTGGATAAATTTCGTCGCCGCATTACCCGTGCGAAAGTACTGACCCCAGCCGCGCAGCACGCGATTCACATCCGCAATCACGGTGCGGAGGTCGTCGTGACAGCGCCGGCGCGGCGTCAGGTCTCGCACGCGTGTGCGCACCCGTCGCATGGCGCGCGCGGACGGCCATCGATGCAGGTAGTAGACACGTTTCCGCGCCCGTTCCCATATCGGGCCGCTCATGCGCTTACGCAGGTGACACCCGAGAAAGTCGAAGCCTTCGCGGCCACGCGAGAGGTCGACTGTTCTGGTCTTCTCCGAATGCAGCTCGAGCCCGAGACGCGTGAGCACGCAGCTCACCCGCCGTTGGGCCTCCTCGACCGCCGCTTTCGTGTCGCACACGACCACGAGTGGAGTGGAGCACTGACGCGGTGGTGTACAGGCGCACCTTGGCTGTGTCCGCCGTTTCCAGCTTCGTGCCCGTGTAGGTGTCACCATCACTCCGTCTTCAGCGCCCCTCATCAAACCGGACGGGACCATTTCGGTCATCCGGCTTCCCGACCGTGTTCACCGCGTGGCGTGCGGAAGCGATGCACGACCGTGCCGTGGAGCTGATAGAGCCCCGCCTTCTTGAAGAAGGAGGAAGGGAATGCCCGAAAGCCCTTGCCACGTCGTTTGTGCTTCCGCCGCAGGAAGTTCACGAGCTTGGTGTAGACGTAGGAGTCCACCTTCTTGAAATGCCGGTGGGCGTTGCCGATGCGGAAGTACTGACCCCAGCCCCGAAGAATCGGGTTCAGCGCCCGAATTTTCTCCTCGAGACTGTAGATGTCGTCGTACCCGACCGCATCGCGGACCTTGTGTCGGATGCTGCGCATCGCTTTCGTAGACGGCCAGCGATAGCAGAAGCGTCGTTTCGGGTTGCTGCGCATCGGCATGAGCCGAAAGTGCATCCCGAGAAAGTCGAATCCATCGGCGGCGTCGACCGTACGCGTCTTCTCCGCGTTCAGGGTCAGACCCAGGCGCCCGATGATGTCCTCCAACCGGCGAAACCACGGCTGCGGGTTTCCTCGGCAGAGAATCACCAGGTCGTCACAGTAGCGAATCAATTTCGCTCCGCGCATCCGCGTCTCCCATTCGACGTCGAGAGCATGCAGATATGCGTTCGCGATCAATGGCGAAATCGGGCCGCCTTGCGGGATACCCGCCTCCGTGCGGACGACGACGCCGTCTTGCATGACGCCAGCCCTGAGCCATTTACCAATCAGGCGCAGGATGACGCCGTCTGCAATGCGGTGCGCCACCATCCGCTTCAGCCACTGATGGTTGATGTGGTTGAAGTATCCGCGAATGTCGGCCTCGTAGAGGTGCCGCACTTTCTTGGTGACCAGCGTGGCTCTCAGGGTACGCAGCGCGTGATGCGCGCTGCGTCGTGGCCGAAATCCGTACGAGCAGTCCAGAAAGTCCGCCTCGAACACCGCTTCGACGATGCGCGCGACCGCACGTTGAACCAATCGGTCCTCGACGGTGGGAATACCCAGCGGTCTCGTTCCGACTTTGCCGGGGCCTTTCGGAATCTCCACCCGACGTACCGGTGGTGCCCGATAGGTACCGGCTTTCAGCCGTGCACAAATGTCTTGGACTCGTGTCTCCACCTCGCGCTCGAACTCCGTCGTCGTTTCCCCGTCCACTCCGCTGGCACCGCGCCGGTTCATCTGCTGCCAGGTCTCGATGAGAAACGCTGGTGTCAGCACATGCGCCAACGAGGTGAAGCGCAGCGTGCGGTCTGCCTTGGCCTTGGTCGCAATCTGTTCCAGTTGTGTGGACATCCGCATCCTACTTCTGAGCGTAGGGGATGTATCCCTGGCCCAGCTCCTCGACCTGCTCCGCCGCTTCCCCCTGTGCGCGGCTTTCCCGCGCGCCGAGTACTACCAGCGGATCCGACTTCCACGACAGCGTTGGCCTTCCTATGGATGGTCCATTCAGTCGGCCTACTCGATTCACCGATCAAGACCGTCGTGGATCTCCCAGGTTCCGTGACGCTTCCGTGTCCGCCCGTGCCGTGCTCTCAGACCCCGCCGGAGTCTCCGGTCCCCTCGCCTCTGGCGGGGACCTACTTGTGCCTTCCAAGTTTTCGACCTTGTCGGCCTCCGGATTCCCGAATCACGAGGCTCCATCGCTTCACTTGCGTTACGGCCCGGACGTCGCTCGGCCTACGCTTAACTCATGTCGTTACCTCCATGAGCCCAAGGCTCGATTCCAGGTGGAGCGGCTCGTTCTCCTTGCCTGGGCGGGAATTGCACCCGCTGGAAGCGCCCGGCTTGGCCTGGCGCACCAAAGTAATCGCGGATGTCGGCGTCCAGCACGTGGTTGCCGCCGCGCGCGCCGTGCACGCGAAGGGTTTCCAGCGCCTGGGTCGCCCTCCGCTTCGGCCGGAAGCCATACGACGACGGCCGAAAGTCGGCTTCGAAGATGGGCTCCAGCACGAGCGTCGCCGCCATCTGCGCCACTCGGTCTCGGACTGTTGGAATGCCGAGGGGCCGCTGTCGGCCATCGGCCTTCGGGATGTATCGCCGCCGAACCGGCGGCGGACGATACGTGCCTGCGCGCAGCACCGCACCCAGCTCACTCAGCATGCGCTCGATGCCATACTGCTCGACGCCGGCGAGCGTCTCCCCATCGATGCCCGCCGCGCCGCGGTTCCGTTTCACATGCCGCCACGCTTCCCAGAGGATGTCAGCCCTCCAGATCCGATCCATCAGCGCGTGGAAGCGTCGATCCGGCGATCGTTTGGCTGCGACCCAGAGTCGACGTTGCAATTGGCGCACTTTGACGGCGGAGTCGCCTCCACCGGGGTTGTTGGAACCGGTGCCGCCGGTCATGCCCTCGCGCGTCCTTGCGTCCTCGACGTGACCACCGCAGGGGCCCTTCCCTCCCGCCGCGTTCTTCGTCGCGACGATTGCCGGTACTACGACCCCTCGGACGCCCGCTGCGCACGTCTCGCTTTCGCCATCGGCTTATACGAGGCGCGGTGCCCCGACCTCGGGCCGCGCAGACGGGCCTCTCGTGTTCCACCTCACTCCGTGCATGCGTGCTGCGCCCTCTACCCCGCCGAGACCTGTTGCGCGACTTCCGGATTCGCGCGCAGCAGGCGTGGCCTTCGCCGCGACATGACCGGCTCGGCTCTCGGATTGTGAATCTGACGAGGCTGCAGGCTTCACGTGATGTTGCGGCCCGCGTGCTTGCTTTCTCCGTGGAGACTTTTGACACCCCGCTCGAGCCGCAGGACTCTCATCCCGCGCTTGGGGTCGGCTACTCGGCGCTCCGGCGCTTACCGAGACGGGACTTGCACCCGTTGGAGGAAGGTAGCGTGGAGCGATGACGCTATTCACCGCTCCGTCACGACGCACCATGCGAAAATCCTACCTGATGTCGCTGTCACCAGACAGTCCGACGAGCGAGCACAAGGCGCAGGCGCCCCGGTCGATCGGCTGCTTCGTCGTCACCGTCAGCGACACGCGTACCGAAGCGAACGACACGAGCGGCCGGGCCATCGGCGAGCTGCTTTCGGCCGCCGGCCATCGTGTCGTCGGACGCGCGATCGTCAAAGACGATCCGGATCTCGTGCGCGGCGCGATCGAGCGGCAGCTCGCGCACGCGGACGTGCAGGTGCTGATCACGACTGGCGGCACGGGCATCACGTCGCGCGACAGCACGTACGAAGCGGTCGTCGGGATGCTCCAGAAACGGCTCGACGGCTTCGGCGAATTGTTTCGGATGCTCAGCTACGAACAGATCGGATCGGCCGCGATGATGAGCCGCGCCTGCGCGGGCCTCGTCGCCGGACGGATCGTCGTCTCGCTGCCGGGATCCGAGAAAGCCGTCCGTCTCGCGATGGAGAAGCTGTTGCTCCCCGAGCTCGGACATTTGGTGCAGCAGGCGTCACGATAGAACGTGTGCACGGCAATCTCGCGAAAGCCGGACACGATGTACGCGCGTACTTCACGATACCGTTATTGCGGATTGCGGGATCTCGGACTGCGGATCGTCCGAAATCCGCAATCCACAATCCGAAATCCGAAATCCGAAATCCGCGATGATGCGTCCATTCACTTCCACGATTTCTCTCGACGAAGCGCGCCGGCGACTCGACGCCAACGTGCGTCCGATCTCGCGAACCGAGCGGGTGCGGCTCGACGCCGCGGCGGGACGGGTCGCGGCTGCCGACGTGACGTCTCCGCTCGACGTGCCGCCGTTCGCGCGGTCGGCGATGGACGGGTACGCCGTCGTCGCGGCCGACACCGCGTCCGCGTCGCGGCACCACCCGGCCGTCCTCGGCCTGATCGATCGCATCTACACGGGCCAGCCGTCGGAAGTCGTCGTGACCAACGGCAGCTGCGCGGAGATCGCGACCGGCGCCCCGCTGCCGAGCGGCGCAGATGCGGTCGTCATGGTCGAGGAAACGGCGAAGCCGGCCGACGATCGCATCCACATCTTCGCGGCCGCCGTGCCGGGACAGAACGTCGGCCGCCGCGGCGCCGACATCCTTCGCGGCGATCGCGTCGTCGCGAGCGGCGATCACCTGACGGCGAGCCGCGTCGGCGCGCTGGCGGCAATCGGCTGCACCGAAGTCGACGTGTACGCCAGGCCGCGGGTCGCGATCCTCTCGACCGGCAACGAAGTCGTCGAGCCCGGCGCGCGGCTCGCGCCGGGACAGATCTTCGACGTGAACCGGTTCACGCTGGCCGCGATCGTGTCGGCGCACGGCGGCGTTGCCGAATCGCACCGGGCCGTGCCCGACACCGTCGCCGACCTGGCCGCGGCCCTTGATGCCTGCGCCGGCGCGGACCTCATCGTCTTCTCCGGCGGCAGCTCGGTCGGCGAGCGCGATCTCATCGTCGACGCGATCGCGTCACGCGCTGGCGAAATGATCTTCCACGGCATCGCCGTACGCCCGGGAAAACCGACCGCGTTCGCACGCTTCGGCACCGCGTCGTTCTTCGGCATGCCGGGCAATCCGACGTCGTGTCTGTCGAACGCATACATCCTGCTCGTGCCGTTTCTGCGCGCAACGGCACGATTGCCGCCCTACGCGCCGCGCATCGTGCGTGCGCCGCTCGCGCGCCGGATCGTCTCGGCAGCCGGACGGCATCAGTTCTATACCGTCCGCATCCGCGACGGCGTGGCGCATCCCGCCTTCAAGGGGTCGGGCGACATCACAAGCCTCTCGCAGGCCGATGGCTACATTGAAATCGCCGCCGATCAGGACACCGTCGAAGAAGGATCGCCGGTCGACGTGACCCTTCTCTGAATTGGCTAATTGGATAATCGGGTAATCGAGTAATTGGGTCGATGATTCATTACCCGATTACCCGATTACCCGATTACCCGATTACCCGATTACCCGATTACCCGATTACCCGATTATCCGATTACCCGATTACCCGATTATCCGATTCCCTATCTGCGTCCGATCTTCCGCTCGTATTCGACTTCGAGGACGTCGGCCGTATGGAGATCGAAGGCGGGCGCCGTGCGCGCGTAAGCGCCGCGGAATTCGGAGTGGCAGCGATAGCAGACGGTCAAATCTTTCAGGCGACCGTAGACGACGAGATCGACGAGCGCAGCGGAGGCGAGGACCGCGTACGCGACGAGATCCTTGCCGAACCAGTAGAACGTGCCGCTGATGACGGCGCCGATGACGACCACGGTGAGGCCGACTTTGGGATCGAAGTCTTTGCGCGTGTAGAAGTCGGCGCCGTTACAGACAGGGCATCGATCGACGCCGCGGTCCGTCCGCACCGGCTCGGTGATGGTCAGCGCAATCTCATGGCCGCAGCGTCCGCATTTGATTGCCGACGGCGCATCGGCCCCGCGAAGGGGAAGGCCCGCATCGCATTTCGGACACTTCGCGAGAATCTGCACGATCCATATCGTACCGTGGCGATTCACTCCTCTCGAAGCGCGACCGTCGGTTCGAGCCGCGACGCACGGACGGCCGGCACGTAGCTCGCGAGCGCGGCGACGGCGGTCAGCGCCACCGCCGCCGCGGCCAGCGTGACGGGATCGCTCGGATGCAGACCGAACAGCAGCGCGCTCGTCCACCGCGCGGCGGCGATTGCCGCGACGGCGCCGACGATCAGGCCCGCTGCGAGGAGCGTCGCCGCCTCGCGCATGATCATCGCGACGACGCTGCCGCGATCGGCGCCGAGCGCGATGCGGATGCCGATTTCGTTCTTCCGGCGCCAGCAATCCGGCGAGCAGGCCGAAGAATCCCGACAGCGTCGCCATCAACCGCTCGCGCAGCAGCGAGTCGTGAACCATCGAGTTCATCGTCTGGAACTGGATGATGACAGACGGGCGAGCGGCCGAAACCGCGCTCGTCACCTCGCTCGTCACCGTCGCCAGCGGAGCGCTGGATCGCAGCACGACCTGCAGGAACGGATCCGGCTCGGCTTCCTGCGACGCCGCGAGGAACGCGATCGGCGTGAACTCTTCGCGCAGGTCGGTGTACTTCGCATCCTTCACGAGGCCGACGATCTCGTAGACCGGCCGCTCGACGCCCGCGCCCTCTTCGACCTGAAACGTCCTGCCGATCGGATTGCGCCCCTCGAAAAAGAGATTGGCGAACCGCTCCGTGACGATCGCGACCTTGCGCGACTGCGTGGTATCGCGATCGTCGAAATCACGGCCCGCCAGCATCGGCGTCGCCAGGGTGCGGAAGTACCCGCGTCCGACCTCGTTGAAGTTGACGTTCTGGGTGCGCGCGGCGCCGTCGATGACGATGCGGTTGTTCCAGCCCGATCCACTGACCGGGACGATGAACGCTTCGGCCGCGGCGTCGACGCCGGGCAGCGCCCGCAGCCGCGCCGACAACTCCTCGAACGCGGCGCGGCGGCCCTGCCCGGCGATACCGGACCCGCGCAGGTCGAGGTTCACGACGAGCACGCCATCCTGGCGGAAGCCGGCGTCGAGGAGCATGAGATTCCGCAGGCTCCGGACGAACAGCAGCGCGCCGACGACGAGGACGAGCGAGAGCGCCACCTGCACGACCACGAGGCTGCGGCGGAGACCGAAGCGTTCGCGCGAATCGGTCGATCCGCGGCTCCCCGCCTTCATCGCGGCGCCCGGCTCGGTCGACGTCGCGCGAATCGCCGGCGTCAGTCCGAAGATCAGGCACGTGGCGACGGCCAAAGCGCCGGTGAACGCGAACACGCGCCAGTCAGTCGTGAGATCGACGAAGATGCGGTTCGAGTCGGTGCGAAGGAAGCCGACGAGAAACTGACTGAGCCACCGCGCGATCAACAGTCCGCCACCGGCGCCGATCGCCGACAGCAGGAGGCTCTCGGCGAGCAGTTGACGAACGATCCGGCCGCGCGACGCGCCGATGGCGAGGCGGACCGCAATCTCGCGCTCGCGCGCGGTCGCGCGCGCGAGCAGCAGGTTCGCGAGGTTCGCGCACGCGATGACGAGCACGAGGCCCGTCGTCGCGAGCAGCAGCCACAGCGACGCCTCGTAGTCGCGCCGGAGCGACGACACGCCGGTGCCGGCCGGAAACGCCGCGAGCTTGAACGCGAGGTAGCTCTTCGTGTCCTCGGGTCGATAGCGCGGGGGTGACGTCAGCTGAAAAATCTGCGGCGAGATCGCCGCCAGATGCGCCGTGGCCCGCTCGATCGTCCATCCCTCCTTCAACCTCGCGAACAGGCCGAGGAACCAGACGTCCGGTTTGTCGAGGCTGCTCTGCACGCGCGTGAGCGGCTCGGCGCACAACGGAACCGCGACGTCGAACGTACGGCCGACTTCCATCCCGAAGAACCGCGGCGGCGCCACCCCAACGATCCGAAACGCGTGACCCTCTAGATCGAGCGCGCGACCAATCGCCGATGCTTCGCCGCCGAGCTCGCGCTGCCAGAATCCGTAGCTGACGACGGCGGCGGGCGACGCGCAGCCGCGGCCGTCGTCGTCGACGTTCAGCGTGCGGCCGAGCATCGCCTTCACGCCGAGCGTGTTGAAGAACTCGCCGTTCACCCAGATCCCCAGCGCGTAGCGCGCTTCGCCGCTGCGCGTCAGGTTGAACGACGTCGTGCCCCACGCGGCCAGTCCGTCGAACGCCTGCTGGCGATCGCGGATCTGCTCGAAGAGCGGATAGGTGAGCATCGGCCGGCGGCCGGTGAACCGTCCCGTGCGGCCGCCCTTGGTATCGGCAATCCGAAGCTCGACGAGCTGCTGCGGGTTCACGACCGGCAGCGTGCGAATGCGCACGGCGTCGAGCAGCTGGAAGATCGCGGTGTTGGCGCCGACGCCGAGCGCGAGCGACAGAATCGCCACGAGGGCGAAGCCGGGGTTGAGT
>Ga0209376_1003792_pt1 | contig 13476 bp, 5 predicted proteins | sample GraSoiAngelo_134_FD_185891 | JGI IMG/M metagenome (GOLD analysis project Ga0209376, IMG submission 185891) | Grasslands soil microbial communities from the Angelo Coastal Reserve, California, USA - 14_0929_05_30cm (SPAdes) (version 2) | ecosystem: Environmental > Terrestrial > Soil > Grasslands ... | reverse complement strand
GCGGCCGGAGGTGGGCCGGGATTTCCTCGCGGAAGAGGACCAAATGGGCGGCGCCAGTGTCGCCGTCCTGAGCCACGGCTACTGGATGCGACGCTTTGGCGGCGACCCGGGCGTGGTGGGACGCGCCATCACGCTGGATGGCCGGCCGACCACGATCGCCGGCGCGATGCCGGCCTCGTTCCGGTGGCTCTCGCCAGTGGACGTGTGGTCCACGATGGGGCAGGTGGCGCGCAGCATCGGGGGCGGCGAGAACCTCCACTTCGTGGGCCGGTTGAAGCCGGGCGTCTCGTTCGAACAGGCGCAAGCACGGATGCAGGCTGTCATGGCCGGGTTCCGGCAGGAATTCAAGCCACGCCTTCCCCCCGACGTCGGGGAGCAACTGTTTCCGTTGCGGCAGCTGGTCGTCGGTACGGTCGCAACCCCCGTGCGCGTGTTGTTCGGCGCCATCGCGCTGGTGTTGCTCATCGCCTGCGCCAACCTGGCCAACCTCCTGCTCGGCCGGGCCGCCGCGCGCGGCCGGGAACTGGCGGTGCGCCTCGCCCTGGGCGCGAGCCGCGCTCGCCTGGTGCGGCAGATGCTGACGGAGAGCATGCTGCTCGCGCTCGCGGGAGGCGCCGTCGGGCTCATCCTGGCGGATGGGGCACTCCGAGCGTTGCTGTCACTGCGGCCGGACAACCTCACCCCGCCGACCGAGATCCACCTGGACCGTTGGGCCCTGCTGTTCACGGGTGTCACCTCGATCTGCGTCGGTATCGTGTTCGGCCTGCTGCCCGCCTGGCAGGCGACGACGGCCGATCCGCACGAGGCGCTCAAGGCAAGCACGGGCCGAGCAACGAGCGGCACGGGCACAGGCCGGCTGCGTGGGGCACTCGTGGTCAGCGAGAGTGCGTTGTCGCTGGTGCTGCTGGTCGGCGCAGGCCTGCTGCTCCGGACCGTCGCGAACCTGCTGCGCACCGATGCGGGATTCGATCCGCGTCGCGTGATCGCGGCCGAGATTTGGGTCACCGGCTCGCGCTACGATTCGACCGCTGCCATCGCAGCTTTCTACGATCGGCTGCGGGAACGACTCGAGGCGTCCCCCGGCATCCGCTCCGCGGCGGTGATCGAGGCGGGGATTCCACTCGTTCGTGGCGGCAACCTGGCCGTGGCGGTGGACGGCGCATACCCAGGGCCGACCAACTACCGCACCGTCACGCCGCGCTATTTCGAGACGATGGGGATCCCGGTCAGGGGGCGGGATTTTTCGGCCGGGGACGTCCAGGCCGCCGAGCCGGTCGCGATCGTGAGCGCATCGTTCGCCGAACGATATCTCGGTGGCGACGGGCTCGGCCGCATGGTGACGGTCGGCGGGCGGTCCGCCGCGCCGCGCCGGGTCGTCGGCGTGGTGGGCGACACGAAGCAGTTCATCGGGGCTCCCGTCACGCCGACGGCCTACGTCCCGTCGGCGCAGACGCCCGCCGGGTTCACGCGGCTCTTCAACAGCTGGTTCCCGATCCACGTGGTGGTGCGGACCGCCGGCGGCCCTGCGGCGCTGAAAGAGTTCGTGGCTCGGACAATTCGTGCGACCGATGCACGGGTCCCCCTCGGACGCGTCCGCACTATGGAGGAGATCCTCTCGGCTTCCCTCGCCTTCCACCGCTTCCTGATGCTGCTGCTCGTTGCGTTCGCGGGGCTCGCCGTCGCCCTCGCGGCCGTCGGGATCTACGGCGTGATGAGCTATTTGGTGACGCAGTCGACGCGCGAGATCGGCGTGCGCATCGCCCTCGGCGCGCAGCCGCGGCAGGTACGCGGCGTCGTCATCGGCCACGGCATGTTGCTCGCCGGGCTCGGCGCGATGGTCGGCGTCGCAGGGTCGCTGGCCCTGACGCGGCTGCTCGCGAGCCAACTGTACGGCGTGACGCCGACCGACGCGCTCACCCTGGGCGGGGTCACGGCGCTGCTCCTGCTCGTGGGCATGGTGGCCTGCGTCATCCCGGCCCGTCGCGCGACCAGGGTCGATCCGATGGTGGCGTTGCGGTATGAGTAGGTGTCGGGTGCCGGGTGCCAGGGACGGCACCCCGACACCCGACACCCGACACCCGACACCTTGTTCCAAGGGACTCGACAATAATGGCCGGCTTTGCCCAAGACCTCCGCGTCGCACTCAGAAGTTTGCGCAAGAACCCCGGCTTCAGCACCATCGCCATCGTGACGCTGACGCTCGGCATTGGGGCCAACACGGCGATCTTCAGCGCGGTGGATGCGGTGCTGCTCAAGCCGCTGCCCTATCCCCACGCGGATCGCCTGGTGTCGCTCGACACGAAGGTGCCGGGACCGGGCAAGGACATCTTCGCGAGCTCGATGTCCTACCCCGACATTCAGCAGTTGCAGGCACTCACCAGGGATTTCGCCGGTGTAGCCGCGTATAGGGACACGCGCTACAACTACGCGGGCGGCGACCAGGCGCTCGAGCTGGCCGCCACGATCGTCTCGCCCAACCTGTTCGGCGTGCTGGGCGTGAGTCCGGCGATCGGGCGCGGGTTCACCGGCGCCGAGTTGCACGATCGGCTCGCCGTGCTCAGCTACGGCATGTGGGCCACGGCATTCGGCAGCGACCGTAACATCGTGGGCCGCGCGATCACCCTCGACGGCCACAGCTTCACGGTTGTGGGCGTCATGCCGCGCGGCTTCGCGTTCCCCAACGAGGGTACCCAGCTGTGGGTGCCGCTGGGCGAGGCGCTGCGCTCCGATCCGCAGCTCGCGTTCAACCGCCACTTCTACGCTTTCCAGTCCGTGGCACGCCTGACGGCGGGCGCCACGCTCGCGCAGGCGCGCGCCGACGTTGGTGTGGTGGCGCGGCGCATCAGCGCCGCCGAGCGGGATCAGCCGGGGGGCGGCGAGCGGCGCATCGGAATCAACATGCGCGCGGCCGGTCCGGGCCCGGGACCCGGGGGCGGCGGCCCCAACCCCAACGTCGCCATCGCGGCCGGCATGGTGTTCGGCGTCGATCCGCTGAAGGTGGAAGGTGTGGAGGACGTCCGCTCTGCCTTGCTGGTGCTGTTCGGCGCGGTGGGGCTGGTGCTGTTGATCGCCTGCGCCAACGCGGCGGGGCTGTACGTGGCGCGCGCCACCGAGCGCAGGAAGGAGGTCGCCGTGCGCCGGGCGCTCGGCGCCGATCGCATGCGGCTGGCGCGGCAGTTCCTGACCGAGAGCGTGGTGGTGGCGCTCATCGCTGGGGCCGCGGGCGTGCTGCTGGCCCGCTGGGGCCTCGCCGCCGCGCTCGCCGTCTGGCCGCGCGTGCCGCGCGTGAACGAGATCGGGCATGACCCCTGGGTACTCGGCTTCGCCCTCGTCCTCTCGCTCGTGACCGGCCTGGCGTTCGGACTGCTGCCGGCGTTGCGCGCGGCGGGCCCCGGCGTGGAGCAGGCGCTGCGCGACGAGGGCGGCGCCACGACGGGCTCGCGCCGGCGCCACCGGACGCAGCGCGGGCTGGTGGTGGCGGAGATCGCGCTCGCGCTCGTGCTGCTGGTGGGCTCGGGGCTGCTCATCAGGAGCTTCGTGCGGTTGACCTCGGTGGATCCCGGCTACGACACGCGCGACGTGCTGGCGGCGCGCATCCGGCTCACGCCCTCGCGCTACGCGGATCCCACGGTGCAGACCCAGTTCTTCCAGGATCTGACGGACGTGCTGGCGCGCAATCCCGGCGTGGCGGCCGTGAGCGTGTCTCGCACGCTGCCGCTCACGGGCGGCGTGGACATCCTGGCGTTCGATCCACGGCGGATTCGTCCCGACGCCACCGAGGAGTACCTCGCGGCGCGGCTGAGCGTGGTGGGTCCGGGCTACTTCGCGGCGATGGGCATCCGGCTCCGGGGCCGCGACTTCACGCCGCAGGACCGGGCGGACGCCCCGAAAGTCGTCATCATGAACCGGCGGCTCAGCGACGAGCTGTGGCCGGGGCAGGATCCGCTGGGGAGGACCTTCCCGGTGCCGCGGCTCGGCGGCGGCGGATACGACGCGACGGTCATCGGTACGATCGGGGACATTCGCTACGCCTCGCTCGATGCCACGCCAATGCTGGAGCTGTATGTGCCGCAGCTCCAGCGGCAGGGCGCGCCCGAGATGTGGGTCGTGCTCAAGGCCAAGCGTTCCCCGCTGGCGCTGGCGGGCGCGGTGCGCGCCGCCGTGCGGCAGCTCGATCCCCAGCAGCCGATCGGCGATCTCGTGGGCCTGGATCAGGCGCTGTCGCGCTCGACGGCGGCGCGGCGACTCAGCATGACGCTGCTCACCCTGTTCGCGGCGCTGGCGGTGGTGCTCGCGTTGATCGGCATCTACGGCATCACGGCGTACGCGGTCACGCAGCGGACGCGCGAGCTGGGCCTGCGCATGGCCATCGGTGCCAGGCCCGCCGAGGTGGTGGGGCTGCTGCTCAAGGAGAACCTGTGGCTGGTGCTCGGCGGGCTGGTCCTGGGAACGACCGGCGCGACCCTGGCGACACGCGCGCTGCGCTCGATGCTGTTCGGCGTCTCGACGCTGGACGCGATCACCTTCGTGGGCGCGGCGCTGGTGCTCGGCGGGGTCGCGATGCTCGCTACCTATGTCCCGGCCCGCCGAGCGGCGCGGATCGATCCGATGGTGGCGTTGCGATATGAGTGACATTCGCTACGCGCTCCGCACGCTCGCCCGCAGCCCCGGCTTCACGCTCGCGGCGGTCGTCACGCTGGCGCTCGGCATCGGCGCCAACACGGCGGTGTTCAGCGTCGTCGAGGGCGTGTTGCTCCGATCGCTGCCCTTCCCGCACGCGAACCGGCTGGTCGACATCAAGACCGTCCCGGAGCGCTATCGCAACGGAGCTCGCTGGGGCGGCACGTCGGAGCTCACGTGGTATGAGACATGGCGAACCGCCCCAGGAGTGTTCGACGACCTCTCGGCGTATATCGGGGACCAGCCGATCTTGATCGGCCCGTGGGAGGCGGCGCGCGTGGAGTCTTGGAGTGTCATGGCGAACTTCTTCCCCATGCTCGGCGCACGACCTCTGCTGGGGCGCGTTTTCCTGCCCGGGGAGGATCGTCCCGGTACCGCCCGGGTCGCGGTACTGAGTCACCGTCTCTGGGCAGCCCGTTATGGCAGCGACACGACTGTCCTCGGGCGGACGCTGACCCTCGACACGATGGAGTACGTCGTCGTGGGCGTCATGCCCGCTGGGTTCCGCTACCCGGCTGGCGCGGATGTGTGGTTGCCGCTCGGCAGCTATTTGTCGGGCCCCGACAGCCGCGAGCGGGCACGCCGGCAGGGCTACTGGTACGTCGGGCGTCTCCGGTCTCACGTGACGCTGACGCAGGCTCAGGCGACCCTGGACGTCGTCTCACGCCGCTCGTGGGCGAGCGAACCCGGGGAGACCGGACGCCTGCCGCTCGTCGTGGGGCTCCACGACTATCTCGTCGGCGAGACACGCACACCACTGCTCCTGATGCTGGGTGCCGTGAGCCTGGTCTTGCTCGTGGCGTGCGCCAACGTCGCCAATCTCCTCCTCGCCCGTGCCACGGCGCGCGGGCACGAGCTCGCCGTGCGGATCGCGCTCGGTGCGGGCACGCGACGCCTGATCCGTCAAGTGTTGACCGAGTCTCTCCTCGTCGCAGCGTTCGGGGGTGGCCTGGGCGTATTGCTCGCACTGTGGAGCGTGCCCGCGCTGGTCGGCTTGGCCGGGGCCGAGCTGCCGCGGGTTGCCGAAATCGGTGTGAACCTAAGGGTGCTCGCTGCAGCCATTACGATGAGTATCCTCGTCGGCGTCGCGGCGGGACTCGTGCCCGCGTTGCAAACGGCCCGGCGGGCGCCGTCGGATGCCCTCAAGTCCAGAAGCCCGAACGCGGGCGGCGACGGCTGGCGCCACCGCTCGAGCGATGCTTTCATCGTCGGCCAGGTCGCTTTGACGATGGTGCTCCTTTCCGGAGCCGGCCTGCTAGCGCGCAGCTTCGCGCACCTGGTCCGCTTGGATCCGGGGTTCGAGCCCGCTCACCTCCTCGCCGCCGAGCTGCAGCTACCGGGTACGCGCTACGCTCTGCCGCAGGCCAGGATCGCGTACGTGCAGCAGGCGCTGGCGGCCCGACGAGGATAGCCGTTTGTGGGCATGGATCTCGGGCGTGACGGACGACTACTTCCGGGTGCTCGGCATCCCCCTCAAGCGCGGTCGCGTGTTCGGTGCCGGGACCACCGACGCAACGGTCGTGATCGACGAGGCCGCGGCACGGGCGTACTTCCCAGGCGAGGACGCGCTCGGTCGGGAGATCAAGTTCTACAGCGCTCGCACCCGCACCATCATCGGCGTTGTGGGGGACACCCGTCAGCAGAATCTCCAGGCTCCGGCGCCGCCACACATCTATCAGCCGCTCGCAAGCGACGCAGCGGCCTTTATCAAGCTCATCGCGCGAACGGCCGGCGATCCGAGCGTGTCTGCCAAAGCGATGCGAGATGCTTTGCGGGAAATCGACGCTGGCGTGCCACTCGAGCGCGTGGCGCCAGTGAGTGAACTGCTTTCGGATGCGCGAGCCCGGCACCGGTTTTACGCCCTGCTCGTGCTGGTGTTCGCCGCGACCGCGCTGGCGCTGGCGGCCACCGGCGTGTACGGGATTGTCGCATACGCGGTCACGCGCCGCACGCAGGAGATCGGGGTCAGGGTTGCCCTGGGTGCTGGACGTCGTGCCGTCGTCCGGCTGATCGTCTCGCGCGGCATGATGCTTACGCTGGGCGGAATCGTGCTCGGAGGGGCTGGCGCCTTCGGCGTGACGGGCCTGCTTCGCGATCTGTTGTTCGAGGTCGGGCCGCGGGATCCCGTAACGCTCGCTGCGGTAGCGCTGCTCCTCCTAGCCGCCACCCTTCTCGCGAGCTGGCTCCCCGCCCGCCGGGCGACGAAGGTCGATCCGATGGTGGCCCTGAGGTACGAATGATAGACGCTCTCCTCGCCGACCTGCGCCACGCCGCGCGTCAGCTCGCGCGCAGCCCGGGTTTCACGCTGGGTGTGGTCCTCACGCTGGCGCTGGGCATCGGGGCGAACGTCGCCATGTTCTCGGTCGTGGACCGGATGTTGTTTCGGCCGCCGCCCTTGCTGCACGATCCTGGCGCGACACACCGCATCTATGTCGCGCAGACCTACAGTGGCAAGGAACAGGCCGGCGGCTACATGCAGTACGCACGCTACGTCGATCTGACGAGCTGGACGAACGCGTTCGCGCGTACCGCCGCGTTCACGGAGCACGACCTCGCCATCGGCGTGGGCACCGAGGCGCGGGAAATGCGCGTCGGCATCGTCAGCGCCGGCTTCTTCGGCTTCTTCGATGCGCCACCGGCGTTGGGTCGCTACTTCACCGCGGCGGAGGACAGCCCTCCCACAGGGTCGGCGGTCGCGGTGCTCTCATATGCCTTCTGGCAAACGCGTTACGGTGGCCGCCGGGAGGCGCTCGGGTCCACGCTCCAAATCGGTCCCACGCTCTACACGATCGTCGGCGTCGCGCCCCGGGGATTCGTCGGCTTATGGCCCGTGCAGCGACCGGTGGCGTTCATCCCCATCACGAGCTATGCAAGCGCGAACACCCTAAAACGCCTGCGGGGCGAGAGTTGGTGGACCACCTACCACTGGCAGTGGCTGTCGATGCTGGCGCAGCGCAAGTCGGGGGTGAGTGTCGCGGCCGCGAATGCCGACCTCACCAACGCGTTCCTCCGCAGCTACGCCGCCCAGCGGCCGGGCAGTCCCGGTATGACTCCGGCGGAAATCGCGCGACCGCACGCTTTCGTGGCGTCGGTGCTGAGCGAGCGGGGACCCCGCGAGTCGAGCTTCGCGAAGGTCGCGACGTGGATCAGCGGAGTCGCGCTGATCGTGCTGCTCATCGCCTGCGCCAACGTCGCGAATCTGCTGCTCGCCCGCGCCCTGCGGCGTCGCCGCGAGATCGCCGTCCGGCTGGCGCTGGGCGTGGGTCGGGCACGCCTGCTGTCGCAGCTCTTCACCGAGAGCCTGCTCCTGGCCCTGCTCGGCGGCCTCGCCGGCCTCGTAGTCGCCGAGTGGGGCGGGGCGGTGTTGCGCGCGCAGTTCCTCGCAAAGTCGTCCGACGTGAGTGTCCTGGGCGACGCCCGCACGCTGCTGTTTGGCGGGGCGGCGGCCCTGTGCGCCGGCCTGCTCACGGGCCTTGCGCCCGCCCTCACGCAACACGCCGACGTCGCCGGCGGTCTCAAGGCGGGTGCGCGAGAAGGGACATTCCAGCGGTCGCGCGTGCGCATCGCGTTGCTCGTGCTGCAAGGAGCGCTGTCGGTGGTGCTGCTCGTCGGTGCGGGGCTGTTCGTGCGCAGCCTGCGTCACGTGCGGGTGATCCCGCTCGGCTACGACGTCGACCCCGTGCTGCTCGTGGACCTGAACCTGCGTGGTATGCAGCTGGACAGCGCCCGCAATGTCGCGCTGCGCCGTGAGCTGCTCGAGACGGCGCAGGCGGTTCCCGGTGTCGAGCACGCCTCGCGCCAACTCACGGTGCCCTTCTGGAACTTTCGGGACCTCGACCTCCACGTCGGCGGTATCGATTCGGTCCATCGCTTGGGCGACTTCTACCAGAACGCGGTGACCCCGGAGTACTTCTCTACGCTCGGTACCCGCCTTCTGCGCGGCCGCGGGATTGAGGCCCAGGATGGGGCACATACGCCCCGAGTCATGGTCGTGAGCGACGCGATGGCCAAGACGCTGTGGCCGGGCCGGGACCCGATCGGCCAGTGCGTCAAGGTGGGTGCGGACACCGCGCCATGCACCTACGTGGTCGGCGTCGCCGAGAACATCAAGTCGGAGCAGCTGGGCGACGACCCGGGGCTGTTCTACTATCTCTCCACGGCGCAATGGCATCCCGAAGACGGGGGACTCTTCGTCCGGACGCGCGGAGAGGCCACGCGGTACGCCGAGACGATCCGTCGCCGGCTACAGCAAGTCATGCCCGGCGCAGCGTACGTCACGGTCACGCCGCTGCGCGACATCCTGGGCGAGCAGACGCGCTCGTGGCAGCTGGGCGCGACGATGTTCCTGGCATTCGGTGCACTTGCCTTGACGCTTGCGGCGATCGGTCTATACAGCGTGATGGCATACACCGTCGCGCAGCGGACGCAGGAGATGGGCGTCCGCGCCTCCCTCGGGGCACAAGAGCGGGACCTCATCAAACTCGTCATCACCGAAGGCTTGCGGGTCGGCGTGGTCGGAATCGTGATCGGCGTGATGATGGCGCTCGCCGGAGGCCAATGGCTCGGGCCGCTCTTGTTCCAGGAGTCGCCCCACGATCCGCTCGTCTTCGGGTTCGTGACGGTGGTGCTGCTCGGCACGACGGTGTTGGCGAGCTTCGTGCCCTCGCGGCGGGCGGCGCGGGTCGATCCGATGGTGGCGTTGCGGTATGAGTAGGGGCTCGGGATTCGGGGCTCGGGACTCGGGGGTGCGGTCGTTGAGCGCCGTGTCCGAGCATCGACACTGTCCCGGTGACACCCGAGCCCCGAGTCCCTAGTCCCGAGCCCCTATGACCGACCTCCGCTACGCGCTCCGCCAGCTCGCCAAGAGCCCCGGCTTCACCGCGGTGGCGGTGCTTACGCTCGCGCTCGGCATCGGCGCCACTGCCGCCGTCTTCTCGATCATCTACGCCCTGTTCTACCGTCCGCTGCCGTTCGCGGAGCCGGAGCGCCTGGCGCTGATCGTCAAGCATTTCAGCCCCTCGGACCGCGGGCAGCTGTACGTCGACCCACCCAGCCTGGTCGATTGGACGGCCGACACGAGCGTGTTTCAACGCGTCGCGCTCATCGCGGGCGCGGCGGTGAACCTGAGCACAACGGATCAACCCGAACGCGTGGGGGGCAACCAGGTCAGCGTTGGAGCGCTCGAGCTGCTCGGCGTCCGGCCGGCGCTCGGCCGATCGTTCGTCGCCGAGGACACCGTCCCTGGCCGGGATCACGTCGTCATTCTGAGTAACGCGCTGTGGCGGCGGCACTTCGCGGCGGATCCCCACGTGCTCGACCAACAAGTCCGGATGGAGGGAACTGTCTATACGGTGATCGGGGTGATGCCGCCCGGGTTCGGATTTCCGTTTCGAGCGGAGTTCTGGATGCCGCGACTCTTCGACCCACGTGCCGGGCGGGGCAACAACTGGGTGAACGGCATCGTGCGCCTACGCCCTGGCGTCACGGTCGCTCAGGCGAACGCGCGCCTCGACGCGATCAGCCGGCAGCTCGCGCAGCAGTATCCCAAGTCGAACGCGGGGGTGAGCGCGTCGCTCACCACGCTGCGTCGTCTGTCCTTCGACGACCTGGACGATATCCGCACCACCTTCAGCATCATGCTGGGTGCCGTGGGCCTGGTCCTGCTCATCGCCTGTGTGAACCTGGTCAACCTGCTCCTGGCCCGGGCCACCGCCCGACGTCAGGAGCTCGGCATCCGAGCAGCGCTGGGCGCTTCCGGCGCCCGTCTGGTGCGACAGCTTCTCACGGAAAGTGCGCTCGTTGCCGCGGGCGGTGGTGCGCTGGGTTTGCTGGTCGCACTGTGGGGCTTGGACCTGTTTCGAGTGACGGTCCAAGCACATCGCGACCTGCCCTCTTGGCTGGCATTCTCGCTCGACAGCGCTGGATTCGTCTTCACCGCCGTCGTCTCCATCGCGACCGGGTTGGCCGTCGGTGCGCTTCCGGCGCTGCGAAGCGCGCGGCCCGACTTGCGGGACATGCTCCAGGAGGGTGGCAGGTCGTCCCGGGTCGGCGCGCGAGCCAGTCGGATTTGGAGTGCCTTCGTGGTTGGGGAGGTGGCCCTCACCATGGTGCTGTTGGCCGGGGCCGGCCTGCTGATCCGCACGGTCGTCTTGCTGGCGCGCGTCGATCCGGGGTTCGATGCGGCGCGCGCAATCGTGGCTCGGGTTCCACTGGGCGGCGTGCGTTACGAATCCTCTCGCGCCCGGGGCGTGTTCTTGAACGAGCTCGCCCGCCGAGTCGAGGCCCTGCCGGGCGTCGCGGCGGCTGGAGCGGTCAATCTCGCTCCGCTGGGCGGGATCAACTGGGAGAGCGCTCAGATCGAGGGGCAGGGCGACTCTTCTCGCGTCACGTTCATCACCTCGGTGGCGGCGCACTACTTCCGCGCGCTCGGCGTCCCATTGCGGGAGGGACGGGAGTTCACGGCTACGGAGGATGAGCGCGGGGATCCCGTTGTCATCATCAACGAAACGATGGCGCGTCATTACTGGCCCCGGGAGAGCGCGCTTGGCCGGCGCATTCGTTACGGACGGGACTCGTCGGCGCGGTGGCTGTCCATCGTCGGCGTGACCCGCGACATCAAACAGGGCAGTCTAGGTGGCGCCGTGCAGGACCAGGTCTACGTCCCGTACGCCGCCCGATACCCGTGGTCTGACATGTCGTTTGTCGTGCGTGCGTCGGGCGATCCTATCAGCGTCGTCCCGCTGGTCCGTGCGGAGTTACGACAGCTCGACCCCACCGTCCCGTTGACGAACGTGATGCCGATGCAAGGGCTGGTGGATCGCTCGATCTGGGACCGACGGCTGTACGGCACCATGTTCACGCTGTTCGCGGGTATAGCGCTGCTGCTCGCCGCCATCGGCGTATACGGCGTGGTGGCCTACGCCGTCGCGCAGCGGACGCGCGAGATCGGGGTGCGCGTCGCGCTCGGCGCCGACAAGGGGGATGTGCTCCGGCTCGTAGTCGGGCGGGGTCTCGGACTCACGGCGGCTGGAGTGGCCCTGGGAGTGCTTGGGGCCGCTGGTTTCACACGGGTGCTTCGCTCGCAGCTGTACGGGGTGAGTCCCTTCGACCCCTTGAGCTTCGTCCTTACCACGCTGCTACTCGTCGCGGTCACGCTGTTGGCGAGTTACGTCCCCGCCCGCCGGGCGATGAAGGTCGACCCGATGGTGGCGTTGCGTCATGAATAGGGGCTCGGGATTCGGGGCTCGGGACTCGGGGGCTCGGTGCTCGAGTGTCGTGTCCCCTCGGGTGACGTCCGACCGGGTTTCCCGAGCCCCGAACCCCTAGCCCCGAGCCCCGATCATGCTCGCCGATCTCCGCTACGCGGTGCGGACGCTGCGCAAGAGTCCCGGGTTCGCCACCGCCGCGATCCTGACCCTGGCACTCGCCATCGGTTCCAACACGGCCGTGTTCAGCGTCGTGAACGGCGTGCTGCTCCGGCCGTTGCCCTTCGCCGAGCAGGATCGGCTGTTCATGCTGGCCGAGCAGAGTCGTCAAGGAGCGTTCCGCCCTCCATCCTATCCGACCTTCCTGGACTGGCGGGCTCAGAGCTCGGCGTTCTCCGGGCTTGCGTACGTACGGGGTGGGGGGCAGCGGCTCGCCGGCTCCGAGGGCGTACAAAGCATCCCCGCGTCGTTCGTCTCGCCCGGCTTCTTTGCGACCCTGGGCGAGCGTCCACTGGTCGGACGACTCTTCACGCCGGACGAGGAGCAGGCCGGAGCGCACGTCACGGCTCTCTCGTACGACCTCTGGCAAGCGCGGTTCGGCGGCGACCCGGCTATCCTCGGCAAGACGCTGTCGCTCACCGCCGGAGTGTTCACTGTCGTGGGTGTCCTTCCGCACGACGTGGCGTACCCAACGTGGGCGACCGAGCAGCTGTACGTGCCGATCGCCACGGTCGCCGCGACCGACCGGGCCCTCACCCAACGCGGCTTCCATGCCGACTGTCGCATTATCGGCCGCCTCAAACCGGGGATGACCCGGGAGCAGGCGAAGGCCGATCTCGACGGCGTGGCTCGGCGTGAAGCAGCCACGTACCCTGGGTTCAACGCCGACTGGACGTCGGTCGCGCTGTTTCCGCTGCGCGACGAGATCCTGTTCGGCACCACGCAACAGCTGCTCGTGCTCGTCGTGGCGGTCGGCCTCGTTCTCATGGTCGGCTGTGTCAACGTGGCGAACCTGACCCTGGCGCGCGCCGGCGCCCGCGGCCGCGAGCTCGCGATCCGATCGGCTTTGGGAGCAGGACGCGGCCGGGTGGTCAGACAGCTGCTCACCGAAAGCGTGGTGCTCGCGTCCTTGGGAGGAGGACTGGGCGTGGCCGGCGCGCACGCGGCTATTGCGTTGCTCAGGCGCGCCGCACCGTCGGTACTTCCCCGGCTCGAGACAGTCCAGGTCGACGGTTGGGTGCTCGCATTCGCGCTCGGCGTCACGCTCATCACGACCGTGGCCACCGGGCTCTTACCTGCTCTGCGAGCGGCACGCCCCGACCTGACCGACTCCTTAAAGGAAGGCACGACCGGAGCGGGCACCGGACACCGGCGGCAGCGGCTGCGCGCCGCGCTCGTAATCGGCGAAATCGCTCTGTCCGTGGTCCTCGTAGTGGGCGCCGGGCTGTTGATCAGGAGCCTGTGGCGACTGCGGGCGGTGAATCCGGGATTCGACCCGCAAGGGCTCGTAACGTTTTTCATCTCGCCGCCGCCGCCGCGGGCCCAAGACCCGGTGAGGCTCGCCGCGCTGTACACGCAGGTCGAGGACGCG
>Ga0209376_1003785_pt1 | contig 13490 bp, 9 predicted proteins | sample GraSoiAngelo_134_FD_185891 | JGI IMG/M metagenome (GOLD analysis project Ga0209376, IMG submission 185891) | Grasslands soil microbial communities from the Angelo Coastal Reserve, California, USA - 14_0929_05_30cm (SPAdes) (version 2) | ecosystem: Environmental > Terrestrial > Soil > Grasslands ... | reverse complement strand
CCCGTCCACCCGCGCGAGCTCGAGCACGAGGTCGGGCGCGCGCCCGACGAATGGCCCCGCGTAGAGCTCCTCGCGCCGCCACACCCGCTCGACGACCGGGTGGCCGGCCTCGTCGCGCCAGCCGGCGAGAGCGGCCGCGACCCGCCCGCGGGTCGCCCGGTAGGCGGCCGGGTCGACGACACCCTCGGGCTCGCGGCCGCGGAGGTTCAACCACACGCTCGGGTGGTAGTCGAGCTCCTCGGCGTAGGCGACCGTGCGGCTCCACTCGATGCCCGCCAGACGGTGCAGACCCTCGAGGCGACCCGCCGCCGCCGGCGCCCGGCGCACGAGCGCGCCCTGCAGGCGCCGCGGCACGGCCCGGAGCGCCGCGGCGCGCACCAGCCCGGCCAGGCGGCCCCGGCTCGCCCGGCGGAACCCGAGAAGCCCGCACTCCGCCAACCGCCGGTTCAGGTGGACGACGCGGTCGCTCGCGCCTCCGCTCCCGTGATCGGACACGATCGCGACCGCGGCGTCGGGCGGCGCCGCGGCGAGGAGCGCACCCACGGCCCCGTCGAGCGCCTCGTAGACGCGCGCGATCGCACCGGCAAACGGGCTCGGCGCGTGGCGCGGCGAGCGCGGGTCATGGAAGCGCCAGAAGTGGTGTGCCACGGTGTCCGACTCGCCGAACACGACCATGAGCGCGTCCGGACGCTGGCGCTCGAGCAGCCACGCGGCGAGCTTCGTGCGGCGCTCGACCCCATCGAGGAGCCGCGCGAGCGCGCCCGTGTGCCAGCCCGGCCCCGTCGTGACCTCCTGGAAGTCGGCGAACGGCACCCGGCCGACGAGGCGCCGGATGTCGCGGTAGAACGCACGCGGGTGCACGAAGGAGCCGTCGATCGCGGTCGCGAGCGGGCTGTCGAAGCCGCTCACCATGACGCCGTCGACCGGCTCGGGCGGATAGGTGGCCGGCACGGTCAGCACCGCGACCCGGCGCCCGGCCGCCGACAGCCGCGTCCAGAGCGCGGGCACCCGCCGGTAGCTGCCGTTCACGAAGCGCACGCGATACGTGCCCGGCACCCGCTCCGTGAAGTCGAGGACGCCGTGGCGACCCGGGTTCACGCCGGTGACGAGCGAGGTCCAGGCCGGGAAGCTCGCCGCCGGGATGGTCGAGCGGAGCGGGCCCCAGGCGCCCGCGTCCATCAGGCGTGAGAGGACCGGGAGCCGGCCGGCGGCCGCCCACGGCCGGATCAGGTCGAGCGTCGCCCCGTCGAGGCCGATCACGAGGAGGCGCGTCACTTCCCGTCCTTCGTGACGTAGCCGAGGGCCTCGAGACGCTCCCTCGTCGCGGGGTCCATCTGCCCCGGCTCCGCCCCCCCTGCGTGCGCGCGCGCCTCGAGCACCGACTTGCCCAGCTCGGCGCGCATCTTCTCCGCCTCGGCCGGCGCGCTCGCGACCTCGTTCCGGTGCTCGCCGGGGTCGTGCGGGAGGTCGTAGAGCTCCTCGGGGGCGAGGCCGCGCGGGTTCCCCGCATTGGCGGTGATCAGCTTCCACTCGCGCGTGCGCACCGCCCGCAGGACGTTGCCCTCGAGATCCTCCTCGGCGAACGTGCTCTGCCGCGCCGCCGGGGCGCCCCCGTCGAGCGGGAGGCCGTGCCCCTGCATCGCGGCGGGCGGCGCGAGATGCGCCGCCGCGATGATGGTCGGGGCGATGTCGAGGCTGGTTGCGAGCTCGTCCAGCACGCGGCCGGCCTCGCCGGCCGGGGGCAGCCTGTCTGCCCCGGGCGGCTTCACGATGAGCGGCACGTGGATCTGCTCGTCGTAGAGAGTCGTCCCGTGCCACCAGCCGCCGTGCTCGTGGAACTCCTCGCCGTGGTCGGAGGTGAGGACGACGAGCGTCCGGTCGTAGAGCCCGCGGCGCTTCAAGTCGTCGAACAGCACGCCCAGGTGCTCGTCCAGGTACGCCACCTCGCCCGCGTAGAGTCGGTGGAGCTTCTCGGCGAGCGCGGGCGGGGGGTTCGGGTTGGCGACGCGCGCCCGGCATTCGCCGTCGAAGGGATGGGCACAGTAGGGATCGTGCGGGTCCATGTAGTGGGCGAAGAGGAAGAACGGCTGGGCGCCCGCGCTCCGATCGAGCCAGCCCCGCACGGCCGCGGTCACCACCTCGGCTGGCTGGTAGTAATGATGCACGTCCAAGCGCTCGCGCACCAGACGGAGCCCGCTGTAGAGCGCGAGCTGCGCGGCCGCCTCGCTCGCGCCGAAGAAGAGGTCGGGCGCCAGGTAGCGGTACTCGTCGAAGCCCTGCTGGAAGTTGAAGGCCTCGGAGATGTTCGCGTTGTCGGCGAAGCCGACGGTGTGGTAGCCGCCGCGCCCGAGCACCTCGGCCAGCGTGTCGACGCGATCGGGCAGGCGGTCGGCCTTGTGCATGGCGCCGTGCGACGACGGGTAGAGGCCGGTCAGGATGGTCGCCACCGAGGGCCGCGTCCACGACGCCTGCGCGAAGGTGTTGGCCCAGCGCATGCCGTCGGCGGCGAGCGCATCGATGTGCGGCGTCCTGACGGCGGTCGAGCCGTAGCAGGAGAGGTGGTCGGCGCGCAGCGTGTCGACCATGACGAGGACGACGTTCGGCGCCCCGGCCGGCGCCGCCGCCCGCGGCGGGGCGGGTGCCGGCCCCGGCGCCGGGATGGTGGATGTCCCACCCGCCCACGCCGCGACGAGGAGTGCTACCACGAGGGCGGCCGCTCCCGGGCGGGTGAGCGCCGCCCGCCGCTCGTCCGCGCCGCGGAGCGCGCGCCAGAGGAGGACCGCGGCGAGGGCCGCTAGGGCGAGCGCGCCCACCTGGACGACGAGCGGCACGAGCCCGCGCGGCACCTGCTCGAGGAGCACGTCGCGGATCACGCGGAAGCGGGCGACGGCGAAGGCGAGCGCTGTGCCCACGCCGGCAAGCGCGAGACCGAAGCCGTCGGTGCCGACGACGGCCGCCAGGACGCCCCCGCCGAGCCCGAGCCCGGCGCCCACCGTGCCGTAGGCGGCGAGCGCCCAGCCGAGCGCGGGCAGCTCGCCCGGGCCGTGCGCGTGCCCCCACACCGCCAGCGCCTCGGCCGCACCCACCGCCGCGCCCGCTACGAGGCCACCGGCCAGACCCGCGCCGAGCGCGCGTGTCCTCGCGTTCGTCACCGCGCTGCCGCCAGGAGCGCGTGCCCCTCCATCTCGGACGGCACGGGCACGCCGAAGAAGGCGAGCGCCGTCGGCGCGAGATCCACGATCGCCGGATCCTCGGCCTCGAGGCGGCGCGAGGCCAGGATGACGCCGGGCGTGTCCGCCACGTCGGAGGCGGCATGGTCGCCGCTCCACTTCTTCCAGTTCGGCTCGAACAGGTCCCCGGGGATGCCGCCGAGCGGCGTCCGCCACGAGGTGCGGTAGCCGTCGCGGAAGGCGATCTGCAGGTCGGGCATGCGCTCCGGCGGCGCGCCCGGGAAGATCTCGGGGCCCTTGTAGACCCTGGCGACGAAGCGCTCCCCGGTCGAGGGATCGACCTCCGCCTCGAGCCCGCGCGCGATGGCGTCGAGGAGCGCCTCGTACTCCGCGCCCGGCGCGACGATCCCGTGCCCCTCGCGGCCGCGCAGGTTCACGTAGATCTGCCCCGTGCCGAGCGCGTAGGCGCGCGTCTTCGTCCACTCGACGCCGGGGAAGAAGTCCTCCTTCTCCGCGCCGGGCGCGGCGGCGGCCTGCACCAGGTAGCCGCGGTCGCGCAGCCAGGTGTTCACGTTCAGGCCCGTCCGGTAGCTGTGGAAGCCGTGGTCGGAGAGGACGAGCAGCACGGCCTCGGGGCCGAGCCGCTCGAGCACCTCGCCCACGACGCCGTCCATACGCTGGTAGACGCGCTGCACCGCATCGCCGAAGCGCGCCGCCAGCACGGCGTCGTAGCGGGGGTGGGCCGGGTCGAGGAAGCGGTAGAACATGTGCGCCACGCGATCGGTCTGGGTGAAGACCGAGACGAGGAGGTCCCAGTCCGGGCGTGCGAGCTCGCGCAGCGTCGAGGCGCGCACCTCGTCCATGGTCTGGTCGAGGTCGTCGAGGAAGGCCTGCTCGTCCACGCGCTCGGCGTTGAGCGCCGAGGTGTCCTCCGACCAGCCGACCGTCTTGTAGGGCCCGAGCGCCCCGGCGAGCTCGCCCGCGAACGCACCGGGCGCGCTGATCGCGGCGAAGGGGTGGGCCGGCGCGTAGTTGAGCGGCGACAGGTAGACCCGCAGCGGGTCGAGGGAGAGGACGTGGAAGCGGCAGAGCCCGTCGAGCGCGACCAGCGGGAGCCCGAGCGGTGCGACCACGGGGACGCGAAAGGCGAGCCACGGGCTCCAGCCGCCGCGCCCGACGCGGATCTCGCACCCGGCGAAGTCGATCGTCACCGCGTCACGCTCGCGGTCGACGCGCAAGCGGACCGGGATGCTGAGCGCCGGCCGGCCGCCGCCGCGCGGATCGGCCGGCCCGGGCACGTCCGCGCGCGCCGCGTCGCCCGTCACCCGGAGCGCCACCAGCCGCCCGCCGCCCGGATCGCCCTTCCCGTCGGCGGCCAGGTCGCTCGCCAGGTAGAAGAAGGTGCTGTTCGTGCCGAGGAGGTCCGGGACGCCGAGGCCCGAGAGCATGCGCCCGCCCGGCACCGGGTCGGGCGGGAACGCGTACGGCACGCGCAGCACGACCGCGTGCACCCCATGCTCGGCCGCCACCTCCCAGAAGGGCACCCCGCGCCGGCGCGTGTACCCCCGGGCCGGCGCGGACTGGACGACGCCGTGCCAGTACCGCGGCGGCCGTACTCCGCCCGTGCCCACGTCGGGGAGGTACGTCGCCGGGTCACGCTCGATGAAGTCGAAGATACCGTGGCGGGCGGGGCGGGTGCCAGTCGCGAACGTGGTCCACGCCACCGGCGACTGCGGCGGGTTGGTCGAGGCGAGGGGGCGGTAGTCGCCGCGCTCGGCGAGCGCCCGCAGGCGGGGCAGCTTCCCTTCCTCCATCCAGCGCGAGAGGAGCCGCGGGTCGACGCCGTCGAAGCCGAGGATCACCAGCCGCGGCCCGCGGCGCCCGGCCTCCTGCCCGTCGCCGCAGCCGACCACGATCGCCAGCAGGGCGATCGCCACCCCGAGGGTCCGCAGCGCCCTACTCCTCGGGGAGGGTCTCCCAATCATCGGAGTAGGCGGCGCCATCGGCGGGCTCGGGCGCGGGCGGCGCGGGGGCGTCCCGGCGGCGCTCAGCCATGCGGGGCTCTGACTTCCTCGCCCGTCTCGCAGGCGGCGAGCGCGGCCTCGATCCGGCGCTGGTGGCGCCGGATGTCCCGGCCGATGAACACGGCCTGACTCTCCCCCACCCCGTCGTCGAGCTTCACCCAGGTGAGCTCGTGGCGGCCGCAGGTGTAGTTGAAGAGGCAGTGCCAGTCGCGGCCCGCGAAGCGCACGATGCCCTTGGCGCGCAGGACGTCGGCGGGCAGGCGGCGGAGCAGGCGCTCGAACGTCTCCTGGCGGAGCGGCAGCCGGGAGCGGTAGAGGAAGCTGCCGATGCCGTCGGCGTGCAGGTGGTCGAAGCCCGCGCGGGCGCGGTCGCGGAAGGCCGCGACCCCGGTCGCGAAGAGCACGTCGCTGTCGATCGCGCCGCGCACGGTCCGCATTTGCTCGGCGCGCGGGTTCAGCTTCGCCAGCCGGCGCTCGAGCCGCGCCACGGCGGCCGCGGCGACCAGGTCGAGCTTGTTCACGACCAGGAAGTCCGCCGCCTCGATCTGTGCCCGCGCCACCCGGGTCTCGTCGAGCTGCCGCTCGACGTTGGCCGCGTCGACCACGGTGACGACCGCGTCGAGCCCGAGGCCCGCGCTCTTCACGCGGTAGGCGAGCGGCTCGGGGTCGGCGAGCCCCGTCGACTCGATGACGATGAGGTGCGGCTTCGCGGTGTCGATGATCTCCTGGATCGCCAGGTCGAAGCGATAGTCGTCGATCGAGCAGCAGATGCAGCCGCTCGTCAGCTCGACCATCTTCTCGACGTTCGCGAGGCCTGTGACGACCCTGCCGTCGATCCCGACCTCACCGATCTCGTTCATGATGACCGCGACGGGCTTCCCGCGGAGCCCGTGCTCGAGCACGTGACGCAGGAGCGTCGTCTTCCCGCTGCCGAGGAAGCCGGTCAGGATGTCGACCGCGACCGTGCGCATCAGTGGAGCGGCCTGCCCACGAGCCCGTCGGGCAGGGGCTGTCCCATCAGGCGGAGCACCGTCGGTGCGATGTCGTAGATCGACACGTCGGGCAGCCGGCCGCGGAGAGGGGCCTCGGCGCCCGCCGTCGAGAGGATGAAGATGCCGTGCCAGTCGTGGTTGGCCTCGTCCGGCCCCGTGTCGTTCTCGAAGGTGTGGATGCCGCCCATCCCGACCGCGCCGACCGAGCGCCAGTCGAGGTCGCCGAAGTAGACGAGGAGATCGGGCGCGACGCCGTTGACGCTGCGGTAGAGGTCCTCGGGCCGGTACGCCTTGCAGCCGATGGTGCGCCCGCTCGGGTCCGAGATCGCCTCGATGCCGGCCACGAGGTCGCTGCGCACGCGCTCGTAGTCCGCGGGGTCGATCGTCCCCGCCGGCTCTCTCCCCTTTACGTTCATGAACAGGCGCCCGTAGTAGCCGCCGTCGCCCCACGCCCTGGTCTTAGTCCAGTCGATCGCCGCCTGGCCGATGGGCGTCGGCTTCGACGGCCGGTTGGCGAGCGTCAGGTAGCCCTCGCGCATCAGCCACTCGTTGAAGCAGATGCCGCCGTCCATCTTCTTGGCGCCGTGGTCGGAGACGACGAGCACGAGGGTGTCGGCCGGGCAGAGGGCGAGCAGCTCGGCCAGCTCCGCGTCCACGTGGCGGTAGTAGTCGCGGATCGCGTGCTCGAAGGGGTTCCCGGCCTCGTGCTTGGGGTGCGCCGGGTCCATGTGGCTCCAGAAGCCGTGCTGGATGCGGTCGACGCCCATCTCGACCAGCATGAAGAAGTCCCAGGAGCGCGTGCGCAGGAGGTGCTTCCCGAGCCGGAGGTGCTTGTCGGTCTTCTCGTACACGCGCTGCAAGAGCCCCGCCTTGTCCGCGGTGCGGAAGTCCTCGACGTCGAGCACGTAACCTTCGGTCACCCGCTCGACCTCGGCCTTGAGCGCCCGCGGGTAGGTGTACTCGTTCCTCGTCGAGGGCGTGAGGAAGCAGGTCACCATCTCGCCGTTCACCGCCGACGGCGGGTAGGTCTGCGGCACGCCGAGGACGACCGTGTGCAGGCCGGCCTGCCCGAGCCAGTCCCAGATGCGCGGCGCCTTCACCTGGGCCGAGCTCGCGAAGGCGTAGCCGTCGTAGGAGCGGTCCTTGCGGTTGCGGAAGCCGTAGAAGCCGAGCTCACCCGGGTCGCGGCTCGACATCATCGAAGTCCAGGCCGGCACCGTGATGGGTGGATGCGTGCTCAGCATGCGGCCGTGTGCACCGCGCGCCATCAGGCCCGCAAGCGTCGGCAGCTGGCTCCGCCAGCGGTCGAAGACGAGCGTGGGTACGGCCGAGTCGAGACCGACGATGAGCACCTTCGAGAACGCCATCCCGCAGGCGCGCGTTTCTATCGGACGCGGCGGAGGGCCGCAATCCCGGCGTGACAGCGGTGGTGGCCTCGGACAGCACACAGGAGTCCGTCCGGGTAATCGTGGCGGCTGCGGCCAGCGCCGTCGGCCCTGTCTCGGCCCTGAGCGTGTAGAGGGCGTAGCCGCCCTCGCGCACCAGGGGCGGATCGCACTCCTCGATGAGGAAGCCACGCCACAGGCGCGCGACCGATGCCTCGAAGGGGTCGCCGGCCGCCTCGAGCCCGGCCAGCTGGATCGCGACGTGCGTCACGCCGAGGCCGTGCGCCGCCGCGGCCAGCGCCGCTGGGGTGACGAGCGTCCGGTAGTCGAGCAGGCCCTGCTCCATGTAGCTCCCGAGCACGAAGGGGCGGTCGATGTAGTACGGATGCGGGATCTTCTCCAGCACCAGCACGAGCCCCGCGGCCGGCACCTCGGCGTTGGCGCGCTCCCAGAACGCGAAGCGCGCCGAGTGGCGGCGGAGGAAGTCCGCCGGCGCGAGCAGCCCGGCGGCGACCCGCACCTGGTCGGGCCACAGCGGCTGGAGGAGGCCGGTCGTGAGGGCCAGGTTGCCGGCGATGGTGAGCGCGACGGCCGCCGCGAAGAGCCGGCGCGGGAGGAGCGCCCGCGCCGCCGGCACCCCGGCGACCAACACGAGGGCCAGGCCGGGCAAGACGTAGCGCGGGTGCGCCCACGCCGCCGCCGCCACGATGCCCGCGTAGCCGAGGCCGAGCGCGGCGGTGGCCAGCACCGCGAACCGCCGCCGGCGTACGAGGAGGACCGCGGGGGCGAAGGCGAATGCGAACGGGCTCACGTCCATGCTCTGCCGCGCGCCGTTCTCGAACGAGTCCGGATGCATGGTGAGGTCCCACGGGACGCTCACCACCTCGAGCCCCGCGTAGGGCGTGCCCTCGCGCCGCTCGGCCCAGGTCGTCTGGTACTGCCGGTAGTAGTCGCGGAGGTACTCGCTCGCCGCGCTCGACCAGTGTCGCCCGCCGAACACGGAGTACCCGAAGGGATAGATCGGGTTCCCCGTCTCGGCCGCGTTGCGCACGTACCAGGGACTCGCGGCGAGAAGCGCGAGCAGGCCGAAGGCGAGCGCCGGGCGCACGCGGCGGCGCGCCGGCTCGGCACGCCGGGCGAGCACGGCGAGCAGTCCCGCGCCGAGCAACGCCGGCACCAGGAGCCCCATCGGCTTGCTCCCGCCCGCGAGCCCCGCCATGAGCGCGGCCCGGCGGAGGTCCGCTCCGCTCCCGTCGGCCACCCAGGCGAGGAAGGCCGTGGTCGCGAGCGCCGCATAGAGGACGACGGCCAGGTCCACGCCGGCGTGGGTCATGAGCGACCAGGAGATCGGCAGGGTGAAGAAGAGCGCACCCGCGACCGCTCCCGCGCGCGGCGCGAGATGCCGGCCGGCGAGCGTGGCGAGCGCGAGGGCGGCGGCGACACCCAGGGTGCCGTTCAGCAGCCGGGCGAGCACCTCGCCGCTGGCCGCGAAGCCGAGCGCGAAGACGAAGTTGGGGAGGAACTGCACGTGCCCCCAGAAGCTCCACGGCGTCGGCACGAGGCCGCCGGCGAGGGCATAGAGGCGCGGGTAGACGAGCTGGTACTTCGTCTGGTCGCCGCCCACCGGGGGCGCCAGCATCGTGGGCACCTCGGCGGCGAGGACGAGCGCGGACACGAGGACGAGCGGCCAGGCGCGCCTCAGCACGCCCGGGTCGAGGGCGCGGCAGGCCCGCACGAGGTCGCGGCCGCCGGCGACCAGGGCGGCCGCGCCGAGGAGTGCGATCGGCGTCGAGCGGAGCCGGCCCGCGACGGCGAGTCCCAGGGCCGCGATGCCCGCGAGACCGAGCCCGAACGCGAGCCCGGCGAGCAGGTGCTCGGCGCGGGCGGCGGGCAACGCGCGGAGAGCGCGCAGCGCGAGGAGCCCCGCCGCAGCCGCGGCCGCGAGCGCGGGCACGAGGAGGACGAGGGAGGTCATCGAGGCCCCAGGTAGCCGAGCCAGTAGATCAGGTAGACGGCCGCCGCCCACGCCGCCAGGGCGAGGCGGGTGGCGCGCCGATCGACGGCCTGCGCGCGAGCAGCGGCGGCGGTCTCCTCAATGTGCAAGGGAAACGATGCGCTTCGTCTTGGCGGCATAGCGAACGTAGCGGTATGGGGCCCAGGCGTGCGCGGCGTGGTGGCCGCAGGCGACGAATGCCCGCACGAACGCGGCCAACCCGAGCACGCGTCCGAGCAGCCGGACCGTCGCCATCCCGCCGTCCATTCCGGCGTCGATAGCTCCGCCGATGCCCGCCCTGGCGGGAATTCGTTGCCGATCCTTCATCTCCCCCAGCGTGTCACCGCGCCCGCTGGCGCGTGGCCATCACACGCGGTCCACCAGCTCGACCGGCAGTTCGACGGTTGCGCCCTGCCGGAGAAAGTCGAGGAGAATCTGCACCCGTCCGCGCCCGGAGCAGGGCCGCTGCACGACCGCGATCAACCCCGCGAGCGGGCCGCTCTTGATCTGCACCCGATCCCCCGCCCTGAACGGCGCGAGCGGTCGGATGACACCCCCTTCGCCCGCACTGGCGGCGATGAACCAGATCACGCTGTCCTGGATGGGGGTGGGCGTCGCGCCGAAGGCGACGAAGCTGCGCACGCCGGGCGTCCAGACCACTCGGTAGTAGTGCTCGAGGAGCGCGATGTGCACGAAGAGGTAGCCTGGAAAGAGGGGCGCTACCTCGTCACACCCCCACTCGAGGATGCGGGGCAGGAAGACCGCGACCCCGCGCCGCTCGAGCTGCTGCACCGCGTAGTCTTCCTTCCGCACCTTGGTGCGGGCCACGTACCACTGACGGTCCTGACCGCGAGCAACCGAGAGCGGTGCAGGGGCAGGCATACGGAGCCGGCTCGGAGAGCAATTTCAGTGCCACGAAGACGCCCCAGCTGCAGCCGAGGTTCTTGATTTTCCGACGCTTTTGCCCTGCGACGCGTATCCGGAATCCGACCTCTCTCTCGCATCCCTGCATCCGTCGTGCAGGTGCGCTCCCGAACCGGCGCCTGCCCTCCCGAGGGCTAAGGGCCGGGGTAGGGCCGCGCGATCTGGCCGAGAAGCGCGGGGCCGATCAGCCGCGGCGCGCCCGCGATGATCGGGAAGCGGGCCCTGCACCCGCCGCAGACGAACGTCGCTCCTCGATCTCGCTCGCGTGGGCCGGATCCGCCGGCGCGTCGGAGAGGGGCGTCTCGCGCGGGACGCTCAGCTGCCGCTCGCCAGCGCTTCTGGCCCCTCGACCTTGCCGCGCAGCCGGTACTCCTCGCGCCTGAGCCCGTGGAGCTTCATCTTGCGGTGCAGTGTCGCCGCGTCGACGAGCGAGTGCTTGGCGGAGAGGTTGATGCCGCCCCGGTACTTGCGCAGCACGCGCGCGAGGTAGTCCTTCTCCGCGCGGCGCAGGTACTCCTTGAGCGGCACCTCGTAGTCGTAGCCGGCATGGCGGCCGTTGCCGTTCCCCGTTTCCTTGCCGACGCCGCTGTGCCCGGGCAGGTCGACCTCGCGGATGACGGCGCCGCTGGTGCGCAGGATGGCGCGCTCGACCACGTTGCCGAGCTCGCGCACGTTGCCCGGCCAGGCGTAGCTCATGAGCTGCGAGAGGGCCTTGTTCGAGACCCGGTTGATGCCCTTCTCGCGCGCCATCTCGCTGTTGCGGAGGAACTCGCCGACCAGGAGTGGGATGTCCTCGATGCGCTCGCGCAGCGGTGGGATGCGCATCGGCACCACGTTGATGCGGTAGTAGAAGTCCTCGCGCATCCGGCCCTCGGCCACCGCCTGCGCCAGCTCCATGTTGGTAGCCGTGATGATCCGCATGTTCACCTTGATGCGGCGGTTCGAGCCGAGCTTCTCGACCTCGCGCTCCTCGAGGACGCGCAGGAGCTTGAGCTGCATGTTGAGCGAGATCGACTCGATCTCATCGAGGAAGAGCGTGCCGGCGGTGGAGAGCTCGATCTTCCCCACCCGGTCGTGGACCGCACCCGTGAACGCGCCGCGCTCGTAGCCGAAGAGCTCGCTCTCGAGGAGCGTGTCCGGGAAGGCGGCGCAGTTGATGGCGACGAAGCGGCCGCCCTTGCGCTTGCCCTGGAAGTGGATGGCGCGGGCGGCCAGCTCCTTACCGGTCCCCGACTCGCCGTAGATGAGGACGGTGGCATCGTTCTGCGCCAGCACGCCGATGGTCTCGAAGATCTCGTGCATGACGCGGTTGCGGCTCACCATGTTGGCGAACGAGTAGCGGTCGGAGAGCTGGCTGCGGAGGTAGCTGATCTCGTCGAGCAGGCGGCGCTTCTCGAGGATCTTCTCGGTGGCGAGGAGGATCTCCTCCTTCTGGAACGGCTTGGTGATGTAGTCGCTCGCACCTTGCTTGATCGCCTCGACGGCGCCCTTGATGCTGGCGTAGCCGGTGATCATGATCACGTCGAGGTCGGGCCAGCGGTCGCGGATCTCGCGCGTGAGGCCGATGCCGTCGGTACCCGGGATCTTCAGGTCCACGACCGCGAGCGAGAACTCGTGCTCCTGCAGCAGCCGCAGCGCCTCGAGCGCGTTCGGCACGCTCGCCACCGCGTACTGCTGCGAGGAGTACAGCTCCTCGAGCTGGCGGCAGATGAAGGGATCGTCGTCCACGATGAGAATGCGTGTCTCCATTGCCCGACCTCGGTTCAGGGGCACAGCGGAAGGAAGATCACCAGGCTCTTCTCCTCCGGACCCCCGTCACGCTCCAGGAGTTCTCCGCCGTGCAAACCCACGACCTTCTGGGCCACCGCCCACTCGATCCCGGCCTCCGCGGTGCGGAAGAGCGGCGAGGCCTCGTTCGGCAGGCGGAGATGAAAGCCGACTTCCAGCCCGGCACGCTCGCGGCGCGCACTGCGCTCGATGGTGACGGCGATGCTCGACTCGGATCCCACCTGCCTCGTCAGATGGCGCACCGCCACCTCGAAGGCGCGCGAGAGGTGCCCGGGATCGATGAGCACCCCGCCGTCCTCGCTCCGCCACGCGTCGCCTTCGGACACCATGACCGACGTGCCGTTCACCTGCGCGCGCACCTGGAAGAGCAGCCCCTCGAGGAGATCCCTCACCGCCATGCGGGTGAAGGAGAGTTGCGTGGGATGGAAGTAGTCGAGCGAGACCCTCAAGAAGTCCTCGAGGTTCTTGATCGTGCGCTCGAGCATCTGCGCCGCGGTCGAGTCCGCCGACTTCGGGGCCGGCTTCTGCTTGAGGTAGTCGGACCAGTAGTAGAGCTTGTGGAAGAAGTTCCCGAGCTCGTGCGCGATCTCGGCCAGCACCTTCTCCTGCACCAACACCGGCGTGCCGTGCTCGGCGCGGAGCAGCGGCGGCCGCGTGACGAGCGGGCCGAGCTTCACGGGGCCCTCGGGGCCGGGGAGCTTGTTGGCTGACATGGCTGCGAGCGATCCGGCGAACGCGGCGGGGGGGTCCGCGCCACCGCCCTCTGCTCGCCTGGCCGCGAACCGGTGGAGGGAGGAGCTACGCAAGCCGGTGGTGACCACCCCGCCCGACATGCCCATCAACTCCCGCGGCATGCCGCCCGAGGCATTCTAGGAGGGGCCCCTGCAGAGTTGCAAGCATGGGTCGCGCAAGCACGCGACACCATGGCGGATGCGTGGACCCGCGCTCCGCTCATCCGAGCGGCCCCGCGCCCGGCGGCCTGGTCTCGAAGGCGAGCTTCAAGTTGTGGACTTTGCGAAGCTCGTAGTCCATCTTGAGCAGGGCCTCGATCAACGTCTTGATCTCGAGGGTCATCCGATCGAGCTCCTCGAAGGAGACGCGCTCGAGCTCCCGCCGGACCTGCTCGTAGAGGTTGAGGAGGCTGCCGACCCCGCCGGCCGCCGAGAAGCGCCGATCCATCTCCTCGTAGGAGGCGAGGATGCGCTCCAAGCGGT
>Ga0209376_1003779_pt1 | contig 13505 bp, 15 predicted proteins | sample GraSoiAngelo_134_FD_185891 | JGI IMG/M metagenome (GOLD analysis project Ga0209376, IMG submission 185891) | Grasslands soil microbial communities from the Angelo Coastal Reserve, California, USA - 14_0929_05_30cm (SPAdes) (version 2) | ecosystem: Environmental > Terrestrial > Soil > Grasslands ... | reverse complement strand
TGGCGTGCCGGAAAAAGTCCCGGTCCTAGCCTAGCTAGTGCTTGAGCGTCTCTTCACAACTCTTCCCGTCCTGAGAACTCCTAACACTCTTCTCACCGCATTCCTTGGGCGTGGACATGAGGCGCCGTTGTTTTCTGTCAAGACATGATCAGCCTGCCACGGATAACTTCTCTTAGCAATGGCATTAATCCACTTCTTCCACCGTATCCTATTTCCTGGACAAGTATCCAGAACATTTCCTCTGGTCTGTCTTCCGCCCGGAAGAAATCAGATTTTATCTTTGATCCCTCTATCGTGAAATGACCGACCGGTCTCACCCAACCCTTTGACGTCTTCTGAGCTAGATGGGCAAAGCGAGAGCAGATACTGCAGTCGTTATCATAAAGCAAGACGGGACGATCTTGTGGCAATTCCACCGATCCCGTATCTATTATGAAATAATCGTGGCTTATAGTTTCTCCGCGCTCTTACTATGCATTGAGGTAGCGGGCTTGACCTGGACTGGCTGCTTCGATGACAAGCCTATGTCGAAGGCAAGGGGCAATAGGTTGCTATTAGACCGTTTTCTAGACAGGATTATTTGCTTGGGATTTGTTCCTGCCCGTTCATATATGATTGGAGTACATTTGGTACGGTGACCGTTCCATCTTCCCTTTGATTGTTCTCCAGTATCGCCACTATCGCCCTCTCGGTCGCGACCAGTGTGCTGTTTAGCGTATGCGGGTACTTTGTGGGCTCGCTTGTCTTCTCTCGATACCGGACCTTTGACCGTACTGATTGATAACTGGTGCAATTACTGCACGATGCCATCTCCCGATACTTTCCTTGGCCGGGAAGCCAGGCCTCCAAGTCGTACTTCTTCGCCGCCACTGTTCCCAGATCTCCAGTGCAAACATTGACGATCCTGTAAGGGATCTTCAATGACTGAAAGAATTCCTCCAGATTGGCCAACAACTCCTCATGCAATTTCCACGAGTCTTCTGGACGTGAGAAAATGAACTGTTCCACCTTCTCGAACTGATGAACCCGGAAGATACCTTTGGTATCTCGTCCATGCGCACCTGCCTCCTTCCTGAAGCAAGGACTAATGGCGGCATACTTCAGAGGTAACCTGTCCGCCAGAATGATGTCATCCATGTGCAGTCCTAACAGCGCGTGCTCTGCCGTAGCCAGAAGATACAGGTCCTCTCCCTCGACCTTATAGATGACCTCCTCAAAGTCCGCGAGTGCTACCGCGCCAGCGACTACTTCCCTACGAAGAAGATAGGGCGGCTGGTAGAGCTCGTAGCTCTTCTTTTTGATGAAGTCAAGGCCGTATCTAATTATTGCTTGATTTAGCCGGACAAGGTCTCCCTTGAGATAGTAGAAGCGTGCGCCGGCAACTTTCGCGGCTTTCTCCATGTCAATTAATCCCTGCTTGACGCCAATGTCGATATGATCCAAGGGTTTGAACGGGAACCTTGGAGGTTCTCCCCAACGCTTCACCTCAACATTGTCATTATCATCCTTACCGAATGGGACTGAAGGATCGACAAGGTTCGGGAGATTGAGGAGGATTTGTTCGACAATATCCTTGATCCTGTCGGCTTCACCCTCTATCTTCTTGATCTGCTCAGGAATTTGTTCTGCCTGTCTCAGAAGGAGCGACGCATCCTCTTTTTTGGATCGGGCTTTGGCAATATCCTGAGTTATCTCGTTCCGCTTTCTCCTCAGTGCCTCAGTCTCTTGGAGGAACTTTCGCCATTTATTGTCCAATTCGAGGAGACGGTCGACTTCTGGGACCTTGTCCAGCATTCCTCGCCTTCGAAGGTTCTCCTTGACGAGGTTGGGGTTTTCTCTAACGAGTTTGATATCTAGCATCGGTCTGTTACGATGTGATGACTCTTGGGGCCGGTAGAAAAATTGATTGTCCTTTCACGATTTGGTAGCGGGGGGTGGACTTTCCGGGCTTTATCGCGGGCCCTTTCGAACCACCGCTTGAGGGTCTCTCATTCCTCTTCCAAGAGGAACTGAAACCAATCTCAGGGTTATGAGCCCTGCGGGTTAAACCTGGATAGGCTTCTCGCTAATTGGAGAATCTACCCCACCCCGCTACTGAGGGAAGGGCCGCCCTAGGAGTTTTTAAAAAGGTTAACCCTTGAAAAGCTGATTTCTGATCGAGGCTCCTCGCAGGGGCCTAGAAGGGACATTCGTCTTCTGTCGTTCGATCCTAGAAAGTGGTTTGGTCAGATGTCTAAGAGCTCTTGGAGGAGGCATATGTTGTCCCGGTTGAATTTGTCTTTGCTTCGGAATCAAATCCTTCAACGGGCCTGAGAGTCTGTTTCCACATCTTCTGCACCGGCCACCCTGTCCTCTGCCCATCGACTCAAGGCTTCCACCGCACTTCTTGCATGATCGGCTCTTCGACTCAGTGCACTCGACCAGATGAACAACCTCGAATTTTTCCAGATTGAACGTCAAAACCCCTAAAGGACCTGATCCAACACCGCCAAATGCCCTGATACGATCGCCAGGAACGAGTAACAGAACCTCGTCTCTAAACGGACCAGTCGGTTCGTAGGCCGCACAGTCCACCTCGCCAGAGCTGTCCAAGAGACGGAAGAAAACGTGGCCGCCCAAATTGGACACTGGGTGTGTCACAACTTCACCTATGATGTTTCCGGATTGGTCCGCTTGTAACTCTGTGATCCATCGGGATCGCGAAAAGTGAGCGTCGGTTCCTTGGTTTGTCTTGAACAGCGTTGCTCTCTCGACGGGCTCGTTTGGACGGATCATCTTGAAGGCTTCAGCGACAGACCATGGATCTTCCCCTCTGACTCCAAACAAGACCGGATCCGGACCATGAGGCGCAACTAGGATGCGTCCGGTGTCAGGATCGAGATTGTTGAAGGTCGAATCACCCATTTTCGAGTTCATCTCCATAACCGACTCGGGGTCCACCTTTCTCTTGGTCCCGCGATTTTCCTTTCTCCTGTAAGCGATCATCTCAAACGTGTGGTCGTCCCTGTTGAGGTCTGCCCCCACCGCTGCCAGAGCTCCTACTGTGCCCCTGTTACCCTTGATCAGGCAGGATTCAACACCCGCTTCCGCTGCCGACTGTTCAGCCTCTTCAACCGTTAGAATGTCAGTGAGTGCCCTAGAATAGAAATGTCGAAGAATGGATGGGACTGGTCCCTCGAGGAAGACGATGGCAGGATCAGTGTTCGGCTGAGAAACATCTGAGGTTTCCTCTACAATCTCAATTGCCGCCTCTTTCACTTCTCCAATTCTGGTTTTCGGGACTTTGAGATGAAGTGCCGTGGCGGCGTTACCTCTGGTCTTCCACGGGACGTTCGGGTTCAACCGGACAAGGCAGGGATACCCGTCGAGTTCCAACTCCTCGTGTTGCAGTCTGTCAGAGAGGATACTCATCGTGTATGTAGTACAACCTCCTCTCGGAGAGTCGGTATCGTCAATGCCGATGTGAAACTCGACTTTCAAATGCTTCCCCCTCAATCTCTCATAGAGTTCCAGACTTTGAAACGCTTCCGGCTCCTTAATAGTTGCAGTCGGATGTTTTGAATTAGAATACTTGAAAAACGGGAGATACATGTATTGGATACAGGTTATCCTTGCCCAAAATATTCCTCCTAGACATCGACGGCTGTATCTGTGAGCATGTCGACAATGAGCATCCGGAATTGATGGGTGTCGCTCAACCCTACTTGGAATCAATTAAGAAGATCAATGAATGGTACGATCAGGGGCACTACATTTGCTTCTTCACAGCTAGGACGGAAGAGCATCGTGAGGTTACGCTAGAGTGGCTTGGGAAGAATGGAGTCAAATTTCATCAATTAATCCTAGGAAAGCCCAGACGTAATCGAGGGGACGAGTATCACTATATTGACGATACGCCTGTCCGGGCGACGAGGTACAAGGGTGTCTTCGGGAACCTAGTCAAGAAGACGAAGGAGGTTCTAGTTTTCGAGAACGACTAATCAGCGAGCATTAGCCTTCGATAACGATCATTGTAAGCGTCGACTTGACTTTGTTTAGCCGTCGGATCTTCCAAGTTATGATCTCCTTCAACTTGTCCATGGTGTCCGCGGCTACCTTCGCAACAATGTCGTAGACGCCGTAGACCATGTAGGCTTCCTTGACGTTCGAGACTGCCTTTAGCTCTTTGACTACCTGATCCTCTGAGCCGATCTCGGCGTTTATCAGAACAAATGCCATTGGCAACGTTTAGGTTGATTCCTCGCGTCGAGGCTTGTCAAATAGCGTTAAAAAACCTTCCACTCAACAAAAGGATTGGGCACAAGCCGCTAGCTGTACCAATCACTGCTAGCGATAGTTACAACAATGCTATCCTAGCGGTTCCTTGCACCTTGAAGGCACGTGCCGTCGATGATACTCGGAAACACCGACTTACTGGCAACAGTCCAATTGACAGGGATAATGATCAGTTTGGCTGTTCTCTCCGTGGCTTCGGTGAGCGATCTCCGTACAAGGGAGGTCTCAAACCGACACTGGCTATTCTACGGTCCAATAGCACTGGCACTCTTCCTCGCACAAATTCTCACCTCTGATAATTGGTTGATCGTAGGGATATCGGGAGGAATAACGGTCGTTATCGCGTTCATTATGTTCCAAGTAGGACTTGTTGGTGGGGCGGACAGCAAAGCTCTGATGTGCTTAGGGCTTGCGATGCCAGCTCTGCCGAGTTTCATAACGCCATACTGGCAAAGTCCCTTTGCGTTTTATCCATTTCCAATAGTTGTATTGGTGAACTCCTTCCTACTCTCGATAAGTGCCGGACTATTCATCATGGGGAAGAACCTCTTTGTCCGGGGGAGATCTGGGGGGCTTTTCAGGGGATTCGAAAAGGAATCGCTCCTTAGAAAGGCCCTTGTGTTGTTCACATCGTACAAGACAAGTTTCAGTCTGCTAAGGACGCGTCCCTATCTCTATCCCGCAGAAAAGATTGACCTTATCGATTCGAAACCGGTGAGACACTTTCGTCTTGTGTCTTCCGTAGAACAGGAAAGAAGCGAAATGGTATCTGAGTTGGAGCCTTACACGGCCCAAGGGCTCTACTCGGACGGAGTATGGGTCACCCCAGGGCTTCCACACCTAATCTTCATCCTGGGAAGTCTTGTAGTCTCGATCGTTCTGGGTGACATGTTGATGTGGGTCTTCACGAGGATGGTTGGATATCAAGCATGACAATAGGAATAGGGTCGGATTTAAAAACCGCTGAAATCGAGTATAGCCGGAGTTTACCCGTGAAGGTACTAGCGGCCGACGAGTTCAGCGTACAGTCCCTGATGAAACTGGGCCTTACTGAGTATGAGGCAAGGATCTACGTTGTCCTAGTCAAGATGGGACCACGTAATGCTAGCGAGATAAGCTTCCTTGGAAAAGTGCCAAGACCAAAGACCTATGGTGCGATCAGAGGCCTCGAGAGCAAAGGACTGCTCCGGATAGTTACAGGGAAACCTGAGAGGTACATGGCTGTATCGCCCAATGATGTCCTGATTCCTCTTGTCGACAAAGTGAGCCGAGAGACTTCTGAGTGCGTCCAGGTGGTCGAGAATCTATCCGTTGCATTCGAGAGTTCAAAGTATGTTTACACTGAAAAGCCCTACGAGAGGTACGACCTGTGGAGCGTAAGGGGACGAGAGAAGGTCTACAAACGGGTGCAGGACATGATCGGTGAAGCAAAGGTCAACGTATTCTTCTCCACGACAGCAAACGGTCTCGTCCGTCTTTACAAGGCTCATTCGGAGATACTGGAGAAAGCCTCGCAGAAGGGGGCCAAGGTACACATCGCTGCTCCTGTCAATCAGGCGAACGCCAGTGTAGCCAGAGAGCTCAACGAGGTAATTGAGGTGAGAAATGCGACGATGCCCATGGTCAGGTTCGTGAGTGCCGATTCTGCAGAGATAATCTTCACCGAGGACATTCCTGATGATACGAATGTAGCAGGAGGCCAGGATGTTGGAACGTGGACTAACGATCCGCTACTAGTAAAGTCGCATGAGAAAACTTTCGACCAGTTATGGTCGACACTTCAGTCACGCGAACTCGTGAAGGCAAAAGCTGCGGCCCGGTAAGACCCAAAGACTCGATCAACACTCTCTTATCTAGTCACCCGGACCAGCTCCTGGACGCCGTCATCTATGACGGTGAAGCAATTTGTTGCAGGCGTCCCAAAGAACGTCAGGGATGGAGATCGTGCTTGAGAAGCCTAACTATACGAAAAATATTGTCTGGCTGGATGTGTAGACGGTCGTCAATTGTAATGTTGTGAGCGGTCGTTTTTTCTGCGCTGTGCAACCGCCACTATCATGATTACGGCAATGAGAATAAAGCTCGCTAAAAATATGATGAGAGGTATTCCCCCAACTTTAATCGATGTAAGATCTGGAACGCCACTGATTACAACGGTGACCTGATTCTGTCCAGGGACGAATCCAGGCTTTGTTGCTTGGATGGTTATTGTGGGACTGGAATTCTGAGTTGGTGCATTAAACATTGCTGTGTAGTTTCCGTTCCCTTTGTCCACTGGCGTCGAGAAGTCTCCTCCGCCAGATGAGGTGATGTTGATAGTTGCACCGGAGACTGATTCGGTGCCATTCAATACTTTGATGTCCAAGACAACGTTGCCACCGGGGGAAACAGTAGTGGGTCTCGGCGTTACGGCTACAGCTAATGTCGGAAGAGGGTTGACCGTGATGCTTGTTTGCCCTGAGTTGCCAGTGAAACCGGACTTGTTTGCGGTAACCGTGATGAGCGTGGTTGTGGATGATGTTACTGATGGAGCCGTGAAATTGGAAACGTAAACTCCTGGCATTGTCATCACTGGCTGTGTGAAGGTTCCGCCGCCCGATGAGGCCAAGGCTAAAGTCGCTCCAGACACTGGTGCGGAAGCGTTACTGACCGTCGTTGTCAAAGTAGAGATCTCTCCCGATCGCAAGATTGACTCACTGGGGGAGATTGACACTTGTAGTTGAGGAACAACCGGTCCTAAAGCATATACTGAATTGTCCAAGGAACCGAAAAAGACTCGCCCGTCAGCAACCGCTGGAGAAGAAAAAACTGGCGCATTGGTCGAATATCTCCACAGTCTGCTACCATTTGTTGCGTTGAGAGCGTAGAGATAATGATCGTTAGACCCAACATATAGGACGCCGGAACCCAGTGATAATGCCGGCGATGAAGAAACTCCTGCAGTCGTAGTGCCTGGAAAGGCCACTTCGAAGCACCCGTTGTGGCGTTTAGCGCTAGAACTCGTCCATCCCCAGTTCCAAAATAGACAATGCCATTACTAACGGCCGCAGAGGTTGAATTTACCCCGCCTGTCTTGAACGTCCATCGAGTGGCACCAGTTAATTCATCAAGGGCGACGAAATTCTTTCCCGTACCAAAGAAGAGCATCCCACTTGCAACTGCGGGAGCCGTCCTGACAAATACGTTGCCACTTGGGACTACGGACCACACTGCCTTTCCAGTAGTCTCGTTCAGCGAGACAACTGTGCCGTCATCTTCGCCAAAGAAGACGTGCCCATTGTCTATGGAAGGAGAGGATACGACGGCTGCGGAAGGAACTGTTGCCGCAAGCCACAAGATCGTCCCGGTTGCAGAGTCCAAAGCTACAAAGTGACCTGCTGGATTGCATAACATCCCGCCGCACCAATTTCCGAAGAAGACTTTTCCATCGGCAACAAGAGGGGAAGAAGTAATTGGATAATTCGGGGTGGGATGACTCCAGATTACACCGCCGGTCTGCTCGTTAAGCGCGTACAACACGCCGTTTCTCGACGCGAGGAAAACTGTACCTGTTGAAACGGCCGGCGAGGAGAAGATTGGCGCACCGGTATTGAATGACCACTTGAGCTGGCCCGTATTCTCGTCAATCACGTAAAGAGTACCGTCCCAAGAGGGGATGAAAACGAGTCCATCGCTTACCGCCGGTGAGGCATAGACCGAGGATCCGGTCAAATAGCTCCACATTAAACTAGGATTTGCTGGTCCACGAGCCAGCGTCGTGCCGGTTCTCAACGAGTCATAGTGAAACATGGTCCACGGATAATCTGTCGATCCCAATGGACCCGAACCATTGATCTGCAGGGCCTTTCTTGCGGATCCATCTTGTGCTAATGGTAGCGATAGAAGGCACAGGCATAGAAATAGATGCGCCGATGCCTTCGTGAATAAATCCTCCAGAACCTTCGCTGTTCTCCATCAACGTTAGGAAGCAGGTGCAACTAAAGAGGGGTGTAACTGAACCGAGGCGAATTGAGGCTCGGTATTTCCTACCGATTCATCGCTACTTCTGCCTGCTATCTCTAATTCGGAGTATTCGATCGCTATCCGATCGAATATCTGAGTGGAGATTTTGGGGGTTCAGGATTCTAAGGAGCCTGATACCCAAGATGGGTGAGAGTTGGGTCGAGACCTTCTTCATTCACGGCTAGAACGAGCATAGTGCAAGAGGACTTGAGGGATTTCGACTGAGGAAGACAGCCTCTATCACAATTCTAGCCTTAACGGTTTCGCTGATCCTAATACCGGTATTCTTACTAGATGCTCATGCAATGGGCTGCAGAGCACCTGGGTGTCAACTGGAGACAATTACCCATGTGCCGCTGGCTGAACACTCGATTAGCGTGAAACTGGACGGAGGTGCCGTCTTCACGTTGAACCACACTTTCACTTTCGCGAACAGTACCATTCATACCATCCAGGTCTTAGACACGGCTTTCATCGGAGCCCAGACTGGTCAGCATTATACGTTCAAGCAGTGGACCTATGTGGGCGATGGGAGTCAGTGGGATTCTTCGCCGACGATGACTACTCCTCCAATGTATGGGAACTACACTACTGCTCTATGCTCGCCCCCCAACTACTGTCCGTTCCTCGCGGAGTACACGATAACCCCGCCTGTTGGATGTAATTCCAACTGTCGCCTTCAAGCATTGACGACTGTTGCTCCTGCTGATGGGACCATTAGGGTAAAGGTTGATGGTGCGACAGTCTACTCTCTCGGCCAGATCTTCCCTTTTGCTAACGGAACAGTTCACACGATTCAGGTTTTGAATAACACGTTTACAGGCGCTTCGACAGGTGCGACGTACATTTGGAAGCAATGGAGTTGTACTTGCGGCGTTGCCTCGAGCTCATCCACCACGTTAACAACTCCTTCAATGTACCTCAATTACACTAACATTGTCTCGTCTCCAGAAAATGGAAAGGGGGCCTTTACTGCAGAGTTTGATGAACTGTTTCAGTTGACACTTTCTTTCAAGGATCCAACAGGAAACTCGCTCGGTCCTCCGAACAGCATTACATTGACAAGTGGGAGTTCAACCCTGACTCTAACATCTTATTCAGGACTATTGGTTCCAGGAAAATCGTGGATCGTTTCCGACGTCACATGGCAAGGAGTTCCGGGATTGCAAGTGGCCTCTCAAGGTGTTGATCTTACTACTGGCCCCGTTACAAAAGCGATCCAGATCAAGGCGTATTCCGCGACTGTTAAGGCAGTGGACGCGGGGAACAATCCGGTAGCAGGCGTCACGATAACCGTAACCTTGCTTAACTCGACAGTTAGATCGATTACAACCGACAGTCAGGGATTGGCCCAGATCGGTTACGTACCTAACGGAAGATACACTGCACACGTGACCTACCGCGGTTCTGACGCAGGCACTTGGACAACTGATGCTTCTACGACGCCAGTGTTGACTGTCAGTGTGGCATCGGCTGGAGGCGGTGGTGCTTTGACATCTACAACAGTCGTATCAGCGGTCGTGTTACTGACCGTATTCGGCATAGCGGCTTTCCTGATCATTCTGGCCGTACGTGTTCGTAAACCCCCACCGCCTCCTAGCATTTAATGACCCTTTTGCAGTTCCACGCTACATTCTCGACGGTTGCTTACCGATTAGAATCATGATAATAAACGGTAGAGTCAACGTGGAAAGTTCTGGTCGTTAATACCGTCTTAGGTGAGCTGCCCCAAGTTTTCTGACAGAGTATTCTCCCCGAATCTTTCTCTTTCATGACTCGGCTGAATGATCGTGTATCTCTCGCAACTCTTTGGATTAGTTCACTATGTTCTGCAGAGTGGGCAGCAGCGGCTCAATCTCGTGGGGCAATGGATATCATAATCTATCTAGACCATTGGTCAATGTAACTAGTCGAGAATTTTTCAGGTTACATGATGCCTAAGTCCCGTGAGCCTTGGTGTATCCTATGGCTTGTGGGCGAAAGTCCACGCCACGACCCCAGAGCGAGAAAAGTTGAGCAGAGCAAACAGGTCAAAGGACACACTGAGAGACAAAATACTGCACGTTCTATCTGGCGCCAGCATTCCGATGGATGTCGAGAATGTAAGGGTCAGGTCAGGCCTCAAGAACTGGGAGAGCACGAAAGCCTTGCTCCTAGAGCTTGTTGTGGAGGGTATGATCAGCGGTCAGAAAACAACCAAGTCATGGGTCTTCTGGGTTGACCATGCCGATAGTAGAATGATGATCGGAAGAGACCATTCATGATCGATCCTTCTAGAAACCTCCACGATCAGGCAACGGTAACATCGGGTCAATCAAGCGCCTCTTCGAACAAGGTCTCGGCTTGGACCAATCTGGGGAAAGTGGTTGCGGGCAAGCCCACAGATGAAAAGAAACAAGGAGTGAAAAAATTGAGAAAAATAGTGAAGGACAAGAAAGGTATCAACACGATCCTCGCAGCTCTATTGATGGTCGTCATCGTAGTCGTCGCATCGGTAATGGTCTACGCATGGTCCACAGGATTGCTGGGTAGCCTAATGGTTACACCACAAACTGGGAAGGAAGCTCTCAACATTGAGTCAAGCACGTTCAACAGTAACAACTTGAACGTCAGTCTATACATTCGCAATACCGGTACTGCTACCGTCACGTTCACGACTTACTATGTGAAGGATGCTGCCGGCAACACGTACACGCAGGCGGGATACACGTTTGGACCGTCAATAGCACCCAACGCAGTCGGAATCGCAAACATCGGAATCAACACTCAATGTGGTGGCTCCTGCACCAACTCGGGCTCAACCTACCAATTTGTCTCAGGTAATTCCTACACGGTGACGTTCGTGACTTCAAGGAACGGTCAGTTCGTCTTCACTGTAGTGCGTTAGGAGTGAAAAATACAAAATGAAAACTATGAAAAATATCAAGAAACACTACAGATCACTACGCAAAGACAAGCGCGGCATTGACACAATTCTCGCAGCTCTACTGATGGTCGTCATTGTAGTCGTTGCATCAGTAATGGTCTATGCATGGTCAACGGGTCTTCTGGGCGCTCTAATGGTTACTCCCCAAGTCGGGAAAGAGGCAATGAACATTGAGAATTCTGCCTTTACCAACAGCACCTGGGCAACCATCTACCTGAGAAACACAGGCACAGCATCAATCAGCTTAGTCACTTACTATGTCAAAGACAACGCGAACAACCAGTACTCCAAGACTAGCTGGTCAACTTACAGTGGCATTGCACCGAACGCGCTTGCAACCGTAAACATCGACATTAATGCGCCCACCCATTGCGGCTGCACGGCTGCTTCAAACGCTTTCCAGTTCGTGTCCGGCAACTCGTACACAGTGATCGTGGTCACCTCAAGGAACAGCCAGTTCACGTTCACCATAGTAAGGTGAGCAGGACATTGGCTCCTCGACACACGGTCGAAACCTCCCGGTTTTTTGAAACCGACCTTACAGAACGAAACGAGAAAGAATGAAGTGCTGAGAAATGGCGATGCGCAAGATCGGAATATTAGGATGGGCCGAGACGCGTGCTCGCCGTAATCACAGGTCACGAAAAGCCATCAGCACTATAATGGCTAACTTGACCATGCTAGTAATAGTTGTTTCACTCAGTTCGTTACTGTTCGTCTGGTCAATATCTAGCTTCGGCGCCTACACTGGAGGAGCCGGGTATTGGTTCTCCAGTCGAAGTATAGCGAATCAGGAAAGACCGAGCGTGGAAGGTGTATTCTTCAGCAAGACCGGCTCAACCAACAATGTCGTGACGGTCTTCGTAAGGAACGTTGGGGCTGTCCCGTTTACTGTTGCCTCTGTATATCTCAACTCGACTCTCTATAACATCGTTCTCCCCCAGGTCGGCGTCTCTCAGGTCCAGCAAGTCCAGTTGACTCTATCGGGTCAATTGTGGGTAAAGGGTGACTTGCAAACAATAACGGTCGCGACTCTACGGGGGACCACGACTCAGACTACTTGGGTTCCGTGAGGAGGAAGAGAAAGTGAGATTCTATACAAGATTCGTGCGTGCAAAGAAAGGAATGAGCACAATATTCGGAGCGCTGTTCTTCGTCATCCTAATCCTAATGGGCTTCAACCTGATGCTGTGGAACTTTGCCCAATTCGACGCTTACAATAGGGTCATCACGACCATGGGATTGTCCGACCAACAAAGGAGCGCTGAGGCCCTCACCTTTAATCCGCCCGGCATTATGAATACGGGTAGTCCCTTCAACTTCACTGTCAACAATATTGGCGGGGTCACGAGCACTATAGCGCGTATTTACGTCCAGAATCTCGCACCTCTCAACGTTGGTAGTCCATGTCAAGGCGCGACTGGTTGCATCGCTGATCCAAACGGTAGTACCACTTTCAACAATCCCAACATTAAGAATGGAGAAAGTTTCCATTTAGTAAAAGTAACCGGGATTGCTATCGACAATAGCGGCTACAGAATAATCGTGGCCACGACAAGGGGTAACCAGTTCAGTTTCTATTTTCCATGGCCGAGCAATCTCGGCGGGGGGTCAAACTCCAACAGTACCAACACTGCTCACGGCGCGCTCGATGTCAAGTTTGACCTAAACTCCTTCAATTTCACAAGAGGCACCCAAACCGTACCGCAACAGGGTTGGACAGTCCCCTACTCGACGAACGTGATATGGTGGGTGAAGGTCGTGAATAATGCTGTCAATCCGATAGTCCTTTCCAAATATACGTCACTGTACTTTGTATGTTACCAAGACAGGTTTGGCGCTGGGGCAGGAACGGGTACCTGCACGGAAACTGATTTGACATATGTGGTTGACAATAGAACAATGAATCCAGGAACCATCTACCAATACGATGAGGTCAACCGCCCCTACACTCTGCCTGCAGCAGGTCCCAATGGACCAACCGGATCCACAACCGTCAAATTCGGCTCGTTCTGTCCAGGCCAACAAACCTTTGACAGTAATGGGAACTGTGTAAACGGAAGTCCATCGCCTCCTCAAGACGTAGACTTTCCGACCCCTTATCTCGTATTCATGGGGTTCTTTTACAAGGTCAACGGGGTGATAGTTGGCCAGACGATATCCTTCGTAGCGATCAGAGCATGTGCCACCTACCCCTCATGCCCATAGGCATGCAGGACTTGGTGAGAAATGAGCTACGAGGATCAAAACCAGCCTCCGTACAATGATCCTTACTATGGTTATCAACCATCCTCGTCAAACG
>Ga0209376_1003778_pt1 | contig 13509 bp, 8 predicted proteins | sample GraSoiAngelo_134_FD_185891 | JGI IMG/M metagenome (GOLD analysis project Ga0209376, IMG submission 185891) | Grasslands soil microbial communities from the Angelo Coastal Reserve, California, USA - 14_0929_05_30cm (SPAdes) (version 2) | ecosystem: Environmental > Terrestrial > Soil > Grasslands ... | reverse complement strand
AATTCGAAAGGTGTCGCCGGATTCAAAGTCAGGCCGACGCGACAACCGGCATCGCGAATTTGCCGCAAGGTTTTGCCGACATCGTGTTTCGCTTCGGGTTCGACCTGAACGGTAATTGAGTTCGCGCCGGCATCGACAAAGCGCGGAACGTAATGATCGGCATGCTCGATCATCAGATGCACATCGAGCGGGAGTTTCGTTTGCTTGCGGACAAAACCGACGATCGTCGGTCCGAACGAAATGTTGTCGACGAAATGGCCGTCCATGATGTCGCAATGGATCCAATCGGCGCGCCCGCGTCTTCAACTTTGCGAACTTCGCCAGCCAGATTTGAGAAGTCGGCCGCGAGGATGGATGGGGCGACGATTACTTTTGGCATTGCAGCAAACGTTCAACGCTCAACGCTCAACGTTCAATGCTCAATTGAGGTTTGGAGCCTGGGGCATTGGGATTTCGCGCTTCGGCGCAGCCGCCCCTATATATTAAGAGCTTGACGGCGGGGCGTGCCGTTTCATGTTACCGCGTTTCAGCCGGTAAGAATCCGCCTGCGCGGCGCACAGATTGCTACGAAGGTCGACAATGGCGTTTCCAAACGGGCGGAAAGACAAATTCATGTTCAACGGACTTTTTGGCTTCTTATCCAGCGACATCGGGATCGATCTCGGGACGGCCAACACCCTGGTTTACGTCAAAGATCAGGGCATCGTTTTGCGCGAACCGTCGGTTGTCGCCGTCCAATCCGGCACCAACAAAGTGCTCGCAGTGGGCGATGAAGCGAAGCGGATGCTCGGCCGGACGCCGTCGAACATCGTGGCCGTGCGACCGTTGAAAGATGGAGTAATCGCGGACTTCGAAGTGACCGAGGCGATGTTGCGCCATTTCATTTCGAAAGTGCACAACCGTCGGGTGCGTGCGAGACCGCGCGTCGTGATTGCGGTTCCGTCCGGAATCACGGAAGTGGAAAAGCGTGCGGTGCGCGAATCGGCGACACACGCGGGCGCGCGCGAAGTCTATTTGATTGAAGAACCGATGGCGGCGGCGATCGGCGTCGGTCTGCCGGTGCAAGATCCAGCCGGGAATATGATCATCGACATCGGTGGCGGCACGACCGAGGTCGCGCTGATCTCGCTTTCCGGAATTGTTTTCAGCCGCAGCGTGCGCGTAGCCGGCGACGAGCTGGACGAAGCGATCGTGCAGTACATGAAGCGCGCTTACAATTTGATGGTTGGCGAACGCACGGCCGAGGAAATTAAAATCAAAATCGGCTCGGCGTATCCGAGCGAAAAGGAAACGAGCGTGGAAGTAAAAGGGCGCGACTTGGTGGCGGGATTGCCGAAGACGCTGATGATCACGTCGCAGGAAGTGCGCGAAGCGTTGCTGGAACCGATCTCGACCATTGTCGATTCGGTCCGGATTACTTTGGAGCGTTGTCCGCCCGAGCTTTCGGCTGACCTGGTGGATCGCGGTCTTGTTTTGGCAGGTGGCGGCGCGCTCTTGCGCGGTTTCGATAAACTTTTGAGCGAGGAGACTGGTTTGCCTGTCCATGTTGCGGAAGATCCGCTCAGCGCCGTGGCCGAAGGAACGGGCAAATGTCTGAATGAACTTAAATTTTTGCGTCAAGTGGCTGCGGCAGATCGCCAGTGGCGCTGACCATTTTCGATTCGCGCGAGTGAACTCGCGCTACGCAAAATCGACAATCGATAAGTCGCGATGAGTCGCACGAGCATCATCGCGCTGTTGATTTTCGGCGCCATTCTCGGTTACTTCCTGAGTTTCGGCGCCGACACCACGCGTAAATTGCAGGCGAGCATCTATCAAATGCTGGCACCGTTCTTCACCACCGGCTCCGGTTTGCAAAAGCAAATTACCTCAGTCAGGACTGGATTGAAATCGTTGGAGGAATTGGAGAAAGAGAATGCTTCGTTGCGGGTCGACAATCGCCAACTGCGCGCGACCAACTCCGCGCTCCGCGATGTCGAGCATGAAGTGAACCGTTTGCGGCACGCGCTCAATTATCGCGAGCGATCGGTCTTCAAATTGATTCCGGCTGAGATCGTGACGCGCGATGCATCGACCTGGTGGCACACGGTGACGATCAATCGTGGCAAGGAAGACCACATTGAGACCGACATGCCCGTGGTGACGGATGAAGGTTTGGTTGGCAAGACCACAACGGTGAGCAACACGATTTCGGTCGTGCTTTTGGTGACGGACGAAAATTGCAAAGTGGCATCGTCGGTTGAAGGCACGCGCGAGCAGGGAATTGTTTCGGGCGAGCGCGTGTCCGGCGGATTGGCGCCTCTGCTCGATCTGAATTATCTAACCAAACAAGCGAACCTTCAGCCGGGACAAAAAGCCTATACGTCTGGAGTCGGCGGAGTTTTTCCGTCGGGATTGTTAATCGGGATGGTGAAAAGTTTTAAGACTCGCGAACTGGATGGTCAGGCAAAAGTTGCGCCGGCAGTGGATTTGTCACGCTTGGAGGACGTATTCGTGGTGACGGGACGAAAATGATTTTCTTTTTCATATTACTTGTCCTGGTGGTCGTGGCCCAAATCGCGGAGTTCTTCATTCCGCCGCTCGATTGGATGTATCATGCGCACATTTACATTGCGCCAGTGTTGGTATTTTACGGTGCGATGGCGCTGCCGTTTCCGTTGATGCTGGCGATGGCGTTTTTTGCAGGAGTGTTGCTCGACGCGCTGACAGTACAGGTGATCGGCACCAAAGTTGAAATCTCGCTCGGCTGGTCGATACTTCTCTACGGTGTGCTGGCGGGAATTATGCATGGCTTAAGGCCTTTGTTCATCCGTGGCCGCTGGGAAGTTCACTGCGTGCTAACCGGCCTCTGCACCTCGGCAATTATCTTGGCCCAATATCTCATGATCACGTTCCGGCGCGGTTCGTTTTTCTTTAACCGCGAAGTCTGGTGGCAGATCGCCGGCCCGGGTTTGATGGCAATGTTGATGGCGCCGGTTATCTTTTGGATGTTGAACTGGGTAGCGCGGGTGACGCGTTATCCGTATTTACCAGAGAGGAGGTTTGATTGAACCGACGTCTTAGTCCACGGCTGAGAATTCAATTCGTCGGGTTGCTGATGATACTGGGAATGGCCGCGCTCGGGTTGCGGCTGTGGTGGATTCAGGTGGCGCACGGAGCGGAGTGGACGGCGCAGATCCGCGGCAGCTCGCAGGCGACGGTGCGAATCCCGTCGGTGCGGGGCGAGATCAAGGACCACAACGGTCTGACGCTGGTCCAAAACCGCGCGAGCTACGAAGTCGATTTTTACCTTCCGGAAATGGTGAAAGGATATCGCGAACGTTTCGGTCCGCCGCCGCTGGCCGAACATCGCGCCATCATCAGCGGCATGCCGAAAGATGTGAAGGAGCCGGACATTATTAAGATTGTGAACAACGGAATCGTGCCGCGGCTGGAAGATCTCGATCTTGCCCGCGACTACAATTCGAAAAACCTCGAGCGCCATTTCCGCAACGACACCGAAGTTCCGTATTCATACATCAAGGACATCGATTTCCCGACGATGGCGAAATTTTCCGAACACGATGTTGGACTTCCTGGAGTCGACATCGCGATTAAACCGGTGCGCTCGTATGTTTACGGGGCGTTGGCCTCTCACATACTTGGTTACGTCGGCGCTCCAGACGACACCAACAAGGAGGAAGCGCGCAAGTTCACTTTCTATCAAGGCGATGTGGACGGGAAATCAAACATCGAGAAAGCGATGGACGATTATCTGCGCGGCAAACCGGGCGTGCGTTATCTGCGTCGAAACGCGAAGGGCGCGATCGACGGCGTGCTGAAAGAAGATCCGCCTCAGCAAGGCGCGAATGTTTTTCTAACGATCGATGCGCGGATCCAAGCGATCGCGGATGAAGCGTTGCGCGCGGTTAGTCGCGCTGGAGCGGTCGTTATCGATCCTAATAATGGAAATATTCTGGCGATGGCGTCGGTGCCGTCGTTCGATCCGAACGCATTTATTCCGAGCATCAAAGCAAAGGACTGGCAGGCGCTGCGCAAGGACGAAGCGGATCCGTTGGTCAATCGAGCAATCAGTGCGCTGCCGCCGGGATCGACATTTAAACTGATCACGTCGCTAGCCGGTTTGCGAAAAAATCTCACCAACGCGAAATTCAATTGCGGCGGCGGCGTCAGTTATGGCGAGCACTTTTTCCAATGCTGGGTCGCGTCAAAACATTACACGCATGGCACGCTCGGCTTAGCTGACGCGATCAAAGTATCCTGCGATTCGTTCTTTTATCAGTACGGGAATGCCGCCGGCATTCAGTCGATCGACATTATTGGGAAAATGCTTGGGATTGGTGAGGAATCGGGTCTGCAATTGAGCGGCGAACAAGCCGGCAATATGCCGGGGCCGGAATGGATGCAAATTCATCATCCGCAGGAGAGATGGTCGCAGGCGCAGACCGCAAACGTTTCGATCGGCCAGGGCTATACGCTGGTCTCGCCGCTGCAATTGGCGATGGCTTATGCGACTGTCGCGAATGGCGGCACGTGTTTTTATCCGCGGCTGGTTGACAAGGTTTTGAATCAGGACGGTTCGCCGGTCCTGGACGAACATGGTAAACCAGCGGTCCCACAGACGCCGCGGATGCGCTCAGATTTGCGGCGTGAAGTTACGCCGGACCAAATTGAGCTGGTGCGAAAAGGTTTGTGGAAAGTCGTGAACGAAGACGGCGGAACGGGTGGCAGAGCGCGTTTAAAAGATGTTGTGGTGGCTGGGAAAACTGGTACTGCGCAGGCCACCGAGCGTGGCCACGAGGAAAACGTGGCGTGGTTTGTGTGTTTCGCGCCATTTGAGCATCCGAAGTATGTCGTCGCAGTGATGGTGCAGGGGGCGTCTGGGCACGGCGGCGAAGTGGCCGGCCCGATCGCTACGCGCGTTCTCGAACGCGTTCTTGCGCAGGATGAAGGAAAGTTCGATATGCAGGTCGCGTGGCTCGCACCCGCACATCACGCGAATCCGCTCCAATTGATTAAAGCAGTGAGCTACGCTGGAGGTAATCTCGGGAGCGAGGACGAAGAAGGCGCCGATAACGGCCAAAGCGCCGATGTGCAAATGGCGAGCGACAATGCTTCGCCGGATGTCGAGCAGGAGCCCGATGCGCAGGGAAAAGTGAAAGGCGCTCGTGTCGCGCGCGCCGTTCCGGCCCCGCCCCCGCGCCAGCCGAACTTTTTTGAACGCCTTTTTGGAGTCAAACGGCCGGCAGCGCCGCCCGCGCCAACTCCGGTTCGCCGTCGTTTTTAACAATCAATGTCGATCTAACGAGCAATGAACAACTCCTTGGCCGTGTTTCCGCTCGCGATCGCGCAACGTTTCGAAATTTATGTTAGACAGAGTGAAAAAAATTTTAGGTCTTACGTCACGCAAGACCGGCAACAAGTTGGTAGTCAGTGTGGAGAAACTCGAGCGCCGCGTGGCGTTGCTCGAGAATGGCCGCCTGGAAGAATACAGCGTCGAGCGTAGCGGCTCGCGCCAGATCGTCGGCAGCGTTTACAAGGGCCGCGTCAAAAACATCGAGATGGGTTTGAAGGCGATGTTCGTCGACATCGGCCTCGACAAGAATGCGTTTCTTCACTTTTGGGACGCGATTCCGGCCGCGCTCGACAGCGGGATTGAAGAAGTCGACCGCCCATCAAAAAAACAGCGCAAGCGAATAACGGCGAAAGATATCCCGAGCATTTACCCGGTGGGCTCGGACGTCATCGTCCAGGTCACGAAAGGACCGATCGGAACAAAGGGACCGCGTGTAACCACGAATCTGAGTTTTGCCGGACGTTATCTCGTTTTAATGCCGTTCAGCGATCGCAGCGGAATTTCGCGCAAGATCGAGGACCCGAAGGAACGCAACCGCCTCCGGAAAATTTTGCGCGATCTCGATATTCCCGAAGGAATTGGCGTCATCATTCGCACGGTGGGGGAAGGTCAGCGCGCGCGATACTTCGTGCGCGATTTGCGTTTTCTGCTCGATCAATGGACCCAAGTTGAGCAGATGATTCGCGACAAGCTTGCGCCCTGTCGCGTTTTTGAAGAACCGGACCTAGTCGAGCGAACGGTGCGTGATTTTCTGACCGAGGAAATTGACGAAGTCCTTTGCGACGATCGCGAGGCACTGGAACGGATGAATCAGCTGGTGGAAAAAATATCGCGGCGGGCGCGGAATCGTTTGAAATTTTACGACGGCGCCACGCCAATTTTCGAATCCCTCGGAATCCAAAAACAGATCGACGACGCGTTTCATCGCCAGGTTTGGTTGCGATGTGGCGGCTACATCGTAATCGACGAAACCGAAGCGCTGGTGGCGGTGGACGTGAACACCGGCCGGAACAAGGGCGGCCGCGACGTCGAGAAAACAATTCTCCAAACCAATTTGGAGGCGGCGGACGAAATCGCGAGGCAGTTGCGCTTGCGCAACATCGGCGGTCTCATCATTGCCGATTTCATTGACATGAAGAGCCGCAAAGATCAGCAGACCGTATTCAATTTGATGAAGGAACGGCTAAAACGCGATAAAGCCAAAACGCACATCCTCCCGATTTCGCAACTTGGCTTGATGGAAATGACGCGACAACGCGCGCAGGAAAGTTTGAGCGACACAATTTACGAGAATTGTCCGTACTGTGGCGGTCGCGGTGTGGTCAAGACTTCGATGACCACCAGCGTGGAACTTCACCGCACCCTCAACACCGTGATGCGCAAGTATCAGGACAGCGTGCACGATTTTCGTGTCATCCTGAACCCGGACGTACTGAAGCGCTTGAAGGAAGAGGACGAAGAATTGTTGATCGAGCTCGAACGGCGTTACGCCGGTAGACTGATGTTTCGCGGCGATCCAGCCTATCACCACGAAAAGTTCATCGTCACCGATGCGAACACAGGCGCCGAACTAAAGTCGTAAGAGCAGCGTTCGAAAGGGACTTGGGCAGCGTGCGTGCGGACCGACGGCGCGGCATTTTTGGTGGTGAGAATAATCGCGCCTCTTATATGCCCGCGCCAAGCGCACCGGGATTAATTTCGCCTTTTAGGATCGACATCTTGGCGGGGGGAGCCGCATTTTGCGATGGCGTCATTTCGGGGGTTGACCGGGTGCCGCCGTTTTGTTAGAACGCCGGCCTGGGCAAAATGGGGCTAAATTCGGTGCTTGACGCTGGGTGTCGGTTTCGTGTTAAAAGGCACGGAACACAGAATTGAGCCTCGGTTTGGCCCTGAAACAGCCTCTAAAAAACAATTATTTTTTTTATTGACGAACTTCTGAAGAAACCCTAAACGCATATCCAAGTTATGAAAAAACTGACCTTAACCTTTTGCGCATTGTTCGCACTATTCGCAGTAGCGGCGGCTCTTTACGCCGATGGCCCGGAGAAATATTCCGGCAAAGAAAAAGAAGTGATGCAGCCGGCACCGCCTGTGTGCGATTTCTATCGCGCGCATGAATGGGACCTCGATATCTGGGGCGCGTACGCGTTTGCGGCCGATACGGGACAGTTCGATGTCGATAAAAGCCGAAATGAGGAAGGGGAACTCAACGCCGATCCTTTCTCGCCCGACTTTGATCCGTTCACGTTTGATTCCGGAACCGGCTTCTACGGCGAGCCGCAGCTTCTCAACCCGCGCGAGCGCGTCAACATCGGTCAGGTCAGTAAGAACCAATTATTCGCCAGAGATGACACGTGGGGCGGCGGCTTCGACGTGAAATATTTCTGGAGCAAATACGTTGGCGTCGGTATCGAAGGCGTCGGCCTCGCTGCGAAAACGAATTTTGCAGGAGGCGGTTTGCTCACATTGACCGGACGTTTCCCGTTCGGCCGCTTTGCTCCGTATGTCACCGGCGGCATCGGCTTCATTGATGGTGGCGCGACCCTCTATGAGTTTTTTAATGAGAAACACACCTACGCCGGCGGTTTCGTTGTCAATGAGCGCGAATTCCTGACCACTGATCCGGTTTACAATAATCACCTCAGAGCGCTCGGTCAGATCGGTGCGGGATTGGAGTTTCGCGTGACCTGCCACATCGGTTTGATGGCGGACTTCACCTGGAACTTCGTCTTCGGCCAGGAAGACCATGCGGATAAGTTCCACGTCATCACGGAGGAGGGTCAAAATACGTTTACGTATTTTGGAGTCCCGGTTAGCAGCACTGTGGTCAGAAATCAGGCGGTTGAGCTCAAACCCGGTCACAGCAGCGATAACCAAGATTTTGGAATGGCGCGATTTGGCGTCACCTTTTCCTACTAAGGTCAAAAAAGCGCAATTTGAGCGCCGGAACGCCTCGTGCCTTCCGGCGCTTTGCTTTTTAGGAGCGGCGTTCGGGGTGGTGGCGCCACGCGAATAGCCAACGGACCGCAAAACGCGATATTCTCGGCTCGGGTTTTGCGCCTCTTGAGAATTGCGCCTTGGAGATCGCAGGCGCGCGGCGCACCCCGCTAGTTTGAGCCGTTATGATTGGGACGACCAACATCATAAAGCGCAATATCGTCCTCGATCAGTTGTGCGAACCCGGTCTCCCCGCGTTTCGTGGCTAGCTCCAAACCGAGTCGGGCGGCCTTAGTCGCTTCGGTAAACTGGCCCTGCTCTGCATAAGCAGCCGCCAGCACGCGCAGAATTCTAGGGTTTGCTGTCCTGGACAAACGTTCGGCCTGCTGCGCCAGCGAAACCGCCTCGGCCCCGTCCCGGAGGGAGGGATCAAAAGAGGTCGCCAATACCCAGGCCAGGCTGATTTGTATTCCAACGGATCGCGGGGCAATTTTAAGTGCCCTTCGATACTCGGCGATCGCTTGACGCGTACGGCCTGTGCGGAGGAATACTTGGGCGAGATTCGCGTGAGCCCCCGCATAATTGGGGTCAATCTGCAGCGCCTTTTCGATATGAGTGATTGCTTCATCCGTCCGGCCGGTTGTTAGCAGAATACCGCTGAGGGCAAGGTATGCTCGCTTTGCCGCTGGAGGATGATCGGAATTTGTTTCCAATACTTTTTGAAAGTGGTCGGCCGCTTCCTCCCATGACTGTCGTGCCAACGCATCGAAGCCCAGATTAATCTGCGCGGCCCAGCTGCCGGGATTGCGCTCGACCACCGCCCGGTAGCACGTCGCAGAATCGCGGAAGAGGTGACTATGCATCCAGCTCAGCCCAGTCAGGGTGACTAAGAGAGCTAGACAAAATCCATAGCCGAGCCATTGCTGCCATCGCCCAAAGCGATTCAGGAGCAAGACGGCTCCGGCAGAGACAGGCGTAATAATCCCGATAATTGGCAAATATTGAAAATGGTCGGCCACGAAAGAAAAACGAAAAAAACTGACGTTAAAAAAACCCAGCAGCGGAACCAGTGTCGCGACAAAGAAAAGCAGGCCTGCCAACGGGGCACGCCAGCGCGTTCGCAGCCGCCATGCAACAGCGAAAACGAAAAGTGCGGCAACCGGAAAGAGGTATTGCCACCATTCGCTGGAATTCACTCTCCAGCGCGGGTACATGAAAGAGAGATTGGACGGCCAGAAGATTTTGCCGAGATAGAACCAGAACGCCCGGCCGGCCACGAGCAATCGCTGTAGAATCGAAAGTTCCGTTACCTCGCGCTCGGCCCCGCTGAACTCACGTTCCATCCAAAGACTGAACAGGCCCGCGACGATGCCGAGGACAATGAAGGGAACCAAGGGTGGAACATCGGTCTTCCATTCCAGTTTGCCCCGCTTCCACCAGAGTACGATTAATATTACCGCTGGCAGCGTAGCCAAAATCGGCTTCGCCATCATCCCTAACGAGAACAGAACGAGGACAATAATGTAAGAGCGAGTTCTATTGTGGTTCTCGTCGAAATTCAAATATGTCAAAATGCATCCGAAAAAGAAAATCCCAGACAGCGTGTTTTTCAGTTCCACGATCCACGCCACGGATTCCACCTGGACGGGGTGAAGGGCAAAGATAGCGGCTGCGATCCACGCTCCGGGGATTTCAAAGCGGCGAAGAATTCGCAGCAATAGCAAGGCGGAAACCGCATGCAATGAGATGCTGACAAGGTGATAACCCAGCATGGATTGGCCCCAGAGCTTGTCCCCAATCCAGAAGACAGTATCGAGTAAGGGATGGTACTGGTGCGTCGGCGGCGGCGCGATCCAGAGACTGATTAAACCTCGAAACGAACGCAGCTCTGGATAGGTGATTAAATGATCGGCATCATCCAAAAGCGGTGTACCATTCCATGCCGGTTGATACGTCAGCACGGTAACGCCAACCAAAACGATCCCGAAGAGAAGATCGCGGTAACCGTTCAATCGGTTTGTGACGTTCCGTATGTCCGACAAAACAGAGCTGGTGATCAAGCCCGGGCCGATCGGTCTCGCGCGTCCTGCTTTCTTGTGCCTTGCGATCATTCCGATCTTACGCTTATCCGGTTAGCATAAAAACGCCGGCCTAACGCGAGGGTTCGTGGTAGGGCAACTCGGCCCGATATAGCGTGATTTCGTTTGGAAGGGCGCGCAGTAAGATGCCTTTTTTTTGGTGCTCGGCCAGCTGCAATGCGCGTTGGGCTGTTTCAACGGCTTGGGGAAATTGGCCGTTCTCGGCGTAGGCAGCAGCCAGGGTGTGAAGAATTAAGGGATCTTCTCCGCCAGCAAGCAACTCCGCGCGCGCGGCGACTTCGACTGCCCTGGCACCGTTGCGGGCGGACGGATCGGAGCAAGTGGCCAATAACCAGCCAAGATTGTTCATGGTTAAAACGGATCGCGGGTCGATTCGTAATGCGGACTCATAATGGGCAATGGCATCGCGATATCGGCCCTTGCGGCGCAGAGCATTGGCGAGATCATGATGAGCCTCTGCGAAATCGGGCGCCATCGAGAGGCACTTCTCGAATTGAGCGATCGCTTCGTCGATCTTTCCCATTTTCGAAAGGGCGTCGCCGATGTTGCGGGAAATTTCTCTTCGGATTGCTAAACTTTGAGGGGATTTTTGGAGCGCCATTTCCCAGCTAGCCAGAGCTCCGTCTAAATCGCCCATTTGCAAAAGCGCGCTCGCGCGTTTGATTTGCGACATCCAGTGATCGGGATTCTTTTCGAGGACCATCCTTGAGCAGGTATCGTTGTCGCGGTACATCACGCTGTGTCTCGATGTTAGAACCGTTAATGTGCCCAGGAGCGCGAACACCAACGCGTAACCGGCAACTCGGAGCGCGCCGCCCAACCGGGCTAGCAACGTCGCTCCACCAGCCGAGAGCGGCACGATGATTCCCAAAATGGCCAGGTATTGGAAGTGATCAGAGACGAACGAAAGGCGGAAGAAAGTGACATTAAAAAAGCCAAGCATTGGTAAAAGAATCGCTCCGAAAATCAGCAAACCCGCGAACAACCAACGCCAGCGCTTGCGCAGCACCCAGGCCGTGGCAAAAAGACAAACCGCCGCAAACGGAAACAGCCATTGCCACCACGTCTGCGAATTAACGTCCCAGCGCGGATAAACGAATAACAGGTCGGACGGCCAAAGTGATTTGGTTAGATAAAACCAAAAGGCGCGACCGGCGATGAGCACTCGCTCGACAAATGAAAAGGCGAACGCTTCGCCTTCAGCGCCGCTAAACTTTCGCTCCATCCAGGCCGTGGCGAAGCCGGAAACGGTTGCTAGGAAAACAAAAGGAATCAAAGGCTGCAAATCGCGTTTCCACTGGAAGCGGCCGCGTTTCCACCAAAACAGGATCGGCAGGGCGACGACGGCCATGGCCACAATGGCCTTTGCCAATAATCCGAGGCAGAACAACAATAAAGCGAGAGCGTACGCTCCGCGAGTTCTGGTTCGATCGAAGCGCAGATAGGCAAGAATGCAGCCGAAAAAAAACACGCCCGAGAGCGTGTTTTTAAGTTCCGCCAGCCAAGCAACTGAGTCCACTTGCACTGGATGGAGCGCAAATACGGCTGCCGCCAGCCAGGCTCCGGCGACATCAAGCCGGCGAAGAATTTTCCACAACAGGAGCGCTGAAACGCTGTGGAGAAAAATGTTGACGAGATGATAACCCAACATTGCGTCGCCCCACAGTTTGTTCCCGACCCAAAACACAGTATTCACCAGTGGATGGTACTGCCGCAGATGCTCCTGCGGTGCCGTCTGTGGCTCAACCCAGATCCTTACCAAGCCGCTCACTGAGCGCAGCTCCGGCTTGGTGATCAAATATGCCTCATCGTCCATGAGGGGGGTTCCGTACCACACCGGCCGGTATGCGAGGAGCGTGGTAAGAACCAGCGCGATCGCGAAAATGTAATTGCGCCACGGCTGTAGCATCGCGAATCCCGGCGAAAACGCAGGCCGTCCGGAACGCGTGACTCTTTTATCGTGTACTCTTTTGTGAGGAGGTCGCGTCATTCTCGCAGGTCAAATGTGACCGAAAGGTCAGCGAGTTTATTAGCATTGCCACCTCCTGGCTGCCGCAAAAATTTCGTGGAGACGCCGGTTGCGAAGCCTGCGCTCGGGCGTGAAATTATCGAGATGTCATTCGCCCAGACGCTGGACAATCTTCCGTTGCAAAAATCGACGCTGGTGCGCGGGTTCGAGGAACTAATTGCGCCCAAATCGGACGCGGAGCTGGAATCGATGGCGCGGACTTCGCGGGCGCTCACGCTTCAAAATTTTGGCCGGACGATGCGTCTCTTCGCGCCGCTCTATTTGTCGAACGAGTGCATTAACAATTGTCGCTACTGCGGTTTTTCTCGGGATAACCCCATTTTACGCGTGACTCTGAGCGTGGAGGAAGTTGCGGCGGAAGCTCATTATCTCCAGCAAGCTGGTTTTCGACAGGTCCTGCTGGTCGCCGGGGAGCACCCGAAGTTTGTCAGCGGCGATTATCTCGTCGAGTGCGTTCGGGCGTTAGCTTCTGATTTTCCTTCCATTGCTATCGAAGTCGGTCCAATGGCGAGCAGTGATTATGTTCCCATCGTCCGCGCGGGTGCCGAAGGACTTGTCGTCTACCAGGAGACGTATCAGCGCGCTGTTTATGCGGAACTGCATACCGCTGGCCCAAAGCGCGATTTTGATTATCGGCTGGATTGTCCGGAACGCGCATACGCTGCGGGATTTCGCCGGCTTGGGGTCGGAGCACTTTTCGGTTTATGGCGTTGGCAGGACGAAGCGATCGCCCTGGCGGCGCATGTCGATTATTTGTTGCGACGCTGTTGGCAGGCCCAAATCACCATTAGCTTGCCTCGGCTGCGGCCGGCCCCGGGCGGATTCCGACCGCTCTTTTCAATCAGTGATCGCGAATTAGCGCAATTGGTCTGCGCTTTGCGCATCAGTTTTCCTCAGGTCGGGATTGTCTTGAGCACGCGCGAACGGCCTTCTTTGCGCGACGCGCTGGTATCGTTAGGCGTAACGATGATGAGCGCCGGGAGCCACACCGAGCCCGGCGGCTACACCCGCCGCGGCACCGAACATTTGCATCAGACCGTGCGCGGCCGAATCATTCCGCCGGAATTTCAGGACGGCGAAGACAGACT
>Ga0209376_1003777_pt1 | contig 13511 bp, 12 predicted proteins | sample GraSoiAngelo_134_FD_185891 | JGI IMG/M metagenome (GOLD analysis project Ga0209376, IMG submission 185891) | Grasslands soil microbial communities from the Angelo Coastal Reserve, California, USA - 14_0929_05_30cm (SPAdes) (version 2) | ecosystem: Environmental > Terrestrial > Soil > Grasslands ... | reverse complement strand
GACCTTCAACGTCCACGTGCCATTGCTCGTCTTGGCGTCGAAGCCGGAGAGCGGATCTGCGGGCTTGAAGCTCGCATTCGTCACCGGGCCGCTCTGCGCTTGAATCGAAGCGACCGCCTCGTCGTCCAGAACGGTGTTCGTGAAGTTGTCGTTGCCGTTACCGCCCGTTCCGTTCGGAATCCTGTTGACCAGCGTGATGCCGGTGCTGTCGGGGCTGAACAACTGCACGACCAGGTCGCCGATGAAGGTGTGTGTGATGTTGGTTAGGTTGAGATTGATGTCGCCGATGACTGCGGCCTGCGGCACCGTCAGCGTCGCCACGGCGCCCGCCGGGTTGTTGTCGGGAATCGGAACGGGCGGGCCTGAATACGTGTGCGTCGTCGGGGCGCCGGTGCTGGCCTGACCTACTGTCACGCTGATTGTGCGCGCAACCGTCACGCCTTCACTGGATGTGAGGGTCAGCGTGAGGTTGATCTGCGTGCCGCATGGGACGCTCGGCGCCACACGAAACTGGTACGCGCCGCCGTTCGCGGTGGCTCCCGCGCCCAGGCTCCCGTAGTTAATAGAAGATTGATTAAGCGTGATACCCGCGGTCGTCGTCGTTAAAGTCCCGCTGATGTTCGATAGCGCGGTGCATGTGAAGTTATTCGAGACGGGGACGGTCAGATTGATAGTCTCCGCCGGATCGACGAGACCATTGCCGTTGCCGCCTGCCGTGTCGCTGATCACCGCCACGCCACTGACGAGCGGCAGGTCGAACGCCTCGACCGCGCCCGTAAGTGTCGTGGATCCGGATGACGGGGCGACAGCCGAGAACCCGAGCCCGCGCCTCGCGAAACCCCGCCAGAGGCCGATTTCGTCGGCCCCGGCGAAGCCCGCGCAGTCCGCCTGGATGATTGCGTTGCGCGCCTGGGTGAACGTCGGCGCCGTCGGCGTAAGCTTCATCCCGTCGGTCACTACTTGGAGCATGCGGTCATTGCCCGCCGCGCCTCCGAGCCGGGCGATCATGTTCGCCCGCGCCTCCCAGAGCAGCCCGGCCCAGATTTCGCCGACATTGTGAACCTCATTGGCATTCGCGCACCCGCCAGAGATGGGGCTCGGGGGAAAGGTCCCGCCACTGACGTTGCACTGGTTCGGGTCGATGTCGGCAAAGGTCATCGGGTTGAGCTGCAGGTTCGTCGTATAGGGGAATCGTCGGATGCCGTAGAAGTAGTTGTCGGTGAAGGTGCCGCCGAGGTTCAGGGTCGCATAGGCGCCCGCGGCATAGACACCGTTGGGGTCGTCGCCCGGTTCGGAGAGGAGCGAGAGGGCATAGAAGTCGCTCCACCCCTCGCCCATTCCTCGGCCCTGCTGGTTCGTGAGGCCGAACGCGTTCCCGATGAGCCGGTTGGAGAGACCGTGAGTCAATTCGTGAAGCACCACGTCGTGATCGAGGTCGCCGTCCCGGTTGGGAGACGGCCCATCGAAAATGAACATCTGCATCCTGGGCAGGGATCCGTCCGCCGGTGTCGAGAAGTTGGCGTTGTTCGTCCCAGAGGAGTCCTGCGCTTGGGCCTGCACGAAATCCCCGCCCAGTCCTCCGCGCCCGAAATTGTCGTTCTGAAAATTTCTCGCCGCCTCGGTGAAACCGAACGAGTAGAGTCGGTCGTGGTACCGGTTCGACCAGAAGAAGAGGTCCGTGACGGCCCCCATACGGTAAGCCGTCCCAGTCGGAGGATCGCTCCCGCCCGGCGGCGGGTTGTAGGTGAATGTGAAATTGCGACAGCTCGGACTCGGCCCGCCGGTCACCCCGGTGGCGCGACCGTTCGGGTCGATGCCATCGGTGCCGTCGATGTCGAGCCCCGCATCGACGTTATTGCCTGTCGTAACGCACGAGCCATCTGGAATCCAGCCCAGGTTGTCGAAGCTCGGCAACTCGCTCACCAAGCTGAACCGTGTCCGCGACGCGGCGGCCCCCTGAATGCCGCTGCCGGGTGTCGCGTTCGATGGCGACAGTGGCGCCGGGCTGTCGCTCGCATAGACGTCGAACGTGGCTGTTTGGGATTGATCCTCCGTAATGTTTTTCCGGAAGAGCACTTGACCGCTCGTGTCGTCGACGACCACGTAATAGGCCGCGACGGCCTGCCAGAGCAGCACCCGCCACGCCAGCACACCCTTGGCCGGCCCGAGGGGGAAGACGATCAACTCGACGGTGATGTCGTTCGCAAAAGGCCCACGCTCGAAGCGATGCCGCAACCCGTCGCCGCTTCGCTCGATCAGCGGCGGGACCGGGCCAAGACGTACTCCGATGTTGTCGGCCGCGATCTGTATCGCCAATTCCGGTGAGAGCTTCGGGGCACCCAGCGCCGTCGGGTCGAGCCCCGGGACGAGTTCGCTCACCATCGACACGATTTCACCGTCTGCGGTCACGGCGGCACGCAATTCGCTTCGGAACACGGGAATGCCCTTCAGGCGTTGCTCCAGCGTCACCCACCTCAAGTTCCCCGCGGGGTTCGCATAGTTGGCCGTTGTCTGCAATGCGCCGACTTCTCCCTGCGAGAGACCATAGAGCGGCGCCGTCGCCAGAAGAAAGTTGCGTACGATCGCCTCGGCTTCCTCGCTCGGCGCTGGCGGCGTGAGGAACATCCCCCGGGCGGAGATTACCTCAGGGACTCCGTGGGCCGGATGCATGTCGACGATGAGGCCGGGAATGTACCATTCCACCCACCGCTTTGCGGCCTCAACTTTCGCCGACAGGTCCAGCCGGTTGGCGAGAGTGGCGGACGGCGGATTCAACAGGCTCCGAATCGCGTGGCCTTCCTTGCCGATTCGAACGTCGAAATTCGGCAACCCTCCCCCAGCCGTCATGTCGCCGTCTGCCCAGACAGGGCACGCAGCCAGCAGGATCAGAAGGCCAACGGCGAGTGCCGACGGGATGAGACTCAGGAACAGAAAGAGAACTCCACGCCTGAGAGCTCGTCTCATAATCGTTAACGCCGCGTCGATCCAGCTCCCCGTCGCACTCCCTCCGTGTACGGTCATCTCGACCACGTCAGACCCCACGCGAGTCGCTCAATGCGCCCGAGAATCCGCCGAAAGAGTGTCGGTGTCAAATGACTTTCAGCCAACTGGAGGATGAAATACTCCGCATGCACTCGCCACGATCCGTGCCGCGCGGGCCCGCTCCTCAAAGGCGAGCATGCCGAGGAGGTAGTCGCGTCAGCGGTGAGGCGGTCAGCCCTGCTCGTCGATCCATTTCTTCGCCAGCTCGATCGCGTACTGGTTGGCTTGCTCAAGCGTCGGGCGCGTTTCGGTGCGCGGGAATATGGCTTGCCGTGCGCCGCGCGACTTGCCATGTGAGACCACCCACGCCCTGGGCATCCACCCACCGGATCGCAGAGACTGCGAGTCGGGTCGAATGAGGTAGCCCTTATAGGGAATGCCTTGCATTCCGTCTTCCTCCTTCCGAGCCCGCGACCGACACGCCCCTGAATGTCGCGAGGCGCTTGGCGAGCGGCGTGTTACGGCTCCTCCCCACTCTCACCTCGCCGTCGATGACGATGCACGCGATGCCGGGTATGTCACCGCGCGCGATCGCACCCAGAGCGTCCGTTGCCAGCGAGGCGGCCGGAGCGTCGCAGACGACGAGATCCGCGGGCGCGCCGACGGCGATGGTTCCCGTCCCGCGCTCGAGCCGGAAGATCCTGGCGTTGTTGCCCGTGGCGAGCGCGATCGCCTGCTCCGGTGGGAGATCGCCGAGCGAGGCGAGCTCGCACACGCTCTTGATGACGCCCATGGGCATGACACCGGTGCCCGTCGGCGTGTCGCTCGCGATAGAGACGCGTGCGAGCACCCCGGCCTCGAGGCAGCGCTTCAGGATATAAAGCGCCGAGCGGAGGTTGCCCGCCTGCACCACCTGCAGGGCCATCGTCGTCTCGCGGATGATCGCGTCGAGTCCCGCCTCGTCGAGCGACGTCGTCCCGCCGTTGACGTGACCGCAGACGTCGGGCCGGAGGTAGAGCAGCACGTCGTGGGTGATCGGGCTCGAGCCCGGGATCGAGGTGCCGCCCGAGTGGGACATGACGCAGAGCCCGTGCTTCTGCGCGTTGCGAATCTCGGGTTCGCCGTCCTTCGGGTGGGCGTAGCCGCCGAAGCCGTACTTCGCGTGATGGACGCCGTGCCGGGCCATCTCCGCGAAGTCGTCCTCCGTCAGGCCCGGCTCGAGGACGACCGAGCCGGCGTTGACCTTCATGCCGTTCGGATGGAAGTTCGCGAAGCACTTCGCCGCGGCGATCGCGAGCGCCTTCGCGGCGACGGGATCGTGCGGCCGGCCCGGCGCATGCACGCCTTCACCCGCGGAGACGACCGACGTGATGCCACCGTGCACATACGAGTCGAGGAAGTCGACGGTCTTTTGCCGGGGTGTGTAGTCGCCGAGCACGACGTGGCAGTGGGAGTCGATGAGCCCGGGGATAACGGTCGTGCCCCGGCAGTCCACCACGACGTCGGCGCCCGCCGCGCCTGTCTTCGACGCGGCGCCCAGGGCGGCGATCCGCCCGTCCTGAACCAGGATCGCCTCGGCCTCGAGCCGGGGCGACGCGAGGACGCCGGTCGCGAGGGCGCCGATGTTGACGAGGCCGAGGGTCGCCATCAGTACTCGCCGAGGCAGCGGTCCACCGTGGCCTTCGCCGCCTGCCAGTCGTACGAACGGAACATGCGGCGGTTCACGACGGGCTGCGCTGCCGAGTAGAACATCTCGTACTGGAGCTGGCGTCCGCCGAACTCGGTGCCAACAAAGTCCCAGACGAGCTTGACGAGCTTGACGCGCTCGCGCGCGGGGGCGGCGGTCGATTTGTAGTACCGCTCGGTGTTGGCGCGCGTCTCCTCGCTCGTGAAAGCGGCTTCAGAGGACGGCACGGTCTGGAAGGCGCCGCCCGCCAGCTCGCGGAGCGTCCGCATCATGTCGACAATCAACCGGCGCTGAAGGGCCATGCCCGCGTAGATGTACTGCGGGTGTGGCCGCGCCACGCCCTCGGAGATCAGCGGGAGGCGCTCGGCCGCCCGGACGATAGCGTCGAAGGCCGCGCACAGGGCGGCGATCTCGCCGCCGAGCGTCGCCTGGACGTTCGGGTCGCCCTCCGCCGTCTGCACCTCGGCGAGCCGCAGCGCCAGGCCGGCCATAAACTCGAGCTTCACGCCGAACCGGACGAGCGCCTGGAAGTTGGCCGTGGTGTGCGAGGGCGTCTCGTGAAACTGGGCGTTGACGAGGTCCACGTTCCGATAGATGAAGACCTGCTCCCAGGGCACGAAGACGTCGTTGAACACGACCGTCGTGTCGACCTCGTCGAAGCGCGAGGAGAGCGGGTAGTCGAAGACGCTCGTCGCCGCTGTCGCGTACGGACGGCGCGGGTAGAGCCGGAGCCCCTCGGCGTTCATCGGCATGACGAGCGAGATCGCGTAGTCCTCGTCGCCCGGGACGAGTGGCGTGATGTAGGAGAGGAAGAGCCAGTCGGCCATCGTCGCCGACGTCGCGATCGCCTGGGCCCCGCGCACGACGATTCCGCCGTCGGTCTCTCTGACGACGCCGGGGTGGAGGAAGGGCTCCGGGTGGCGGTGGGCGGGCTCGGAGCGATCCACCTGGGGCGGGACGATCGCGTAGGTGAGATAGAGGTCCTCGTCGCGCGCGCGCTCGTAGAAGCGCACGACGTTGTCGCCGAACCGCGCGCCGCCCCGGTCGAAGAGCTGGCGCCAGGCCGCGAACGCGGTGAGCACGCACGCGACGTGGTCGGGGGTGCGACCCATCAGCCCATACGACGGCTCCGCCCAGAAGCGGTGCACGCGCCGCCGAGCGCCGAGGTCCTCGGCGGAGCGCGGCACGAGCCACATGTAGCTGTGACGCCTTCCCGTCGCGGGATCGGCGAAGGTCAGCGCGGGGTCGGCCTCCGCCAAGCGGGCGTGGTCGTAGATCTCGGCGATGCGGCGAATCGGCTCGGCGAACGCCGGGTGGCTCGTGACGTCCTTGACCCGCTCGCCGTCGAGGTAGACCGCACGGCCATCCCGCAAGGCGGCAACGTAGGTGGCTCCCGTTCGCACGCGCCAACCTTGCCACAGGCGCCGCGTCATGACAAACCCTGTAGCCGGTGCTAATGTCTCGCAACTTTGGGGATCGGGAGGGGTCGAATCTGAGACGTCCACCCCTGGCAGTCGTCCTGGTCGCCGTCGTCGTGATAGCGCTCGGCGAGACCGGCGGCGCGGCGATGTCCCGGCTCAAGCCGCAGATCGAGCGCTACGTCGCAGCCCGCGTAGCGGCGAACCCACAGACGCACGGCCTCTCGGGCTCGGCGGAGTACGACGATGAGGTCCGCGACCGCGCCGTCTTCGCCGTCGAGGCGGGCCTGTCCTTCTTCCACACGCACGCCGAGGGCGTCGGCCTCATCGTCTTCTTCGCGAGCTCGCTCGTGGCGAGCGTGGTTCCCTGGCACCGCGCCCGCACGGCGCTCTACGTCGCGCTCACCGCGGGCGGGCTGTTTCCGCTCGGTTATTTGGTCTACGGCGTCGCCGTGCTGGAAGCCGGGCGCGACGCGGGCATCGAGCTCGCCGAGCGGTGGGTGCTCACGCCCCTCGGCAGCGCCGCGATCCTGAGTCTGGTCGGGCTCGCGCTCGCAATCTTCCTGACGCTCCTCAAAGCGCAAGAACCGTTGGAATGAAAAGCGCTATGCCGGACGCAGCCCGGTCGCGCCTCGTCTCAGGCCACCCATGGAGTGTCCCGACCTCACGGCACTCGCTACCATGATCCCGGACGCGCGGACCCCGCTACACTATCGCCTCCCGCCCGTCCCGGTGCTCCTGAGCGCGGTGGTGTTGATCGTCTGCGCGGAGGTGGGCGGCGCTTCGATGGTGCGTTTCAAGCTCGAGCTGACGCGGTGGGCACGGAACGCAATGCTCGCGCGTCCGGCAGTGCACGGGCTCGTCGGCGTGCGCGACGTGGACGAGCGCGTGCTCGACGAGGCGCTCGTGAAGTTCGACGCCGGCCTGCGCCTTTTCCATCTACACGCGGAGGGCATGGGGCTCGTGATCCTCGCGACGACCACCGTCGCCGCGACGCTGGCGAGCTCGCCGGCCCCGCGCCGGTCCATCATCGCCCTTCTCACCGTCGGCGGGGCAGGCTATCCTCTCGGCTACCTGCTCTGGAGCGGGCTGATCCCCTACCACGGGCTCGAGAGGGGGAAGACGATCGCGGAATGGCTCGTGTGGATTCCGTTCGGCGGCGCGACGATCGTGGCACTCTGGTGGCTCGCTGGCCTCCTCGCGCTGAGGCTCTGCCGGCATTGAGCCCACTCGCCGCGCTCGGCCTGTTCCTCGTCGCCGCGACGCCGGCCCTCGCCCATCACGTCGGTGCGTACGTCCCAAAGGACAACGCGATCACCGCCAACTTCAAGCAGATCAAGTTCTCCGTCCAGGCGGGCAAGTTCGACGTGGCGCACCGTCTCTTCGAAACCGGCGCGCTCCGCAACGACATGAGCGCCCGGGCCGCGTCGCTCCCGCCTCGGCTCGAGGCCGGCTTGCGCGACGCCCTGCAGAGCCGCGACGGCGGCGAGGTGGAGCGCCGTCTCATGGTCTTCTTCGCCGCGCTCGCCCGCGACCTGGCGCTCGAGGCCGAGCGCCGTCTGGCCGACCTGACACTCTCCCGTGACGCCCGCACGGCGATCGGCCAGCGGTTCCTCGAGGCGATCTGGCGCTACTACAACCTCGTGGACTTCGCTGTCGCGCAGCGCGACGACAAGACGTCCGTAGCCGTCCGCCTCGCCTTCGACGAGGCCGAGGGCTACGTCAAGAGTTCGCCGATCCCGAACCCTGACAAGTTGCGAGAGCCGCTCCGGCGGATCGCGCAAGTCCTCTCGGCCCTCATCGACTCGTCACTGCCAGCACGGAGGAGCTCATGAAGCGCATAGCCTGTGTCGTCGTGCTCGTGGCGGCCGTCGCCCTTGTCTGGGTCGCGGCGCCCGCCATCTCCCAGCCGAAGGTCGTGAAGATCGGCGACCTCGGCTCCAAGGTCGGCGTCTTCGAGGGCTACGGGAAGTATCAGACGATGGGCATCCAGATGGCCGTCGAGGAGCTGAACGCCAAGGGCGGCGTCCTCGGCCACAAGATCGAGATCATCTCCGAAGACGACGAGACCAAGCCCGCCCCCGCCGTGCGCAAGGCGGAGAAGCTCATCCTCCAGGACGACGTGAAGCTGCTCGTCGGCGTCGTCTCGAGCGGCGCGACGATGGCGGTGATGGACGTCACCAAGAAGCACAAGACGATCCACTGGAACTCGGTCTCGTGCGCCGAGTTCATGCGGACGACGAAGTTCCACAAGTACTACTTCTCGAACCAGCCCGACTCGCGGATGCAGGCGAACGGGCTCGCCAGGTATATCGTCGACAAGATGGGCAAGCGCGTCTACATCTTCTACACCGACTACGCCATGGGGCAGTCGGACGGCCGCCAGTTCAAGACCGCGCTCGAGAAGCTCGGCGGCGACGTGGTCGGCGTGGCCGGAGCGCCGCTCGACACCAAGGACTTCAGCCCGTGGTTCGGCGCCATCAATCAGGCGACCCCCGAGGTCCTCTTCCTCGCGTTCGCCGGCACGGACTCGCTGCGCCTGATGACCCAGCTCCACTCGTTCGGCATGACCAAGAAGTACAAGCTCGCGGGCATCGACTGCTTCCTGCTGCAACAAGATTTGCCGTCCATCGCCGAGCCGATGGAAGGGTTCGTGCAGCTGAATCACTTCTCGGCCTTCAACCCGGACGCGAACATGCAGGCCTTCAACGCCAGGTTCAAGAAGAAGTTCGGCGTGGACGCCAACATCGCGGCCGGCGCGTACGACGCCGTCCACTTCTGGGCGGCGGCGGTCGAGAAGGCGAAGTCCTTCGACCCCGACCAGGTCGCGGAGGCCCACGAGGGGATGTGCCGCGACAACACCCACATCGGCCGCCAGTGCATCCGCAAGGAAGACCACCAGGTCGTGATGGACATGCACCTCTACCAGGTGAAGGGGGGCAAGAACATCCCGATCGCGCGCATCGCCGGCACGGACTCGATCGGCGAGCCGATGGTCGGCAAGGACCCGGTGGAAGGGTTCACCTGGGAGCTCAAGAAGAAGAACTAGCAGGCGTTGGATTATCTCGTCGCGGTCCTGCTGCCGCAGCTCCTGCACGGCCTCGTCTTCGGGGCCGCGCTGGGGCTCCTGGCGCTGGGCCTGACCGTGATCTTCGGGCTGCTGGGTGTGATGAACTTCGCCCACGGCGAGCTGTACATGCTGGGCGCGTACGCGGGGATCGCGGTGGTCGGGGTCACCCACTCGTTCTGGGTGGCTCTGATCCTGGCACCCCTCCTCGTCGCCGCGCTCGGCGCCGTCACCGAGATCGCGACGCTCCGTCCCATCTACCGGCGGGAGCCCCTGTACGGCCTCATCCTCACCTTCGGCCTGGCGCTCGTCTTCCGCGAGGGCGCGCGCCAGATCTGGGGCGGCGACATGCGCCGCATCCTGCCGCCCGTCACGGGCTCGACGCCGCTGCTCGGGATGACCTACCCGAACTATCGCCTCTTTCTCCTCGGCGCGTCGTCCGTGCTGCTCCTGGCGATCTGGCTCTTCTTCACGCGGACCCGCGCGGGCATCCTCGTGCGGGCCGCCGTCCAGGACGCCGAGATGCTCGACGGCCTCGGCGTCAACGTCCCGCGCCTGTTCACCCTCACGTTCGCCGGCTCGGCGGCGCTCGCTGCCCTCGCCGGCCTGCTCCTGGCTCCCGTGTTCACCGTGTACCCCCAGATGGGCGTCGAGATGATCCTGCTCGCGTTCATCGTCGTGATCTTGGGCGGCATGGGCTCGATGGGCGGCTCCGTCGTGGCCGCGTTCGCCATCGGCACCGCGCAGAGCCTCTTCTCCCTCTGGATGAACCCGCAGCGCGTGGCGATCGCGATCTTCGGGATCATGATCGTGGTGCTGATCGTCCGCCCGCGCGGCTTCTTCGGGCGGGAGGGCGTCCTTGAGTAGGGTCGTGACGTGGCGGGCGCTCGTCGCCTTCGGCGCGCTCGCGGCGCTGCCGGCCCTGCCCTTCGTGTCGAAGTACTACCTGCTCCTCGCCTTCGATGCCCTCCTCTTCGGCGCGATCGCGATGAGCCTCGACCTCCTCATGGGGTATACGGGGCTCGTCTCCTTCGGCCACGCCGCCTTCTACGGACTCGGCGCGTACGCGACGGCCATCCTCCTGGAGCGCGGCGTCCTGTCGGTCTGGGCGTGCCTCGGGGCGGCGCTCGTCGTGGTCGGCCTGTACGCGGCGGTCGTGAGCTACTTCGCCACCGCGCGCCGGGGCATCTACTTCGCGCTGCTCACGCTGATTTTCGCCGAGGTCGTCTACACGTTCTTCCGTTACACGCAGACCTTCGGTGGCTCGGACGGCATCCAGGGCCTGCCGGACGCCCTTCTCTGGCGCGGCGTCCCGATCGACACTCCGCAGCGGAAGTACTACCTCGTGCTGGTCTACCTCGCCGTGGCCTACGCGATCTGTCGCGTCGTCGTCACGTCGCATTTCGGGCAGGTCCTCGTGGCGATCCGCGAGAACGAGGACCGCGCGCGGTTCCTCGGCTACAGCGTCCAGCGCTACAAGATGGCCGCGTGCATGATCTCCGCGCTGCTCACGGGCACGGCCGGCGCGATCTACCCGATCCGCTCGGCGTTCGCGACGCCCGACCTCATGCTCTGGACGGAGTCGGGCGAGTTCATCATCTCGGTGATGATCGGCGGGCTCGGGACCCTCGCCGGCCCGATCCTCGGCGGCGCGTTCTTCACGATCCTCCGCGACAAGGTCTCCTCGTTCGTGGACTGGTATTTCATCGTCATCGGCGTGGTCCTGGTCCTGATCGTGCTGTTCATGCCCAAGGGGCTCCTTCGATGGCGGCAGGCGGCGTAATCCTCGAGGTCGAGGGAGTCTCCAAGAACTTCGGCGCGCTCGCGGCGCTGAGCCGCGTCGGCTTCGCCGTGTCCCAGGGCCAGGTCTTCTCGGTCATCGGGCCGAACGGCGCCGGCAAGTCCACGCTCTTCAATGTGGTCTCGGGCCTCTACGCCCCGAACGCGGGCCGGGTGGTCTTCCGCGGTCAGGAGATCACCGGCCTGCCGCCCGAGAGGATCAACCGGCTCGGCATCGCGAAGACCTTCCAGATCACGAACGTCTTCCCCGAGATCTCGGTCGGGGAGAACGTGGGCGTGGCCGCTCAGTCACGCTCAGCGGAGTCCGGCCGCCTCGCGTCGTTGTGGCGCACGGCCGATGTCGAAGCGCGGGTGACGGAGCTCCTCGAGGCGTCCGGCCTCGTCGCCCGGCGCGACGAGCTGGCCGAGAACCTGTCGCACGGCGAGCAGCGGTACCTCGAGATCTGCCTGGCGCTCGCGACCGAGCCGACGCTGCTCCTGCTCGATGAGCCGACGGCGGGCATGACACCGGGCGAGACCAAGGACGCCACCGAGATGATCCGGAGGCTCGCGCTGGCGCGCGGGCTCACGGTCCTCCTGATCGAGCACGACATGTCCGTCGTCATGGGGATCTCCGACCGGGTCGCGGTCCTCCACTTCGGTGAGAAGATCGCCGAGGGGACGCCCGAGGCGATCCGGAACGACCCGCGGGTGATCGAGGCGTACCTCGGGGGCACCGCGGACTAGGGTACCTGGGGAGCGGATCGGTCACAGTGCTCAGGATCACCGACGTCCACGCCGGCTACGGCGCGACGCCGATCCTCTTCGGCGTGTCGCTCGAGGTCCGGCCCGGCGAGGCCGTCGCGCTCCTCGGCAGGAACGGCATGGGCAAGACCACGCTCATGAAGACCACGATGGGATTCCTCAAGCCGTGGCGCGGCACGATCGAGTTCGACGGCCGCAACCTCACCCGGCTCACCCCCCACGCAATCGCGCGACTCGGGATCGGCCTCGTCCCGGAGAGCCGGCGCATTTTTCCGGGCCTGACCGTGCGTGAGAACCTCGAGCTGGGCCTCTCGGCCGTGGCCGACCGTTCGGCGGCGCTCCGCCGCCGGCGGCTCGACGAGGTGTTCCACCACTTCCCGCCCCTGCGTGAGCGATTGGATCAGCCGGGCAAGACGCTCTCGGGGGGCGAGCAGCAGATGCTCGCGATCGCGCGCGTCGTGATGGCGGGCGCCCGGCTCATCCTGATGGACGAGCCGACGCAGGGGCTCGCCCCCGCGTTCATCCGCCACATCCGCGACATGGTCGCGGAGCTCAAGCGCCTCGGCGTGACGGTGCTCCTCGTCGAGCAGAACGCGCGGGTGGCCCTGGCCGTCTGCGACCGCGGCTATATTATGGAGAAAGGACTGATCGTGTTCGCGGCCTCCGCGAAGGAGCTGCGGGAGAGTCCGGTGACACGTGAGAAGCTGGGGGTCTAGTCTCCTCGGCGTCGGCCGGTATCAGTCGCTCGTGCGGGCAGGCCTCGCCGTCCTCCTGCTCGGCGGCCTCTTCTGGGCGCTGCCGCTCAGGCGGCCAGGTGAGGAGGGCGGCCATCATGCGCGACACGCGGCTCCGGCGCTCGACCCGTTCGAGAAGGCCGGCGTCAACGAGCTCACCGAGGGTCAGCACGGGCCGCCGTTCCGGCTCGCAACGCTCGACGGGCGGACGGCCGCGCTCGCCGACCACGCGGACAAGCTGGTCGTCCTGAACTTCTGGGCTACGTGGTGCCAGCCGTGCACGCTCGAGATGCCGACGCTCGAGGCGCTGTGGCACGCGTACGGTGACCGTGGCCTCGTCGTCCTTGCCGTGTCCGTGGACCGGGGAGCGCCGCGCGGACTCATCGAGCCGTACGTAAGGAACCTCAATCTGACCTTCCCGATTCTGCTCGACCCCGAGCTCCAGACGTCCGGCGCATGGCGGGTCACGGGGCTGCCGGCAACGTTCCTCGTCCGCCCCGGCGGCTCGGTGGCGGGCATGGCCGTCGGCGCGCGTGAGTGGAACAGCGACGAGATGCGCGCCCTGGTGGAGCGCTTGCTCCCGGGCGCACAGGAGCATGACTGAGATGACTCCGGGTGAGCGCGATATCCTGCTGGTCGTCGACGTCCAGAACGACTTCATCCCCGGCGGCGCTCTCGCCGTCACGGGAGGGCACGAGATCGTGCCGACCATCAACCGACTTGCACGCGCCTTCCGCCACGTGATTCTGACTCAGGACTGGCACATGCCCGGCCACGTCTCGTTCGCGTCCACGCATCCGGGCCGGAAGCCCTTCGAGACCACCGAGCTTCCGTACGGCACTCAGGTGCTCTGGCCGGACCATTGCGTCCAGGGGACGCCCGGCGCCGAGCTTCACGAGGAGCTCGACATCCCGCACGCCCAGCTCGTCCTGCGCAAGGGCTACCGGCAGCACGTCGACTCGTACTCGGCCTTCTGCGAGGCCGACGGCAAGACCTCCACGGGGCTCGCGGGGTACCTCCGCGACCGCGGGCTCGAGCACGTCGTCCTCGTCGGGCTCGCCACCGATTTCTGCGTCGCC
>Ga0209376_1003772_pt1 | contig 13524 bp, 14 predicted proteins | sample GraSoiAngelo_134_FD_185891 | JGI IMG/M metagenome (GOLD analysis project Ga0209376, IMG submission 185891) | Grasslands soil microbial communities from the Angelo Coastal Reserve, California, USA - 14_0929_05_30cm (SPAdes) (version 2) | ecosystem: Environmental > Terrestrial > Soil > Grasslands ... | reverse complement strand
TGGTCGAGCAGGGACTCCGCCTCGCCGGCATCGAACCAGAGGCCGTGGCAATGCGTGCACTGATCGATCTCGACGCCGTGCCACTCACCGGTGATCAGGTCGTAGCCGCATTTCGGGCATTTCATGTAATGCGAGCGCCGGGCGGCGGCGGCGGCGGCCTCCTGGGCGGTCGCGCGCTGCTGGCGCAGCAGGTCGGCCTCCCGCCTGGCGAAGTACTCCTCTTCGTTCTTCCTGGGCTTCTTATCGGTCATCACTCCTCACTGCTTGACGCGCAACGTGTCGCCGCCCAGGTTCGGCACCGGCTTCTTCCCCGGCGGCGAGGACGACTCGCCGCTGTAGCCGTGGCCGGGCCAGCGCAGTACCGCGTCCACGACCTTGCCGTTCTGCAGGATCACGAGGTCCTGCATCCCGCAGGTCCATTCGCACCCGTTCTGGAAGTAGAGGTAGGTGTACTCGCCCTCGCGCCGCACCGCGATCGGCTGGCCCCAGATCGAATAAATGTCCCGCTCGCCCATCCCCGGGGCGATGGTGCCGGTGTCCTCCGAGACGTAGGGGACGTCACGATTGGGGTGCGGAACCACCGGGGCCTGTGGCGGGCGGGACCCGACTGACGGCGACGGTTCCCGGGTGGGTGGGCGGGCCGCGGGCTGGCGCGGCGCGGGAACAACGGGCCGTATGGCGGTGTCGCCGGACGGGACAGCTGGCCGCGCGGCGGCCTGGGGGGCTGGTTTGCGCCCTTTGATCTTGTCTATCGCCAGCTTGATCTTGTCACATCCCGTCGTGGCGACCGCCAACAGCGCGAAGAGCGCCAGCGTGCTGCGTCGCATGACCAGCCTCCATGGACTGGAAGACGCGGGCGCCGTCCGGGCCGCCCAACAGTGCCTCGTTGCGACGCTCCGGATGGGGCATGATGCCCACCACGTTGCGCGCCACGCTGCAGATTCCCGCGATGTCGTTCGTCGATCCGTTGGGGTTGTCCCCCACGTACCGCCACACCACCCGCGCGTCGGCTTCGAGCTCGGCTGCGGTGTGCGCGTCGGCCACGTAGCGTCCATCGCCGTGCGCGATCGGCAGCACCAGCTCCTCGCCCGTCGTCGACAGACACGTGAACGGCGTGTCGGTCGCCTCCACCCGCACCCGTACCGGCCGGGACAGAAACTTGAGGCGGGCGTTGCGCATCAGGCCGCCGGAGAGCAGGCCAGCTTCGCACAGGATCTGAAAGCCGTTGCAGATCCCCAGCACCGGTCCACCTCCCAGCGCGTGCGCTTCCACGGCGCGCATCACCGGGGAGAACCGCGCGATCGCCCCGGAGCGCAGGTAATCGCCGTAGCTGAACCCGCCCGGCAAGATGACGACGTCCGCCTGGCGGAGGTCGGTGTCGCGGTGCCACACGTAGTAGGCGTCCGAGCCGGCCGCCCGCGCGGCGGCGAGCGTGTCGGCGTCGCAGTTGGACCCGGGAAACACCACCACCGCGACGCGCTTGCTCACGCGCCTTTCCCCCCGCCGTCCACGGCGAGTAGGTAGTCCTCCGTCACCGGGTTGGCGAGCAGCCGGTCGCACATGGCCCGGGCGCGCGCGGCAGCGTCTTCACGGGTCGGCGCTTCCACCTCGAGCACAAGGTGCTTGCCCACCCGCGCCTGCCTCACCTCGGGGAACCCCAGCGCGTGCAGCGCGTGCTCCACCGCCTGGCCCTGCGGGTCGAGCAGCGCGGCCCGCGGCATCACCCGCACCTCGATGCGGAACGGCGCCATCAGATCCCTCCGCGCGGCGAGATGCCGCGCCGCGGCGGCCCGTAGGCTTCGCCGATGCGGTCGGTGTCGCCGAGGACGATGGGGCCGGCGATCTCCGTCTCCTCGTCCTCCTCGGGGCCGACGAACAGTCCCAGCACCGCGGCCCGCAGCACGCCGTACGCCATGAACGTGATCCCCAGAGGGAAGAGGAACTCGTCGGGCCGCCAGATCCCGAAGATGAGGATACACAGGATGACCGCCAGTCCCAAGAGCCCACGCACGGTCCGCAGCCCGGCGCGCGGGAGGGTCGCGTAGCGCACGTTGCTGACCATGAGGATCGTCAGCAGGATCATCAGGAACGTGAGCAGCAGCGGCCACGGCCAGTGCGCGAGTCGCTCCTGGTACAGCGCCGTCTGCGAGAACGGATAGTAGGTGGCGAGAGTCATCCCGGCGGCCGGCGACGGCAGGCCGATGAAGTGTGTCTTGGCCCGGCCGGCCTGCGTGATGTTGAATCGCGCCAGCCGGATCGCCGCGCCCATGACGTAGAAGTAGCAGAAGATCCACGCCGCCGCGCCGGCCGCGGCGAAATGCTGCTGGTACATCAGGAACGCGGGCGCGACGCCGAAGCTGACCACGTCGACGAGGCTGTCGAGCTCAGCCCCGAAGCGCGTCCCTGTGTTCGACAGGCGGGCGACCCGGCCGTCCAGCGTGTCCAGGATCCCGGCGAAGACGATGAACCAGCTCGCCCGGTAGAACTCACCCCGCGCCGCCAGTACCATCGCCCAGATACCGAAGAACAGGTTGAACAGCGTGAACAGACTCGGCACGACGATGACGACGCGCCGCATGTTGGGGGGGCGGATCGCCGGCGGCCTCACGACCCGTACTCCGCCAGCACCGTGGCCCCGGCCGCCACGCGATCGCCGGGGCGCACCTGCACCGTCGCGCGCGCCGTCACAGGGAGAAAGACATCCACCCGCGAGCCGAAGCGAATCATCCCGAGACGCGAACCTTGCGTCACCGCGTCACCGACCTTGCCGTCGGTGACGATACGGCGCGCGATCGACCCGGCGATCTGACGCACCAGCACGGGCCCGCGCCGGCCGCGCAGGCCGACGGACGCTTGCTCGTTGTCGAGGCTCGCTTTCTCCCGAGCCGCGTGCAGGAACTTGCCGGGGTTGTAATGCGCCAGCTCGATGGTGCCGGACACCGGGTAACGGTTCACGTGCACGTCGAACACACTCATGAAGATGGACACGCGCAGCGCCCGGGTCTTCAGGTACATCGGCTCGTCGGCTTCGACCACGCCCACGACCTTGCCGTCCGCCGGGGCGATCACCACCGCGTCGCCGCGCGGGCCATCCCGGGTGGGATCGCGAAAGAATACCACCAGCCAGATCGCGAGGAGGCTGAGCACCGCCGCGACCACGCTCCATCCGACGCTCCAGCCCCCCCGCCACGCGGCCCACCACGCTAACGCCGTGAGGCTCCACCCCAGGGCGATGAACGGCCGGCCCTCGGGCGCGATCTTCACTGGGCCGTCTCCAGGTCCGCGCCGGTGAGGCGGCGGTAGGCCTCGAGATAGCGTGCGCTCGTCGCGTGGACTACCTCGTCGGGAAGCGACGGGGGCGGGGGATCCCCGTCCCAGCGTCCCTGAGCCTTGAGGTCCGCGAGATAGTCGCGCAGCGGCTGCTTGTCGAAGCTGGGCTGGCCGCGACCCGGGGCGTAGCTGTCTGCCGGCCAGAAGCGCGACGAGTCGGGCGTCAGCATCTCGTCGATGACCAGGAGCGTCCCGTCGGTCGTCGTTCCGAACTCGAATTTGGTGTCGGCGATGATGATGCCGCGCCCGGCGGCGAACGCGCGGCCCGCCTCGTAGAGCTCGAGGCTCGCGCGCCGCAGCCGCTGGGCGAGCGCCTGGCCCAGCGCCGTGACCACGTACGCGAACGTCACGTTCTCGTCGTGGCCGCGCTCGGCCTTCGTCGCCGGAGAGAAGATCGCCGGGTCGAGCGGCTGGCTCTCGACCCATCCGCCTGGCAGCGGCTCACCGGCCAGAGTCCCCGCCCGCCGGTACTCGGACCACGCCGACCCCGACAGGAACCCGCGCACGACGCACTCGAACGGCAGCGGCGTCGTGCGCCGCACCAGCATGGCCCGACCCGCGATCGCCTCGCGGTGGTCGGCGAGGGCGGGGACGCGCGCGACGATCTCGTCCGGGGCGGCGGTGAGCAAGTGGTGCGGCATCGCGCGCGCGAGCAAGCGGAACCAGAAGGCGCTGAGCTGGGTAAGCACGGCCCCCTTGTGCGGGACCGGCTCGCGCAGCACCACGTCGAACGCGCTCACCCGGTCGCTCGCGACTATCAAGAGCGCGTCCTGGTCCACCTCGTAGACCTCGCGCACTTTGCCGCGCCGCAGCAGCGGCAGGGGAAGGCGGCTCTCCACCAACGGGACGGTCATACCTGCACCTCGGCGGTCGCGGTGGCCGGGGCGGCCGTCTCGATGCGCCGCAGCACCGGGGGGAGCACGTCGTCCAGGAATTCATCCACCTGTTGCGGAGCGCGGCCGACGTAGCCGCCGGGCGCCAGCTCGTCCGCGGTCGCCCGGACCTTGAGTCGCTTGAACTCGAAGTCGGCGGCCAGCCGATCGAGCAGGTCGTTGGCCGCCCCCTGCTCCGCGACCGCCTGCGTCACGGCGAGGCTGTGTGTGCGGATCACCTCGTGAAGGGTCTGACGGTCGCCGCCGGCCTTTACCGCCTTCATGAGGAGCCGCTCGGTGGCCAGGAAGGGCATCGTCGCCGCGACGTGGCGGGCGATCACCGCTTCGCGCACCTCGAGCCCCGCGGCCACGTTGGTGGCGAGCACCAGGATTCCATCCGTGGCGAGGAACGCCTCGGGGATTACGAGTCTCCGGTTCGCGCTGTCGTCGAGGGTGCGCTCGAGCCACTGCGTCGCCGCGGTGTGCCAGGCGTTGCCCTCGAGCTCGATGACGAACCGCGCGAGGCTCGTCATCCGCTCAGCGCGCATCGGGTTGCGTTTGTAGGCCATTGCGCTCGAGCCCACCTGCTCGCCCTCGAGCGGCTCCAGCACCTCGCCTTCATGCTGCAGCAGCCGCACGTCGGTCGCGAACTTGGCCGCCGAGGTCGCGATGCCGGACAACGCCGCCAGCACCTGGGCGTCCTGCTTGCGCGGGTAGGTCTGGCCGGTGACCGAGAACACCCGCGCGAAGCCCATGCGGCGCGCGACGCCGCGGTCGAGCTCGGCGACCTTCTCCTGGTCGCCGTCGAACAGGTCGAGGAAGCTGGCCTGTGTCCCGGTGGTCCCCTTGACGCCCCGGAACTGCAACGTCTCCAGGCGGTGGAGCACCTCCTCCGCGTCGAGGAGGAAGTCCTGCATCCACAGCGTGCCGCGTTTGCCCACAGTGGTCAGCTGCGCGGGCTGAAAGTGCGTGTACGCGAGGCAGGGGACGGCGCGGTAGCGACGTGCGACCTTGCCGAGCGCGACGAGCACCGCCTGGAGCCGCCCGAGGAGCAGCTGCAGGCCTTCCCGCATCAGCAGCAGGTCCGCGTTGTCGGTGACGTACGCGCTGGTGGCCCCGAGGTGCAGGAAACCACGTGCCGCCGGCGCCTGGTCGCCCAGGTGGTGGATGTGCGCCATGACGTCGTGGCGCAGCCGCTTCTCGTACTCGGCCGCGCGATCGAGGTCGACGTCGTCGACGTGCGCGCGGAGCTGCTCCACGGCGGCCCCGGGAATGTCGAGCCCCAGCTCGCGCTGCCCCTCCATCAAGGCGAGCCACAGCCGTCGCCACAACCCGATGCGCCGGCGCTCGCTCCACAGCGCCTGCATCGCCGGGGAGGCGTACCGCGTCGAGAGCGGCGAGACGTAGCTCAAACCGAGGCCTTGGCGCGCGCGGCCAGCTTGCTCCAGTCGTTCAGGAACTGATCGAGTCCGCGATCGGTGAGCGGATGCAGTAGCAGCTTCTTGAGAACGTCCGCGGGCAGCGTCACGACGTCAGCGCCGATCATCGCGGCCTCGACGACGTGGCGCGGGTGGCGGATCGAGGCCGCGAGGATCTCGGTGGCGAGGTCGTAGTTGTCGAAGATGACGCGGGCCTCGCGGATCACGTCCATCCCCTCCTGGCCCACGTCGTCCAACCGTCCGATGAAGGGGCTCACAAACGCCGCGCCCGCCTTCGCGGCGATGAGGCACTGCACGCTCGAGAAACACAGCGTGACGTTGGTCTTGATCCCCTCGGCGGCGAGGCGGCGCACCGCGATCATGCCGTCTTCCAGCATCGGGATCTTGACCACGATGTTGTCGGCGATCTTCGCGAGGCTGCGGCCTTCCTTCAGCATGCCGTCCGTGTCGATCGCTACCACCTCGGCGGAGACCGGTCCGTCGACGAGCGAGCAGATCTCCTTGAGCACGTCCCGCGGATCGAGGTCGCCGGCCTGCTTCGCCAGCAGCGAGGGGTTCGTGGTCACGCCGTCGATGAGGCCCGCCTGCGCGGCCCAGCTGATGTCCTTCAAGCTGGCGGTATCGAGGAAGAACTTCATGGCTCAGGCCTCGGCGTAGAGGTCAGGAGGATAGCGCACGGCCGCCAGGTACAATCCCTGGGGCGGGGCGGGCGGACTGGCCGCCTGGTTATCGGCCGCGGCGAGCAGAGTGGAGAGATCCGACGGCGGGCGGCGCCCGAGGGCGATGTCCACCATGAGCCCCACCAGGAAGCGCACCATGCGGTGCAGGAACCGATCGGCTTCGATCTCGAACGTCACGCCCGCTCCGTCCGCTCGCGGCGCCCATTGGGCGAGCGCCACGCGGCATCGGTAGTCGGGTCGCGACGCGCCGGCCATCGCGAGGCCGCGAAAGCTGTGCTCCCCGGCGAGCCCGGCCGCGGCCCGGGTCAGGCCATCGAGATCGAGCGGCCGTCCCAAGGCCCATTCGTACGGCCGCCGGAACGGGGACCGGCACGCCTCGTCGGTGCCGATCACGTACCGGTAGCGCCGCGCTGTGGCGCTGGTGCGGGCGTGAAACCCCGGCCGCATCGCGTGCACGCGCTCGACCCAGACATCCCGAGGGAGGAGCGCGTTGAGCGCCCGCTTGAGCCCCGACACGTCGCCCGCCCAGCGATCCTCAGTCGCGAATCCGACAGCTTGCCCGAGGGCGTGGACTCCCGTGTCGGTGCGTCCGGCACCGGTCGCGGTCGTTCGGTGGCCGAGCAGGCGCGCGAGCACCTCCTCGAACTCCCCCTGAACGGTCCGGCCCTTGGCCTGGCGCTGCCACCCCACGAACTGGGCCCCGTCGTAGTGCACCACGGCGAGGAAGGGCCGGCTTGTCACGCGCGAAAGATAGAGAAAACGCGGGGGGGCATCAAGCGGCGCAACCCGTTGTCCCTGTTTGACAAAAGCCCGTTTTTCGGGGTAGCTTTGGCACCCCTGACCTCGCTCCATGCCCGACGCCGCGACGCCCTCCGCACCCCCCCTGCAGCAGGCCCTCGTCGCCCTCGCCAACCGGCAGTCGCTCAGCGAATCGCTCGCCGCCGCCGTCTTCGGGGTCGTGATGCGGGGCGAGGCTTCGCCCGCGCAGATCGCCGGCTTGCTCGTCGGCCTGCGGGTCAAGGGGGAGACGCCGGACGAGGTGGCGGGCGCGGCCCGGGCGTTGCGCGCGGCGATGGTCCGCGTCGACGCCGACGGCGCTCACCTCGTGGACACCTGCGGGACCGGCGGTGGGGCGGTCGGGACGTTCAATATCTCGACCGGGGCGGCCTTCGTCGCCGCCGGCGCGGGCGCCGCGGTCGCCAAACACGGCAACCGCTCGTTCACGTCGCAATGCGGCTCGGCGGACGTGCTGGAAGCGTTGGGAATCGGGATCGGCCTCGACGCGGCGGGAGCCGCGCGGGTATTGCGCGAGGCGCGCGTGGCCTTCCTGTTCGCGCCGAACTTTCACCCCGCGATGCGGCACGTGGGGCCGGTACGGCGCGAGCTTGGGACCCCCTCGATCATGAACCTCCTGGGCCCGCTCGCCAATCCGGCGGGTGCCACGCGTCAGGTCGTCGGCGTTGCCGACCGCGACCGCGCGCCACTGCTCGCCGCTGCCCTCGCGCGTCTCGGAACCGAGCACGCGCTCGTCGTGCACGGGCGGGTCGGCATGGACGAGATCTCGCCGATCGGCGTGACCGACGTCTGGGAGGTTCGCGGGGACGAGGTCCGCCCTTGGCAGCTGGATCCGGGAGCGCACCACCTGGCGGTGGATGACGCGGCCGCGTTACGGGGCGGGGACCCATCGGCCAACGCCGCCCGACTGCGCCGCCTCCTGGAGCGGGAGCGGGGCGACGCGCCCGGTCTGGCCGCCGTGCTGCTCAATGCCGGCGCGGCGGTGTACGTCGCCGGCGTGGCGACTAGCTACGAGGAAGGAATCGCGCGGGCGCGCGACGCGGTGGAGTCCGGCGCCGCCGGGGAGGCGCTGCAGCGCCTCCGGCGAGCGAGCCCTAGTACTTCCGGATGACGCCGACGACGACTCCCTGGACGATCACGTCGCGCTCGTTGAGGCGCAGGGGAGCCATCTCGGGATTCGCCGGTTGCAGCCTGATCCAGCCGCCGGGTTCGCGGTAGAACTTCTTGACGGTGGCGCTCGAGCCGTCCACGAGGGCGATCACCGTCTGTCCGTTGTCCGCCTGGTTGCGCTCCTGGACCACGACGAAATCGCCGTCCTGGATGTGCTCGTCGACCATCGAATTGCCCCGGACGCGGAGCACGTAGCTGCGGCCACGCCGCGGCAGCAGTTCGTCGGGGACGGCGATGGTGTCGTCCCCGGTCACGGCTTCGATCGGCTGGCCGGCGGCGACGAGGCCGAGCAGCGGGAGCTCGGTGGCCCCCGTCTGGCCTTTGGGCGGCACGATCTCGATCGCGCGGCTCTCGTTGTGGTTGCGGCGGATGTACCCTTTGCGCTCGAGGTTGGTCAGGTGCTCGTGGACCGTCGCGAGCGAGGCGAAGGCGAATTGGCGGGCGATTTCCTCGAAACTGGGAGCGTACCCGTGGTCGGTGATGTAGCCCGTGAGGTAATCGAGGATTTCGCGCTGGCGACGCGTGAGCGGCATTGGGCCCCCGAAAGGAAACCGAATATAATCTACCCGAAGACGGACCGAACGCAAGCGTGACCAACCCCACCCTTGCCGGCATCCTCGAAGCAACGCGCGAGCGCGTCGCGGCGCTGCGGCCCAAGGCGCGCCAGCTGGAGCGCGCGGCGGCGGCGGCCCCGCCCGGGCCCGTGCTCGAGTCGGCGTTCCGCGGCGCGACCGTCGGACTGATCGCCGAGGTGAAACGCCGCTCGCCGTCGGCGGGAGCGATCCGGGAGAATTTGGACCCGGTCGGGCACGCCCGGGCGTATGTGCGCGGCGGTGCCGCGGCGGTTTCGGTGTTGACCGACGAGCGGCACTTCGGCGGCGCGGTGGAAGACCTGGAACGTGTGGCGCGAGCGGTGCCGGTGCCGGTGTTGTGCAAGGATTTCATCGTCGACGTACTGCAGCTGTTCGAAGCGCGGGCCGCCGGCGCGAGCGGCGTGCTGCTCATCGTCCGCGCGCTCGCCCCCGACCGGCTGCGGGCCCTCGCGCGGGAAGCGAAGGGCCTCGGTCTAGGCACATTGATCGAAGCGCACTCCGAGTCGGAGCTGGAAGGGGCGCTCGCCGCCGCGCCGACGGCCGTCGGCGTCAACAGCCGCGATCTCGACACACTCGCCGTCGACCTGCGCGTGGCGGAGCGACTGCTGCCGCTCGTGCCGACCGGGGTGACGGCGGTGGGCGAGAGCGGCATTGAAACCGTGGCCGACGTCGAACGGCTCGCAGGATGCGGGGCCGATCTGGTGCTGGTCGGCACCTCGATTGCGCGCCTCGCGGATCCCGAAGGGGCGGTACGGGCATTATGCGGCGTGCCGAGGCGGGGGCGGTGACGGTGACGACGGACCTCGGCCGGTTCGGCCCCTACGGCGGCCGCTACGTGCCGGAAACGCTGATGGCGGCGTTGGACGAGCTGGCCCGCGTCTACGAGGCGGCGACGGCGGACCCTGCGTTCGCGGCGGAGCTGGAGGCGCTGCTCAAAGACTACGTCGGCCGGCCGACGCCGCTCAGCGACGTGCCGCGGCTCTCAGCGCAGGTCGGGGCGGGGGTCCGAGTCGTCTTGAAGCGCGAAGATCTGAACCACACCGGGGCCCACAAGATCAACAACACGCTCGGCCAGGCGCTGCTCGCGCGACGCATGGGGAAGCGCCGCATCATCGCGGAAACGGGCGCGGGCCAGCACGGCGTGGCGACGGCGACCGTGTGTGCGCGCTTCGGTCTCGATTGCGTGGTGTACATGGGCGAGGAGGACATGCGCCGCCAGCGGCTCAACGTGTACCGCATGGAGCTGATGGGGGCGCGAGTGGTCCCGGTGTCCAGCGGCACGCGCACGTTGAAGGACGCGACCAACGAAGCCCTGCGCGACTGGGTCACCAACGTCACGACCACGCACTACATCATCGGCTCCGTCGTGGGGCCGGACCCGTTCCCGCGCATCGTGCGGGACTTCCAGGCGGTGATCGGGCGCGAAGCGCGGGAGCAGGTGCTGCAACGGTTCGGACGGCTGCCGCGCACGGTCGTGGCGTGCGTCGGCGGCGGGTCCAACGCACTCGGGATCTTCACCGCGTTTCTTGGCGACCGGGAGGTGGAGCTCGTGGGCGTGGAGGCAGCGGGCGAAGGGCTGGAAGGGCGGCACGCGGCGTCGCTGGCCCGTGGGCGGCCGGGCGTCTTCCACGGCAGCTTGAGCTACCTGCTCCAAGACGAGGACGGACAAGTGCAACCGGCGCATTCGGTCTCCGCGGGTCTGGACTATCCCGGGGTCGGGCCCGAACATGCTTACCTCAAGGACGCCGGTCGGGTATTGTATGAAGCCGTGACCGACCGCCAGGCCCTGGACGCCTTCGCGGGGCTCAGCCGGCTGGAGGGCATCCTGCCCGCGCTGGAAAGCGCCCATGCGGTGGCCTGGGTCCTGGCGCACCCCGGGCGGTGGTCCGCCGGGGACGTGGTCCTCATCAATCTCAGCGGGCGGGGCGACAAAGACGTCGCCCTGGTCGCGGACCTCACGGGAGTCCGGACCTGAGCAACGCGCCAATCCCCGAGCTGGCCCTGCCGCCGTCGCAGGTCGAGGAGCTGTGGTCGCTCCTCGGCAAGGGGATGCGGGCGACCCAGCTGTACCTGCCGAACAACCCGGTCTACCAGCGCGCGGTGGAGAACATCCGGAGCGCCCTCCGCCAGATCTGGCAGGCCACCGGCGACCTCGTGTTCGACGTGCTGGAAACGTCGCTGCGCTGGGAAGAGCACATCGTCTACGCCAACGATCAGAAAAACGAGAGCGTTGCCTGGACACTGTACAAAGACGGGGTGCGCTCGCTGGCGATGAAGCCGGGCGTCGAGGAAGAAGAGATCGTCAAGTTTCTGCGCGTGCTGCAACAGTCGCGCAGCCTGCAGGCCGAAGCCGCCGACGACCTCCTGACCCTGCTGTGGCAGGAAGACTTCCAGTTCCTGAACTACACCTTCCGCGAGCTGGCGAGCGACAATGCGGTGCCGATCGAAGCCGGCGAGACGATCCCGTCGATCAGCCCCAACGACGTGCGCCAGCACGTGCAGGAAGAGGCGCCGCCGAAGCGAGAGGGCGTGGTCTCGGTCGAAGACTTCGACACCACGCTTTATTTCCTGGACGACAAGGAAATCGACTACCTCCACAAGGAGGTGGAGCGCGAGTATCAGCAGGACCTGCGCCGCAACGTGCTGGCGATGCTGTTCGACCTGCTGGAGCTGCAGACCTACGGCACGGTCCGCGCGGAGCTGATTTCCATCGTCGAGAACTTCATCCCCTACCTCCTCGGCGCCGGTGATTTCCGTTCGGTCGCGTATGTCCTGCGCGAGAGCCGCAACGTGCTGGAGCGGGCCCGGGAGGTCATCCCCGAGCACCGCCAGGCGCTCGAAGCCTTGCCGGCGCGCTTGTCGCAGCCGGAGGCGCTGTCGCAGCTGTTGCAGTCGCTCGATGAGGCGGCCGTCCACCCCTCCGAGGAGGAGCTGAGCGAGCTGTTTCAGGAGCTGCGGTCCGATGCCCTCGTCACGCTGATGAGCTGGCTGCCGAAGCTCACCAACGCGCGCGTCAAAGAGCTCGTGCACAAAGCCGCGGAGCGTCTGGCGCAGGCGCACGCGGGCGAGGTGTTGAAGGCACTGGCAAGCGACGACAGCGCGTCGCAGCTCGAGATGGTGCGGCTGGCGGCGCGCCTGAAGCTGCCCGGCGCGCCGGAGGGCATGGGCAAGCTGCTGGAAACCGGCGACCGGGAGCTCAAAGTCGCGGTGGTCGAGGCGTTGACCGCCATCGGGAGCCCAGCGGCGCTGCGGTTGCTGGAGACGGCGGTCGCGGACCCGGAGCGCGACGTGCGTATCTCCGCGGTCAAGGTCCTGGCGGCGCGCGGCTATCGGAATGCGTTCGCGCGCATCGAGGGCGCGGTCACGGGGAGCAAGCTCAAAGGCAGCGACCTGACCGAAAAGATGGCGTTCTTCGAGGCCTACGGCACGCTGGCGGGGGCGGCAGCCGTGCCACTGCTGGAAAAGATGCTGGTGCCCAAGGGGATGCTCGCCAAAAAGGAAGATCCCGAAACCCGCGCCTGCGCGGCGATGGCGCTGGGCAAGATCCGGCACCCGGACGCCCGCGCCGTCCTGGAGCGCGCGGCCCAAGATAAGGAAGCGCTGGTGCGCAACGCGGTGAGCCGGGCGCTGCGGGAGGTCGGCGGGTGAGCGATCCCCAGGCGTCGCGCCGGGCCTCCATCGTCGAAACCGTCGCGACGACCGACGGGTTCTTGCGGCTCGCGGGCCGCGAGTTCCTGATCTTCCTGTACACGGCGCTGCGCTCGCTGAAGCTGTATCCCATCGAGAACGCGCAGGTGCAGCGCGCCCTCGACGATCTCGCCAGTGCCACGAAGCACCTGCTCGAGGTCGAGCGCGAACTGGAGTTGCGGCTGCAGGGCGAGTTCATCTTCGTCAACTCCACGCGCCTGCGGCTCGACCTCGACAACTACGCCTCGTTCTCGCACATCCTCGGCGTGCTGCGCCAGTGCGGCGTCGGCGCGGTGCGCATGGATGAGGGTGTGGACCGCAAGCAACTCCAGATCTTCGTCTCGCTGCTGCTGTCGTACTCAGCCAAGGAAGCGAACCCCAACAAAGTCTTCGAGTTGGCGCAGAAGCTCCAGGACGGCGGGGTCTCCTTGATCTCGGTCGAGCCCCCGCTCGAGACCGAGGAGGACGTCGAGGAAGTCGAGCGCTTGAAGGAGGCCGCGAAGCGCACCTACGCGCGCTCGGTGGCGGTGACCAAGGAGGTCATCAACAGCATCCGGCTGGGCCGCACGGCCAACGTCAAGAAGGTCAAGCGGGCCGTGCAGGCGATTGTGGACCAGGTGCTGAACAACGAATCGTCGCTCATGGGCCTCACCACCCTACGCGACTACGACGAGTACACCTTCACGCATTCGGTGAACGTCTGCATCTTCTCCGTCGCTCTGGGCCGCAAACTCGGCCTCACGAAGCTGCAGCTCTACGATCTGGGGATCGCCGCTCTGTTTCACGACGTGGGCAAGTCGCGGGTGCCGCTGGAAGTGCTGAACAAGCAGGGCGGACTGAGCGACGAGGAATGGCGCATCATGCAGGCGCACCCCTGGCTCGGGGTACTCACGCTCTTCGGGCTGCGGGGGTACGGCGAGATCCCCTACCGGGGCATGATCGTCGCCTACGAGCATCA
>Ga0209376_1003770_pt1 | contig 13532 bp, 10 predicted proteins | sample GraSoiAngelo_134_FD_185891 | JGI IMG/M metagenome (GOLD analysis project Ga0209376, IMG submission 185891) | Grasslands soil microbial communities from the Angelo Coastal Reserve, California, USA - 14_0929_05_30cm (SPAdes) (version 2) | ecosystem: Environmental > Terrestrial > Soil > Grasslands ... | reverse complement strand
CACGGTCGGCATCCGGATCATGATGACGAAAGAGGCGGGGCGCGATCCGAACGACCCGGGCCTCGACCGGATCCTGCGCGCCGCGGTTCGGTACGACTTTCCGGTCAACATGCTGTGCTGGGGCAATGTGGACGCGGGCGCGGCGCTCATCGACCGCCACCCCGACACGCGATTCATCATCGACCATCTAGCCATCATGCAGCCTCGAACGCCGCCCGCCCCGCCGCAGCCATGGGCCGATCTGCCGAAGGTGCTGGACCTCGCCAAGCGCCGGAACGCGGTGATCAAGGTCAGCGGTGCCTGCACGCTGTCCCGCGAGCCATATCCTTTCCCGGACATCTGGGACCCCCTCGCCCGCGTGTTCGACGCCTGGGGTTTCGAACGCTGCTTGTGGGGGACCGACTGGACTCGCGCCTTCGCAGTCGTCAACTACGAACAGGCCGTCGAGCCCTTCCGCCAAACCAATCGCCTCAGCGACAGTGAACGCGCGATGCTGATGGGCGGCGCCTGCGCCAAGGCGTATGGCTGGTCTCCGAGGAAGGGCTAGAGGACGATGACCAGAGTTCTCGTGATCCACGGCGCCGGCATGAATATGCCCGGCAAGGTGCAGGTCGACATCTTCGGCCCGATGACGCTACCCGAATACGACGAGCGCATTCGCGGCTATGCCAAGGAGCTCGGCGAAGGCGAGATTGTCAACCGGCTCTACACGGCGAACGACGCGGGCTTCGATGCGGCGATCTTCAACCCGGCGGCGTTCGGCACGGGCTATCCGGCACTCGTGGCGGCCATCTCGCAGGTGAAGTTCCCGACCGTCGAAGTGCACATCTCGAACCCGATCCGACGCGGGCCAGCGTCGCAGACCGCCGCCGTGAGCCAGAGCCGCGACATGTCGGCGGCGAAAAAGTAAGGCCGGTATTCCCCATGTCTCCGAAGCCGCGCGAGATGCACTTCGGCGTGTTCGTGCTCGGCACCGGCAATCACTCCGCCGGCTGGCGCTACGACGGCGCGGCGACCAGCAACAACGACCTGTCGGTCATCCAGGAGATCGCCCGGCACGCCGAGCGCGGCAAGTTCGACCTCTTGTTCGTGTCCGACGGGCTCGTCATGGACCCCGGGGACCATCCCTCATTCTTGTGTCGGTTCGAGCCGACCACGCTCATCTCGGCGCTGAGTGCCTCGACCCGGTACATCGGCCTCGGCGCCACCGTGTCGACCAGCTTCGGCGAGCCCTACCACGTGGCCCGAACCTTCGGCTCCATCGACCACATCACCAAGGGCCGGGCGGCCTGGAACGTGGTGACGAGCTCGGCCGGCAAGGCCGCCCTCAATTTCAGCCGCGAAGCCCACATGGAGCACGATCTGCGCTACGAGGTCGCCCAGGAGTTCGTCGACGTCGTGAAGGGCCTCTGGGACTGCTGGGAGGACGGCGCGATCGTGGCGAACAAGGCGACCGGAGTCTACATCGACCCGTCGAAGGTCCGGCCGCTCGACCATCGTGGCCGGTTCTTCCAGGTGAAGGGCCCCGTCAACATGGCCCGATGCCCTCAGGGTCATCCGGTCATCATTCAAGCCGGCGGCTCGGAGGCCGGGCTCGAGCTGGCCGCGCGGACGGCCGACGTCGTGTTCTCCGTCGTCCAGGAGCTGTCGGGCGCGAAGCGTGCCTATCGCGATCTCAAGAGACGGATGGCGAAGTATGGCCGCACGCCGGATCAGATCACAGTCCTGCCGGGTGTGATGCCGATCATCGGAAGCACCGAGGCAGAGGCTCGCGACAAGCTCTCGCGGCTCCAGAGCTGGCTCACGCCGACCAACGCGCTCACGCTGGTGACGAGCCGACTCGGATACGACGTGACCGGCTTTCCCCTCGACGGGCCCGTGCCGGCTCCACCACCCGGCGCGAGCAGCCAAACGTTCTCCCGCGTGCTCTACGAGACGGCGCGACGGGAAAACATGACCCTGCGCGATCTCTACAACCTCACCGCGGCCGCTCGCGGCCACTGGGTCCTCTGCGGGACGCCCAAGCGCATCGCCGACACGCTCGAGGAATGGTTCGTCGAGGAAGCCGCGGACGGTTTCAACGTCCTTCCGCCGTACTTCCCTGGCGCGCTGGTCGATTTCGTCGATCAGGTCGTGCCGGAGCTTCAGGCGCGCGGGTTGTTTCGGCGCGAGTACCAGGGGACGACGCTGCGTGATCACTTCGGGCTGCCACGCGTGTCGAGCGTGAAGCCTACTTCCCCTTGAGCCGCACGTCCTCGTACGGGGCGGAGAACGAGTAGCCGGTGATCAGCCCGAGACCCGACTCCTCTACTCTCGGCCCGTAGCCGCTCATCAAGCCGACCTGGACGATGGGCGCGACCATCGCCTTCTCGTGGATGAGCTGCTGGATGCGGTGCAGCGTCGCCTCGCGCCGCTTCTTGTCGAGCTCGGTGGCCTGCTCGCGGAAGAGCCCATCGATGTCCGGGTAGCTGCCGTACACGTACGCGCCACCCGACGCGATGAAGGCTTCGATCCGCGTCGCGGCGTTGCCGAAGGCCGCGCTTCCGCTGTGCACGAGGTTTCTGTACTTCTTGTCGCTATAGCCCTTCTGGAATGCGGCGCGCTCGAGCGGCCGGAGCTTCACGCGAATGCCCGCGGCCTGGAGCGAGTTGGCGACCGGTTCGCCGATGGCCACGGCCGCGGCATCGACGGTGTAATCACCGGCGTCCAATCCATTCGGATATCCGGCCTCGGCGAGGAGCTTCTTCGCGCGGGCGCGATCGTACTGCGGAGGAGGCGGCGCCCAGAAGAAGTCGAAGGTGTTGGGAATGATCGAGTTCGTGAGCAACGAGTGTCCGAGCGTCTCGGCCTGGTTGATCGCCGGCCGGTCGATCGCGAGGTTGGCGGCGAGGCGCAGTCGCCGGTCGTGCCACGGTGATTTCGGATCCCACTGGTCGAGGAAGGCCACCCATTGCATCACGCTGGACACGACCGGCCTGAGCGTGAGTCCGGGCGTCCGGCGAAGGTCCTCGCCGAGCGACGCCGTCATCCAGTACGTGACGTCGATCTCGCCGTTCTTGAGCGCGGCGTAGCGCGTGGTCGGATCCGGAATCACGCGCAGGACCAGGCGCTTCACGCTCGGCGTCTTGCGCCAGTACCCTTCGACCGCCTCCATGACGAGCTCGACGCCGGGCGTGAACGAGACGAACCGGTAGGGGCCGGCGCCGATGGGCGCCTTCTTGAATCCGTCGTCGCCGACCTTCTCGACATACTTCTTCGGCACGATCCAGCCGGCGCCGGTCGCCGTCGAGTAGAACATGACGAAGTCGGGCCATGGCTGTTTCAACCGGAAGCGGACATGGCCCGGGTCCGGAGTCTCGACCGCGACGATCCTCTCTTTGAGGGTCTTGTTCGCGGAGCCGCGATAGCGCTCGAACGAGAACTTGACGTCCTCGGCGGTGACCGGCTCGCCGTTGTGGAACTTCACGCCGCGGCGCAGGACGAACTCGTACGTGAGCCCATCGGGGGATACGGTCCACGACTCGGCGAGGGCCGGCGCCAGCGGGTTGCCGGGCAGCGCCTTCAGCATCGCGTCGTGGAGTCCGTAGAGCACCATGAACGGCGTGACGATCCCGGGGGTTTCGGCGGGATCGAACCACGTCGGAGCGAGCGAGATGTGGACGCCCCAGGTCACTTGGCCGTCGGGCGCGGCGGCAGCGGGTACGGCGGCGACCGCCGAGATCAGCAGAACGAGGACGGCGACTGAGAGGAGAGGTCTCATCATGAGCCTCCTTCAGTGCCGGCCCGCACCCCCTGGCGCGGGTGCCGGCGCCGGGAAGTACTCGGCGACCGGAATCTCGATCACGCTCGGACCGTTCGACGCCAGGGCTTCCTTCAGGGCGTCGGCGATCTCCTCGGGGCGCTCCACGTACATGCCGCGCGCGCCATACACCTCGGCCAGCTTGTCGAAGCGCGGGTTGACGAGGTCGACGCCGATGTAGCGCGCTCCGAAATGGCGCTGCTGCTGCGCTTTCTCGGCGCCATGGCAGCTGTTGTTCAGCACGATGCTGACCAGCGGGATGCGCCAGCGCACCGCGGTGTTGATCTCTTGCGAGGTGTAGAGGAATCCCCCGTCGCCCTGCAGACTCACGGCGGGCCGATCGGGCCGTCCGAGCTTGGTCCCGAGACCGACGCAGTAGCCCATGCCGAGCCCGCCGTGCCCGGCGTAGTTGAACAGTGTGCGCGGGGTTTCGAAGTGCAGCCGATCGTAGGCCAGTCCCGGCGCAACGCCGGCGTCGATCGTCACCATGCAGTCGCGCGGCAGGACACGGCGTAGCTCCGGGTATACCCGCTGCGGCATCATCGGGGTTCCGGTCAGGGACCGCTCGGCCTGGAGCCGCGCCTGACGGCGCGCCGCCAGCGTCGCGACCTCGCTCCGCCACGCTTCTTTGGGGCGCCCCTGCGGATAGGTCTCGCGCAAGGCGCGCAGCAGTTGCTCGGCCACGGCTTTGGCATCTCCGACGATCCCGACCGCCACCGGGTAGTTGCGGCCGATCTCCCGGGCGTCGATGTCCACCTGGACGATCTGCGTCTCGCGGTTGATCACGCGGTAGTCCCAGAACGTCGTCGGCTGATTGAGGCGCGTCCCCAGCGCGAGGATGACGTCGGCGCGGTGCAGGGCTTCTGCCGCCTCGCCGGACCCTCGTCCTCCCGGCGGCCCGACGTACAGGTGATGGCTGTTGGGCACTGCGTCGGTGTGGCCGTACGAGGGAACGAGCGCCATGTCGAGCAGCTCCGCCAGCGCCACCGCGTCCTTGCTCGCCTCGGCGTCGATGATCCCTCCGCCCGCCAGCAGGAGGGGCCGCTGCGCCTGCGCTAGCAACGCTGCGCCGCGCTGGATGGCCTGCGAGTCGCCCGCGATGCGGGTCTCCACCGCCCGGTACGCCCCGGGACGGAGCGCCTCCCCCGCGACGGTCTGATCGTCCAGGAGATCTCGCGGGATATCGAGAAAGACCGGCCCATGCTTGTCGGCGAGCGCGGCGCGGAAGGCGTAGTGCAGCATCTCCGGGATGCGCTCGGTCTTGTTCACCTCGAGCGCGAGCTTGGTGATGGGCTTGAACAAGGCCACGAGGTCGAACGCCTGGCTGCCGTCCCGATACGTGAAGTCGCGCGCGACGTCGCCGGCGATCACGATCACGGGCGCCCGGCCCTTATAGGCGAGCGAGATACCCGTGACGAGATTGATGGTCCCGGGCCCGGAGGTCGTGATGCAGGCGGTGGGCTTCCCGGAGGCGCGGGCATAGCCATACGCCATGAAGGCCGCGCCCTCTTCGTGCCGGGTGTCGACGAAGCGGATGTCGCTCCGCCCGTGCATCTCCGTGACGATGCTATTGGTCGTCGAACCCACCACGCCGAAGGTGTACTCAACCCCTTCCGCGCGCAACGCCTCGAGGACGGCCTGGCCGGCTTTCATCGTCGTCTCCTTGCCCGTCATTGGCAGTTTTGCGGTTCGACGCGACGCGGAGGTGAATGTAGCGCATAAGCGTCCGGGCTACCAGCGCTGAGGAAGGGCGCGGCCCGCCGGGAGGAGGGCCGCGCTGTGCACCATCGGCTTGTTGCTAGACCATCCTCCGAATCCAGCCGTACCGCGTGTGGTCTGGAGCCGCTCCCTCAGCGAGGTACCGGGCCTTCACCTTGGACAGGCTATCGGAGGCGAACTCGGGGAATTCAAGGAGAGTCTTCAGGTCGCTCGGGATCATGCTCTCGAAGTCCGATGGCACAGGCCCGAACTTCCTGAGGTTCGTCGAGCTGACGTGGTACAGCCGCGCGGAGTTCAGACCGAGCATGTTCCGCTTGTCGGCTTCGCTGATCTCCGGGTAGTCCCACTTCTCTCGTATCTCCTCCGGAATCTGGAACCGCCAGAACGCCTCGATCTGCCACTGCGGGGAACCATACCAGAGGGAATCGGAGCCGAAGTTGACCCGACGCGATCCAGCTGCGCGTCACTGAGCCACGTATCGTCTCTGCGATCCTCACGCGACATATTTGATACTCCATTTCTGGGCCGCTGCAGCACCAAGGATGTGCGAAGCGGAAATCGCGGCGAGCGTGCACGAATCGGAGATGTCGACGGGCGGCGCGCGAGACTGACCCTCACCCGCGTCATTTGCGAGACGACGACTGGTCCGGCCTATCACCCCATGGAGGACTATCGACTCAGCGAAGTTCTGTCGACGATAGACCCCCATGCGCTCAGAGACACCCCCGCTGGCTCGAGCCCGGTCCTCATCGCCATCAGTCCGTTAGCGGGGCTCGCCATCAGGTCGAAGCGCCACGCAAGTCGCTCGCTGCGCCCGAGGATCTGAGATCGGGAGCTACTGCTTCTCTTTGATGGCCGCCTTCACCTTCGCTGCCATCTCGGGTGGGATGGCCATCATTTTGTGGGCCGTCTTGGCATGCTCCGCCCCTTTGGCCATTACTTCAGCTTCGTCCTTTCCTTCAATGACCGCATTGCAGCCCGGCATCAAGTCACCGCACCTGAGCACCTTTGCCATGGTAGGCCCTCCCGTGACCTCAGCTCCCACCGGCCATAAAGCTCATGGAGCAGCCGAACGAAGTCTGGGCATTGTTCGCGGCACTGTCAATCTCAACCTCACCGTCCCTAGATGAACGTAGAGGCGGACGAGGAATTGGTATGCCGGAGCATCCGTCAGGACCAGCCGCTGGCCTCCTTCGCCTGGGCCTCTTCGATGCCCTTCTTGAACTCCTGGAGACTCGACCCAAGCGATCGAGCCAAACATTACTGAAACTCCTCTGCGAGAGTTCTCACCATCACTAGACCCGTCCCACGAATGCTGATGAACGGACCAAGAGTGATCACGCGAGGAGGATACGTCCGGCGAGAAACTGGTCGTTGATCGTCTGAGCGTCCCGAATCATAGAGCCAAACGCCTGTTTTCATACGGTCTCCGGGTATTCGCCGCACTGGTATGGTTCCTGCTTATCTGTTCCCCGGCGGAGCATGATCCGGCACGAATGCTCCTCCAAAGGGGACCCGGACATGGCGAAACAGTTGGGCATAGTCGCAGGGCTTGCGCTGTCGCTGATGCTCGCGCACGCGAGTTATGGCGGCGATCGCGAAGAGCAGGCCGATTCACTTGGCGGGACAGGCGTCACGCTGTACGAGATCAGCGAGCGGGTCACCTTCGACCCCGATCCCAGCTCTGCCGGCGTGATCAGGCGAAACGCCACCTCGCCGCTCCAGGGATTTGCGGAAGTCGGGACGCCCCTATGCCCGTCGGAACTCCTGATCTCGGGCCCCGGTATGAAGAGCTGCACCGTCATCGCCACCGGGACGGACAGCGTGTCGACCGTAACGGGTGTGGGTCCCGTGAGTGGCGCCTTCGATGTCGTCATCAACGCGCCAGGCAACAGTTCGGTCCACGTGCCCGATCTGCCCGTCATCAGTGGAACGTTCAGCGGCAACGTCAATCTGTCGCTGGCAGTTCTCTACCACGTGCCGCTCGGCTGCATCACGGGCAACTTCACGATCACGCAGATGGCCGATCCGGCCACCGGAATGCTCGGCCCGCTCCCCCAGCCAGTCGTGCTGCCATTTACGGGGACATTCCGGATGCCTTTCGCAATCGACACCCACGCGAGACGCGCGAGGCGCGACCGTCAGCGCGCGGCGTTTTATCTCGCTGATGACCGGGAGACGCTCAGCCTCGTCCGGCCGACCGAGCTTTCTGTCGGCTTCCCGACCGTGCGCCTGGAAGTGACTTTCGGATCCACCGCCCCGATTTGTCCGTTCTCCGGCCGGCGCTGAGGGCCTTCAAACCTCCTCCACCGCCTCGGCCGAACGGTCCGCCACTCAGCGATGCGGACAGTTGGCTTTCCAAGGACGGCGCCTGCGGGATGATTCCAACAAGGACCGCACGAGGTAGGCTAGAGGCGATGGGTGCGATCAGGCGGCGAACGGCGGCCGCACCAAGGCCGAACTCGGCCGGAACAGAAAGAAGGTCAATATAGGGACAGAAGGGCAGCTTTTGGTGGATGGAGTCATCATCCTCTTTTATTTCGTCGCCATTACGGCCATTGGGCTGTACATGGGGCGGCGCCAAAAGAGCCTGAACGACTTCGCGCTCGGAGGGCGACGCGTCCCGTGGTGGGCCGTGATGGCCTCCATCATCGCCGCGGAAACCAGTGCAGCCACCTTCCTCGGAGCGCCCGGCGAGGGTTACACCAACAAAAGCTTTGCCTACGTGCAGCTCGTCCTCGGCCTCATTATCGGGCGCTTCATCGTCGGTCACGTCTTCCTCAAGCCCTACTTCACCTACAAGGTCTACACGGTCTACGATTACCTCGGGGTTCGCTTCGGTCCGTGGACCAAGAGCTACGTCTCGGCTCTCTTCCTGTTCATGCGAACACTGGCGTCGGGAACGCGGCTCTTCATCCCGGCGCTCGTGATGGTGCTGGCGTACCGCATGTTCGTCGCGGGCGGGCAGGTTCAATTCAGCCAACAGGCGGTCACCACGGTCGGTCCCTACCTCATCGCGATCATCGCTCTCACCATCGTGACCTGCCTCTATACGGCGCTCGGCGGCATCAAGGCCGTCATCTGGACGGACGTGATTCAGGCCTGCCTGATGTTCGGCGGAGCGTTGATTGCCATTGCCACCCTGCTCAATCATATCGGTGGACTGCATGAGGTCATCCGAGCCGTCCCGCAATTGACGACACACGAAGGCTACTTCCTCCACGGGTTCGAATCGAGCGTCGTCACGCAGTGGCAGGAGCGGCACCATCTTGTGGCGATGGGCCTCTGGGACTACATCAAGTTGATACTGGCGAGCGACTACACCCTCTTTTCCGCGCTCATCGGGGCGACGCTGGGCAACATGGCCGCCTTCGGCACCGATCAGGACATGGTTCAGCGGATGCTGACCGCCGAGACCCACCAGAAGGCGCGCCGCAGCCTGATCACGGCGGCCTTCATGGACTTGCCGATCGCCTCGGCCTTCGTCTTCATCGGAATCCTGCTCTTCGCCTATTACCAGAAGGACCCCACCTACCAGCCGGCCGCCACTCCGGATGTCTTCGGCTCGTATATCCTCAACGTCATGCCCGTGGGCGTTCGTGGTCTTGTGCTGGCCGGCATCTTTGCCACCGCCATGGGCTCCTTCTCGGCGGCGCTCAATGCCCTAGCGACCGGCGCCACGAATGACTGGTATATCCGATGGGTTCGCGGCAAGAGCGAGACCCACTACGTCCTGGCCGCGCGCTGGTTCACGGTCTTCTTCGCCATGCTCATGATCGTCATCGCCGGCGGATTCGCCTATGCCAAGGTGACGAACCCAGATCTGAGAATCATCCCAGTCGTCCTCGGCATCGCCGGATTCATTTTGGGTCCCATGCTCGGTGTGTTCCTCATCGGTATGTTCACCGAACGGCGCGGGTCCGACCTTGGAAACATGATCGCCATTTCCGCCGGGCTCCTCGTGACTGTGGTCGTCGGCAAGCTGAACATTCTCATCTTGAACGCGGTGGCACCCCTGTTCGGGATTTCCTGGACGTTCGAGCAACCCGCCGCGATTCCAGAAGTCTCTTTCACCTGGTGGGCGATGATCGGCGCGCTCGTTGTCTTTTCTGTCGGCATCCTCTTCCGCACGCCGGATCAGGTACTGGAATCCGCCGCCCGCGATGCCGAGGCGGCTCAGACCGCCGAAGATGCTCCTCTCGCTCTGCGTGAATCGCGGGCGCAACCGCCGCGGCCCGGCTCGAGATGAGGGGGAGCGGCCCCATGCGAGCCGCTCCCCAGACGATCTGATTGTGTTTACTTCCGGCTGATCTTCCAGATTACGCCGGTGCCCGGGATCTGCACGAGCGGCGCGTCGAGAGGATTGGTGAATTTCGACGCGGGATCGCTCTGTCCGAAGTCGCGCACCGCGCCGTAATCCACCAGATAGAGCGCGTGATCAGGGCCGAACATCGCCGTCACCGGTCGGTTGATGCCGCGCAGATGGCTGCTGAAGGCCTGGTCCGCGATCGACTTGCAGGCTGCAGCGCCGTCAGGGCGGTGAGTCTGATCGGCCTGCGGGCAGTTGAAGGCGAACCGGGACTGCTCCAACGCGAAGCGCTCGCCGAGCGCGCTGAAGTTGACCAGCTCGATATCGTGCCCTGCGGGCGGCTCGCCATTTTCTTTCGAAAATCCGAAGTCTCCCTCGCGGGCTACGAGCACCGCGCCGCGCGCCACGACGCCGTGGACGAAGGAATCCGGCGCGAAGTCGAGCCCGACGGCCGCGACGTCCGCGGGCTCAAGGGCCAGCGGCGCGGTGATGGCCTGCGGTGGGAAGGCGAGCACGGGCTGAACCGGTTTCCCGGCTGCGGCGGCCGGGTTGTCGTCACCGGGACCGCCGACCGGATTGAAGACCGCCTGCGTGGAGTCCAGGAAACCGAACCGATCCGGCCACCCGTGGTAGTCTGGGCTGCCATCGGCATTCTGCTGGGCGAGTTGCAAGCGGTCGGGCGAGTTGTTCGTCGGCCGCGCACCCCGTTCATCCTCGCCGTTTTCGGTGACGAGCAGCCCGCCCTTGAGGGCATGATCATCGGGTGCGAACCGAATCCCAAACGGGTTACGGTAGCCCCACGAGACGGGCTCGATCGTGGACTTCGGGTTCGCGACGTGGATTTTCGCCCTCAAAATCGCGCCGTCGCAGATGCCGACCCCGGTCGCGCTGTCGAATGCCTTTATCGTCGCGCCGGGGCGTTGCACGCCGAACGGCGAATATCCGCTGGTCTTTACCCCACCGCCCGAGTCGAAGACGTTGTTGCTCAACGTAATGTTCTGACACGGGATGTCCTGCTGGTTCTGGCCACCGCCGTTGTCACGCCCCACCACCCCGGAGTTAGTCGTCGAGCCCTGCGACCAGTAGATGAACCCGTTCTTAAAGGCGAGCTGTTCGGCCGGGTGGTCCCCGGTCGGCAGGCCCGTGATGAAGGGGGTGACGGTTCCCGTCTTGAGGTTGACCGTCACGATGCGCGAGGTGTTGTTGGCCGCCCCAGCGGTCCGGATGGCCGCGTTGGAGTCGGTCGCAAACAATCGGCCTCCCTGAAACCCGTACTCGAATGCGAGATCGATCGCAGGACCGTCCGGCTGGAAGCCGCCGCCGCTCGGGGTCGGCTTTCCGATCGGCCCGGCGATCTTGTTGCCCTTGTTGTCGAACACCAGGATGTCGGGCGTCATGGGGTTGGTCGACGAGAACTCGCCTCCGAAGGCATTGCCATTGAGTGGAGGCTGGGGCACGTTGTCGTTGCACCGACTGGGTAGCCCGTGTCCTGACTCCAGCACGAAGACCTGGAAGTTCTCCTTGCTCCCACGGAACGCGATACCGGTCGGGAAATTCAACCCCGATGCGAACACCTCCACCTTGTACCCCAGCGGTACGACGATGTCTTCGCCGTTCGCCGGATTGAAGAAGACATCTTCCCCAGGGCAAGCGGCGTTACCCGCCGCCGTGGCCGGGCTCGGGGCTAAGACGACGATCAGGACAAGCGCACTCAGCCAGACGATGCCACGTGAGTGGGGGCTTCTCATGGAATCCTCCAGTCGCCTACACGAATCAGGTCCGGGTTTTGGGGGGCTCAGGTGCACGGCGCACCCTGGTCCCAGGAGCTGTTCACGAAGTTGCCGCGCGGTGGACTGCGGGTGGTGGCCATCAGAAGGCTCCTCCTTGAGCTCACTTTGGCCTGAGGGCTTGGACTTTCCGGAACTCTGAGGGCGCTGTCAAGCGTGAAAACGCGTGAACCGCCATGCCGACTGGAGGAACCGGACGGTCATGATAGGCCTTCTCGCACTCGGCCGGCGGAACGTAGCCGAGTGGTTCGAGCAGGCGGCTGCCGTTTTTGAATCATGTTAAGGTTCTCGGCGAAAGCCACCTGCGCCGCATCCTGGCCCGCTACTTCAGCTACTATCCCGGGCTCGTAGGCATCTCGCGCTAAACAAGGATGCGCCGGACAGGGCGCCGGGGGCCGAATTGTTCCGCAGCTCCGGCGGCCACTACGACGTCTACGAAGGCGGAGCAAGCTTCGCCGACGTACTGCGAACGGAGATCGACTTCCTTCACCGCCACGTCAAGACCGCAGCCCAAAGGGTGTCCTAGAGGTCTTCGATCAACCGCGGCGTCGAAGCGAAGCTCGGTCGCGACCTCGTCGAATTCGGCCATCACTAACACGGACGGTTGGCCGTCTCGCGTGGGCGGGGGCTCTTTCGCTCGTCCACGCCGGGACGGGTTATGGCACCTCGACGCCCCTCTTCTTTCAAAGCAGGAAGCCGCCGAGCACGGCTCCGCCAGCGAGCTGCGACTACGAACGCACGGCTTCGAGAATGCTGAACGATGACGACGCCGGGTGGATTTTCACTAGGCTGAAGCCTGACGCGTCAAAGAGCGTCCGGTACTGCGCTTCCGTACGTTCCTGGCCTCCCCCCGACATCGACGATTCGTTGATGCGCACTAAAGCCATAGGCTGTCACGAGCGCGGGAATCGCCCTTCGTGTGAGTTCCGCCATGCCCTCACTGAATCGTTCGAACGCGTCGGGATTTTGCGCATACCACTCCCAGTTGGTCATGCCATAGATATGCTCGACCGCCGATTTGCCCGTCTTCACGCTGTAGAGCAGCTCGCCCCAGGCCCGCCATCTGGATTCCTCGGCCTGCATGACGGCCAATCCGCGAAGCGAGCCAGGTACCCCGGTCTGCAGTGGCGCGGCAAGCGGCGTCAGTTCGAAGGCGCCTTCCTCAGTCTCCGCAAAGATGCCATTGCTCGCGAGGGCGCGCAGCACACGATAGAGGGCATGAGGATGAACCCCCGTCCGCGAGGCTAGTTCGTCGCAGCTTCTTGCCCCGCCTTTGAGGAGATCGGCTATCCCGAGACGAGCCGCTACATGAATCAGCTGGCTCAGCCTGTAGGCCATGATCATCTCGGTCAGGCTATCGGCGGCCGATGCTTCGACTACATGATCGAAATGACTGGACGGTGGCACGGCGTCCTCCTCACTCAGTGCATCTCGGCCACCTTCATCTTCTCGCGCCACGCTGGCCGGTATGCCTTGACCGCCGGAATGACTTCGCGGGTCATGAGATCGATGCTGTGGATCGCCGCGGCATGAGACATGAGACCTTCACGGCCCCAAAGAGTCATATAGGCTGGGTCGACGAGATCGATGATGTGCTGGAGTTTCTTCACCACCGTGTCCGGGTTCCCGGACACGATCTGGTACGTGGCGTGGGCGCCCTCGTACGAGAGAGCGGGACCACCGGGCGTGATGTTCACCGCGCCCGTCCTCGCCTGTTCGCGCCGGCTCGTCCGCGCCGCGTGGCTGACATAGCCGGCGGGCTGCAGCCACTGGCGCGGCGCGATCCCGAACGATGTCCCGAGTTGCCAGTAGAAGTGCCGGCCCTGCTCGTAGGCCTCCTCGTCCGTATCCGCCACGCTCACCCGGATCACGTAGCCGCGGTGCTCCGCTGTGGGCGTGAACCCGGTCTCGAGCGCCA
>Ga0209376_1003765_pt1 | contig 13544 bp, 12 predicted proteins | sample GraSoiAngelo_134_FD_185891 | JGI IMG/M metagenome (GOLD analysis project Ga0209376, IMG submission 185891) | Grasslands soil microbial communities from the Angelo Coastal Reserve, California, USA - 14_0929_05_30cm (SPAdes) (version 2) | ecosystem: Environmental > Terrestrial > Soil > Grasslands ... | reverse complement strand
CGATCCGCCGACGGTGCAGGTCGAGGAGCTCGACGGCGGACACGCGCCGCGCGCGCAGCGCCGCGAGCAGGTCGGTGGCAGTCGCGAAGGCATCTATGCGGTCACTCATATCGCCAACCCTCCCGAATTTCAGCCGACATTACCGCCCCCATCCGACAGGGTCAAGGATTGGCCGCGCCGCGCGCCCGTTTCGCGGCGCCCTCGAGCGCGGTCAGGAAGGCGAGGAGCGCCGGGCGCGGCGCGCGATCGCGCCGCCGGACGATCCCGATCTTCCGGTGGAGCGCCGGGCGCAGCGGGATCAGGTTGAGCGCGCCGGCTCTCACGTCGGCCTTCACCGCGATCTGCGAGACGACCGAGAGCCCGAGCCCGGCGCCGACCAGCTTCTTGGTGGCCTCGGCGTTGCCCAGCTCCATCGCAACGCGCGGCGTGGCGCGGCCGCGCCGGAACCAGTCGTCCACGACGCGGCGGATCGTGCCGCCGCGCTCGTAGAGGATCACGGGCTCGCGGGCGAGCTCGGCGGCCGTCATCGGCGCTCGGCTTCTCCACCGGCTCGCGGGCGGCGCGATCGCCACGAGCCGGTCGACGTAGAAGAGCGAGACCGCGAGCCCCCGTCCAGCCGGCACGGGCAGGGTGACCACGCCGACGTCGAGCTCGCCGCGCGACACGGCCGAGGCGATCTCGCCCGCGTTGCCCGTCACGACGACGAGGTCGAGCTCGGGATATCGCGCGCGCAGCCGGCGCAGGAGCGCCGGCAAGAGGTAGATGCTCGCGGTCGCGCCGGTGCCGACGGTCACGCGGCCGGCCACGCGGCCCCGAAGGCGCTGGATCGCCTCGCGCGCCTCGTCGAGCACCCGGAAGGCGCGGCCCGCGTGCTCGAGGAGCACTGCGCCGGCCTCGGTCGGCACCGCGCGCCGGCCGCGGCGGACCAGGAGCGGGACCCCCAGCTCCCGTTCGAGGTGGCGCACGTGGTGGCTGATCGCCGGCTGGCTCAGGTGAAGCGCCTCGCCGGCCCGCGAGAAGCTGCCCGAGCGGGCGATCGCCTGGAGCGTCCTGACGTGCACCGGATTGATGTCCATCGTCTCAGCGGCCGCGCTCGGCCGGGCCAAGTATCTCGAATCAGGTCAATTCGTACAATTCATTTTACGAATCGAACCACCGGCCGGACACTCGGCGTATGCCCGACGTGGCCATCCGCCCCGCCGAGCCGGCCGACGCCGACTCGATCGCCGTGATCTACAACCAGGGCATCGAGGACCGCCTGGCGACGCTCGAGACGGAAACGCGCTCGGCCGAGGAGCGGGGGCGCTGGCTCGCCGCGCGCGGCCCCCGCCACCCGGTGATCGTCGGCGAGGCGGCCGGCCGAATCGTCGGCTGGGCCAGCCTGAACGCGTTCAACCCGCGCCCGGCCTACGACCATGTCGCGGACTTGTCGGTCTACGTCGGCCGCGACTGGCGCGGGCGCGGTGTCGGCCATCGGCTGCTGGCGGCGCTCATCGCGCGCGGCCGCGAGCTCGGCTATCACAAGCTGGTGCTGGCCACGTTCCCCTTCAACGTGGCGGGCATCAGCCTCTACCGGCGGCTCGGATTCGCCGAGGTCGGGGTGTACCGCGAGCAGGGCCGGCTGGACGGCAAGTGGGTCGACGTCGTCGTGATGGAGCGGATTCTGTGACCCGCGCCGGCAGGTCGGCCGAGTGGCTGAACGAGCTTCACGCCGATTTTCTCGTCCGCGACCGCCTCGAGGAGGCCCGGCGGGCGGCGGCCCATCGGCATCTGCTCGAGACCTTGCCGCGGCGTCCGCGACCCGGCCGGCGCCGCGTCGCGGCGGCGATCGCGAGCCTCGGTCGGTGGCTCCGATCGCTCCTCTGAGCGCTACGACACCTCCAGGGGACGGGCCACCATGATGCCGCTGTGCGTCCGCACGCTCGCCACGTAGGTGGCCACGTCCTGGTCGAGAACGACCGCGTTCCGCGTGGTCGACGCGTGCAGAAGCCGGGGGACGCCGGCCTGGTCCCGGTAGCACACGCCGGAGTGCGCGCAGTCGAGGCCCTCGAGCGTGGTGGTGACGCCGACGATGTCGCCGGTCGTCAGGAGCCGCTGGCCGGCCGCGACCTTCTCCTTCGGCAGATAGTAGGTCGTGCGTGCGTTGATCTCCGCCTCGCGCAGCGCGATCTTCGCGAGCTGGTCCGGGCTCGCCTTGAGCTGTCGATAGGCGCCGGGATGAGTGGTCATGAAGCTGACGCGCCGGGTGAAGCGCTCGGCGCCGGGGAGCTCTTGGGTGATGAGGCGGGCGACGCCCTTGGTCTGGTTGTCGGCAAACCAGTCGCTCAGGTAGTGCAGCCGGGAGGCATAGTCGGTCGGCTGGCCGCCGCGATACCGGAGAAACGCGACCTCCGCCAGCAGCGCGTCGGGGGTCCGCTCGCCGCGCCGGAGCATCCGCGCGAAGGCGAGCGCCAGCTCGAAGAACGTGACGCAGTCCAGCCCCCGAAAATCGACCGAGCACACCTCGCGGTCGTCGTAGAGCTCGAGGGTCGAGGCCACGTACGGTGTCCGGCGAAGCGCCATGCCGACGGCGCCGATCCGCTCGCCGATCGGCAGCTCGCTCCACCGGCGCTCGCGCGCCTGGGTCACCAGTCGGTCGAAGACGTCTTGCCCCTCGAAGACCTTCGGGTCCGGGCTGCCGGCCGACGCGCGCCCGGGGCGCAGAACGGCCGGCAGCCCGGCGCTCGCGAGGGCTTTGCCCGCGAGGGCGAGGAACGCGCGTCGGTCCGGCCCCGGCTCATCCATCGCTTCCCTCAGGATCGCACGCTCAGCCCCGCTCGGCCGAGCGCCGCGCCACCTCGTCGGCGAGGGCTCGATGCTCCGCGCAGCCGATCACCGAGAGGTCGGGACGCGGCCCGGCGGCGGTGACGAGTGCCAGAACCGCCCGCCGGCGGCGGCGAGCCGGGGCCGGGTCGAGGGCGCCGAGCTCGAGGTCGCGCTCGATCGCCGCGACGGCTGCGTCCCGCGCTTCGGCGCTCCGACAGATCAGCGCGAGGTCGCCGCCCGCTCCGAGAAACCGCCGCGCCGCGGCGGCGACGCCCCAGGTGTCGGCGACCGCCGACATCTCGAGGTCGTCGCTCAGGACGAGGCCGTCGAAGCCGAGACGCCGTCGCAGCAAGCCGGAGACGATCGCGGGTGAGAGCGACCCGGGCAGCTCCGCGTCGAGCGCGCGGTAGCGCACGTGCGCGACCAGGACGGCCGGGCAGCCGGCGGCGAGGGCCGCGCGGAACGGCACGAGCTCGCCGCGCTCGAGTTCGCCGAGGGTCGCCGAGGTGTCGGGCAAGGCGTGATGCGAGTCGACGGCGGTGAGCCCGTGCCCGGGAAAGTGCTTCGCGACCGGCACCAGCCCAGTGGAGAGCATCGCCTCGACGCACGCCACGCCGAGCGCGGCGACCGCGTCCGGCGCCGATCCGAACGCGCGGTCGCCGATCACCGTGTTGCCCGGATCGAGCAGGCAATCGAGCACCGGCGAGAGGCCGGAATCGAATCCGGCGGCGCGCAGCTCGCGCCCCATCGCGCTCGCCACCGCCGCCGCGAGCCGAGGCTCGCCGGCGCGGCCGACCGCGGCTGCGGGTGGAAATCGGGTGAACGGCGGGGGCAAGCGATGCACGCGTCCGCCTTCGTGGTCGACCAGCACGAGGACGTCGGGGTCGAGCCGCCGCGCGTGGGCCGTGAGCGAGAGGACCGCGTCGAGGCTCGGGCAATTGCGGGTGAAGAGGACGACGCCACCCAGCCCGGACCGCTCCGCCAGCGCGACGAGCGCGTCCGGGATCCTCGTGCCGTCGAAGCCGGCGGCCAGGAGCTGGCCGGCGCCGCGCGTCACCCGGAGAGCGACCGGCCGGCGAGGTTCGCGACGATCACGCCGAGCTCTACCGGATCGACCGGCTTCGCGACGTGCATGCTGTAGCCGGCCGAGAGCGAGCGCACCCGATCCTCGGGCCGTCCGTAGGCGGTCAGCGCCACCGCCGGGATCTGGCCGCCTTGGGAGCCGGCCAGCTCGCGGATCTTGCGGATGAGCGAGTAGCCGTCCTCGCCGGGCATCTCGATGTCGGAAACGAGGACGTGCGGTTTCCAAGATTGGACCGCCGCAAGCGCTTCCGGGGGCGACGAGCAGAGCATGGGCTCCGCGTCCGCGCGGCGCAGGATCGTCGCGATCAGATCCAGCGCGTCCGGATCGTCGTCGACGACGAGGACGCGGAGCCCTCGCAGCGAGGGACCGTGATAGGCGGGCACCGGCTGTCGCGCAGTCGGGTGCGCGCGGTCGTCCCCCAAGGGGACCAGCGCGTCCACGAGCGGCAGCTTCACCCGGAAGGTCGCGCCCTTGCCCTCGCTCTCGGCGGCGACGGATCCTCCGTGCAGCTCGACCAGGTGGCGGACGAGGGCGAGCCCGATGCCGAGACCGCTCTGGTTGCGCGTGCTCCCGCTCTCGCCCTGCTTGAAGCGGTCGAAGATGACCGGCAGCAGCTCGCTCCGGATGCCGGCGCCGCTGTCGCTGACCACGATCTCGAGATGCGAGCTGACGCGCTGGAGCGTCACCTGGATACGTCCGTCCCGCGGCGTGAACTTGACCGCGTTCATCAGGAGATTCCAGACGACTTGCTGCAGGCGGTCCGGATCGCCGTTGATCGGTCCGGCGCTCGGGTCGAAGAGCGTCTGGAGCCTGAGCTCCTTGGCTTCGGCCGCCAGCCGCACCGCGTCGAGCGCCGCTTCGATCACGCGGTGGATCTCGACGGGCCTGATGTCGAGCCGCATCTTGCCGCTGATGATGCGGGACACGTCGAGCAGGTCGTCGATCAGCTGGAGCTGCGAGGCGCTGAGCGCGGCGCTCGACTCGGACAGGAGGGTCGCGCGGCGCTCGTCCGACTCGGCGCGCGCCCGGGCCGCTTGCTCGGCGGTGAGGAGCCGGGCCAGCTCGACCTCGGCGCGAAGCCGCGCGCCGATGTCGCGGGCGATCTTCGAGGCGCCGATGACGCGGCCGTCGGCATCGCGAATCGGCGACACCGTCAGCGCGATGTTGATCGGCGTCCCGTCCTTCCGGATACGCACCGTCTCCAGGTGCTCGATCCGTCTGACGGTCCGCGGGCACGATCATCCGGATGGATCGGCCGATCGCCTCTCGCGCAGTGAAGCCGAACAGGCGCTCGGCGGCCGGATTCCACGCGGTGATGATCCCGTCGAGGTCCTTGCCGACGATCGCTTCCTCGGACGAGCGCACGATGGCCGCGAGCCGCAGCGAGGCTTCCTGGGATTGCTTGCGCTCCGTGACGTCCTCGAGCAGGGCGGAGAAGCCTTCCGGAGTCGAGAATACGCGCGTCCTGAACCACCGTCCGACCGGCCGGTGGAAGGCCTCGAGCTCGGCGGGCTCGCTCGCGGCCGACGCGCGCCGCAGCCGGGTCTCGGTCTCGGTCCCGGCGACGCCGGGGAACAGATCCCAGAGCGTCGTGCCGACGATCGATGCGGCGGGTTGCCGGAGCAGCTCCGCGGCGCGGCAGTTCATGTAGCGAACGCGCCAGCTCACGTCGAGCACGAGGAAGCCCTCGTCGAGGCGGTGGAGCAGACCTTCGAGACGGCGCCGGCCGCGGACCATCGATTCGCTGAGCGCGCTGATCAGCGCGCCGATCACGGCGAAGGAGACGAGCCCGACCGCGTCGGCGACGGTCGTGACCCGCAGGCTGTGGTACGGAGGCAGCCAGAGATAATTGGCGAGCGCCGCGCCGAGGACCGTCGTCACCATGCCCGGCCAGAATCCGCCCGCCCACGCGCCCAGCACGATGGCCGGGACGAACATCAGGAACGGAAGGTCGTCGACCCAGAGCCCTGACAGCGCGGCCCGGAGCCCCGCCGCCCCCAGCGCGGCGGCGACCGCGACGCCGTAGCGGACCGGCGCGGGCCAGTCCGGAGCTCGAACGTAGCCGGCTCTCGTCATCACTCTCGGGGTCGGCACTTGAAGGAATACCACAGGAATAGGGCGTAGGGTAATTGAGCGGTCCCACGGGCGCCCGGTTCTGCGATAGTGTGTGCCTCGCCCCAAGGAGGCCCGGGATGAAAGCGATCGTTTTCGCGCAAACAGGTGGCCCCGACGTGCTGGCCCTGGCCGACGTTCCCAAGCCCGAGCCGCGCGCCGGCTGGGTGCTGATCAAGAACCACGCGATCGGCGTGAACTTCGCCGACACGCGCTTTCGCCAGGGCACGTACACCGTGAAGCCGAAGCCCCCCGACACGCCCGGCATGGAAGTCGCGGGCGTGGTCGAGGCGGTGGGCGACGGTGTGACCGATGTGCGGCCCGGCATGCGGGTGGCCGCGTTCACGAGCCGGGCGTACGCCGAGTACTGCGTGTCGCCCGCATTCATGGCGATCCCGCTGCCCGAGTCGGTGAGCTTCGTCGACGGCGCCGCGTTCCTGATCCAGGTGCTGACCGCCTATCACGCGCTCCACACGATGGATACGACCGGTCCCGGCAAGAGCGTCCTCGTTCACGCCGCCGCCGGCGGCGTCGGCCTCGCGGCCGTTCAGCTCGCCAAGGCGGCCGGCGCCCGGGTGTTCGGCACGGTCTCGAGCGACGCCAAGGCGGGCCTCGCGAAGGAGGCCGGCGCCGACGCGGTCATCAACTACGCGAAGGACAAGTTCGCCGACGAGGTGCTGCGGCTGACCGGGGACCGCGGCGTCGACCTGATTCTCGACGCGGTCGGCAAGCCGACGTTCGAGGAGGGGCTCCGCTGTCTGGCGCCCTTCGGACACATCGTCACCTACGGACGCGCGGGCGGCGCACCCGATCCCCTGACAATCTCGGCGCTCTCTCCGAAGTCGCAGAAGGTGAGCGCGTTCTCGCTACCGACCCTGACGAGGGGCTTCCCCGACAAGACCCGGGAGAGCGCCGAGCGATGCTTCGCGCTGATGCGCGAGGGCCGCCTCAAGCTCCACATCAGCAAGACGTACCCCCTGGCCCAGGCGGCCGAGGCACATCGCCATCTCGAGTCGCGGGAATCGACGGGCAAGCTGATCCTGCTCCCCTGACCGATGGACCGAACGACCGAGACGCTCTCGCGCTACGCCACCTCGCTCCGCTACGGCGATCTGTCGCCGAGCGCGGTGAAGGAGGCCAAGCGTCACATCATCGACTCGCTCGGCTGCGCCATGGGCGGCGCGACGAGCGAGCCGGCCGCCATCGCCCGCCGGCTCGCGCCGGCCTGGGCCGGCGCCCCGTCGGCCCGGCTCCTGGGCGACGGGCGCGCGACCACGCCGGAAGCGGCGGCCTTCGCCAACACCGCGATGATCCGGTTCCTCGACGCCAACGACACGTACATCTCGCGCGGCTCCGGCCATCCGAGCGACATGCTCGGGGCGATCCTGGCGGCGGCGGAGCTCGCGGGCGCATCCGGCACCGATTTCTTGCTGGCGACCGTGCTCGGCTACGAGGTCTTCGGCGCCCTGGCGGACCGCGTGTCGCTGCGCGAGCGCGGCTGGGATCAAGGGGTCTTCGTCGCGCCGGCGTCGGCGGCCGGCGCCGGACGGCTGCTCGGGCTCTCGGTGCGGGAGATGGCCGACGCGATCGCGCTCGCGGTGACCGCGAACGTGGCGACGCGCCAGACGCGGGCCGGCGAGCTCGCGATGTGGAAGGGCTGCGCGACCGCGGCGGCCGCGAAGGCCGGGCTCTTCGCCGCCCAGCTCGCCAGCGGGGGAATGACGGGACCGACGGAGGCCTTCGAGGGCCGTCACGGGCTCTGCGAGCAGGTGACGGGCCCGTTCGAGCTCGGCACGCTCGGCGGCGCCGGCCGACCCTTCGCGATCGAGCGCACGAACTTCAAGTTCTTCGCCGCCGAGTATCACGCGCAGGCGCCGCTGGCCGTGGTCCTCGCCCTCCGGAACAAGGTGCGCGCCGAGGAGATCGAGACGCTCGACGTGCAGATCTACGCGATGGCCCACAGCGAGATCGCGAGCGAGCCGGCCAAGTGGGATCCGCAGACGCGAGAGACGGCCGACCACAGTCTTCCCTACATGCTGGCCGTCGCGCTGGTGGACGGCCGCATCACGCCGGCCAGCTTCGAGCCCAAGCGCTATCTGGATCCGACCCTGCGTCCGCTCATGAATCGCATCCGCGTCGCCGAGAACCCGGAGCTCACGCGACGCTTCCCGGGCGAGCTGCCCTCGCAGATCGACGTGACCACCCGGTCAGGTCAGCGCTACACCGAGCGAGCCGAGTTCCCGAAAGGGCACGCGGAGAACCCGATGACCGACGCCGACGTCGAGGCGAAGTTCCGCGATCTCTCGGAGGACGTCCTCGGCCGGATCCCGGCGGCCGGCGCGCTGGAGGCGCTCTGGCGCCTGGACGAGGTGTCGCGGATCGGCGCGGTGGTCGATCTGTTCACATTCAAACGCTGACGAGGTGAGGCGATGGATCTCGGACTGAACGGCAAACGCGCGCTCGTGACCGGCGGCAGCCTCGGCATCGGCAAGGCGATCGCGCTCGAGCTCGCCCGCGAGGGCGTCGACGTGGCGATCGTCGCCCGCACGAAGGACCGGCTCGAGGCCGCGGCGAGCGAGCTGGCGAGCCAGACGGGCCGCACGGTCGTCCCGCTGGTCGCCGACGTGACCAGCCGAGAGCAGGTCGATCGCGCGGTGGCCCAGGCCGCGGAGCGCCTCGGCGGCCTGCACATCCTGGTCAACAGCGGCTCGGCGCCCGGAGGCTCGGCGAGCGCGACCGGCCCGATCGAGACCGTCGTCGACGAGGACCTGCTGCAGGACTTCAACGTGAAGTACGTGGGCGCGCTGCGCTGCGCGCGCGCCGCCATTCCCTACCTGAAGCAGCAGGGGTGGGGGCGGATCATCAACATCAGCGGCACCAACGCCCGCAACGCCGGCAACCTGAGCGGCGGCGCGCGCAACGGCTCGCTCGTGCACCTGACCAAGACCCTGGCCGTGCAGCTCGGGCGGTACGGCATCACCGTCAACTGCATCCATCCCGGGACGACGCGCACCGAGCGCACCCCGCGGCTCCTGGCGGCGCGCGCCGCCGAGCTCCGCATTCCTCTCGACGAGGTCGAGAAACGCGACTTCGCCTACGAGTCGCCACGAGGCAACTCCATCTGCCGGATGGTCGACGCCGCCGAGATCGCCTATCTCGCGGTCTTTCTCGCCTCGGACAGGGCGTGGGCGGTCAGCGGCGAGCTGGTCGTGGCGACCGGCGGCGCCGGCCGCGCGGTGTACTACTAGATGCCGGGCGCGCTGCAGGCCGTCGCGGGGCTGGGGCTCCGCCGGCCGCGGCGCGCCGGCTACTCAGGATCTCATCGAAAGGAGCGGCGATGGCCGACTGGAAGCCGCCCACGCAGGATCGCGTCGAAGGGTACTTCAAGGAGCTATCCGGGCTTCGCGATGAGCACGCACCTGGCCATCCCGTTCCTCGGACTGGTGCTCGTGGACAACACGAATCCGGAGCGGCTGGCCCGGGCGTGCGCGGAGGAAGCGCTACGAGTTCCTCTTCACCGCCACGCCGATCCGGCTGGTCGGCTCGACGGGCGCTCCCGCGCACCCGCTCGCGATCTTCTAGACGGCGACGCGTCGCGCGGCGAGGCCGCCACGCGCGATGCCGCAGACGCGCGTCAGCCCCGCCGCGCGCCGGGCCCGCGCAGCAAGACGCCCGGCGTGCGGCCGGTGGTCTCGCCGTTCTCCAGGGTCACCTGCCCGTTGACGACGGTGACGGAGATCCCTTCGGCCTTCTGAACGAGACGGCGAGCCCCGCCGGGTAGGTCGGTTTGCACGGTCGGCATCGCCGGCCGCACGCGTCCCTCGTCGAAGATCACGACGTCTGCCCGGTAGCCCGTGCGCACGAGCCCGCGGTCGTGGAGCTCCCACGCCGAGGCGTTGTCGAAGGTGAGCTTGCGTACTGCTTCCTCGAGCGTGAACGCCTGGCGCTGACGCACCCAGTAGCTCAGCAGGTGCGTCTGGAGCGACGAGCCCATCTCCTGGCAGACGTGAGCCCCCGAATCGGAGAAGGTCGCGAGCGTGCGCGGGTGCCGCAGCATGCCGAGCACGTGCTCGGGGTCCTCGTTGACCAGCGGCTGCACGAACACCTGATCGTCGTTCTCGAGCACCAGATCGATCATCACCTCGACCGGATGGCGGCGCAGCTCGGCCGAGAGCTGGGCGACCGTCGGGTCGTTCCAGTCCACGCCCTTCATGACGAAGAGGTTGGCGTAGTCGGGCTTGCGCGGATCGGTGGTGGCCGCGCCGCCGCCCTGGAAGACGTCGTCGCGCGGCTTCATGCCCGCCTCGTCGGCGACCAGCTGGCGCCGCGTCGCAGGGTCGGCGAGACGCCGCTTCTGCTCGGCCAGCGGCAAGCGGCGGATCTGTCGCCACGCCGGGAGCACGTCGAACGGCAAGTAGGACTTGAGCGAGAAGATCGCGTTGATCGAGCGCGTCGTGGTCTGCCCCCACATCCGGGCTCCGGCGGCCGCGCACTCGTCGAGGTACTCGAGCTGATAGGTCCACGGATTCGGCCGGTGGCCCTGGCGGCTCGAGATGGTGCCAAACATCACGGGACGTCCGGTCTCGACCGCTACCTGCTTGAGCCGCGCGAGGAATTTCCGCTGCGCCTCACCGCCCGATGTGTCCGGACCGATCTGGAACACGCCGGCGTTCAGCTCGGCCATCGCGCCGACCAGGCGATCGAGCTCCGACCAGACGGCGATGCGGCTGGCCACCGGCGTGTCGTCGGGCGTGACGTGCGTCGTCGCGCGAGAGCTCGAGAAGCCCATGGCGCCCACACGGATCGCCTCCTGCACGGCGGCAACCATCCGCGCCAGGTCGTCCTCGGCCGCGGGCTCACTGAGCGCGCGCTTGCCCATGACGTACATGCGCAGGGCCGAGTGGCCGATGTAGGCGCCGTAGTTGATGGCCTTGGGCAAGCGATCGACGGTCGCCAGATACTCCGGGAAGGTCTCCCAGGTCCAATCGATCCCCGCCATCATCGCTTCGGTCGGAATGTCCTCGACCGCGGTTAGGCAGCGGGCGAACCATTCGCGCTCCGCGGGCGGGCACGGCGCCAGCGCGAATCCGCAGTTGCCCATGATCACGGTGGTCACGCCGTGCCAGCACGAGCAGCTGCCCATCCGGTCCCACGCCACCTGAGCGTCCATGTGGGTGTGGCCGTCGATGAAACCCGGCGCGACGATCAGGCCGTCGGCGTCGATGGTGCGCTCGGCCGCCGATCGACTGCGTCCGATCTCGACGATCCGGCCGTCCTTGATGCCCACATCGCCGCGATAGCGCGCGGCGCCCGAGCCGTCCACGATGCTGCCACCGCGAATCAAGAGATCGAGTGCCATGAGCCCTCTCTCCTCAGTCTGTCGACCACATGGCGCCGCGCCGGGCTACGCCGCCGCGTCGTCGCGCTCGCGCGCGGCATCGCGAGCAACACCATAGAGGATCAGGAGAATCGGCAGCAAGTACATGTGCGCGCCGCTCCACATGAGCCCGCCGCCGACCATCTGATCGTCGACGGCGCTGATCCCGAGGGTGGCCGCCGTCCGCGCGTAGTGAGGATAGAACGCGCGCTCTGGCACCGCCAGCAGCATGCCGAGCGCGGTGCTCTGTGCGGTCGCGGCGAGCAGATAGACGATCTGGAGGCCGGGATGCAGGCGCGGCGCCAGTCGCGGCGCCGGGCGGATGATCGGCCACCAGAACAAGAGCGCCGTCCCGAAGAAGGTCACGTGCTCGATGGCGTGCACGAGCTCGTGCTCGGCCGCGGCGTCGTAGAGCACTGGGAGGTGCCAGACCCAGATGGCCGCGACGTGAAGGAGGCCGGCCGCCGGCCAGAACGTCATCGCCGACAGCGCGACGCGCACTCGCGCCGTGCGTCGAAAAGGGGCGGCGAGCCAGCGCCGCGCGCCGGGCGGCAGGCCCCAGAGCACGAGCGGCAGCGGATTACCGAGCAGCAGGAGCGGCGCCGCCATCATCGTCAGCAGGAGATGCTGCGCCATGTGCGCCGAAAACCGCTCGGTCGCCAGCTCGTCGAGCGGCGACAGCAGCGCACCCGCGACGAAGAGGAGCCCCAGCACGTAGGAGGCGGGCCGCCAGACGGGCGGCGCGTGCCCGGCGGCGCAAAGCCGGCGCCAGCCGCGCACGTAGGCGGTCGCGGAGGCGACGAGAGCGAGCGCCAGGAGAGTCTTGAGAGCCGCCTCAACCATCGGCCGGCATCACCACGAGGGTAGTTTACGGCCAGATTTGACACGACCGAGCCAGCGGCTTACTTTGACGCAACAGGACGAAACGATAGCGTCGGATATCAGGAGCGTGCCATGCGGACCTACTACGACATCGATCTGACGAGCCGCAAGATCACCAAGCGCGAGCTGCACGGCGAGGAGATCGTCAGGGCGGGCCGTTACTGGATCGCCAAGACGCTGCTCGAGCTCGGCGCGGCGACGGTCGACGCGCTGTCACCCGCCAACCCGCTCATCTTCTCGGCCGGCCCGTTCGCCGGCACGAGCTTCTCCAACGCGAATCGCACGAGCGTGGGCTGCAAGAGCCCGCTCACGGGCGGCATCAAGGAAGCCAACGGCGGCGGCAGCTTCAGCTACGGGCTCGGGCAGCTGAAGGTCGCGGGCTTCACCCTGCACGGCGCCTCGCCGAGCTGGGTCGTGATCCACTTCAAGAAGGACGGCACCATCGACTTCGACGACGCCGCGCCGTATCTGGCCAAGGGGAACTTCGAGGCGCAGGAGATGCTGCACAAGAAGCACGGCCGGAAGGTCACGATCGCGCTCTGCGGGCCGGTCGGCGAGTATCAGGGGCTGCTGGCGGGCATCGCGTTCAGCGACAAGGACGGCCGGCCGGCCCGGCTGTCGGCGCGCGGCGGCGTGGGCGCGGTGATGGGGTCGAAGAAGGTCAAGGCCGTCGTGGTCGACCTGGACAAGATCCCGCCGTTCACCGACGGAAAGAAGGTCAACGCGGCCATCAAGGACTACGCCAAGATGCTACTGGCCGACTCGATGGTGACGAACTTCTACCAGAAGATCGGCACCATGGGCATGGCGGACCTCCAGAATGCGCTCGGCGGCCTCCCCGTGCGCAACTTCAGCGCCGGCCAGCAGGTCGACGTGGCGAGCGGCGAGAAGTTCAAGATGGGCGGCGACTACATCAGTCAGCTCAACGTCTCGCGCGGCGGCGAGCACACGCACGCGTGCATGCCCGGCTGCGTGATCCAGTGCAGCAATGTCTACGCCGACGCGAGCGGCCAGGAGGTCGTCTCGCCCGTCGAGTACGAGACGCTCGGTCTGCTCGGCACCAACTGCGGTCTGAGCGATCCCGACGAGCTCGCCCAGATGAACTTCCTGGCCAACGACCTCGGCGTGGACACGATCGAGCTCGGCGCGACGCTCGCCGTGCTGATGGAAGCCGGGCTCGGCGCCTTCGGCGACGTGAAGTTCATGGCCGCCTGCATGGCCGAGATGCGCCGGGGCACCGAGAACGGGCGGCTCTGGGCGCAGGGCACCGCGCGGGTCGGGGCG
>Ga0209376_1003763_pt1 | contig 13547 bp, 11 predicted proteins | sample GraSoiAngelo_134_FD_185891 | JGI IMG/M metagenome (GOLD analysis project Ga0209376, IMG submission 185891) | Grasslands soil microbial communities from the Angelo Coastal Reserve, California, USA - 14_0929_05_30cm (SPAdes) (version 2) | ecosystem: Environmental > Terrestrial > Soil > Grasslands ... | reverse complement strand
CCAAGTTGATGGCTTCTCCAACTGCCTCATCGCTGGCGGCGCAAAGGAGGAGACCGTTCACGATGTCGCCTACATACGTGAAGTCGCGCGTCTCGTCGCCACTACCGGTGATAGGAAGAGGCTGTCCTTGCATAGCCCAATAGAAGAAGTTCGGGATCACATTCCGGTATTTCCCAGGCACCTCCCCCGGGCCGTAGCTGTTAAAGAAACGCGCGTTGACGATCGGGAGTTTATAGAGGTTGTGGAACATGTTCGTGTAAAGCTCCCCGAGCATCTTCGTGACCTGGTACGGCGTGTACAGGTCCATGCTGACGAATTCCTCCGTGAACGGCATTGGAGTGTCTGACCCGTAGATGCCGCATCCCGAGGAGGCGTAGACAAAGCGGTCGACGCCGGATCGGCGCGCCCGTTCAAGAACCTTGAGCGTTCCCATACCGTTGACCATCAGGTCCAACTCGGGGTGATCGACTGAATTTTGGTTCGCGAAATGAGCAGCGAGGTGGAACACGATCTCGGGGTCGTCGCTGAAACCGTCCGAAAGTCGTTTATCATCGGTGACGTCACCACGGATCATCCGGATCTTTGGCCCTTTGGGAACATTCCAGTCGTACGCGGAAGAGAGATTGTCAAACACGATGATTCTTCTCGCGCCACGTTCACTGAGTGCCGCTACTAGATTGGTCCCGATGGAGCCCCCTCCCCCCGTGACAAGGACCGTCTTGTCCTTGAAGGCTCCAGGGATGACTGTCATCTCAGTCGGCCACGCCGTAGGCCCTTCGCATCCATTCCACCGTTCGGCTGATGCCTTCCTCGGGGGGGACCCTTGGCTCATGTCTGAGATCCCGGATCGCTTTAGAGCAGTCGACATTCTTCACATAGGTTGTGAAGGGCTCGGCATCACTGTAGGTAACGATGGAGTCGTCACGCCCCACCTCTTTCAGGACCAGATCCGAGTAGGCCTTGATGCCCCGCTCCCATTCCGGGCGGCCCGCAACGTTGTAGACCTCCCCCGGAATGAATTTCTCAGCGATATTCGCAAATGTACGGCATGAATCTTCGACATAGTCGATAGTCCGCTTGTGGGCCTTGTACACTATGTATGGCTTGTTGAAAAGTGCATGGAAGATGAATCTTGGAATGAAGCCGCGGTAAGGCGTGTAGTGTTCGCCAGGGCCGTAGCAGTTTACTGGGCGCACCCGGACCGTCTCGGTCCCGTACTGCTCCGCGGAATTAAGACACATGAGTTCGCCCGCCCACTTCGAAATCGCATAATCGTTAAGCTGATGAATCGAAACGTGATCGACAACATCCTCAGTCATCCGACCTCTGTAGTCTCCGTAGACTTCCGCGCTGCTGAAGAAAACCAGCTGGAACTTAAGTCGCTCTTGGAGTCTGATGAGGTTCTTCGACCCGACGACGTTGGTAGACCATAGATTCTCATAGAAGTCCTCGCCATTCCATCGGCCATACTCTGCAGCCAGATGATACACGAGGGCGAACGGTTTCTTTTCGAAAAGCTTTTCGAGCTGGCGGAATTCTCGGACATCGCAGCGAAAGTAATTCTCTTCATCGCTATTGAACAAATCGGACCGGATGACTTCATGACCGCGTTCCTGCAGCTGACGAGCAAGCCACGAGCCGATGAATCCGGCCCCGCCTGTGATGAGAATTCGACCTGTCACTATGGCTACGCCCCGCTTCCTTGTCAGTTTACGCACATTCGACGAACAGATAAAACCTGCGGCATGAGTGCTCCAATCGTCAACCGCCGATGGAGCCAAGGCGTTGAATCGAAGTAGTCGAATTCAGTCTCGATGGATTCGTGCCCCAAGGAAGGTTATATCTCATGAATTTCGTTCACGGTTCCTTTGCCAGGAGTGAGGCATGACTAGGCAATTCGGAGACCGTCTCGGCCGTGGACAGCTCATGAACAGAAGCGAACGCCTCCGGGTTCCGCAAGCCCAGACTCGTTGGAGAGAGAGCCCGTGAGAATTTTCATGGGCAACTTTCTTGACGGGAAGCCCCAGAAACTTCGTTCCGCATTCGACTTTGCAGGACTATCAGACGCCGCGGCACGAGCCTCCAAACTATTCGTCAAACCAAATTTCACGTTCCCACGACACATCGATGGAGTGACGACTTCGCCAGCTTTCCTAAGGGATGTCCTCTCGATCCTATCCGATTCAGGGGCGGAGATTTTCGTAGGTGAGTCAAATGGTGGCTACGGTTCCTTCTTGGCCGCCGAAGCTTTCGCAGGACATGGTCTCTCCCAAATTTGTCGCGAAACTAGGGCAACAGCAGTCGATTTGTCGAGGGCGGAGTCGCGCGTCTACGAGCGCAACGTGGCCGGCAGGCACACATCAGTTCGCCTACCGCGCCTCCTCGCTGAGGAGGTGGACTTCACAGTGTCGGTTCCGGTCCTGAAGGTTCATGCCATGACCACCGTCAGCCTTTCTGTCAAGAACTTATGGGGGTGCTGTCCCGTCGACCTGCGCCTTCTCCAACATGCGCAACTCCCCCGGAAGCTGAGACTTATCGCAGATCTCGTTAAAGCAAAGTACGGCATCGTCGATGGGTTGTACGGGCTCGATGGGCACGGCCCAATGGAAGGGACATCACGCTACCTCGGGAAGTTCATCTTGGGCGATGATCCGTATGGATTGGACTGGGCCGCTGCGAAAATGATGGGATTTGAACCGCGGACAATTGAGCACCTGAGGCTCATTTCGCCGGAGGTCCGAGCGAAAATCCGTGCCGGGAAGATTGAGTCCAACATCGAAATTCCGTCGGTAGGGTGGAACTTCCAGCTCGGGCTCAATATCATTGATGTGCTGAGTCTTGCCGCCTTCCACAGCGACATGGTTGCGAAAATCGTATTTGACTCCCCGCTTACTCGGCCCATCTATGCGGCGGTAGGCCGGCAGCCACGTAGACGCCTGTCATAGACGCTCGCCATGAGACTTTCTATGATCTTAGGAATGGCTGCAATGGTTAGGCCCGCAGAATACCCCATTCCTCTGTCGGGAAACGGCTGGGCCACCTGATGATCATTGCCCGAACGGCCCCTCGGTTCTATCCGGAAGTCACGGGACCAGGCAAACAAGTCTACCACATCTCAAGAGGACTGCAGCATCTTGGTTATACCTCGCAGATTTACACGACGACGCCGATCGGCCGAAGCACTCCAAGTGACATCAGCCTCGACGGCCTCGACGTCACCCGTCTTCCTCTAAGCTTCAGTCTGATGCAGTTTGATGTGGCGATAAAATTCCCGGTTATTATCCTGAAGAGTGACTTCGACATGCTGCATGTTCACGGCTACCGGGACTACTTGGGGACCGTTGCATTCGCTGCCAGCCAGTTCCGGAGGCGACCGTTCATACTGCAGCCGCATGGGAGCCTGCTAGCGTATAAGGCACTGGTACCTGCGTCCCAATGGGCTCCGTATCAGCTGTATGATGACACAACGCGGCGGCTAATAGCATTGAAAGCCGATCGGGTTGTTGTAGCAACCGATCAGGAGCGCCGGGAAGCGATCGAGTACGGCGTGAGCCCCCAGCGCGTTCGAATCATCCCCCCTGGGACGCTCCTGACCAAGGAGTCCAAAAGGAACCGGTCCGATATGGTGAGGTTCCTCTTCGTAGGGAGAATTTCGCCGAGCCGAAATGTCGATCTCATCTTGCGCGCATTCTCCATGATCGACCGGACTCAATCCGCACGACTCAACATAGTCGGGGGAGAAGCCGTGCTCAGTTCGGCCGAGAAACGCGGATATCTTTCATCCGTAATCGACTTGGCTAAGCGCCTCAATTTCAGCAATCAAGTGAGTTTCACAGGGCCCCTCTTCGGTCATTCCCTTGAGGAGATGTACGCGAACTCGGACGTTTTCGTGTACGCATCCAACTACGAAAGTTTCGGCCAACCAATCCTGGAAGCAGCCTCACACGGTCTCCCGATAATTTCAACCCCAACTGGAGTCGCTCGCGAGATAGTACAGCCGGGAAGAACTGGAACCCTTTTCGAGTTTGGAGATGTAGACGCACTCGCATCGGCCCTCACAAGTTACGTCGTGAATCGCGACAAGATTGAGGAAATGGGCAGGGAGCTGAGATCAATGGTGTTATCGAGTTACCAATGGGACACAATATTGACGAAATATAAGGCTCTGTATGAGGAGGTAATGGGTTCATGTCCCTAAGCGGTCTGGGCAAGATGGAGGCGCAGAGGAAATCATGGGGTTTCGACCTCAATGCGCCAACCGCGAATTTGGAGGCGGGCAGGATGAGAACGAAAGCGAAATCGAATCGGGATAAAAGCAATCGATGGCAGAAGGATTTGATTACGGGAATCGACGATCGGACTGCCGTCATCTGTGTCGTCGGGCTTGGATATGTCGGCCTTCCGCTAGCAGCCTTGTTCGCTAGGAAGTTTCGGGTGGTTGGCTACGACATCAACGAGAAGATCATTGATAATCTCCGCAAAGGCATTTCCCACGTTGACGATGTTCCCGACTCCGCCATCAAACGGATTGCGGGAAAGCACTTCCTTGCATCCTCCGACGAGACCCAGATTGCCCAATGCGATTTGATAGTCATAACAGTCCCTACGCCATTGATGGAGGGAAAGGAGCCAGACCTCAGTCACATTGAGCGTGCTGGTCAAACAATTGCCAAGTATCTTCGCCGCGGCCAATTTGTCATTCTAGAAAGCACCACCTACCCCGGAACGACGCGGGACGTCCTAGTTCCGACGCTGGAAAAGAGCGGATTACAGGCGGGAATTGATTTCGGAGTTGCCTATTCGCCGGAGAGAATCGATCCCGGAAATGCCAAGTTTGGGATAGCCAACACCCCCAAAATCGTGGGCGGGATCTCGCCATCGAACACGGACGTTGCCGCACGTCTCTACGGAACAATCGTCGAGCAGGTGGTTAGGGTCAAGAGCTGCGAAGTTGCCGAGGCAGCGAAAATGCTTGAAAACATTTTCAGGGCAGTGAACATCGCGCTTATCAACGAATTTTCCTTGATTCTGGACAGAATGAACATCAACACCTGGGAAGTTGTCGAGGCTGCCTCTAGCAAGCCCTATGGATTCATGACTTTCTATCCTGGACCGGGAATTGGCGGTCACTGCATCCCGCTCGATCCCTTTTACATGTCATATAGGGCAAAGCAGTTCGGCATGAACGCCAGATTTATTGAGCTCAGCGGAGAAGTGAACGATTTCATGAAGTACCACGCCGTAAAGCTGGTGAAACAAGGATTGGCTCGCGCGGGAAAGGAACTACGCCATACCACGATTGCGGTATTGGGCGTGTCCTACAAACGGGACCAACGAGACACTAGGGAATCTCCCGCGAAAAAGATTATTGAAGAGATCTCCGCACAAGGCGCGGCAGTCCGGATATTCGACCCGCTGGCCTTGCGGATCGAAACCAAAGCTGGCCTCTTCGAATCTGAACCCACCTTGAGAGATACGATTGCGGGGTCTGATGCGGTCATCTTGTTGACGAACCATTCTGCGTTCAGGAAGCTCGAAACAACGAATTTCCCAAAATGGATGAACCCGCATCCTGTGATCATCGATACGCGGAATATCCTAAGCTCGTGGCCGACTGAGGTTGTATACGTTGGCCTTGGGAAAGGAGGAGTCCAAGAGGGGTGACTCCGCTCCAAACACGTAGACGTGGACACGAAAGTGAGGTGGACATGTTAAAGGCAGTAGGGCAATTGCTGGTCACGACCGCAGTATTCTTCCCATGCAATCGAACATCGACAGTCGAAATGGGACCAAACGACGCGCTAGAAATCCGGCGGGGTGCGAGCCGAGCGGATGAATTGGATGGAGGACCGCACTAGTGTGCGGAATCTGTGGATTCACGGGCGCCCCCGACCGCGACTTGCTCCGCAGCATGACGCGATCTCTGACCCATCGGGGTCCGGACGACTCTGGGTTTTTCGAGGATTCACGTCTTTCGATTGGAGTCCAACGACTCAGTATTATCGACATCGCAGGTGGCCACCAGCCGCTGTGCAACGAAGACGAGTCAGTCTGGCTAGTGTACAACGGCGAGATCTACAATTTCCGCTCTTTGCGCGATGATCTGTCCCATCGCGGCCATCGCTTCGCGACAGCAACCGACAGCGAAACTGTTGTCCACGCGTATGAGGAGCATGGTCTCGGCTTCGTTAATTATCTCTCTGGCATGTTCGCGTTCGCGTTGTGGGATCAGCGACGGCAGAGACTGGTACTGGCGCGCGACAGAATCGGCATGAAGCCATTGTACTACGCACCTTGCAATGATGGAGTCGTTTTCGCTTCGGAAATAAAGGCGATGCTCCTCCATCCGTATGTGACGCGAAAACCGAACCACGACGTGCTGCGCCTCATACTCTCCTTCGGGTATAGTCCTGATAACAGGACTCCGTTCCGGGAAGTCTTCAAGCTGCCTCCAGGTCACGTGCTGACTTGGGAGAATGGAGAGTATTCGCTCAGGGAATTTTGGAGGATTCCCAACCCGCGGGAGTTTGAGAAGAGTGACCAGAAGGTCATCAAAACGATTAGGCTCCTCCTAGATCGAGCGGTCGCTTCTCACCTCGTGAGCGATGTCCCAATTGGCTTGATGCTCTCGGGAGGGCTCGATTCGAGCATCGTGGCGGCGCTCACAAAGAAGTTGGCTCGAGATACGCTCAAAACCTTCACCTTCGTCTACGCCGAGCAACCCGAGACTGCCGATAGGACCTACGCGGCAGAAGTTGCACGCTACCTCGACACCGAACATCGCGAAATAGTGATCGACGGCGATGACATGTTGAACCTCCTCCCGTCGGTTGTTTACTATCACGACGAGCCCAAAGTGGATGCTGCGTCTTTCCCAACGCTTGCTACCGCAAGAGAACTAAGGAAGCAGGTTACCGTGGTCTTGGTGGGAGAGGGGTCTGATGAGCAATTCGGTGGTTACTACAGTCATTCTCGCTTTGCAACCACGCGAATGGTGCGAGGTCTGGTCCCGAAGTTCACTGGCAAAGATTGGTTTCTTGACCTCGTGGACGCTATGCCAAGCCTCAGGAGGCACATGCGCGCCCTCGAATACATCGGCGCACTGGACAACGCAAACCTCGCCCTAAGGATCATGAATTCTCCCGTTGTGTCGGAGTGGGAGTACGCCCACGCCGCGGATCCCGAATTTCGGCTGAGAACGGAGGATGTTGATCCAGGGGCAGTTTACACCGCTGTATTTGCGGAATCTGGGGCCCGAGACAGCACAATCCCCAGCCAAGTTGACCTCCGAGTTTACATTCCAAACGACATATCGATGAAAATCGACAAGATGACAATGGCAGCATCAGTTGAGGCGCGAATGCCTTTCTTGGATGGGGCCATCCTCGAATACACGCCGACGATCGATCCGCATCTCAAGACAAAAGGGGGCGTTTCAAAGTATCTGCTTCGACGGGCATTCAGCGATGTGCTTCCGCGGGCAGTACTGAGGAGGGCCAAGCAGACCATCCAGGTTCCTGTTGCCCGCTGGATCGGCAATCACATCGAGCCCTTCGAACAGCTAGCACTCGGCTCAATCGAGGCGAAGCGTTGTCCTGTCTCCCGCTCGGCGTGTTCGAGAATCGCAGCCCGGGCCCGGAGTGGCCACGATCTCAGGGCTTCCATTCAGCTTCTTGCGCTGTCTGTTTTGGAAACGTGGTACCGGATCTACATTGACCCGGAGACTTGGAAAGCAGCAATCCCTAGTAGTGTGATGCAAGAGTGGGGCCTTTAACCGTCGCATTTGTCTGCTATGAGGCGTTCCTCAATGGAGGAATCAGCATCTACGCGCGAGAACTAGTTGGCCGACTTGGATCAGCCGGTCACCGGGTCGTCCTATTCGCTCCTCCGCCTCGGTCCGAAACTGATTTCCATTTCCCTCCAAACGTGCGATGGGAGCCTGTTCGAGTTCCTAGACTGCCACTGACTTCCGCCGTGGCGTTCGCTGCAAGGATTCCCTCAGCAGTCCGCCGATTCGAAAAGAAGTACGGACGATTCGACGTGCTCCACTCAAGCACCTACAGCACCGCGCTCTTGCCGAGGTTCATGACCAAGGGCGTTCGGGTGACCACCATCTACCATTTGGGAACGAGCGCGGCAAATTCCATGAGTTTGGGGTTTGTCCATCGTGTTCGCCACCCCTCAGCAGAATACGGTCCTGCGGTCATCCTCGAAGGGCTGGCTCTCAGACGTGCTAATCATTTAATCGCTATCAGCGAGTTTACTCGAAGTGACATTCTTAAGAAATATTCGAACATAGAGGCGAGCCGGATATCCGTGATTTATCTCGGGGCTACTTCGAGACGGGCAATCGCTCCATCGGGGGAAACGGAGCGGCTGTACGACTTATGGGGGATTCGGAGAGACGAGAAAGTCCTAATTTGCGTCGGACGTCTCGAGGAACGGAAAGGCATTCGGTTTCTGCTCGCCGCTTTCGGGATTCTCAGTCACGACGTTCACGTGAAGCTCGTGTTTGTAGGCGCAGGTGATCCTCGGGCCTACCATGAGTATGCGCGTTCTCTCAATATTGAGGACCGAGTCGTGTTTGCTGGGCGTGTTGATGAACCAACTCTAAACGCTGCCTACGGCTTGGCGACCGCGTTGGTGCATCCGTCAGTGATGGAGGGGTTCGGCCTCGCGATTGCAGACGCTGTGGCGAGCGGGATCCCGGTTGTCGCAACGCGCGTGGGTGCCGTTCCGGAGATCGTGAGAGATGGAATCGATGGCCGACTGGTGAGGTACGGCGACGCAAGTGCTCTTGCGGACGCGATTGCCGAAATTCTCGATTTCCATAACGAATCTCGGTCGGAAAGGGGGAATGCGAGTACACGCTTCAGTTGGGAAAGGACAGCTCGAGAAACGATGTCACTGTATGAACGCCTTGTCGCCGGCACATCGTCCGGTGTTGAGACATGAGCTAAAAGTAGGAACGAGAATGTCAAGTCGCGCATTGCAAGAATCCCGCAAAGCGTTCGCTACTGAACCTCCGCTCATGGCGCAACCTGATGCCGAGCCAGGCCCGAATCGCGTTTTTCGTCATCGTCTTTTCAACCTCAGCGCGACCGGGGCGTTCCTTTGCATCACGGCAGAAGCTCTCTACTTGCACTCCTTCCCGGTAGTATTCAGCCCGCTAGGTTCAGACCTCCTCCTCATTTCACTGGTTGTGGCCGCAGTCTTGGCGCTTCTGGGCTGTTCTCTGAACGTCAGCTCGAGATACCAGGTCGCTTTGGTGCTTCTTGGAATTTGGCTCCTGTCGTTTCTGACACGAGCTCTGCCGCACATCCGACTTTCTTTGCCCTTCCTTCACGATTCGTACTTCTATGCGATCGGCGCGCAGGATATCCTAGCCAGCGGGACGCTCACTCCGGTTTTGTCCTGGTGGTATCCACAAATCGGTGCCAATTTGCACTGGCCCATAATGCCTCTGATTACGGTCGACGTAGCGAGGGTCACAGGCATTGATCCTTTCTGGCTCATTAGGTTTCAGGAGCCGTTCTTGGGTGCGTTTACAGGCCTCGCGGTATTCCTTGTCGCGCGCCTTGGGACCAGCAGGAACGACATGTCGCTCATTGCTGCGCTTTTGGCATCATCGAGTGATCTTGTAGTCTACTATCAATCCGAATACCACCCGCAGGGCCTGGTAATCGTATTCCTGATCTTTTTCTTGTTCACCTATCTAAAGTCAAGAACTTCCGCGGGGTTGGGGCCACGGTTGGGATCATTGGTGTTTGTGGCGGTCTTGGTGCTCGTCCATCACTTCTCCTCAATTCTCATAGCAATACTCGCGGTTGGTTTTGTATTGTTGGCACCGCTTCTCGCCCGGGATCGGAGCAAGCCTATCGGGACGCTTTCCCGGCGCCAAATCGCCGCGCAGGACTCCAACCTATGGCTGCTGGTCGCGGTTTCTATTATTGCCTACAACATTTTGGTCTTCTTCTCGCCCGCTGCAGGTTTCATTCGGTTATTGCAAGAGACTCAACCCAACTCAACGGTGGTGACCGCGGGGACTGGGGTACCCATCCCCGCGACGATTCTCAACGGATTGAAATGGGCAATTCTACTTCTTGCAATCTACGGTTTCGTATGCGTCCGGCGCGAAATTGGACCGCCTCTGCGCCGCTTGGCAATCCTGCTGGCGCTCTTACTTGTCGGGGGGGTGACAGCAAACTTCGTTATCGGAGGGCCCACCGACCGTCTAATTGCATTCTATGCGCCACTAGCCTCGATTTTTGCCGCGCTCGGCGGGAGGCATCTGATGAAAGGTAAGGCTCAGAAGAAACGGGGCTTCTCGACGATAGCCGCCACCGCCGTCCTAGTTGTGATAGTTGCCGGGGGCCTGTTGAATGTAGCGCTACCTGCCTATTACTTTCACACCGCAACCGAAAACCCGTATTATTGGGCTTCCGACAGATTGTCGTCAGCGACGGTGTACGAACCCACAGGCAAATGGCTCTCCAAGTACACCGCCAACGGATCCGTGTATGTCACCGAGTTCGACACTTGGATGGTACCTTTTTTCTTTGCGGGTAGACCGGTGGATGACGTTCGTTACGTCAAGACGGATCTCGGCACACCTCAGGACTTTCTTGGCGAAGGATTCATAGTCATGAACCCGACGATCAGCTACTACTACCAAGGGGTGCTGTTTAACAAGACTACTTATCTGGATAATTCAAATGTATGGTACGCCAACGGAGAGCTTGTAGTCTGCGAGTTGCCGAGCTGAGGACGAGTGCCTCCAACGGGTCGGATTCTGATGGTGTGTGCAACGGGCACACCTGGAGAAGACGGCTTGCTCATAGGCGCCGGATTCGACCGCGCTGGATACGCTGTGGAATACTTCGATTTCGAAAACCGAGCAGAAACGGAGCTCGACAGCGTGGTGAGACACTCGAAGTTCGACATAGTGTTCGTTACCAAGGGGCAAGGGATTCATCGAAGGACCTACGATTCGATCAAACCTCATGTTGGAAAACTCGTTCTGTGGTACCCCGATGCGTACTTACCGGAGGATACAGGTTATGGGGTGGAGTTCCTCTCGGAGGTGTTACCCGCTTTTGATGTTGTGTTGGCGTGTTATAGGGGGTTGGTAGGCCCGCTGTCAAAACATAATCCGGACTGCCATTTTGCACCATCATACTTTGACAACATCTTCTACGCCGTGGACAGTATCACGACTGGTGAACGGGAATACTTCGCGAGCGATTGCGTTTTCATCGGGAACAATCAGAAAGTGTATGGTCACGAAAGACTCGACGTCCTTAGGAAGGTTTCTCGACTGTGTGAGTTGAAAGTCTGGGGGACCGGGTGGGGAGTACCTGTTCCTCATCTCCTAGCTCACGTGGCCAAACTCGGCTCCAAGGCGAGCCTGCCTCCAACCTCAATTCGCACCAGATTGTGGACCCGTTTTCAGATCGCCCCCCCGGTCATCAGATGGACAAAAATCTCCCGCTCAATCATGTCCTCTCAGCTGGTCGGCGACGCTGTCTCCAAAGCATACATGTGTTCCAAGATCGGACTCAATGCCGGTACTTTTCATGGATTGAAACATGGTGAGATTGACCTAGGCTTCTCTGACCGACTCTTCAAATGCATGGGAAATTCGACGCCATACCTTACCCCTCCAATAAGGAACATCGAGGAGTGGTTCGATCCTGGGAAAGACATCGCGATCTATCACACCTATCGGGAGCTCACGGAATGGATTCGATACCTACTCGAGAACGCTGAGGAACGAATCCTCATGGCAAGAAATGGTTACACTAAGGTAATGAAGCACCACACAGTCGACACGCGGATTCGGCAATACCTAACATTGATCGAGGGAGGCGCCTGTCCTTTTGACTGCCGGCACGGCTCTTGAGCGAAATCCCGACGGGCGAGGCGACTCCCTCGACGCATGGGTTACCGCGTTTTTCTTGAGGCCATTATGAGGAACAGACTGGAAGCCAGTTCTTTTCCGAGGAGCTGAAAATGGCTGGTTGCTACGGCGCCATCACTAGTGACAATGCCCCCCGTTAGCACAGTCCACATTTGACCGGCCGTATGGAATTTACTGAGGTTGTAGAGCAGTTGGCCTCTCACACTGCCCACCCGAGCGCTTCTGGCGCGACGGCTTTCTGACTCTCCAACTCCGACTGCAATCTTGTGGCTCGATCCGCCACCGCCAGCCGGTGAGATAAGCTCACCGCCTCGGTACTTATCCTACTCGCAGACCGCCGCGGACTCGAGGAGCCGACGGTGCGATAATGTTGGCCATAGCAACAAAGTCGATTGTCCAGGCATCGAACGACAGCAATCAAAGCTTTTGTCGTTCGGAATTTTTCGGAAGCGGACCGACAATGGAAAGTAATTCATTTACCGAAACAAGGATGAGGAGGCCGACCACGGAAATGCTTATGAAACCACGAGTCCTCGCGACCGCAGCGGCGGCACGCGTGCGGTTCCATTTCCAGAAACGACCGTTGGATCTTCAGATAGCGATGGCCTACACTATCGTCATGAGTGGGATACTCCTCGGATTGAACGAAGGCAATCTACTGGCGATCCTTCTAGTCACATGCATGCCTGGGTACGTCCTCGTCTCTGCCTTGTTCCCGAGCAGTAAGGAGATCGACTGGCTCGAGCGCCTCGCCCTAAGCTTCGGGCTAAGCATTGCGGTGGTCCCCCTCGTTAGCTTCCTATTGAACTTCACTCCAGTCGGAATCAGATTCACACCGATCGTCGCATCGATTACCGGCTTCACAATCCTCGTCGGTGTCGCCGCGTGGTGGCGTCGGGTCCGCCTACCCCTGGAAGATCGCCTTGCAGCAACCATTGTCTTTTCCGTTGCCGGCTGGATGAACCACCGTCCCGTAGACAGAGTCATCAGCGCTTCTTTGGTAGCTAGCCTCATCATCGCGGGGATTACCGTGGCGTACGTCGTTCTAAAGCCCGTTCCTTCCGCCCCCTTCACAGAGTTCTACATCCTTGGCCCCAACGGGAATGCGTCTGGGTATCCGACAAATTTGACACCATCGCAGCCAGGAATCATCATCGTCAGTATCGTAAATCACGAAGGGGCGCCCGTGTACTACACCGTGCGAGTGGATCTCGTCGGGGTCCAGATCGTCTTCAACGCGACATCCGGGCATAATGAGACGGTTGAGCTGAATCGAACAGTGCGCGATTGGTACAATGTGACCCTCCAGAACGAGCAAAGTTGGTCGCAGCCTTATGCCTTCACGATTAACAGTGTGGGCTTGTGGAAATTGCAATTCCTTCTTCAGAAGAACGCTGTCCTGACGGGCCAGAGACTCCAATTTTTCGTGCGGGTCTCGTAACGGTCAGCTGCCGGAAACAGGTTCTGGACGACCTATGTGTTTGGAAGGGTTCAACCATGCCCAGAGAGCTCAATCCGACCGACGCCCTCCGTTTGCCTTTCGCGGACGAAACCATGTGCTGCGACTGTTGGGCAGCACGATGTCATAAGAGAGATCAGGCCAAAGGCCTCGGTTGTCGTCGACCAA
>Ga0209376_1003757_pt1 | contig 13557 bp, 10 predicted proteins | sample GraSoiAngelo_134_FD_185891 | JGI IMG/M metagenome (GOLD analysis project Ga0209376, IMG submission 185891) | Grasslands soil microbial communities from the Angelo Coastal Reserve, California, USA - 14_0929_05_30cm (SPAdes) (version 2) | ecosystem: Environmental > Terrestrial > Soil > Grasslands ... | reverse complement strand
CAGGTGGTCGAGGTCGGGCCGGAGGTGACACGCCTCGCGCGGGGCGACCTCGTCGTCACGACGGTCCGCCGCCCATGCCCGCATGCCGAGTGTGTCGCGTGCCGCGCCGGGCGGCAGGACTTCTGCTTCACCGGCGACTTCTCGGAGCGCGGCATCAAGAACCTGCACGGCTTCATGACCGAGACGGTGGTCGACGAGGAGCGCTGGATGCACCTCGTCCCGCCGGCGCTGCGCGACGTGGCCGTCCTGGTGGAGCCGCTCACGATCGCCGAGAAGGCGCTCATGCAGGTGGACCAGGTGCAGCAGCGGCTCCCGTGGGCGTGCGCGGTCGAGCCGGGCAAGCCGCGCAGGGCCTGCCACCGCGCGGTCGTCCTCGGCGCCGGCCCCGTCGGCCTGCTCGGCGCCATGGCGCTCGCCGCGGCCGGCTACGACACTGCCGTCTACTCGCGCGAGCGGGCGCCCAATCCGAAGGCCGACCTGGTGGCCGCGATCGGCGGGCACTACTACTCGGCCGAGGAGACCCCGATCGAGCGGCTCGCCGAGCAGGTGGGCAACATCGACCTCGTCTACGAGGCGACCGGCGCCTCGTCCATCGCCTTCCAGGTGATGGAGGTGATCGGCACGAACGGCGTCTTCGTGTTCACCGGCGTGCCGGGGCGGAAGGCGCCGATCGAGGTCGACACCGACGTCATCATGCGGAACCTCGTGCTCAAGAACCAGGTCGTGTTCGGCACCGTGAACGCGGGCCACGAGGCCTTCGAGGCCGCGATCCGGGACCTGACGCTCTTCCAGCAGCGCTGGCCGGCCGCCGTCCGCTCGCTCATCACCGGCCGCTACCCGGTGGAAGCGTACCGCGACCTGCTGCTCGGCCCCGCGAGGGGGATCAAGAACGTCCTCACTTTCGCATAGCCGCGCCGAGTGGCTCGAGGCCGACGGCCTCGGCGGCTTCGCCTCCGGTACGGCGAGTGGGATCCGCACACGGCGCTACCACGCGCTCCTCCTCGCCGCGACCGCCCCGCCCGCCGGCCGCGTCGTGCTGGTGAGCGGGCTCGAGGCGTGGGTCGAGACCCCGGAGGGGGCGGTGGCGCTCTCCTCGCAGCGGTACGCGCCGGACGTCATTCACCCCGACGGCGCCGAGCGCATCGAGAGCTTCGCCGCCGAGCCGTGGCCACGCTGGACGTTCCGCCTGCCCGACGGGAGCCTGATCGAGCACGGCGTCCTCGTCGAGCCCGGACGCGCGGCCACGGCGCTCTACTGGCGGCTCCACGAGGGACCCGGCGGGACGCTCGCCGTGCGGCCGCTCGTTTCGGGGCGCGACTATCACGCCCTCCACCACGAGAACCCGGCCTTCCGCTTCGACGCCGAGGTCGCGGACGGACGGGTCGTCTGGCGGCCCTATCCGGGCCTGCCCGCGATCGTCGCACGCGCCAACGGCGCGTACGCGCACCAGCCGGACTGGTACCGGAGCTTCCTCTACACCGAGGAGCGCGACCGCGGCCTCGATTGCGTCGAGGACCTGGCCTCGCCCGGCATCTTCCGCTGGGACCTCGCCCGGGGCGGGGCGGTCCTGGTGCTCGCCGCGGAAGGGCACGAGCCCGCGGAGGACCTCACCGCCGTGCGCGCCGCGGAGGAGGGGCGCCGGCGCCGCTTCCCCTCGCGCCTGCACCGGGCGGCGGACGCCTACCTCGTGCGGCGCGGGAGCGGGAAGACGATCGTCGCCGGCTACCCGTGGTTCACCGACTGGGGCCGCGACACCTTCATCGCCATGCGGGGCCTCTGCCTCGCGACCGGCCGCCTCGACGACGCGCGCGCGATCCTCCTCGAGTGGGCGGGCGCGGTCTCCGAGGGCATGCTGCCGAACCGCTTTCCGGACCGGGGCGAGGCGCCCGAGTTCAACGCGGTGGATGCCGCGCTCTGGTACGTGGTCGCCGTCCACGACTTCCTGGAGGCTGCGCCCCAGGTCCCGCCGCGTGACCGGCAGACGCTCGCGGGCGCGGTGGAGGCGATCCTCGCGGGCTACGCGGCCGGGACCCGCTACCGGATCCACGTCGACGGCGACGGCCTCCTCGCCGCGGGCGAGCCCGGCGTCCAGCTCACCTGGATGGACGCCAAGGTGGGCGACTGGGTGGTCACGCCGCGTATCGGCAAGCCCGTCGAGGTGCAGGCGCTCTGGCTGAACGCGCTGCGCATCGGGAGCGAGCTCTCCGAGCGCTGGGCCGAGCTCCACGCCAGGGCGCGGCCGGCCTTCGCGGCGCGCTTCTGGGACGAGGCGCGCGGCCATCTCGCCGACGTCGTCGACGTCGACCACCGGCCCGGGACGGTCGATGCGACCTTTCGCCCGAACCAGATCCTGGCGGTCGGCGGCCTGCCGTTCGCGGTGCTCGAAGGGGAACGCGCCCGCCGCATCGTCGACGCGGTCGAGGCGCGGCTAGTGACCCCGCTCGGCCTCCGCTCGCTCGCCCCCGGCGAGCCCGGCTACACGCCGCGCTACGCGGGCGGTCCGCGCGAGCGCGACGGCGCGTATCATCAGGGCACGGTCTGGCCGTGGCTCATGGGCGGGTTCGTCGAGGCCTGGGTGCGCGTCCGGGGCGGCACGCCGGCGGCGCGCGCCGAGGCGCGCGCGCGCTTCCTCGACCCCCTGCTCGCGCACCTCTCCGACGCGGGGCTCGGGCATCTGCCGGAGATCGCCGACGGCGACCCGCCGCACACGCCGCGCGGCTGCCCGTTCCAGGCGTGGTCGGTGGGCGAGGCGCTGCGCCTGACGCGCCTGCTCGCGTGACGGCATCGAAGGGAACGCGGCTCATGCGACGGCAGTGGATCACCGGGTCCAATTCATGGTGCGCGACGGCGATCGGATCCGACCTTGTCGTCAGCCCGCCCTGGAGACTATCCTCGCCCATCCGGCCTGCACGATAAAGCGCTCGGGGGCCGGAAGAAGCGCTGAGTCCGCACCATGCGCGGCTGTGGTGCCGGAGGACGGTATGATCGTGGGTGTCGACACACGAGGGTAGAGGGTCTCTCAGCGATGGAACCCCTCGACGACCTCGATCGCCCCGCGAAGCGCACGTGGCCGGCGGAGGGCGTGAGCCGGGTCCCCTACTGGGTGTACACCGACGCCGAGGTCTACCGGCGCGAGCAGCAGCGGATCTTCCGGGGCGCGAGCTGGAGCTACGTCGCGCTCGCCGCCGAGATCCCGCGCCCGGGTGACTTCAAGCGCTCGACGATCGGCGAGGTCCCGGTGGTCGTCGTCCGCGCGGCCGACGGCCGGGCGAACGTGCTCGTCAACCGCTGCGCGCACCGCGGCGTCCAGTTCTGCACGGAGGCGTACGGAAGCACCAAGAGCTTCATGTGCCCGTACCACCAGTGGACCTATGATCTCGATGGCAACCTCCGCGGCGTCCCCTTCCGGCACGGGGTCAAGGGCGCCGGAGGAATGTCGGCCGACTTCTCGCTCGCCGAGCACGGCCTCGAGCGGCTCGCCGTCGCCGAGCGCCACGGCGTCGTCTTCGCCTCGTTCGAGGGTTGCATGCCGACGCTCGAGGACTATCTCGGCCAGACCAACCTCGGATGGTTCGACCGGGTCTTCGACGGACGGCAGCTTCGCGTTCTCGGCTACCAGCGGCAGATCGTTCCCGCCAACTGGAAGCTCATGTTCGAGAACATCAAGGACCCGTACCACGCGAGCCTGCTGCACGTGTTCCTGGTGAGCTTCGGCCTCTTCCGCGCCGACATGCCCTCGGCCGTGCAGATGGACGCGAGCGGCCAGCACGCCGTGCTCGTCTCGAGCAAGGGGGAGCAGAAGGCGAGCGAGGCCACGGCCGAGATGAAGTCCTTCCGCAGCGACCTGACGCTCGCGGACCCTCGCCTCCTCGATCCCGTGCGGGAGTTCCCGGGGAGCGCCACCGTGGTGATGCAGACGATCTGGCCGAACCTGATCGTCCAGCAGCAGTCGAACACGCTCGCCACCCGGCAGCTGGTCACGCGCGGGCCCGGCGCGTTCGAGCTTCACTGGACCTTTTTCGGGTACGCCGACGACGACGAGGACATGACCACCCGGCGCCTGCGGCAGGCGAACCTGATGGGGCCCGCGGGGCTGGTCTCCATCGACGACAGCGAGGTCCTGCGCCTCGCCCAGCTCGGCTGCCGGGCGGGCGAGGGGGCGTCGGCCCTCGTCGAGATGGGTGGACGCGACCTCTCCGACAGCGAGCACATCGTGACCGAGGCCGCGATTCGCGCCTTCTACGCGCACTACCGCCGGGTCATGGAGTTATGAGCCCGGGAGGGGCGGTCGAGCGCGCGCGCCTGCGCGATTTCTACGACGACTACGTCGCCTACCTGGACGAGGGCGACTTCGATTCGTGGCTCGATCTGTTCGTGGAGGAGAGCGAGTACCGGGTCGTCTCGCGCGAGAACTTCGAGCGCGGCCTGCCGCTCGCGACGATGCGGTGCGACAGCCGCAGGATGCTCGCCGATCGCATCCACACCATCCGCAGGACGCAGACCTTCGCGCCGCGGGCGCTGCGCCGCTTCGTCTCGGGCATCCGGCTCCAGCGCGAGAGCGACTCGGGGCTGGAGGTCCGCGCCAGCTTCCTGGTCGCCGAGTCGCTCGGCGACGAGCCGACCCGCGTCCACCTGGCCGGCCGCTACGTGGACCTGGTCGTGTCCGTCGACGGAGCGCTCAAGTTCCGGCGCAAGGTCGCGGTCTACGACGCGCCGATCATCCCCATTTCGCTGATCTACCCGGTTTGACGATGGCGTCGCGCACGACCGCCTCGACGGCGGAGGACCCGCTCTGGCTCACCGAGGCGGAGGTCGCGAGCCTGGTGAGCCTTCCCGAGGCGATCGCGGCCGTCGAGCGCTGGCTCGCGCTCGAGGCCTCGGCGGGCGCGCAGACCATGGAGAAGACCCACGTCGTGTGGGGCGAGGGACACAGCCTGCACGCGCTCGGCGGCGAGGCGGCGAGCGCGGGATTCGTCGGCACCAAGACCTGGGCCCACACCGCCGGCGGCGCGACCCCGCTCCTCATCCTCTGGGACAGCGGCTCGGGGCGTCTCAAGGCGGTGATCGAGGCGTTCGTCCTCGGGCAGCTCCGCACCGGCGCGGTCTCGGGGGTGGCCACGCGCTGGCTGGCACGGAGCGACGCCGCGGAGCTCGCGCTCATCGGCACCGGAAAGCAGGCCCTGCCGCAGGTGGCCGCCGTCGCCGCGGTGCGTCCCCTCTCCCGCGTGCGCGTGTTCAGCCCGACGGCGGAGCGTCGAGCCGCGTTCGTCGCACGCCTGGCCGCCTCCGGCTTCGCCTTTCGGGTCACCGAGGCGCGCTCGGTCTTTGAGGCGGTCGAGGGATGCCCGATCATCACGACCGCGACCCGGGCCCGCGAGCCGCTGCTCGACGCCGCGATGGTCGCCGCGGGCGCCCACGTGAACGCGATCGGCGCGATCACGCCCGAGCGCCGGGAGCTCTCGAGCGACCTCGTGCGACGCTGCTCGCTGGTCGTCGCCGACAGCCCTTCGGCGGCCCGCCGGCTCGCCGCCGAGCTCGGCGACGCGACCGAGATCACGCCGCTGTCCCGTATCGTGGCCGCGCGGCGCAGCCGGCCGCCCGAGGCGGACGTCACCCTCTTCAAGGCGATGGGCATCGGTCTCGCCGACCTCGCGGTCGCGGTCGAGGTGCTCGGCCGCGCGGCCGCACGAGGCATCGGCCGCCGCCTTCCGCACCCGGCGCAGGCTCTGCCCCGGCTGCACGGAGGATCGTGATGGCGAAGCCCTTCTTCCAGGACGTGTCCGGCCAGACCGCCCCGGAGCCCGAGCTCTGGGAGCCGGTGATCTTCACGCAGGAGGAGATCGACGCCGAGGCCGAGCGCCTCGCCTCACTGCCGCGCCCCGCCAACGGCCGGCGCGAATCGCTCTTCGTTCATCCACGCTCGACGGAGCCCGGCCTCGGCCTCTTGCCGGGAATCCGCGTGACGCTCTCGGTCCTCAGGCCCGGCGAGCGCACCGAGCCCCTCCGCCGGAACTCGACCGAGGTCGAGTTCTGCATCCGCGGCGGCGGCTCGGCGGTCGTCGGCCGAAAGCGCATCGCCTTCTCGCAGTACGACGTCTGGAATCATCCCTCCTGGCACGCCGCCTGGCAGGTGAACGACGCCGACGAGCTGCAGGTGCGGCTCACCTACTCGAACGCGCCCCTGCTCGAGAAGATGAACGTCCACCTGGTCGAGGAGAGCCCTCGCGAGGACGCGATCGCCGCCGGAGCCGAGCCATCGCCGGGCGATGCGCCGCGACGGGGCGCCTCCGGCGCCGTCCCGCTCGCCGGCGAGGGCGCGATGCTCTTGCCCTACGAGACGCTCATCAACCCGCCGCCCGTCGATTCGCGGGCTCTGCACTGGCCCTGGCGGAGCGTCAAGGCGCACCTCGACCAGCTCGACGCGCTCGGGGCCGACTACGGAGGCCGGCGGCTCTATCTCCTCTACAACCCGGCGACCGGCCGCACCAACGGTACGACCCCGAGCTTCTTCGCTACCATCACCGTCCGCCCGCCGGGAATCGTCGACCGGCCGCACCGCCACGTGTCGGCGGCGATCAACTACTACTTCCGCGGCCGCGGCTGGAGCGTCGTCGACCGCAGGCGCTACGAGTGGAAGGCGGGCGACCTGATGCTCAGCGCCCCGGGCTGGGCGGTGCACCACCACGCCTCGAGCGACGACGACGCCGTCTACGAGCTCACCGTCCAGGACCAGCCGCTCAACATCGCGATGGAATCGTTGCTCTGGCAGGAGGACCTGACGCGGCCCCCGCGCGTCCTCGGCGCCGAGGCCGGGTTCGCCACCAATCGCTCGCAGGTCGAGTGAGGCCGCTCGCTCGAGAGACGGAGGGCAACGTGATCGCACTCCCCGCTCAGTTCCTGCGCGGCTCCTATCCGCCGCTCGTCACGCCGTTCCGTGGCGACCGGGTCGACTGCGACGCCTACGCCTCGCTCGTCGACTTCCAGGTGAGGGAGGGCAGCCACGGCATCGTCGTGAACGGCACGACCGCCGAGCCGAGCCTGCTCAGCGTGGCGGAGCGAAAGCGCCTGTGCGAGGTCGCGCTCCAGGCGGCCGCGCGACGTCTGCCGGTCGTGGTGGCCACCGGCAGCCAGTCGCATGCCGAGACGGTCGAGCTCACCGAGCACGCCGCTGCGGTCGGCGCCGACGCGCTCCTGGTCGTCACTCCCTATTACGTCCGCCCGCCGCAGCGCGGTCTGGTCGAATACTTCGCCGATCTTGCACGGCGCAGCCCGCTGCCGTTCCTCCTCTACCACATCCCCGGCCGGGCGGCCGTAGCGGTCACGCTCGACACCTTGAGCGCGCTCGCCGAGCGCGCTCCCACCTTCGTCGGCTTCAAGCACGCCGGCGACGACCTGGGCCTCGTCACCGAGGCGCTCGCGCGCTTCGGCAGCGAGCTGCGCGTGATGGCCGGCCTCGAGGAGCTGTCCTTCCCGATGCTCGCCCTCGGCGCCGCCGGCCTGATCAACGCGGTCGGCAACCTCGCCCCGCGCAAGGTCGCCGCGCTCTACCGCGCGGTCGCGGAGGGGAAGCTCGCCGAGGCACGACGCCTCCACTTCGATCTCTTCGAGCTCAACCGCGCCGTCTTCCTCGATACGAACCCGATCCCGATCAAGTACATGATGAAGCGGATGGGGCTCCTCGCCGAGAACGCGCACCGACTCCCGATGATGCCGGCGGCTCCCGAGCTCGCCTCTCGCCTCGACGGGGTCCTCGAGCGGGCCGGACTACTCTGAGAACCGTCAACGGCTTCCGGTCGCGGCGAGCTCGCGCCCGGGGGACGGCGCGGGCAGCGCCCGCGCGCGGGCGGCGCTCGGTCAGGACCCAGACCGCTTCTCCCCACTTCTCGTGAGGGACGCCGACGACCGCGCGGTCAATCGGGTTCTGGAGCCCGAGCGTCAGTCCTTCAGCCAGCGCTGCAGCTCTTCGGGGCTCCGCGCGGCGGCGAGGGCCGTCTCGCGGGTGATGCGGCCTGTGCGCACGAGATCGACGAGGGATCGTTCGAGGGGGATCATGCCCTCGTCCTGGCCGAGTTGAATTTGTGTGGCGAGCTGATGCGTCTTGCTCTCGCGGATCTGGGCGGCGATCGCGTAGCTCGTGCGGAGAACCTCGACCGCGGGCACGCGTCCGCCGGGCTCCGTCGACGGTAGAAGCCGCTGCGTCACGACGGCGCGCAGGACCGAGGCGAGCTGAGTGCGCACCTGCGCCTGTTGCGCGTCCGGGAAGACGTCGATGATGCGGTCGATGGCCATGGCGCCGGCGCCGCTGTGGAGAGTCGAGAGGACGAGGTGGCCGGTCTCGGCGGCGGTCAGCGCGAGCGAGATGGTCTCGAGGTCGCGCATCTCGCCCACCAGAATGACGTCGGGACTTTCGCGCAGAGCTGCACGCAGACCCGAGCTGAAGCTCTCCACGTGGGCGCCCACCTCCCGCTGGTGGATGAGGCTGCGCTGCGGCGTGTGCAGGTACTCGATGGGATCTTCGAGGGTGATCACGTGGACGGCCCGCGTTCGGTTGATCTCGCCGACGAGCGCGGCGAGCGTCGTCGACTTGCCCGAGCCGGCCGGTCCGTTGAGGAGCACCATTCCGTCGAGCAAGGCACCCAGCGAAGCGAGCGAGCGCGGGAGCCCCAGCTCCTCCAACGTGGGAATGCGGTCGCGAATGGGGCGGAGCGTCAGGCAAAGGCCAGCCTGGTGCCGAAAGAGATTGGTGCGGAACCGACGCGGCTCCTCCGCGGTGTCGAGTGTACAGGCAAGATCGGCGCTGCCGGCCTCATCGAACCGCGCGCGGGTTTCGGACGTCATGTGGGCGGCGAGGAAGGTCTCGATGTCCTGCGCCGTCGTGACGGGTCCGTCCTCGCTTTCGAGCTGGCCGGCGAAGCGCAGCCGTGGCGAGCGCCCTTCCGAGAGGATGATGTCCGAGGCGCCGCGGTCGAGCGCCTCGACGACGAGCGATTCGAGGCTGGCGGGTCGGCGCACCGCCGCCGACGTCGAACGCGCCGCGAGCGCGCCGCCCACGACGAACCGGAGGACCGTCCGCTCGCCGGTCGATTGCGCCGTGACGTTGAAGGACTTGTTGTTTCGGTTGGACCTGTAGACGAGCTCGACGCTGGCTTGCGCGCGCAGACGCTCCCGCTGCTCGGGGTCGAGGAGCTCGTCGATGAGCGCGTCGAACAGCGCCGGCGCCAGCGCCGGCATGCTGAGAGGACGCGTGGCGCCGCCCACGAGCAGGGCTGGCACTTCGCCGGTCACCAATACGAGCCCGCTCGCCTTCTGAATCTCGATGAGGGCGAGCAACCCGTCGATGGCCGCCATGGACAGCTCATCATGGACGACCGGGAGCCTCCACGCCAACGGGGCTCCGCCCGAAACGTCTCCTCGCTGCTCGGCGCGGCCGTGTGGTCGCTCGGGGAGGCGCTCACCGCCGAGGGCGCCTGATGCCCCTCGCGCCCGTCGACGGCACCGAGCTCTTCTACCTCGAGGTGGGGACGGGCGTGCCGTGCCTCGTCATGCACGGCGGGCTCGGCGTCGATCACACCCAGTTCCGCGACGGGCTCGACCCGCTCGGCGACGCGCTCCGCCTCGTCTATTAGTTAACTGCTCGCCAGCGCCGCGGGGGGTGGCTTGAGGGTACACGCTGGACTATCGTCCCGCGCTCACGAGAGGAGGATCGCATGAAGCACGACGATGTCATCCGGCTGTTCGCCAAGACCCTGCAGAACCTCGAGCATTGGATGGACAAGGCCACCGCATACGCGAAGGCCAAATCCTTCGACGTCGAGGTGCTCGCCCAGGCCCGCCTGGCGCCGGATCAGTACCCCTTCGTCCGCCAGGTGCAGTCCGCCTGCGACCAGGCGAAGTACGCGGCCGCGTACCTCGCCGGCAGGCAGCCGCCGTCCCACCCGGACACCGAGCAGACCTTCGCCGAGCTCCGCCAACGCGTTCAGAAGTGCCTCGCCTTCCTCGAGACCGTCCAGGCGAAGGACTTGGCCGGAGCCGAGGAGCGGAAGGTGTCTCCGCCTTGGCTTGGCGGGAAGTGGCTCCGCGGCGACGACTACCTGGTGCACATCGCGCTACCGAACTTCTTCGATCCTCCGCCACAACGGCGTCGACCTCGGCAAGATGGAGTACATCGGCTCGATTCCGACGAAGGAAGGCTGAGGCCGGGGCAGCCGCCGCCCGCTTGAACCCGGCCGGCGATCGTCGTAGCTCCTGCGCGAGGGAACCGTGAGCCGTCAGGCGGGCGACGATCCGCGGGCTGTCGCACGCTGCGCGGCCTGCGGGCGGGAGAAGCCTCCCGGCTCGTGGGCGCCATGAGCGGCTCCTCGCTCCGCTGTTCGAGCTGCGGCTTCGAGAACGCGCCGGGCGTCAAGTTCTGCGGTGAGTGCGGGCGCCGGCTCGCGCTCGTCTCTTCCGGGCAGCCCGATCCGCGCGCGTACACCCCGAGACACCTCGCCGAGAAGATCCTCCGCGCACGCCACGCGCTCGAAGGCGAGCGCAAGCAGGTGACGGTGCTCTTCGCCGACGTGAAGGGCTCGATGGAGCTGGCGGAGCAGCTCGATCCCGAAGAGTGGCACCGGATCATGGACCGCTTCTTCCAGCTGCTGACCGAGGGCGTGCACCGCTTCGAGGGCACGGTGAACCAGTACACCGGCGACGGCATCATGGCGCTCTTCGGGGCGCCGATCGCGCACGAGGACCACGCCCAGCGCGCGTGCTGGGCGGCGCTCCATCTCCGTGACGAGGTCCGAGGCTACGCGGACGAGCTGCGGACCGCGCGCGGCGTCGGCTTCGCCGTCCGCATGGGCCTCAACTCGGGCGAGGTGGTGGTCGGCAAGATCGGCGACGACCTCCGCATGGACTACACGGCGCAGGGCCACGCGGTGGGGCTCGCGCAGCGGATGGAGCAGCTGGCCGAGCCCGGCAGGCCCCTCCTGACCGAGAACACCGCGAAGCTGGTCGCGGGGTTCTTCACCCTGCGCGACCTCGGGCCGTCGCGCGTGAAGGGCGCGAGCGAGCCGCTGCGGCTCTACGAGCTGGAGGGTCCGGGCCGGCTGCGGACCCGCTTCGACGTCTCCCGCACGCGCGGCCTCTCGCGCTTCGTCGGACGCGCGGTCGAGATGGCCGCGCTCGAGGCGGCCCTCGAGCGCGCGCTCGGGGGCAGCTGGCAGGCGGTCGCCGTCGTGGCCGAGCCCGGGGTGGGCAAGAGCCGGCTCTGCCACGAGTTCGCCGAACGATGCCGCGCCCGCGGCATCGGCGTCGTCGAGGCCCACGCGGTCGCGCACGGGAAGAACATCCCCCTCTTGCCGTGGATGGAGCTCGTGCGGAACGGGTTCGGCATCACGAAGCAGGACGGCGACGACACGGCCCGCCAGAAGATCGCGGGCCGGTTGCTGCTGCCCGCCCCCGGCCTGCACGACGCCCTCCCGGTGATGTTCGACTTCCTCGGCGTCCCCGACCCCGCGCGACCCGCGCCGCGCCTGACGCCCGAGGCGATGCAGCGCGAGCTGGTCGGCATCGTGAGCCGCTTCCAGCGCGACCGGGCTCGTCGCGGAGAGCTGTCGGTGTACCTCCTGGAGGATCTCCACTGGCTCGACCGCGCCAGCGAGGCGCTGTTCGCCGCGACGCACGAGCTGCTCAAGGAGACACCGACCCTCCTCGTGCTCACCTTCCGGCCCGAGTACGACGGGCTGTGGCTCGAGAAGTCGAGCTACCGGCAGCTTGCGCTACAGCCGCTCGGCGCCGGCGCGTTCGCCGAGCTGCTGCGCGATCTCCTCGGCACCGATCCGTCCGTCGTGGCCCTGGCGGACCGCATCCGCGAGCGCACGGGCGGCAACCCGTTCTTCATCGAGGAGGTGGTGCAGGCGCTGGTCGAGGCGGGAAGTCTGACCGGCGCGAAGGGGGCCTACCGCCTCGTGCGGCCCGTGGAGGAGCTCGCGATCCCGCCGACCGTGCACGCCGTGCTGGCAGCGCGCATCGATCGGCTGCCGGAGCGGGAGAAGGCGGTGCTCCAGACGGCCGCCGTGATCGGCCGGGAGCTGCCCGAGCCGCTGCTCGGGCGGGTCGCCGAGCTGCCGCCGACCGAGCTCGCTGCCGCCGTGCAGTCTCTCATGGCGGCCGAGTTCCTGTACGAGGAGGCGCCGTATCCGGAGGTCGAGTACGCCTTCAAGCACCCGCTGACGCAGGAGGTCGCCTATCGGTCGCAGCTGGGCGAGCGCCGGGCGCGCGTGCACGCGACGCTGGCGCGCGCCGTCGAGGAGCTCCATCGGGACAAGCTCGACGAGCGCGCCGGCCTCCTCGCCTACCACTGGGAGCGGGCCGGCGAGGCGCGGCTCGCGGCCGAGTGGCACCGGCGTGCGGCCGACTGGATCGGGTCGCGCAACCGGTCCGAGCGGGTGCATCACTGGCGGCAGGTCCGGACGCTCCTCGCCGGCGTGCCCGAGTCGCCGGAGACCCTCGCGCTCGGCGTCCTGGCGCGGCGGAACATCATCTACGGCTCGTACACCCTCGGGTCGTGGGAGGACGACGCACCGGCCGTGTTCGCGGAGGGCATGGCGCTCGCCGAACGGCTCGAGGATGCGAGCCCTCGTGTCCGTCTCCTCAGCAGCTACGGCGTCGCCAGGCTCGCGCTGGGCGAGATGGACGAGGGAATGTCCCATCTGCGCGAGAGCCTTCGCCTGGCCGAGGAGTCGGGCAGCGGCTTTCTCCGCTTCATCGCTCGCCTGCCGCTCGTCGCCGCCCTCCACGCGACCGGGCCGCTCGGCGAAGCCCTGGCGCTCAGCGAGGAGGCCGAGGCGCTCGGCCGGAGCGCCCCGGAGCTGGACGCGGAGGTCGGGGCCAGCCCCCTCGGGCTCCTGCTGGCGCATCGTACCTCCGTCCTCGTGCATCTCGGCCGCTTCGAGGAGGCGGAACGCGCCGCGCGGCCGGCGATGGACGTCGCGCGAGCGCGCACCGACCGCGAGTCCCTGTGCATCGTTCTGAACGCCCTCAGCCTGCTCGGCCTCATGACCGGCGACGGCGAGCGGGCGCTGCAGCGGGCGCGGCAGGCCGTCGAGCATGCCGAAGCGGTCGGAACCGCTCTCTCGCGAACGCTCGCCCTCGGCGCGCTCGGCCGCGCGCAGCTCGGCGCTCGCCGGTGGAGCGACGCGGCGGGGACCCTCGGCGCCACCCTCGCCCTGATGCGGGAGCGGCGGACGGTGCTCTTCATGGAAATGGTCACGCTGGCGATGCTGGCCGAGGCGTGCGTCGGCTTGGGAGACCGCGCCCGCGCGCGTGAGACGATGTCGCTCGCGCTCGAGGTCGGCCGGCGGCGACGTGCGCCGGTCTACGCCATCCGCGCCCTCGTCGCCTGTGCGCGGGTGCTCCTCGCGCTCGACGGCGCCCAGGGCGCCGCGGAGGTGGACGCGATGCTGCGCGAGGCCGCCGCGCTCGTGACCATGACCGAGGCGCGCGCATACGCGCCGTTCCTCCATGCCACGCGCGCGCGGCTGGCGCTGTTCACGGGCGATGAAGCCGTGCGCCAGC
>Ga0209376_1003756_pt1 | contig 13558 bp, 9 predicted proteins | sample GraSoiAngelo_134_FD_185891 | JGI IMG/M metagenome (GOLD analysis project Ga0209376, IMG submission 185891) | Grasslands soil microbial communities from the Angelo Coastal Reserve, California, USA - 14_0929_05_30cm (SPAdes) (version 2) | ecosystem: Environmental > Terrestrial > Soil > Grasslands ... | reverse complement strand
CGCGCCGGCCGTACGCGTTTTACCTCCGCGCACCCGACCTGCCCGACCTGCTCCGGCGCCTCACGCCCGTGCTCGAGCGCCGGCTGGCCGAATCGCCGCTGCTCGGCCACACCGGAGACGTTCGGCTGAGCTTCTTTCGCGACGGGGTGCGCCTGACGCTCGACGGCGGCCGCATCAAGAGCGTGGAGGCGTGGCCGCCGCCGCGCACGGTGGCGGGCCTGGACTTCAGCCTGCCGTCGGCCGACGAGCGCCGTCCCTCCGCGATGTTTCCCGGGCTCACGTTCCTCCAGCTGCTGTTCGGCTACCGGTCGCTGGCGGAGCTGGAGGCGGCGTTCGCTGATTGCGTGGTGCGCGGGCAGGAGCCGCGGGCGCTGCTCGAGGCGCTCTTCCCGAAGCAGCCGTCGAAAGTGTGGCCGATCCTCTGATACCCTTGCGCACGAGGAGGACCGAACGTGGGCGAGATCCTCGGCCTCGGTCTGACGCACTACCCGCCGCTCGTGGGTCGCGACGAAAACATGGCCGGAATCCTGAGGACGATCCTCCGCGATCCCGGCCTGCCGGAGCGCTATCGCGATCCGGCCAACTGGCCGGCGCCGATGCGCCGCGAGTATGGCGACGACGGGGGCACGGCCTCCGCCGCCGCGCACCGCGCCTGGCTCGTGCGCCACTTCCGCGACGCCCGTAAAACGCTCGACGACTTCCGGCCCGACGTCGTCGTCATCTGGGGCGACGACCAGCACGAGAACTTCACCGACGACGTCATCCCGCCCTTCTGTGTGCTCGCGTACGACGCGGTCGAGGCGCGGCACCGCAAGCGGGACGTCGAGACCCCCAACATCTGGGGCGAGGGACCCGACACGGTCTTTCGCATCACGGGGCATCGCGAGGCCGGCAAGTACCTGACGCGGCGGCTCCTGGAGCAGGGCGTGGACATGGCGTACGCCTACCGGCCCCTGCACCACGCGGGGCTGGCGCACGCGTTCCTCAACACGGTCATGTTCCTCGACTACGACCGCCGTGGCTTCCCGTATCCCGTGCTCGCCTTCCAGGTGAACTGCTACGGCCGTCGCGTGATCGCTCAGCGCGGCTATCGCAGCAGCCTCGAGCATCCGGTCGCAGAGGCGGATCTCGACCCGCCGTCGCCGACGCCGAAGCGCTGCATGGAAGTCGGCGCGGCCACCGCGCGGGCGATGCGCGAGAGCCCGTGGCGCACGGCCCTGATCGCCTCCTCCAGCTGGTCGCACGCGTTCCTGACCGACAAGCACCACCAGCTCTACCCGGACATCGAGGCCGATCGGCGGCTCTACGAGGCGCTGCGCGTGGGCGACTACGAGACGTGGCGCAAGACGCCGCTGGCGTCCATCGAGGAGTCCGGGCAGCAGGAAATGCTGAACTGGTACATGCTCGCCGGCGCCATGGAAGAGCTCGGACGCAAGCCCGACACGTGCGACTTCGTCGAGACGTGGTCGTTCAACTCCAACAAGTGCTTCGCGGTGTTCACGCCATGAGTGCACCGAGCGTGAACGGCGTGATTCCGCGGCTGAGCGGCGACGTCCGGCCGCTCATCCCCACGCTGGGCCTCCGCAACTACTGGTATCCGGCCGTGGCCGAGCGCCGGGTCGGCTCGCGCAAGCCTGTGAAGATCGCGATGCTCGGCGAAGAGCTGTGCCTCTTCCGCGGCGCCAACGGCGACGTCGTCGCCATCCAGGACGTCTGCCCGCACCGCGGCGCGCGGCTCAGCGAGGGCCGCTGCCACTATCGGGGGACCGTCGCCTGTCCCTATCACGGCTGGGTGTTCGACGAGAGCGGCAAGAACGTGGCCGTGCTCTCCGAGGGGCCGGACTCCGGCGTGTGCGGCAAGCCGGGCACGGAGGCCAAGGCCTATCCGACGCGCACGCTGAAGGGCGTCGTGTTCGTGTGGATCGGCGACGGCGACCCTGCCCCCATCGAAGAGGACGTGCCCGAGGAGTTCTTCGACGACCAGGCGCTGATCCTCACCGGCCAGGTCTACTGGCGTTGCAACTGGGAGGTCGCGCTCGAGAACTCGATGGACTCCCACGTCAACTACGTGCACCGCAACGCCCTGGTGGTGGCGCGCGCGGGCTTCATCGCGCGCGGCGCACAGGGCGAGCACCCGATCTTCGTCGGCAACGGCTTCGGCGGCGACGTGGCGGAGAGCAACTACGTGCGCCGGAGCCCGTCCCAGGACGTGTACGCCAATGGCTGGCGCTGGCCGAAGAGCAACCTCCGCCGTTACTGGACGTGGCTGTTCCGTCCGTTCGTCGAGCGCGCCCGGCGCAACATCCCGCCGCCCCGCTCGCCGCGCTGGTGCGGCGGCCACCACCTGCCCGGGATGTTCCGCGCCGAGTTCGCCTACGACCTCTACACGCGCATGTGCGTGCCCGTCGAGGAGAAGCTGACGCGCGTGTGGTACTACCACTACCTGCGGCCCTCGAGCGCGCTGGCGCGGCTCTGGCAGCGCGCGCTCTACTTCGCGCTGCATCGCTGGATCATCGAGTACAACTTCTCGCGCCAGGACGAGGCGGTGATGCTCCACCAGCGCTATGACACGCCGGAGAAGCTCTCGGCGACGGACGCCGAGGTGATCCAGTGGCGCCGGCTCGTCGTGACCAAGCACTACGGGGGGCGCGACGCCCCGTTCGAGTACCGGAACCCCGACGGGCTGGCGCCGGACGCGGTGCCCCTCAACCGCGTCTCCGTGCGCTACCTCCAGGAGGAGCAGCGGGCGAAGGCGCGACGCTGATGCTGAGCCGACGCCAGCTGCTGCTGGGCGGCGCCGCGGCCGCCCTCGCCCGGCCGGCGCGAGCGGCCGCTCAGCCGGCGGAGTGGCGAGAGCTCGTCGCGGCGGCCAAGAAGGAAGGCAAGGTCGTCGTCAACACCTTCCCGGGCGACGGCTACGCGCGCGCGCTGAAACCCTTCACCCAGGCGTATCCCGAAATCCGAGTGGAGCAGACGAACCTGCACTCCCAGGACTTCGCGCCGCGCATTCTACAAGAGCGCCAGGCGAACATCTTCACGTGGGACCTCGCGCTGATCCCCACCAGCACGGCCCTGCAGGTGCTCCGGCCGGCCGGTGTGTGGGACCCGGTCCGGCCCGCGATCGTCCTGCCCGAGGCGAAGGACGACGCCGGGTGGGAGGGCGGCTTCGAGCGGGGCTTCGCGCTGGTCAAGGACCGCGCCCTCACCTACGGCTTCGTCGCGAACCGCGGCGGCGGCATCACGATCAACACCGACGTGGTGAAGGAAGATCAGATCCGGCGTCTCGTCGACCTGCTCGATCCGCGCTGGAAGGGCAAGCTGCTGCTGCCAGACGTGCGCACGATGGGCGACGCCTTCTGGCCGATGACAGCCGCCCGCCTCAACCTCGGCGACGACATCATCAAACGGCTGTTCGTGGACCAGGAGCCCGTCCTCAGCCGCGACACCCGGCAGATCGCCGAGTTCATGGTGCGCGGCCGCTTCCCGGTGGCCCTCGGCGTCAATCCGCTGATCCTCAAGCAGTTCCAGCGCCAGGGCCTCGGCAAGAGCCTCAAGCTGTTCCACTTCGCGGAGATGGACACCCAGAACTCCACCAGCAGCACGCTGTGGCTCGTCAACCGGGCGCCGCATCCGAACGCGGTGAAGGTGCTCATCAACTGGCTGCTCACCAGGGAGGGCCAGGTCCACTGGGCGAGAGAAGCCCAGGTGAACAGCCGCCGCATCGGCGTCGAGCCGGGCAATCCGCAGTTCGCGGTGCCGAGGGGCGCCAAGCTCTTCCAGGTGGACGCCGAGGAGAACCTGCCCGAGGTGATCAAGACGCAAGACATCGCCCGCGCCGTGATCAAGTAATCAGCCGCTTCGAGATCTCCTGGGTCTTGACGAGCTCCGGCAGCAGCTCTTCCGAATCGATCTGCAGCAGATTGAGTCCCGGCGGAACGATGGTGTGCGGATCGCCGGGCTCCACGCCGACGAAGCGGCTGTTCGTCTGCAGCTCCCTCGCCCAGGCCGCCTGGGCCTCCTTCGTGAGGAGCCAGTTGACGAACACCTTCGCCGCGTTCGGATGCGGCGCCCGGTTGAGCAGCCACACGGCGCTGCCGGACGCCTGATAGTCCAGCTCGGGCAGAAGGAGCGTCCTGACGTTCTTGCCGACGCCGTGGACCTGGAAGTCTTGCAGCGCCAGGGCGTTGAGACCGATCGCAATCGGGTACCGGCCGCGCACCATGAACTCCGTGAGCTGGTTGCGATCGCGGCTGAGCACCGGCTCCTGATCGACCAGGAGCTGCTTCATGATCGCGTCGCCCAGCTTCAGGCGCGCGACCGTCAGCGGCCAGAAGCTGGAGCCGATCACGCGAGGATCGGAGATCGCGATCTTGCCCTTCCACTTCGACGCGAGCAGATCCTTGACGCTGGTGAGCTCGCCGTCCTTCACCCGGTCGACGTTGACGAAGACGCCGACGGCGCGCACCAGCGTGAAGGCGTAAGCGAGCCGTCGGTCGCGGTCGAGGAAGCCCGCCTCGAAGCCCCCGCGCCAGCTCGCGTCGTTCCGGGCCTCGGGGGTGATGATCGCCGGCCGCACGGGATCCCACACGCCCGCCGGCTTCAGGACCTGGAGCGCGGTGCTCATCGGCATCGTGCACACGTCCCACGTGTAGAGGCCGGCCCTGCGCTCGGTGGTCACGCGCGGCACGAAGTCCACGGGCTCGAGGTTCGTGTGATCGAGCTTGATGTCCGGATGGACCTGGCTGAACAGCTTGAACACCCGCGCGAAGCCCTGTCCGGTGAACGTGTTGACCGCGACCTTGCCTTCCTTCTTCGCCGCGGCCACCGCCTGCTCCCACTCCGTCGCCGCGCTCCCGCGCGCGGCACGGCCGAGCGCCGCGGCGCCGCCGACCACGAGGCCGCCCAGCAGGCGCCGCCGTGTGAGCGTGAGTCCCGCCCGATCACTCTCGGTGTCGTGCATGGTTCTGCTATCTTACTCGGCACTCTCCGACGGGGGGCCTCGATGAAACGCAGCGCCGAGCGCATCCTCACCACGCACGCCGGCAGCCTGGCGCGGCCCGACGACCTCCGCGACATGCTCACCGCGAAGGACGACGGCCGTCCGTACGATGCGGCCGCCTTCGCGGCCCTCGTGCGCGCCGCCGTCGGCGAGGTCGTCCGGCGCCAGGTCGCGGTGGGCCTCGACGTCGTGAACGACGGCGAGCAGTCGAAGCGCAACTTCACCACCTACGCGCGCGAGCGGCTCGGCGGCATCGAGGAGCGGCCGCTCGCGCCCGGCGAGCGCGTGCTGGCCATGATCTACGGCCGCGACGCCGCGGAGTTCCCCGAGTATTTCGCCGGCCGCGGCAACCTCGCGGGTCGCGAGGCGGTCTGCACGGGGCCGCTGACGTACATCGGCCACGACGCCGTGCGCGCCGACCTCGCCAACCTCGAGGCCGCGCTGAGGGGCGTCGAGGCGGCCGACGCCTTCCTGCCCGCGGTGGCGCCGGGCACGATCGAGCACTGGCTGCGCAACGAGCACTACGGCAGCGACGAGGCCTACCTGGCCGCCATCGCGGACGCGATGAAGGCGGAATACGACGCGATCGTGGCCGCCGGCTTCCTCTTGCAAGTGGACGACCCCGACCTCGCGGACGCCTGGCAGATCCACCCACGGATGAGCGTGCCCGAGTACCGCGCGTTCGCCGCGCTGAGGATCGAAGCGCTCAATCACGCGCTGCGTGACACCCCGCCGGAGCGCGTGCGCTTCCACGTGTGCTGGGGCAGCTATCACGGCCCGCACAAGCACGACCTCCCCCTGCGCGAGTTCGTGGACCTGGTCCTCACCGTGCGCGCGCAGGGCTATTCCATCGAGGCGTCGAACCCGCGCCACGATCACGAGTGGCGGGTGTGGGAAGACGTCACGCTCCCCGCCGGCAAGATCCTCATTCCCGGCGTCGTCGGCCACGCCAGCGACTTCGTCGAGCACCCCGAGCTCGTCGCCGAGCGCCTCGTGAAGTACGCGCGGCTCGTCGGGCGCGAGAACGTGATCGCGGGGACGGACTGCGGTCTCGGACCGCGCGTCGGCCATCCGAAGATCGCGTGGGCGAAGTTCGAGGCGCTCGTGGAAGGCGCGCGACTGGCGACGCGACGGCTCTGGAAGCGCTGAGCGCGGCGCCGTGATGGTCCTGCGCCTCGACGGGGTGACCAAGGTCTTCGGCGCCGTGCGCGCCCTGGACGGCGCGTCGCTCGAAGTCGAGCGGGGTGAAATCTTCACGCTGCTCGGCCCGAGCGGCTGCGGCAAGACCACGACCTTGCGCCTCGTGGCCGGACTCGAGCATCCCGACGCGGGCGAGATCGCGCTGCGCGGGCGCGTCGTCGCCTCGGTGCCGCGGCGGGTGTTCGTGGCGCCGCACAAGCGCAACCTCGGCATGGTCTTCCAGTCGTACGCGATCTGGCCGCACATGAACGTGTTCGAGAACGTCGCCTACCCGCTCCGCCTGCGCGGCGTGAAGCGCAGCGTCGTCGCCGAGAAGGTGACGCGCGTGCTCGACCTGGTCGGCCTCGCCGGGCTGGACGAGCGGGGGGCGACGCTGCTGAGCGGCGGCCAGATGCAGCGCCTCGCGCTGTGCCGCGCGCTCGTGTACGAGCCCGACCTCTTGCTGCTCGACGAGCCGTTCAGCAACCTGGACGCCAAGCTGCGCGAGCAGATGCGCGTGGAGCTGAAGGTGCTGCAGCGCCGGCTCGGCGTCACCGTCCTCTTCGTCACCCACGACCAGATCGAGGCGCTGAGCCTGTCCGATCGCATCGCGGTGATGCAGCGCGGGCGCGTCGAGCAGGTGGGCGCCCCGCGCGAGCTGTACGAGCGCCCGGCCTCCGCCTTCGTGCGCGACTTCCTCGGCCAGACCGTGGTCCTGCGCGGGGTCGTGAGGGAGCCGGGCGCCAGGGACGGCACGATCACGGTGGCGCTGGACGGCGGCCTGCTGCGGGGTCACGCGGGGCCGGCCGCCGCGCTCGCGGCCGGCGCGCCGGCGCACCTCGCCATCCGGCCCGAGAACATCGAGGTGGCGGGGGACGGGCGATCGACGCCGGAGGCGAACACGCTGACCGGGACGATCGATGCGCTGCTGTTCGTCGGCGACCGGTACGAGGCACGCGTCGTCCTGGGCGGCGAGCAGCGCATCCTGATGCTGCTGCCTCGCGCGCGCGAGTGGCATGAAGGCCAACGCCTGCAGCTCACCTTCCCGCCTCAGACGGTGAGCGTGTGGCCGGCGTGACGCGCGAAGCGGCGGCCACGCGGGCGGACGAATGACGACGGCCACGCCGGCCGTTCACCGGCGCCGGGTCCCGCGGATCGACACGCAGGCGGTGCTCTGCACGGTCGTGCTCGGCATCGTGGCGTTCTGCGTCGTATTCCCGGTGCTGCTGGTCATGCTGCAGAGCTTTCAGGTGGCGCCGCCGGGCCAGCCCGCGAAGTACGGCCTGGACGGCTGGCGCGCCGCCTTCGACGAGCCCGGCCTGCGCGCGGCCTTGCTCAACACGCTGAAGGTCACGTTTGTCCGGCAGCTCCTGTCGCTGCCGCTCGCGGTGCTCATCGCGTGGCTGCTCGCGCGCACGGACCTGCCCGGCCGCCGCTGGCTGGAGTTCGCCTTCTGGGCGGCGTTCTTCCTGCCGAGCTTCACGGTCACCCTGAGCTGGATCCTCCTGCTCGACCCCGAGTACGGCCTGATCAACACGTCGCTGGCCAGGCTCGTCGGCACGGCGCCGTTCAACATCTATTCGTTCTGGGGCATCGTCTGGGTCCACGTCCTCACGGGCTCGCTGACCGTGAAGGTGATCCTCTTGACCCCCGCCTTCCGCCACATGAACGCCTCGTTCGAAGAGGCCTCGCGCGTGGCCGGGGCGAGCACGCTGCGGACCGCGCTCCGCATCACGGTGCCGGTGATGGCGCCGGTCATCCTGTCGGTGCTGCTGCTCGGCACGATGGTGTCCCTGCAGACGTTCGAGGTCGAGCAGGTGCTCGGCCTGCCCTTCCGCTTCTTCGTGTTCAGCACGATGATCTACGACCTGCTCGTCACCCGGGTGCCGCGCTACGACGCGGCCACCGCGCTGGCGGTGGTGATCCTGGCCGCCATGCTGCCGCTCGTGCTCGCGCAGCAGTGGCTGACACGCGGCCGGCGCTACACGACGCTCACCGGGCAGTTCCAGAACCAGCCGCACCGCCTCGGCCGCTGGCGGGCGCCCGCGCTCGCCCTGGTGCTCGCGCTGGTGTCGATCGTGCTCGGGGTCCCGGTGGTGTTCGCGCTGCTCGGCACCTTCATGAAGCTGTTCGGGTTCTTCCACATCGCCGATCCCTGGACGCTGAACAACTGGAAGACGGTCCTCACCGACGAGCTGTTCTTGCGCTCGCTCCACAACACCGTCGTGCTGGCCGTCGGCACCGCGGTGGCGGCGGTGGTGGTGCATTCGCTCATCGCGTACATCGCGGTGCGGACGCGCTACGCGGGCCGCCGCGCGCTCGACTTCATCTCGTGGCTGCCCTTCACGGTGCCCGGCATCATCCTGGGTCTGGCCCTGCTGTGGCTGTTTCTCGGCGTCGAGATGCTGAAGCCGCTCTACGGCACGACGACGCTCCTGATCGTCGCCGGCGTCATCGCCGGCATGCCGCTCGGGGTGCAGATCATCAAGAGCGGCCTGCTGCAGCTCGGCAGCGAGCTCGAGGAGGCGTCGCGCATCGCCGGAGCCTCGTGGTGGGCCACGTACCGGCGAATCGTGCTGCGGCTGATGGCGCCGACGCTCATGGCGGTGGCGATGATCACGTTCGTGGGAGCCGCGCGCAACATCGGCAACTTCGCGCTGCTCACCACCAGCGCCAACCGCCCGCTGTCTATCTTACAAATCGACTACATCGCGCAGCGCAAGTTCGAGGAGGCGGTCGTGGTGGCCTGCATCATCATGTTCATCTCGCTGGCCGGTGCGCTGCTCGCCCGCCTGCTCGGGCTCCGCAGCGGCCTCGGATGAGCTCGTGACGGTCGCACGCGCCGCGAGCGTCGTCGTTCTCGTTCTGGGCACGCTTCTCGCACCACTCACCCGCGAGACCCAGCAGTCGGGAAAGCCGCTGCGCGCCGATCAGGTGATCCAATGAAGCTCCAGGGAAAGATCGCGATCGTGACGGGAACCAGTCCCAACATCGGCGGTGGCATCGCGCAGGGGCTGGCCGACGAGGGCGCCACCGTCGTCTGCGTGGACGTCGTGCCCGCGAACGCGGAGCAGTGCGCCGACTGGATCAAGGGCCGCGGCGGCACCGCGCTCGGCGTCACGTGCGACGTGACCGACGAGGCGCAGGTGGAGGCGATGGTGGCGCGTGTCCGCGACACCTATGGCCGCGTCGACGCCCTCGTCAACAACGCCGGCATCCTCGGCGGCCTGAGCGTGCTCGAGATGCCGCTCCCGCGCTGGAACCGCCAGATCGCCGTGAACCTCACCGGGACCTTTCTCTGCACCAAGCACGTGGCCCGCTGCATGGTCGAGCGCGCCACGCGCGGCAGCATCATCGTGATCGCCTCGACGGCCGGGCACCAGGGCCAGGCGGGCAACATCGCCTACTGCACGAGCAAGAGCGGGCTGTTGAACTTCACCCGCGCCGCGGCGATGGACCTGGCGCGGCACGGCATCCGGGTGAACAGCCTGACGCCGACGGCGACCGACCCCGAGGAAGGGATCGAGCGTGGCGTCGCGTGGGGACGCCCGCGGCCCGAGCAGCGTTCGAGACTCCTGGACTTCCCGAAGATGGTGCCGATGCAGAAGCTGCCGAGCCCGCGCCACTATGCGCGCGCGGCCGTCTTCCTCGCCTCGGATGACGCGGAGATGGTCACCGGCTTCGACCTGCGCGTCGACGCCGGCGCGATCGCCAAGTACTGGCCGTGGGTGCCCGGCGCCTGATCGGTCGCGTCCCGGCTCACTCGCGCGTCGCGGTGAACGGGCAGATCTGGCGGTACGCGCACCAGCGGCACGCGTTGCGCGACGGCGTGGCCTCGAAGCGGCGCGCGCGAATGCCGGCGGCGGCGGCCTCGACGGACGTCAGCGCCTCGTGGACGTCCTCCTCCGTCGGCGTGTGGCGGCCCACGACGTGGGATTCGATGAAGCGCAGCTCCACGCGCTGGGGCAGGCGGCCGGAGCTCTCCCGCCACGCGAGCGCGTACATCTTGAGCTGCAGGCTCGCGGCCACGCGCCGGTCGGCCTCCTTCTGCTTCGTGACCTCGCTCGTCTTGTAGTCGACGATCACCGCGCCCAGGAGGTCCTCGTCGACGCGGTCGAAGCGGCCGCGCACGCGTGTGGGCCCGAGGCTGAACGCGAAATCCTTCTCGATGTACGTCGGCTTCACGCCCGCCGTCTCTTCCTGGTTCCAGAAGCGCGTGAGCGCCTCGCGGCCGGCCGCCTTGCGCGCCTCCTGGTGCTCCCAGGTGAGGAAGCCCTGGTTGACCCACTTCGTGTCGTACTCGGCCAGGAGATCGTCGAGCGAGGTGTAGTTGCCCTCCACGCGCCGCTTGAGATAGAACTCCACGACCTCGTGGATGGTGGAGCCGTACACGAGCGAGTGGTGACGCAGGATCGGCACGCGGAGCTGATGCACGTAGCGGTACTTCAGCGGGCAGGTCTGGTAGTCGTCGACCTGCTTGTGGCTGATCGTGATCTCTTCGTCGGCGGGGATGGGCGGCAGCGCCGCCTCGTCCTGGGCCGCCGGCGGCGCGAAGCGCTCGATCTCCTCCACGGCCTTGCCCTTGAACGGCCGGGCCGCGTCCCTGGGCAGATCGAGCGCCTCCAGCACGAACTGGCTCACCTTGCGCTCGCGCGCGCCCCCGTAGTCGCGCGCGCTGGTGAGGATCAGCTCGCGCCGCGCGCGCGTCATGCCGACGTAGAAGAGCCGCCGCTCCTCCTGCGCGTGGAAGTCGCCGGTCGGCGCGACATCCTTGAGCAGCTCGGCGGGCAGCTCGAGCGCGTCGCGGCGCTTCTGCGTGGGGAATTTCCCCTGCACGAGGTGCACGAGGAAGACGACGGGGAATTCCAGGCCCTTGGCCTTGTGCACGGTGAGCACGCGCACGGCCGGCGTCTCGACGTCGGCTTCGGCGACGGCCGGATCCTCGCCGGCGTCGATCAGCGCCTCGAGGTGCTTGACGAACTCGCGGACGTTGTCGTACTTCAGCGCCTTCGAGGCGTCCTGGATGCGCCGGAAGAACTTGGAGATGTTCTGCACCTCGGCCTCGTCGCGCGCGGTCACCGCCTTCGACATCCGCGCGAGCCAGCCGGAATCCACCAGGAACTGGTAGAGCAGCTCGCCCGTCGGCATCTCGCGGCCGAGCTCCATGTAGCGAACGAGGTCCGATACCAGGTGGCGTATGGCCACCCGCGCCTCCTCCGAGAGCTCGGCGGCCAGCTCGGGGATCTGCTCGGCGTCCTTCAGCACGTCGAAGAGCCAGCGGTGCTTGCGGTCGGCGTGCGTCGCGCAGCGCGTGAGGTCGACGATCGGCACCTGGTAGAGGTCCGACGACGCCAGGTAGTGGGCGCTCACGGAGTCGTCGGGGTGTGCGACGGCGCGCAGAAACGCCAGCAGCAGCCGCACCTCGGGCCGTCCGTACAACCCGGCGTTGCCCGAGAACGTCCACGGCACGCCACGGAGATTGAGGGCCCGGAGAAACGGATCGCCGTCGTCGTTGGAGCGCACGAGGATGGCGACGTCGTTGTACGACCAGTCGCCCTGCTCCACGCGGTCGCGGATCGTCTGCGCGACGCTATCGGCCTCCTGGCTCGCCGTCTCGTAGTGCCAGTGACGGGGCTCCGGCCCCGGCGCCTCGCGCACGGCCGTGAGCCGCTTGACGATGCCGCTCTTCACCTCGAGCCGATCGGGGTTGTTGTACTGGATCAGCGTGTACGCCGCGTCGAGGATTGCCTGGTGCGAGCGGAAGTTCTCCGTGACCACGATCTGTCGCGCGTCGGGATAGTGCCGGAGGAAGCTGAGCACGTTGGAGATCGCCGCGCCGCGGAAGCGGTAGATCGCCTGATCGTCGTCGCCCGTGACCGCGACGTTTCCGTGGCGCGCCGCGAGCAGCTTCACCAGCTCGAACTGCGCGTAGTTCGTGTCCTGGAACTCGTCCACGAGGACGTACTTGAACCGGCGCTGGTACGCGTTCAGGACGTGAGGACGCGCGCGCAGCAGCCGCAGCGCGAGCACGATCTGGTCGCCGAAATCGATCTTGTCGTGACGCGCCATCAGCTCGTGGTACTTCGCGTACGCCGCCGCCAGCTCCTCCTGAGCGCTCGCGCGGTCCAGCTTCTCGTCGTCGTCGGCCGCCGACCGCAGTCGCGCGGCGCACGCGAGGTATTCCGCGGGCGCGATGTCTTCGTCCTTGCAGCGGCTGAACAGCGTGATGAGCGATTGTAGATATCGCGTCGGGTCGCCGAGCGGCCGGTAACGCGCCAGCGGCAGGTCGAACAGCCGGTCGCGCAGAAAGATCACCTGTTCGGCCCGACTCAGCACGCTGAAGTCGTTCTGCAGCCCGATCTCCAGCGAGTGGCCGCGGAGCAGCGCGTCACCGAACGCGTGGAAGGTGGCGATCTCGACGTCGGCGTAACCGTACGGCACCAGCTCGTCGACCCGCGCCTCCATCTCGGCGGCGGCCTTGTCGGTGAAGGTGAGGGCGAGGATCTCCTCGGGCCGAGCCTTGCCCTGCGCGATGAGGTGGGCAATGCGCCGGGTAATGACGGTCGTCTTGCCAGTACCGGCGCCGGCCACGATGAGGAGCGGGCCGGTGTCGTGGGTGACGGCCTCACGCTGTGCGTCGTTGAGACCATCCAGGATCCCACCCGCCATGCGCTCCGACTATAGCATCAGCGGCGGACGTCCGGTCCGCCGGCGAGGGCGTCGGTAGGGTCTCTAGACAGCTGAAACACAACCCGGGCTTCAGGGCGCCAGCCGTAGTGGACAGGCGAATCGACATCGCCGCCGGTAGATGTATCTAAAGCGATACAAAAAGTAGTAATCTTACTGGGTTATATGAGAGACAACGGCAAGAGAACCCCTCGCCGTGTCGTCATAACCGGCATTGGCGCAGTCACGCCCATTGGAATGGGCGCCAACGACTTTTGGTCGGCACTGTTGGCGGGGAAGAGCGGAATACGTCGCATCACGTCTTTCGACGCATCAGACCTACCTTCTCAGGTCGCTGGGGAAGTCCATAACTTTCACGTTCGAGACTTTATCCGGCAAGGACGAAGACCGCCAATCGCAAGATTCAGCGCGTTTGCCGTGGCGGCAGCCAGGCTGGCCGTCGATCACGCAAAGCTTTCTCGCAATGGTGGTCCGGTTGGTGTCTGCATCGGATCTTCGGTGCAGGGCAATGCGGATATCGGAGAAGCAGCATTCGCGAAGTTTCGGGAATTAGGGTGGCAGTCACTCGGTGCCGGGCCAAGCTTGGAGGTTGCGGCTCATTCCGCCAGTTCTTACGTCCAGGGGGAACTACAGGTTGCGGGACCGCTGATGACGATTGCATCGGCTTGTTGCACTGGTATCGACGCGATCGCC
>Ga0209376_1003754_pt1 | contig 13560 bp, 15 predicted proteins | sample GraSoiAngelo_134_FD_185891 | JGI IMG/M metagenome (GOLD analysis project Ga0209376, IMG submission 185891) | Grasslands soil microbial communities from the Angelo Coastal Reserve, California, USA - 14_0929_05_30cm (SPAdes) (version 2) | ecosystem: Environmental > Terrestrial > Soil > Grasslands ... | reverse complement strand
ACTGTGTGGTCGTTGCCGTGGGTGCGCGCAGGCAGATGGTAGGAGGAGCATCATGCCACCAACGATGAGACCCAGCATGACAGATGTCAGGGTCCTCCCGGTCCCGACCCTTCGCAGCCCGATCCTCACAAGACATCTCTTTCGAAACGGCTCACCCTTGCCGTGAGCCAGCAGAGCAAGGATGCCAACCTGTTGGGGCCCGATACCCAGGCATCCTCGCCGGCTATTCCGCGTCTCCCGCCAACTCGCACCGCGAGTCCCAGGTCCTGCACCGCGCGGAACGCATCAAAGTCCGTCCGGTCATCGCCGAAATAGACTGGGACACGACCGCGGGCCCAGGGTTGGCGGAGAAGTCTGGCCACGGCTGTTCCCTTGTTCCAGGCCCCGACCGGTCTCGCTTCAAGAACCCGTTTGCCGCTCATCACTGCCACCTTCCCCTTTGCGAGCCATGGGGCCAATGCGCGAAGTGCCAGCCGGCGCAGCCTGGGACGATCGGCCGGTCGCACCAGCCGGTCATGCAGGGCAACGGTGGCTCCCTTATCCTCGACGAGGGCGCCGGCAATTCCTTCGGCAGCGCGCTCTAACGCTCTGGTCCATTCCCGGACCTCTCTTCTGAGAGGCCGCTGCCCCAACCAACGCATTGCAGAGCCTGGTTCCTTATACAGGAGTCCATGGTGAGCCACGTAGCGGATGCCCGGTACTCCCACGCGTCGCCGCAGGTCATCGAGGGCGCGTCCGCTGACAATGACCACCGGGACCGAGTGTGCCAGTTGGCTGAGTGTTCCTCTGACGGAAGCCGTGAGTCTGGCTTCCTCCGGACGCTGGACGATCGGGGTCAAGGTACCGTCATAGTCGAGAAAGACAATGAGGCGATGGGGAGGAATTACTGTCAGCTTTGCGCGAAGTGGTGGTCTCCTGTTCATCCACTTGAGTCCTACCTCTGATCCGACCACACGCCGGCATCGTGAAGGCAGCGATCCACCCAGGCATGGATATCGTACATTTGCAGATGTCTTCGCATCGCGCTCATTCGGCGCTGCCGCTCTTCCTCAGGCATCTCCAGGGCTTGCTTGAGGGCGTCAGCAAGGCCTTCCGGGTCGTACGGATTAATGATCAACGCATCGGTCAATTCGTCGGCTGCGCCGGCCATCTGACTGACCAGCAGCACACCCTGCTCATCCACCTGGGACGAGGCATATTCCTTCGCCACCAGATTCATTCCGTCATACACGGAACTGACCAACGCGAGGTCCGCCATTCGGTAGTACGCGACCAGCGTGGAGAATCCGATCCGGCCCTCGAGATACTCGATCGGGTGCCAGCCCCCGCGGCAATGGCGCGCATTGATCTCCGAGGCAGTTTCCCTGATCACTTCCCGATAGCGACGGTAGGCCTCCACCTCGCTCCTGGTCGGCACCGCGATCTGGACAAAGGTGAACTTGCCACGGTAGTGGGGGTAACGAGTGAAGAACGTGTCCAGGGCCCAGAGGCGTTTGAGCAGGCCTTTGGTGTAATCCAACCGGTCCACACCGAGTCCCATGCGGATGCCCTGACCAAGGCCAAGCCGCCGGCGCGCAAGGGTCATGAGACTTTCCACCTCGGTCGTCTTGGCCATATCAGAAATAGAACGAAAGTCCACGCTGATGGCCTGTGCCGTGAGCTTGGTCATGTGGCCACGGTACTGGACCCTGTCGGGGGCCCTGCCCACCTCCGCTCCTAGGAACTGATGGGCGCACTCCGCAAACTCCCGGACATACCCGGCGGTTTGAAAGGTCAGGCAGTCAGCCGCCAACAGACTCTCGATCAGCTCACGGCGTTCCGGCAGGATACGGAATACATCCGGCCCGGGCCAAGGGATGTGCCAGAACAGTGCCACCCTCGTATCCGGGGCCGTCTGCTTGAGCAATCCAGGGAGTAAAGCCAGCTGAAAGTCGTGGACCCACACGGGCCCAGGTCGTTCGCGCAACTCCTCCAGGACTGCGTCGGCGAACTGATGGTTCAGGGCGCGATAGCCGTTCCAGAAGGCCTTCAGATAGGCCACGCGGTCCAGTGTCACGTGACAAAGCGGCCAGAGCACCTCGCTCGCGTAGCCGACGTACCCACCCTTCACCTCATCTCGGCTCAGCCAGACCCGTCGGAGCCTATAGGTGTGAGAATGAGACTCTGGTGGAACCTCGACGACGGCTCCAGGCCCAACGGCACCTCGATCTGCCTCACCGCTCCCCCATGCCACCCAAGTCCCCCCGAGGCGGCGCAGCGCCGGGTCCAGCGCCGAGGTGAGCCCCCCGTCAGTCCGCCGACAAACCAGGCGGTCCTTGAGCCGTCGGTGCTCATAGGGTTCCCGGTTTGACACGATGATCAGATTGGATCCGGATAACCTTTCCACTTTGCTTTCCTTGGAAAACTAGGCAGCAGCGTCCGGCTCAACTCTTCGCATCAGCGGATTATTCCCAACGCCGATCATTTTCGAGGTTTCAGGACCTCCACGTCAACCCCAATATCTTGGGTCCTGTGAATGACGTCCTCGGCAAGATGCTGGGTCTGTGCAACTGGTATCGGATGGCAGGCTCAAGCGGGCAATCGCTGCAGTCCTACTTGACAGGGTTCTTCTATGCCTCCTTTGCGCGGATCTTGCGAGCGCGGACCTCCAGCTCTTTTGCTGCTTCGTCCCGATGCGTGGTCCGTAAGAGGGCGACGAAACCTTCCAAACTTGCGGCCACCTCCACATGTTCTGGCCCAAGGACTTTCTCCTGGATTCCTAGAGATTTCCTGGCGAGGTGTTCCGTCTCCGGATGGTTCCCCTGCGAGGCGGAGAACCCGGCCAAGATCCTCCAGTTAACGGCGACTTCAGGGTGATCCGGCTCAAGGGATGCAGGATTGATTGCGAAGGTTTGGCGGGGAAAAGGGTTCAGACTCTGCACAAACTTCCCTGGCGTGGGGTAGAGAATCCCAAGGTTCCTCGGAGGGCTCGCCCTGTTCGGCTGTCTTGGTCCCATGGTCCCTTGAATGATCTCTAGGGACCGAGGGAAGAGGGGCTCCACCTCGACCTTCTTGCCCTGCGGGGTGGAATCCATGCCTAAATCGTTGAGTGCTTGCGCAAGACGGATGTCTTGTTTTCAGAATTGTTCGGGCCCGTGCGATGGCTGCCAGAACAAGTCTTTTTGATTCAAGGTTGCGGCCCTCCGGTAACACCTTGACTCCGGCGGACTGATTCGCTTCGCAGCGGGTGTCCTGCCCCCTGGTCTCAGCGGAGACCAAGAACCAGGCACAAGACGCGCGAGCGCCGCCCGCATGCCTTGGGAGGCATCACCGCCTCTCTTCTGAAGAGGCTGGTCTCAGGTTCTCAAAGCGGCAGCCGAGGCCTTGACTGAACGCCGAGCTTCGTTTTGCAGGATGACAGAATCCAGGAGATCTCCGCAGTTGACACAGCGCCATCCTCGGCAGTGCTCCTGACCAGTCTCGTCCAACAGTTCCATGAACCAGTAACGAACCATCAAGCCACGACAACGTAGGCATGTCATGGGGTCCCTCCTCATCCAGTCATTCCCCGTCATCGGGTCAGACATCTCCCATGTTCGAACATCTCGTTGACCGCCTCCGACGCCTCTTCAGCGATACGGCTGGCATGCTCGCCGATGTCATCAGCCAAACTACGAAGCTGCCGACGAGTGTGGCTTCCCGAGTTCGGAGCTAGCAAAAGGCCGGTTGCTGCCCCTGCCAGCAGGCCCATGGCGAAGATGAGTCCGGTGAACAGCACGTCTTGTGTTGGATTGCTCATTGGGTCCTCCTTTGTTGAGTTGCTGTCTCTTGCCTCATTCATATGGAGCCCCAGGTCCAGCTACATGACCCCGGTTAGACGCGGGCCGCCGCAGTGACGGCTGATCAGGGCTGCGACGGTCGCGGTTCCAAGCAGGATCAGACCGATGCCGATGAGGCTGGCGGCAGCCCCGACCCTGTCGGCCGCCCAACCGAAGCCAGCCATGCCGGCCATGGCGGAAGACATACTCCCGGTGCTGAACGTCGTGAACACGCGGCCCAGCAGGTGCGCTGGGGTCATTTCCTGTAGCAAGGCCCAGACGATCGGCGTGAAGAGAGCCGTGCTGCCTCCTATGATGATCATCAGGACACTCGCCAAGAGGGGTGTCTCAAGCAGGCTGAGCCAGCAGACCGCCAGCCCGCCGATGGCCATCGAGCCGGAGATCATGCGCAACCGATTACGGAGACCGTCCTGCTTGACACAGGCCAGCCAGGCGGAGGTCACCAACATCCCAACGCCGAGCGCTGACCAGAGCACCCCGAGCTCGACTGGTCCGACGCGCAGCGCCTGCTTCGCGAAGACGGGCAGGAGAAAGACGAAGGCGCTGGCCCCCAGACTGTAGAATGTGGCCGTCATCATGAGGAGGAAGACCGGCCGGTGTTGGAGAAACACGAACCGAAATCCGACGAGCAACTCGAGCGCGAACGTCTGCGGGACCGCTGACTGACCGGTCGCGGCGCCAGAGGCCCGGACCCGAATCGGCATCAGGCAGAGAGCCGAGATGAAGAAGGTTGCAGCATCAATGTACAGCACGTTCTGTGCCCCAATCAGGGCGATGCCCAGTCCGCTAGCCGCCGGGCCTACTAGTATTCCGATGTAAGTCGTGCTTTGGATCAGGGCATTGGCCGAGGTGAGCTGTGACCGATTGACGAGGTCGGGGACTGCCGAAGCCAGGGCGGGCCCGAAGACGGTCGACACGATCGCGATCAGGAACACGAACAGGTACAGCCGCGCCAGGGTCAGTGCATTCATCGCATAGAGCACAGGAATGCACAGAATCATCAGGGTCCGAACCAGATCGACCCAGATCATGACCGCCTTCTTGGGGAGACGATCCAGGTACACGCCGATCACGGGTCCAAACAAGAGGGGAGGGATCGTCTGCAGCAGTCCGATCACCGTCATCTTGATCGCCGAACCGGTGAGCTCATAGACGAACCAGAGCAGCGCCACCTTGTTCAGACTGTCCCCGATCTGGGAGATGACTTGGCCGGAAAAGAGCAGACCAAAATCCCGTGTGTTGACCAGTCGCCATCCCAAAGGAGGAAGCCTCGGGGGCGCCACCGGGATTTCGCCCCGGGCGGCCTTGTTCCCCATCTCGTTTGCGTTCGTCGGGATCACGACAGACCTTGAACGGTGACTGAGGGTCTTTGAATGAATCGGCTTCTGTCGGGAACGGTGAAGGCTCCAACCTGGCCCACCATATCCTCATAGACTGCGAGGTAATCTTGTACCATCCGCTCCACCGTAAATCGGTCCTCAAAGGCTTGCCGGCATCGGTGCCGGTCGATCAAGGACACCTGCTCGACGGCCGCGGCCATCTTGCTTGGGCCTTCGCAGACGAAGCCGGTGATGCCGTCGTCGATAAGTTCCGGGATCGAACCCCGGCGATAGGCCAGAACCGGCGTCCCACAGGCCAGCGATTCGATGAACACGAGCCCGAACGGCTCGGGCCAGTCAAAGGGCGCCATGAGTGCGTAAGCCTCCCCGAGAAAATCATCTTTCTCGGCGTCGGTCAGCTCGCCGACGTACTCGACCAGGGGATGGTCGAGCAGCGGCTCGATTTCGGTGTGAAAGTAGTTGCGATCAACCGGGTCCACTTTGGCCGCAATGCGCAGCGGAAGCCCCACTCGTTTTGCGATTTCAATCGCGTGATCAGGCCGCTTTTCTGGCGCGATGCGCCCGAGGAACGCAAGGTACTTTCCCGGTTCGGGATGGAACCGGTAGAGGTCGCGTGGCAGGCCGTGATGCACCGTGGCTTGCCAGTTTGCCCATTGGAGCGGTCGGCGCTGGGCGTTGGAGATCGAGACCAGCGGCATGTCGGCAAACTCATGGTACACAGGGATGAGATTGGGCAGATCCAACCGTCCGTGTAGCGTGCTGATGACCGGAACTTTGCACCGGCGCCAGAGTGGGAACCCCAACAGGTCCAGGTGCGAATGGATGAGGTCGAACTCCCCTGAGAGGCGGAAGGCTCGTTCCAACATGAGGATGAACGGTGCATCGCGATGGAATATACCGGAGTTCAGGCGAAGCGCTTGAGGGCAGACCGGATCGAGCCGAGCAGCTGTCCTGGAGTCACCACTGGCAAACAGCGTCACATCGTGGCCCAGTCGAACCAATTCTTCGGTCAGATAAGACACAATCCGCTCCGTCCCTCCATAACACTTGGGCGGGACGCTTTCCCACAGGGGTGCGATCTGAGCAATTCTCATTGTTGCTCCTTTCTGGTTGATCGTTGGAGGCACGCTACTGAGCCGGCCTCAGCGAGAGCGCACGGCCGTCCTGGGACACTTGTGCCTCGATCTTCTCTCCGGCAACAAGGGGGCGAACCTTCTTCGTGTCCTTGTCAACCCGCACTCTCACGAATCTTCCGGTAGCGTCCCTCAACACATAGACCTCTCCCTGTATGGCAAACAGTTGCCCCTTCAGAGTTTGTATTTGTAAAGGAGGCGCCGTCTGCGCCAGCACGACATCATCGGCTACCATCCGCGTCATGCCTCCGACAGTCAGGCTCACCGCGATTAGCACATGAAAGAATTGCTTCATGCTCTCCCCTCCTGTGAGGCTTGGGGGGTGGGTGGGTTGCTGACTTTCTCAGTCGGCCTGATCATCACCATACCGGTAGGGTAACAGGAGCACTAGCCACTGCCCAATGGATAAAAAAGCTGATCTCTTGTGGAGAATGTCGAATCGGAACCGATAGGGTGTCGGCAGGCGAGCACCGCAAAATCTAGCGCTCAGCGGCACTCACTGCCTGCTCAGGGGACGACCAGGATCTATCCACTGTGGTGGAGGGTTCGGCTGAACGTCGGCTTTATCCAAGATGGATCATTAGACCGAGGTAGTCTTGGAGATGTCGGGTGATGAGAAATCGATGGCGGGCATACTCCTTTCCCTGCCGGCCCATGGCAGCCATCCGGTCCGGTTCGTTGAGGAGGCGTTTCGCGTAGAACGCGGCCCCTTCCGGAGAGTTCACCGTGTATCCTGTCGCACCAGGAATGATCTGAACCGTGATGCCACCGGTTTCGCCTCCGATGACCGGCTTGCCCTTCCAGAGCGCTTCCGCGACCGTCAGCCCGAATCCCTCTCGCGTGGACTTCTGGAACACGATCGTCGCAGCCTGCTGTAATGCGTTGATCTCGAGGTTGGCCGTAGGGGGCAAGAGCAGGAGATGCACGTTTGAGTCAGCACCTGCTGCTTCCTGCACCTCCGCAAGGACCTCTGCTCCTTCGGGATCATCCGTGGCGGTCCCGCCGGCCAGCACCAGACGGCAGTCGTGACTCTTTTTTACCAGCCGGTAGGCCTCAACGACCCCAACTGGATCCTTAAACCGGTCGAACCGCGACACTTGAAGCAGAATCGGTTTATCTCGCGGCACGCCCAGCCTTGCGAGGATCTGGTCAACCTCCTCTGGCGTCAGATCGCGATTCTTGTCGCTCAGCGGGTCAATAGAAGGATAGACCAAGAACTGGGGGATTGGCAGCCGCTGGGCAAACTTAGGCAGCGAGACGATGGCCGCATCGTACCGGACCAGGTAAGGGCGGAGGAAGTGCCAGACCGACCGCTGGGGTGTCGAGACGTCAATGTGGCATCGCCAGATCCACGTCGAGCCCTCAGGACGAGCCTCGATCAGGGCCGCGGGCTGAGGATCGTGGATCATGGCGACATCCGCTTCCAAGTCCAACCGCTTAGCATTCTCGCGGTTGCACTCAAGGTAGGCCTCGTACATCTCCGCCGTGATCCGCTGCTTGGTTCCCTGAAGCGCGTTATGGAAACTTTTGGTCGTCCGATAGAACAGGTCGGATCCTGTCATCACCTCCCACCTGGTCTTGACCCCGAGTTCCTCAAGCAGGGGCACTAACCGCTGAAGGATTTCGGCCACCCCACCGCCCTGACGGGTGGAATTGACGTGCAACATGCGTTTGCCCTCGACTCGCTGGCCGAGCTGCCGCAGGAACTCCACGGTCCCCCGTGGGGCCACCTCTCGATACTGTTCGAGCATCGCTCTCATCGGGCGGCAAGCTCCCGGTCGCACAACCGAACGATCTGTTCCCGTATTCCCTCCAAGCTCACCCCCAGGCAGCCTACCTTCGCAACCCGCGCAGCCAATTCTTGCAGGCCTAGCCCATCTTCCGCGGACAGCCAATCGGCGAAATCGCCGGACAGCCGTCCCTTTCGCAACCGCGCTTCACAGACGTGGTTGTAGATTGCCCCGACCTCCACGTGAGCGAGGGCATCGCGAAATTCCCGAAGCGTCCAGGTCTCCAGGCCCAGATCAGCCTCGATCACGTGCGAACGCATGAACTCGAATGGCTCGCCGGTTGTCGCGCGCGGGAGGGTTTTGATGTGGCTCAGATGCTCGCTCATAATCGCCAGGATCTCGCCGCGGAGCTGCTCGATGCCGTCGAACTCGAAGGGGTCGAGAATGCCTAGCTGTTCTCCCAGCACTCTATCATGTGCGTGCAGCGTCACCCAGGTCGCGAAATCGTTCGGGAACAGCCCCTGAGCATAGGCGTGTCTCAGATAATAGCTGTGGGTATGGTAGTAAATGCTGTCCGCCGGGATCTCCTCGATGAGCTCGAGCAACCGTTGCTCGTCCATGGCTCGCTGGCCCATGACTTCCCGCAACTCCATGCAACTCACGAAGCGAAAAGGGCTCCCAGCACGCCGGGCGCCCATGGGTGAATGTCCTCGAACCATTCTGCTCTACCGTCTGTGATTGGTCAGGATGCTTACGCCGGTCCCGACTGCGATCCCGACCAGAAAGGCCAAGGCCAAGCCGGCCATACCTTTTCGATGGCTTTGAAACAGGTCGCGCCAACTCCGCCCTCGCTGAAAACGCACATGCGCCTCGCCTCCCAACCACTCTTCAGAGCGATGTGGATCGGGAGGGCGACTCCGCATGTGATCGGTCGGGTGCTTTCTCCTTGCAGCCATGTTATCCACCTCTCACTTCAGAGATGCCGCAGATCATCGGGAGCGCGATCTCGAGATTTATTGCTGAGCCGTTGCTCGAGGAACTCCTTGGCCAGATCCTTCGCGCCCAGCCCGAACGCGATCGCCGCAGCCATGACGATACCGCCGAACATGATTCCAAACCCCACCACCACAATGTTCTGCGCGATACTGAGTTGCTCCAGGGCCATGGCCACTGCGACAAGTTGAACGCCCCATCGTGAGCAGGCTGCCACAAGCCGTGCGGGCGGAATGCCCGCATTGACCGCGGCAATCAGGACGGCCTGCGAGACGAAGTTCGAGAGCAGGTAGCCGGCCACCAGAATCAGCGTGGCGGTGAACAGGCGCGGAAGGTAGGCCAGAAAGGACTGGGCAAACTGGTTGAGCGGTTGGAGATTCAGTGCCCCCAACCCAGCCAGGACCGCAAATGCCACCACCAGCCAATAGACCGTTCGGCCGAGCAGATGGGAGGGATCGGCCTTGACTCCGCCACGCGTCAAGGCAGCATTCACTCCGAGCCGGTTGGTGAGATGGTCTAATCCGATCACGCGCAGCAGCCGCTCCACCACGAGACCGATCGACCAGGCAGCCGCGAGCCCAACCAACAAGATAATAGACATGGCGAGCACATTCGGCAGTACCGAGAGCACACTCCTGCTCAACGTCTCCAGCGGTCCCAACAGGGCTTTCTCCCAGAATTCTTTCATGATGTCCTCCTCGAGAGCTGATAGCGAAGAGCCAGCAGGGCCTGCACAACTTCGGGTTCAGAGCTGTTCGCTATTGGCTATACGCTACTCGCGTCCTGCGCCCCATCGTTCTACCAGATACGGCTTGCGGTCCTCGAAGGCTTGACAGAGTGACTCAATCCGCCCTTCAGCTTCGGAAGATGTGAGTCCTTGTGTCTCCAGCACAAACGTCGCTGTGCGCCCCAGATAGAGCGGTGTGAACGCTTTGAGCAGGTGCTCGCGGGGCATGACACGATGGTGATAGGACACAGCGACATCATAGACGAGTCGAGCCCAGAGCCCGTCGGGAATGCGAAATGCCTGGAGTGGACAGTCCTTTAAGGGAAGGAGCCCCTCGACCGTACCCGGCGCCAGCATCTCCCTCCAGATTGGCTCTAGATCAGCGAGGCCCTGCCGGAAACTGCTGATCATGCGATCCACGTTGACGTTGACCGGCTCGACGCCGACATCGTACTGGAACCCAAACAGCTTGACGGGATTCGAACCCTTCACTCCCCCCCAGACTGGTTGATGCTCTTCCATCAAAGCGAAGACAGCTCCCATGACCTGAACCAGCATAGCCGAGAGATCGGCAGTTGGATCCTTGGGGTTATGGATTTTCGCCCCTAAAAAGCTCTGACAGACCCTCGCTCCGTTGGCGATCGCCTCCGTCGTCATCCAGATATCAATGCCGAAGCGGGCCACATCAGATTCCCAGACATGTTTCTCCAGATAATGTTCCGCCAGCCTCCCGGAGAAGCCAAAATCACCGCCAATCGGCTGGCGAATGCGTTGGCCGTAGAGGGCGCGGGTCAGGGGATAGACGATGCTGTTGGTAATGGTTCCGTCGTATTTGTGACGGAGATAGTAGGGTGCGACATAGTCGTAGCCTTCCTCCAACACTGGCCGGGCCAACAACTCGATCCACTCCGGCGTGATGCTTCGGAGATCTGAGTCCACGACCGCGCAGGCCTTTGCCTTCAGCCGCCTCGCGATCTCGAAGATGGTCCGAAACGCGCTGCCCTTCCCGGGGATTCCATGGTAGGGCGTGATGATCTTGTGCAGCGGACTCTGCTGCTCACTGATCAGCAGGGTTCCGAGGTCCACTACCGCTCGGGAGACAGCTTCGGGCGTGCCATCAGACGAGCCACCGTCTGAATTGACCAAGACCACTCGCGATCGGGCAAAGTATTTGGCCAGTCCGGCGCTGACTGCGCGGACGACATGGCCGATCGTGTCGGTGTTGTTATAACTGGGAATGCCGACCAGAACGTCCGTTTCGCCGATCTCCTGGACTTTGGCCTCGGTCTCTGGCGTGAGGGGAGTCTCTGCGGCGGTCATGCACGAGCCTGTTCAGCTTCCGCCGCGGGATTCCACTCATGGTCCTCTTCAACCGCCTCGATGAGGAGGCCGAAAATGTCGGGCACCGCGGCCGCCACACGACTCCAGTTCGAGATCATCGGCACCCCGAGCGGGTCCTCCAGAAATCCGTCCGTGGCCAGCTTGAGGCCTTTGAGAAAGGCCTCGACCGCGGTCCGTTCTTGGTGCCGATCGAACTTCAGGCTGTTGATGGCGGCGTCATTCTCGTACCGGCTAATGGCCTCCTGGGCAGCTTGCAGATAGGTGGCCTGCAGTGTCTTGAGGAGCCCCTCTGACAGGACCACCCCCTCGCTGGCCAGATTCCGGAACAACGACTTGGTGATGTCCATGCACATCTTGAGCAACCCTGCGTTCGGATTATCAGCCGACAGAGCCTGGTGTTTGTGCTCGTAGGCGTCCGCAATATCGGCTTGGCAGATCCGACGCAAGGCACAATTTCGGTAGACCTCCGCCAACACGCCCACCTCGAGTCCCCAGTCGCCTGGGATCCGGTTGATCCACGCCAGATCCCGGACCATTGCAAATTCACCGGCCAGCGGATATCTGAAGCTGTCTAGAAAGGTCAGCAGCGGGTGAGGCCCCACCAGTTGCTGGAGGCTTCTGATCAGAGGCGTGATGAAGAGGCGAGTGACCCGGCCGTGGAGGCGGTCTGTCACGCGACTGTAATAGCCCTTGCAGAACTCGTAGCCGAGGTTCGGGTTGGCAATCGGGTAACATAACCGCGCCAGATATTCACGGTTGTAACTCAGTACGTCACAATCGTGCAAAGCGATGGCTTTGCTCTGCCGGCGAGCGAGCACGTATCCGAAGGCGGTCCAGCAGCCTCGACCTTTCCCTGGCAGACCGACGTCAATCTCGTGTGAAACCAGCAGCTTCAGGATGTCTTGAATGCGGGCGCCGTCGTTCCAGATGAGCCGCACCCGCTGCGGGAGCGCTGAAAAGTACTCCTTTGCCAGGCGGAATTCCAAGGCGGAGGCACGGTCCAGCGAGATGACGATTTCGTTGAGATAGCGGACCTCTTTCAAGGTCTCGACGATTGTCTTGAGTGCAGGCCGTTGGAGTTCGGCGTAGAGGGAAGGCAACACCAAGGCAATTGGATTCACCGTGGCGTGACGTTGGAGCTCCTCCTCGAGTTGGTCAACGTTCGGCGGACCCAAGCGGTGCAGCACGGTTACCACGCCATTCTGATGAAAATCCGACATGCTTAGCTCCCGAGAGAACGTTGGCTGTCATCAGGATCCAGAGCTGTGGAGGTCTCCCCTCCAGTCCAGTAGGGAAACTCATACAAGCTCGGCCTACCCTAAATCAACAAGGATTATTACGGGTGGCAAATTTCCCGGAAGGATTTTATTACCGTCAGTCCCTCTACACCATAGGGTTGGTAGATTTTCAAAAGCCATTGAATAATCATGTATCAAGTCTACGGGGGTGCGTTCAGGACATTCGGTGCTTCCCTTGTTTGCTCTCAGAGTGGGACCTACCCAATGCCCCACCATATGCGGGACGATCTCGATCGCCCGATGCATACTCGTAGAAGACTCTTCCCAATTTTACCATCCATTCGCATCAGGAGGACATGAAATGAAAAAGTCGATCAGGTTGATCGCGCTGGCGGTTATGCTGAGCTTTGGGATGGGAATCGTGACATTCGCGGCGGCCCCAGAGCTTGTTCCAACCGAAGCCTAGGCCGAGGACAAGAAATAGATAGTCCGAAGGCCGAGCCCGACTCAATGGATGAAAAGAAGGATGATAAAGGCGGGACGTAGCCTATCTAGTCAAGGGTACGCCAAACAGCCGTCCCCGCTCTTTTGACCGGATAAACCTCGCGGTTATTGACCGGGTGGGATATTCCTGCTCGTCGTGACAGCCTTCACGATCTTCGCCTTTCTCAGCGATTCCATAAACCCGTCAGGCGGCTGTGGCTGAGGCAGTGTCACCTCCACATTGTACCAGCCGGCGCTGACTTGGCCTTTGCGCCCGTGGATTTCCTGGATCAACTGCTCGATGCTGGCCTCAGAGGTGCCGTCTTGGAAGGAGACCCAAAAGGTGAAGGGCTGTGACAAGTTAGCCCGGGGAGCTTCTGCCACTTGCGCCGGTGCGGTGGGGGATGGAGGCGCACCCTCGGTCGCTTTTGCCACGGCAGGTTTCTCCGGGTCCGGTCCGGAGGCGAGCTTCGGCCCGGCCGACTGTTGCGGCGGACGGTTCTGTTCCAGCACGCGGTTACGAGTCTCGAGGGCAACCAGCGCGCTGCTGAGTGCTTCCTTGCCGGCTGTCAATTCTTGAATCTGTTGGTGCATCTGTTTGCGCTCAGCCGCCGCATTGCGTAGTTCAGCCAGCAACAGGTTGTTGAGCTTACTCGGCGTCACTCCTTTGGAGTCAGCTCCCCGTTGCTGCACGGTCAAGAGGTTGGAGCGAAGTTGCTGCTGAGCCTTAGCCACAGCCTCCACGGTTCGGCTGACC
>Ga0209376_1003753_pt1 | contig 13560 bp, 10 predicted proteins | sample GraSoiAngelo_134_FD_185891 | JGI IMG/M metagenome (GOLD analysis project Ga0209376, IMG submission 185891) | Grasslands soil microbial communities from the Angelo Coastal Reserve, California, USA - 14_0929_05_30cm (SPAdes) (version 2) | ecosystem: Environmental > Terrestrial > Soil > Grasslands ... | reverse complement strand
AGCCAGTTGCCGCGCCAATTCCCGACCGATCCCGGCCGACGCGCCGGTGACCACGGCAGAGCAATTATCGAGATTCATAGTCATTCCGAGCGAAAGTCGAGGAATCCCGTTGCGCAACCTCAAAGCTGCCGCGACGGGGTCCGTCGGTGCGAGCCGGACTGGCGGTTTTGGTCGGGATAACGCGAACTTCTTGGGCGCTCAAGTGTCGCCATTTCCCGGGCGGAAGATCATGCAGTCTTAAATTGCCCATTCGAACTCGCGTCAATTTTTTCGCGTGAAATCCGAAACACTCGAGCATGCGCCGGATTTGGCGATTGATTCCTTGTTCAAGCACAATGCGCAGTCGCGTTGGCGAAATTTGCTGCACGCGTTTAGCACGAGCGCGCTTCCGATCGAGAACAACTCCGCGCAAAAGTTTCTGCGCCAAATCCGAGGTGGCGGCGCGATTGAGCACCACTTCGTATTCCTTTTCGACCTTGAACCTGGGATGCGTTAATCGCTGCGCGAATTCACCATCATTCGTCAGCAACAATAAGCCTTCGCTCTGAGCGTCGAGCCGGCCGACGTTGCCGAGCGAAGAAAATTTCAGCGGAAGCAGATCGTAAATCGTATCGGTTACGTGTGGATCGCGTCGCGTGCAGACGAATCCAGCCGGTTTGTTGAGCAAAATGTATATGGGCGCGGGTTGATGAACGAGTTTGCCATCGATCTTGACGTGATCGTTTATCGTTGGCCGGAAATGAAAATCCCGGCACGGTTTTCCATTCACGGTGACGCGACCGCCAGCGATCAGTTCGTCCGCGCCGCGACGCGAAGCCACGCCGGCGGCAGCGAGAAAGCGATTGAGGCGCAAGGAAGGTTAAAAAAGTTACAAGGTTAAAAAGTTACAACGGGACCGGCGCCCTCCGTTGTAACGTTGTAACTCTTTTAACTAATCACCTCCGCAATCACACATCAGGCTTCGTCTTGGGTAGCCCGATCACCTTGCTTGTTTCCTTCCATTGCCCGCGTTTCTTGAGCAGATCGACGCGCTCGAAGCGTTTCAAGACGTTGCGCTTGGCTGCGATGGTGCTGGCTCCCTTAAGACTGCGATGCTGCGACATGGATTGTGAAGGTGAAAAGGTAAAACGTTAAATAGCTAAATCGTGAATCGTGAAAACAGGTTCGCACGGTAGCGTGTTCCGCCTCTTTTTCAAACAACCCTACAATTGATTCGAGAGAATGATGTAGGTGCCGAAACTCGCGACCTGATGATAAACGTGGAAGTGCTGCACCAGTAGTCCACGCCAATAAACCACCCGCTTTTCTTCGATGATGAGAAACACCGGGCGGGGCGCGCGCCATTGCTCGAGCGCGGCCTTTTCTTCGAGAAAGAGGCTGCGCTGTTCGGGAGTAAGCGGTATTCGCGGATCGGGCTCTTGGTTCACCATGACGAACTTGCGTTCGAGATAAAACCCGAGGCTGCTGGCGATGTCAGGGGGGCCTTCAAAGAGCACCTGACCGTTCGTGCCCAATCGGCTGTTTAAGAAGCGGGCTGCATCCGCCAGGGAAAAAAATGGGGCAATTCGCGCCACGCCGCTGATCATGCAAAGACCGACCGCAATCATTCCGAAGGCGAGACCAACCGTTGCGATTTTTTCGCGTCGGCGGCAAAGCAAATAAACCGTGGTGATTGCACCGGTCAGGAGCCCGATTGCGGCGATGGCGAGAAGTGGGCGAAAATGCAGCCAGGCGCTCGCCGGCATGTCGGCAACTGCCTTCCACGCCGTCCACCGAAGATCCGTTTCGCCCCACTCGCTCTCGTTTTTGGGAAGACGACGCGGAAGCGCGACGGCGATGAAACCGATCGCGATTCCGGCGAGCGCAACAGCAGCGGCGCCGAGATTGCGCATAGAATTTGGCGCGCGCTCGAAAATCATCGCGGCCCAGAGCGCGAATGCGCTGAACATGCTCAGCGCGTAATAATCCTGTCGCTGCCCGATGGCCAAGATCGGTCCCAACACCACGATGGCCCAGGCCATCGGAAGAGCATCCTGGAGACTAATCTCGCGCGGTCGCATCACCCGTCGCCAGGAAAAGATCAGTCCTGGCAAAATCGCCAGCGACCAGGGAAACCACCAGGCGAGATGGCTGGCGAGAAACTGCCAGCGTGGAACATCGTCGTACCAATTCCCGCTAGGATACCGGCCCAGCAAGTGTTTGGTCCATTCGTCAGCGACGAGGCGATGGAACGGACCGTCAAAATGGATTTCGATCCAGACATACCAGGGTCCGATGATGGCCAAAAAAAGTAACAGATAGGGCCACCAAAGAAGCGAGCGAAACCGCATCCGCGCCTCACGATAAAAGATCGCCAGCGCGGCAAGGGTCGCCGCCGGAAAAAGCAATCCATGCGGACCCTTCGTCAGACACGCGAATGCGGCGCAAATCCAAAATCCGGCAAACCAGGCGCGCCGCTGATGACGTTGCTGGAACCCGCTCAACCCGCAATAAATCGCCCCGGCAAAGAGCGCGGCAAAGAGGGGCTCCGGCATGACGATGCGACCGAAAATGAACGTGCCGCTGAGTGTGAGATAGATCAGTCCGGCAGCGAATCCGCGCCAATAATCGGCCAGCCGTTCGCCGATCAGAAACGTGAATGCTACCGTTGCCACAACCGAAAACGCGATCGGAACGCGCGTGGCCGCGGTGTTGACCCCGAAAAGCTTATAGCTGGCGACGATCAGCCAGTAGAGCAGCGGCGGTTTTTGCAGACGCGGAATACTGTCATTCGTCGGCAACAAATACTGACCGCTCTGAATCATTTCGCGCGCGGCCGCGGCGTACTGGCCCTCGGTCTCGCTGTAAAGATCCCCTATGCCGATTGTTCCGAAATGCACCAGCGCGGCCAGCGCAATCAGAATGGCAAACAGCGCGTGTCGGGTCGGCGGCGGCGGTAATGCCTGCGGTCCGAGAAACGTTTCCTCAATGCTAAGCGCGCCGGTGCCCGTGACCATCTTAGTGAGCGTCTACCGCCGCAGCCCGATATCGGTCCCAACTGTCGGGCAAGCGCAGCAATTTTGCCGACGGCATTTGGATCAACGCCAGCGTCTGGCGGCATTCGGCGATTAGGGCATCGTCCACGTTCCGCACGATCCGAAAAGCGCACCAAAACCGCACGCGTTCGAGTTGATCGAGCCAACCTTCAATCGTGAGGCGGTCGCCAAGTTTTGCAGCGCGGCGGTAGTCGATCTCTGTCCGGACCACGACAGGATATTTTTGCGTTGCCGCTATTTCCGGCAAGGTGAGTCCGAGTTGCTCCACCAGGAGAGTGCGCGCGATCTCGATGAAGCGCAAATAAGCGATGTTATGGACGACACCACCGCAGTCGGTATCGAAAAACATCACCTGCGCGTCGGTGCGAATGCGGGGCGCGCCGATTGCCGTCATACCGGCTTATGATTTCGGAATGCGGCCGTGAAAGCAACGCTACCCGATTTCGCCGCTTCAGCCTGCCCGGAAATCATTTGTTGAATAGCGGCAATGACCTCTGCACTCGTGACCGCATGCATGCAGCGGAAATCGAGAGGACATTCGCGCAGAAAACAGGGGCTGCACTCGACATGATGCCGAAAAATGCGATGGCCCCGGCCGAGCGGGCCGGTGCGCAGCGGTTCGGTCGATCCGAAAATCGAGATCGTAGGGATCCGCAACAAGGCCGCGAGATGCATTGTCCCGGTGTCGTTAGTAAGTAACAAATCGCAATCGCGTAGCTCATCGATCAATTCCTCGAGCGTCGTCTGCCCGATCCGATTCACGCACTTCTCGCCCAGTTTTTCTGCAATTTCTAAGCCGACTGCGGCATCGCCGGTCGTGCCGAATAGAATCCATTGCACCGGAAATCGCGCTGCAATTTCCTGCGCCACGTCCGCGAAACGTGGCCATCGTTTCGCGGGGCCATACTCCGCGCCGGGACAAAGCGCGAATTTGAGTTGATCGCGGCGGCCTTTAATCGAATTAGCCGACGGAAATTGCGGCCGCACGTTGGCCCCCATCGTGCCGGCTAGCTCCAGATGCTTGTAGGTCTGGTGAACGATGCCACGGAAGAAGGTCTCCCGCGGTTGTTGATTCAGCAGCCAGCGGCGCCAATGCCCGGTTAAACCAACGCGCCGGGGAATGCGCGCCAGAAAAACTTCGAGCGCGCTGCGTAGCGAATTCGGAAACAGAATCGCAACATCGAACGACGGTTTTCGACGAAACAAGCGCGCCGCCACAAAAGCCGATTTCGATGGCAGAATGATAATCTCATCGGCCTCCGGAACAATTTTCCAAAAGGCCGCAAGTTTCCTCGGGACAGCTACCGTCAGGTGTGCGTCTGGGCGTCCACCCTTGATGGCGCGTACCGCCGGGACGCTCATGACTGCGTCGCCCAGCCAATTGCTGCTTCGGATCAAGATGCGGAATGGCTTTAGCCGGGTGTTCTCCGGCAAAAAGACACCGCGCTTATATTTCGCGAGCAGGAAATTTGGCCGCGGCGTTTTCCAGCGATTATGCACCCAAAACCAATCTTCCGGCGCGCGTCGGACTTGTTTTTCCAAAATTTCGTTGCCACGCGCGGTGAGTGATTCAATCGATTCGCCAGAATTTTCAATTGGCCTTTCCGCCACCGCGCGCCAGCGCGCGAATCCTTCGGTGTGAACCGCAAATCCGATCAGCTTCGCGTGGGTCCGCCGCGCCAGCAGCGCCGGTAATGGGGTGGTCGAGGCGAGTCTGCCAAAGAACGGCGTCCAGAGGCCGCCGTCACCGGCATGTTGGTCCATCAAAATGCCGATGCCGCCGCCACTGCGCAGCAGCTCGATCGCTTTTCCGAAACCTTCGCTGCGCTCAAAGACTTCCAGACCAAATTGGCTGCGCGCCTCCCGAACGTGCCGATCGATGTGTGGATTACGGATGCGCTGGTAAACGGTCGCAGTGCGCTGCCCGTGCGAGAAATGCGGGAACAGTCGCGTGCAAAACTCCCAGGAACCAATATGGCTCAAGAACAGCACGAACGGTTGCTTTTGCCGGAAACAATTTTCGACGCATTCAAAGTTTTCCAGGCGCACCCGCTCGAGAATTTTTTCCGTCGGCATGCGAGTGAACTTCACGCTACAGAGCAAGTTCGCTCCCAGTTGTTTAAAATGTCGGCGCACGATCCGGCGCATCTGTTTCTCGGAAAGTTCGTCCCCGAAAGCGATATGGACATTGCGCAGAGCCAGCTTTCGGTAGTGCGGCAGGACTAGCCAGGCAACGGCGCCGCTGATTTGCCCCATCGCGAATAAGAACGGCAGCGGCAACAAGGTGAGCAAATCCGTTCCCGCCCGGTAAAAAAGATAAACGGGATAATCGAACATGAATTCGGCCGGGCACGCTACGTTTGCCCGCCCGCGGCATCAATCAATATACTATGCCGATGAAAGGCGAGGAATTGCGAGCAGCCGAAGCGCACATCGCGCGGCTGGAGGAAGAGCTGTTGCGTCTGAAAGATGTGAAGCGCGACCTCCAGGCGCTGCGCGAGGAACATCGACGGTTGCGCCGCAGCGCGGAAGGGCGTGTTGCGAAAATTCTTTCCGCGCCGTTCCGGTTATTCCGGCGGCGGCAATCAACTGAGGCCGTCGAGCAAGATGAATATGGCCGCTGGTTTGCGCGGCATCGCGTTTCCGCGGAGGAAGCGGCGAAGTTGCGCGAGCAATCGCGAACCTTTTCCTATCGGCCGCTCATTTCGATTTTGACCCCAACGTTTAACGCTGATGAACGATTTCTGATGGGCGCGGTCGAATCGGTGATTGCGCAGGCCTACGAGAATTGGGAGCTGATTTTAATTGATGATGGCTCGAGTGACACACGCGTGCGCGGGCTGCTGGAGAATTTGGGGCAACGTGATGCCCGCATTCAAACCGGCTTTCAGGATCACGGCGGAATCTCCTCGGCCTTAAACACAGCGCTTGCGCGGGCGCGCGGTGGCTGGATCGCACTGCTCGACCACGATGATTTGCTCGAACCAGATGCATTGTTTCGTGCAATCGAACTTTTGCAAAACGACCGCGAAGCCGATGTGATTTATTCGGACGAAGACAAAATCGTGGACGGGAAATTGTCGGCGCCAATGCCGAAACCCGATTGGTCCCCCGAATTTTTTTGCACGCACGATTACCTGGGACATTTCGTAATCATCCGTCGCGATCTGGCGCGGGATGGGTTTCGCAGCGAGTTCGACGGTGCCCAAGACTACGATTTGCTCCTGCGGGTTTCGGAAAAGACTGAGCGTATCCGGCATATTCCGCGGGTGCTTTATCATTGGCGGCGGACGGCCGAATCAACCGCGCATAACATCCGACGCAAACCGGGCGCGCTGGAAGCGGGGCGAAGCGCGATTGAGGGGCATCTCGAGCGGCGACAAGAAAATGCGCGGGTGGCGATAGATTGGGGAACGCATCTTTACCGGGTTCGCCGCGAGGTCGGCCCGGAGAAAATTTCGATCATTTTCAATGGCGAGCTCGATCGCAGGGCGATTGACTCCGCTCAGGCCGGGCAGGCTGATCGGATTCGGGCGAAAACAAATTCTCCGAATTTCGAAATCGTAACGGATCTCAAGGAAGCGACTGGAGAATACGTGCTATTGCTCGATTTCGATCTTGAGCCGCTCGACGAGAATTGGCTGACGGCGATGGCGGAACAATTATCGAATCCGAAGATTGGCGCGGTTGGCGCGCGCATCGTTTCGTCGGACGATACGGTTGAAAGTGCCGGATTGATTTTGTTGCCTGATGGGAGTGTCCGTTTTGCTTTTGCAGGGTACGCGCGTGATTTCCGGGGAGCGAATCGGCAATTGCAGGCGGTGCGCAATTACAGTGCGGTGAGTGCGTCGTGTTTGCTGACGCGCCGGGAGCTGTTCGAGAAGATTGCTTCCAGTAACACCCCGGGATCCCTCCACTTCGGTCGGGATGACGGTGCGTGCGCGGCGGTAGAGTTTTGTTTAAGGCTCCAGGAACTAGGATTGCGAACGGTTTCGGTTCCCTACGCGGAACTGCGTCGCACTTCGAAGAAGGAAAATGCGAGCGGGATGTGCCTAGATCTACAGAAGCGCTGGCCGGAAATGTTTCGACGCGATCCTTATTATAATCCAAATCTTTCTAGCGAACGGGCCGATTTCTCGCTAGGGAGGTAGTTGGGCGACGTGAGATCGGCGGTCATAAACCGCCACTACAAATGAAAAAATCCGGGAAAAATATTTGGCGCGGTTTACAGCCAGCCGCGGTGACCGCGTTGAGCACGCGCGACTATCGAGCCCCGGCGCTGGCAAAACGGCTTGCGGGCGGGGGCGTGGAAGCAGGTCAGATCGTGTCGGCGAACCGCCGTTCCCTCGCGGCGGTCTGGATCCCTGGTGTCGAAATGTTCGCGCGCACCATCCATGTGCAACGGCACCGTGGATTGTTCGGAGAACTGGCCCGGCGGGATGAAGGCGTGCTCGGGAGTTTAAAATTCTGGCCACGACAATGGGCGACTGCCCGCATGTTCGCCAACACCGCCAAAGGCTTTCATGTTCATCCTCCATTTATTCCCGAGGGCGAAGACCCGACGAAATCATTACGGCGCAGGTTCACCAGGAAAGCGACTATCGACTACGAGGCGGAACAGTGGGACGTAATGTTTTTCGTGCAGGGCCGAGTCGAAATGATTTTGCGCGACGTCCGCGAAGGTTTTCGTGGCCGCATCATGCATTTTTTTATTGATGGCGACAATCATCGCGGCCCGAACAATGTCGCGGTTGTGATTCCGCCGGGGGTGGCGCATGCGGTGCGGGTGGAGGGAAGCGAGGAGGCGATCATGGTCTACGGCACCAGCACGAACTTTCAGCCGGCGTTCGAAGGCCGGATTGCGAGCGAGGTGGAATCGGCGCTTTTGCCGGAAAGCTGGCGGAGTTTTCTGGCGGAATAAGTGAAGCGGCAGTTCGATCCGGCGTTGCCGGAATTGATGGACCGGCCGCAGCCGGTCACGCGCGAGCTGAAACGCGACCTTGCCAACCTACGCTCCCTCAATCGCTGGTTTGGTAGCCATCGCTTGGTGCGACATTTTTTGCGACGCTGGCTCAAGCCAAATGGCAAAGCGCGAATTTTGGACGTAGCCACCGGCTCAGGCGACATCCCACGCCTGATCGTTGATCATGCGCGCAGACAAAATGTTTCCGTTCACATCGACGCGATCGATCAACAGGCGTCGACCATTGAAATTGCGCGAGGACTGAGCGCTGCTTATCCGGAGATCGATTCTTGTTGCGTGGACCTGTTCGAATGGAATCCGCCTGAGCTTTACGACATTGTGCTTTGTTCACTTACCCTTCACCATTTCAGCAACGATGACGCTGTGCGCGTGCTGCAAAAATGTCGCGAACTGTCGCGTGCGCGAATTTTAGTTGCCGATTTGCGGAGGGCACGCTTGTTAACGTGCGCGGTTTATTTTGTGACGGCGACAATCTATCGCGATGCGATGACGAAAACTGATGCACGACTATCAGCGGTGCGTGCCTTCAGTTTCGGTGAAATGCGCAAGCTGGCTGAGTGCGCCGGCTGGAGAAATTTCGGGCACCAAAAATTTGCCGTTGGCCGCCAAGCGATTTGGATCGAATCGTCATCGCGAGCATAGTCGAGGGACCCCGCTGCCTTACCTTAAAGATTCCATGACGGGATCCCCCCGCCACGACGGGTAAACTATTGCGCGCGGGATGACGAGTTTTCTGAATGAAAATTATCGAATCGACTGACGCGGCCCAGTCACACGTGCGCGAGCGAAGGGCCAAATCCGTACTCGTGCCGACGATGGGTGCGTTGCATCGTGGGCATCTAGAGTTGCTTCGTGTCGCGCGTGAGCACGCTGGCGAAGATGGGGAAGTTGCGGTCAGTATTTTTGTCAATCCGTTGCAGTTCGAGCCGGGATCGGATTTTAAGAAATATCCGCGGCCGGAATCTACGGATGCAAAATTTTGCGAGGATGCGGGAGTCAATCTGCTTTTTCGCCCGCGCGAAATGTATTTTGATGATCGCTCAGTTTACGTTGAGGAAACACGATTGTCCGCCGGTCTGTGCGGCGCCTCGCGGCCAGGACATTTCCGCGGTGTCTGCACGGTGGTGGCGAAGCTTTTTAATTTGCTCGCGCCCAACGCCGCGGTGTTCGGTGAGAAGGATTATCAGCAACTGGCAATTATCCGGCGAATGGTGCGCGACCTGAATTTTCCGATCGAAGTCATAGGCGTGCCGACGGTGCGCGAGGCAGACGGGCTGGCCCTAAGCTCACGCAATCAATATCTGAACACAGACGGGCGAGCTGCGGCGCCGGTGCTGTATCAGGCCATGCTGCGGGTGAAAGAACTGGCCGCCGACGGAGAAAATTCCGTCACCAGATTGATTGACGCCGCGAGGAGCGTAATCGAGTCAGCCAAAGACGCGCGCATTGATTACATCAGCATCGTCGATCGGGAGAACTTGCAGCCGCTGGAGACATTGCGACCGAACGCGCTCATTGCGCTCGCGGTTTTCATCGGCAAAACGCGATTGATCGATAACTTGCGACTGACGTGAAGGAATTCGATTTCGTTGTGGTGGGAAGCGGGATCGCGGGCTTGAGCTTTGCCTTGAAAGCAGCGGAGCACGGTTCCGTCGCTGTGATCACGAAACGCAAAGGGGCCGATAGCAACACGGCGTGGGCGCAGGGCGGGATTGCCTGCGTCACGAGCGATGAAGATTCATTCGAGTTGCACGTGCGCGACACGCTCGAAGCCGGTGCCGGGCTTTGCGACGAAAAAGTTGTGCGTACGATCGTGACGGAAGGTCCGGAGGCGATCCGGGAGTTGATGGAGGTCGGCGTCCATTTCGACGAACGCGAGGTTTCGGGCCATCGCGAGCTCGATCTTGGGCGCGAGGGCGGGCATTCGAAGCGGCGAGTGTTGCACGTACAGGATGTGACCGGGCGCGAGATCGAAAACAAGCTACTGGCAGCACTCGGTCGATCGCCACAGGTGCAATTGCTGGAAAACCATACCGCGATTGATTTGATCACCGCGGCCAAACTTGGATTCGCCAGGGAAGATCGATGTCTTGGACTTTACTCGCTCGATGAGAAAACGGGCGAAGTTGAGACGGTTCGGAGCGATCGGGTCGCGCTAGCGACCGGGGGCTGCGGGAAGGTTTATCTCTATACGACGAATCCTGCGGTTGCGACGGGCGACGGCGTGGCCATGGCTTGGCGTGCTGGCGTCGCCATCGCAAACATGGAATTTGTTCAATTCCATCCCACCTGTCTTTTCCACGCCGAACAGCGTTCGTTTCTGATTTCGGAAGCAGTCCGGGGCGAAGGCGGAATCTTGCGCGACGGGCGCGGCGAAGATTTTATGCCGCGATATCATCCGCGCGGTTCGCTGGCTCCGCGTGATGTGGTGGCGCGGGCGATCGATGCCGAGATCAAACGCAGCGGTGCGCAATGCGTTTATCTGGATATCACGCATAAGTCCGAGGCGTTTTTGCGTGAACGTTTTCCGCACATTTTCGAAACCTGTTTGCAGCTTGGGATCGACATGAGCCGGCAGCCGATTCCGGTGGTGCCGGCGGCGCATTATCAATGCGGTGGAATCAAGACCGACGTCAACGGCGCGAGCAGTCTGCGCGGTTTGTACGCCATCGGCGAAGTGGGCTGTACCGGTCTGCATGGGGCAAATCGACTGGCCAGCAATTCGCTGCTCGAGGGGGTGGTGGTGGCGGGGCGGGCTTGTGCGGCGCTGGCGCGCGAGTTTCCGAAGGAGCAGGACCACAAAATTGCGTTGCCGGAATGGGTCTCCGGTAACGTCCAAAATGTGGACGAACTGGTGGTGATTTATCACAACTGGGACGAGATCCGGCGCTTGATGTGGGACTACGTCGGGGTGGTTCGGACCGACAAACGTCTGCAACGCGCAGCCTCACGTTTACGGAATCTCCAGCGGGAAATCCGCGAATTTTATTGGAATTTCAAGGTCTCGGTCGACCTCCTCGAACTGCGGAATCTAGCCACGGTCGCGGCCCTGATTGTGGATAGCGCCCTACTCCGCAAAGAGAGCCGGGGACTGCATTATACCTTGGATTATCCGCAGACCGACGAAGCTAATTTTCGGCACGATACCGTGGTCTCACGTGGCTAAATGGTTGGAATGGATACTGCTGCAAATGGTAAATCGCCAGCCGGGCAGGATTCCTTGAAAAGAGGAAAAACCTTGCCTGTCGGCAAGTTTTCGGTAAAACAAGGCCACGCCAATGAGAAAAGGTTTTCCCGCTGTCGCTCTAGTGGTCCTTGGGGCGGGGGTGGGGATGGCCCAATCGCCTTACGAGAGCGCGGCCGATTTCGCCAAATACGCTCGCAAATTGCGCGAACAGGCCTTGCTCAAAGTCGAGCCGCAGGTTTTTGTCCCTACCGCTTCCCGGACTGGCACGGCCACGCGTTACCCATGGAAGGCGAATATCGTAACAACGGTCTTTTGGGTTGGCGAGCAAGCTGGCGGAAATAATCCGGTCCCGAATTACAAGAGTTGCTGGGACGCGAACTGGACCTCGAATTACGGTGGCTTTGATACTCCCGAACCGTCCTCGCGCAGGAATTACATTCCGGCTTCATTTACTCCGCGGCAGAATCCGTTTTACTGCGCTCTCCCCTATAACGACGTCACGCACGGACAGTTCAAGCCGGAAGCGCCCTTGGTGATTCCCTGGTTCAGGACTGCCTATACGGAACCGGGCCGCTCCGTTTGCAAAGACCGCTGGCTGGCAATCCGCAAAGGCGGTCGCGTTTGCTACGCCCAATGGGAAGATTGCGGACCGTTCCGTACCGACCATTTCCAGTATGTTTTTCAGAATGAACGACCGAAACCGAACTTGAATCACGGCGCCGGTCTCGATGTCTCGCCAGCAGTGCGCGATTACCTCGGGCTCGGCCCAACCGATGTGACCGACTGGCAATTTGTGGAAGTGCGCGATGTCCCGCCCGGACCGTGGCGCAGTTATGGCGACAACAACCATTTCGTGATTGCCAAACGCCAGGCTGAGGCGCGCCTTGTCCAGCAGAACGGCGCTGCCTCGCGCTAGGTCCGAGCCGGACTGACGTTTGCTCCGACCCGGCTCCGCAGAGCGTCGCCCTACCAATGAAATTTGGCGACGACGCGTGGTTAGGGCGAGACTCCGTCGAGCCGCCGAACTAGTTCGACCGGCTTCCCATCACGCGCGGACGCAGTTTTTCAAAAGTCGCGTCGAGTTCTCCGATCCGATCGACCAGCAGTTGAAAATGCGCTCGTTGCGCGGTGCAGAAGGCAGTGAGCGGTTGTATTGCCGCATTGATCTCACCGTAGAACAAATCGATGGTGTGCGAGATCTGATTCTCGATCGCAAGCACGAGCTCGCTGCGTTTTGCTTCCATTTGCTCGGCGTAAACGCGGAGAATTTTTCCGCGCTGCCGTTTTGCTAGCAAGGTTCCAATGATTGCGGCTGAAGCCGCAAGCACACCGGTGACATCGGCCACGGCGGCGCTACTCATGGCCGCGACCAGCGCCACGAGTCCACCCGCCGCCGCCACGCCCGCTGGAATTCGCAAGCGGTCCGACGTTTCCCGAAATATCTCTCCCATTTGGTCTTCAATGGCGTTTCCGCCGCTTCGCTCCGCCAGCGTCAGTTGAATGGATTGCAACAACTCACGGCGTTGGCGCGCGAAATCCGGTAGTGTCCGTGGTGCCTGAGATTTCACTTCGCCACCAAAGTGCGTTTCGATCATGTCCTGTAGTTGCGGCCAGATTCCGCGCAGATCGGTTTCAAGTAATTGCACTGCATTTTCGATTTGCGGCTGCACGATCTGACGAAGTTTCGTTTCCATTTCCTCCTGAAAATCGCGCTGCCAATAATCGCGTCGCCAAATCATGTTCACCGTGGTCCAGAAAGTCAGTTTGCTCTCCAGAAATCGGGTTCCCTCGACAGCGCAGTCACGGCAGGCTTGGTCGATTCCCCGGACAAAACCGTGCACTTGCCGCAACGTTTGCTCCTTGCGCGCCTGCAGGAAGTGCATCAGGCGATCGAACCGTTCTTCGTCGTGGCTAATGGTGCGAAACGCCTCGCGCACTTCCGAGGCGATCTCTTTCAAAACAACCTGGGCCGTTTGCCAGGCCGATCGCAATTTCAGCGCGTGCGCGCTCGCATCCGCCATGATCAAATCGATGTGCTCTTGTAACGGAATAATCTGGCTCTTTTCTTCGAGGCTAGCCGCTCCGGGCGCCCCCGTGCGCGCGAGTAACGCCTGACGCGCGGAAACAGCAAAAATTGGGGGAGTGGTACCGAGTTTCTGAAGAGCGGTATCTTGAAGGTGCCGGCGGATAACAGCAATCTCGGCGGGGTCGCGCAAGTCGGCCTGTTGCAAAACGAAAACGATGTTTTTTAGCCAACGCTTTTGCACGAAAGCGAGAAGATCCCACGCCGATTGCGTCCAGGGATTGACCACGGAAAAAACGAAGAGGACGAGATCGGCCCGGGGTACGAATTC
>Ga0209376_1003751_pt1 | contig 13562 bp, 12 predicted proteins | sample GraSoiAngelo_134_FD_185891 | JGI IMG/M metagenome (GOLD analysis project Ga0209376, IMG submission 185891) | Grasslands soil microbial communities from the Angelo Coastal Reserve, California, USA - 14_0929_05_30cm (SPAdes) (version 2) | ecosystem: Environmental > Terrestrial > Soil > Grasslands ... | reverse complement strand
TGGAGAAAGCTTGGGAGGTGCTTGGAGAGATTATGTTGACTGATAGGGTGGACGTTACTTGAAAAGTGCCTGTTGCTACTCCCGTCTGGGCAGGGTTGGGAGCAAGTTTGTCCACAGCTATGGAATACGTACCCTTGACATCTGTGTTAGCCGGACTACCGGTTACGGTGGTCCACGAAGGGGTAACGCTTGGATAAGTAACCGCGGCTGATCCTTGCCCCGTTGAATCAGTCAGGAGAAGCAGTGTAATTGTGGATTGCCCGACGGAAGCTCCACCGGGTTTCGTGACCGTTATTTTCATACTGTAGGAAGTGCTAGCAGCTCCTCCAGTAATGGTGACTGTGATTATCGGCTGCTCCCCTATGTTGATGAGACTAGGTTGTGCCGTTACTGTGTAAGAGATGACAGCATTAGCTTCTCTTGTCGAGAAGAGTACGATCAGAGCATAGACTAGAAGTAAGAGTAGCGCGTAGCCCTTCCTGTTCAAACTGTTCCCTGCAACCAGTCTCTTCTCGGATCTTTGCGCCCCTATGATTCCCTGCCCGAGGGTAGGAACTCGTAAGATGAAGGGTTTTGTAACCGCACGAGTTTTCCGGTGGTTACAATCATCGTTGTTCGGCCAAAAAACCAAGGGCCGAAATGTGGGTTTGACCGGTGGACTCATTCATAGATGAGATCTAATTCTTCTTGCCGAGGTTATGTCGTTTAATGTATTGCCAGAGTCTCTTTGTCATGTCAGAAGGAGTTACCTTCTGGCCTTCCCTGCCGCCGAGTACTGAGGCAAGATTGGAATCGAGCTCGATTCCGTAACCTCCGAAAGATCCTCTCTTACTTGTTGTCGTCACAACTCACCTCCCACTTTTAGGATGATAACAAGTGACCATGTTCGTACTGGACTTCTGAAATCCCGATTGTTACTAACACGTGTACAGGGTTGGAACAGTATGAGACAAAAATTACCCGAAAGAAAAGCCGGGTTTATTGGACTAGTTTGATTGGAAGTCCCGCAGCCACGGCTGCGGCTGGTCTTCCTGTGTTATCTAGAATCTTCTATGCTTCTGGTAGCAGTCCCTACAGTAGACAGGTCTGCCTTGCGACGGCTTGAAGGGGACTTCCGTCTCCTTGCCGCAATCTGAACAAGTTGCCTTGTACATCTGTCTTGGACTACCATAACCCGAGCCTCTCTGACTCATCGGTCTAACTGCACCTCCTCTCGGCTGGTCGAGAATGGCCTTGGAACTAGGCTATAGACCTCGTAACAGCCTCTTTGAAACCCGCGTCTGGACGGGGGTCTTGCGAGATTCGACACGAATCCGGGATGTTAGCCCGATAGCGTGCTGGATTTCCATTTTGAAAAAAAAGTCTCCTTTGGCCGACTGGGGTTTGTTCGGGGGGCCAGATATGCGAACAAGCAGCACGAGTGTCTGATGATAGGGCCCTGTCGGAAGGTATCGCGCTAGAGCGAGTGTCCGCACGAGGAACAGAATCTAGAGCCTCGTGCGCTCGTTCCACCGCATTTCTTGCAGACTGGTCCGGCCGCAGCAGCGGCTACTGCGGAAGCTGTTGCCTGTTGCTGGTATGCGGGGTAGGAGACTGGCGCCATGCCATACGCTCCGACCGTTAGTGGATTCTGGAACCTGGCAATGTTTTCTCTTATGATCCCGTAGGCCTTCTCTGCGGCTGAATTTGGAAGGTCTCCAAGGTGGAGCGGGTCACCACCGAACCTCAGGACACATTTTACTGAGGATCGTAGCAATCCCTTGTCGAAGATAGCATTCGCAATGTCCGCATACGAGTAATCAGTGTAGTCCTTCTTCATTCCAAGGGCATGGGGATGTCTCAGGATTATTCGCTGATTAGTTAACACGACCGAGTCGACGTTGATCTTAGGATGATAGATCTTTTCTTTGATGAATAGTTGGACCTGCTCGCTTGGCCCAAGAATCTTGCTTATGTCTGAGGGGACCGATTCCATCGATATCGGCTCTGGATTGTTCTGGGACTCGGAGGATTTGGGCGTTGGAGTACCCTGTTCCCGCCTGAAAAGTGACTGCAGATACTGCCTCTATCCGACTCGACGGTGAATACTGCAGGACACTATCTGGTCTAGTTAGTTTTTCAGTTCGAATCTAAAATTCTTGTATGGTTATTAGGTTCCCGCCGTCTTAAATGGTGCGCAGCTTATGCCAGTATCCAAACCATCCGACGAAATTAGATCAGCATCCATTCCCGGCCTGAATTTCATAAAGCAAGGGAGAGCATTCTGATGGCGAAGTTCATGCTTTCAATGGGCAACGAGAGTTACGCGTTGCTCTCGAGAGAGGCTCGAGACCGCGGTATCAAAGTCCAGGAACTGATTCGGGCCGTCATTATCCCTGAATGGGCCCGCGTGAATCTGACAGAGAGAGCCTCGACAGTCAACTCTTTCGCTCAAACTTCGAGTTCCGGAGCTCTCTCCAACGGAGAAATTGCGAGTACTGCGCCCAGCTTGGCTCGGGTGAAAGCAGGCAATGGTAACGGTCGTGGATCTGAGCGGTATCAGTCACTGTACTTCCGGAATTCCCGCCGCTAACCAGAGCAAGAAGTTTCGTATCGTCGACTGCTAAGCCCCGGTTTTCTTTGAGAAAATTCTAACTTCCCTCTGCAATGATTTCGGCACTGGGTCTGAACGCACATTGGCCAGAGTGCTCAGAATGCCATGTGATCCTCTCCGTTTTGGAGGCCTCTTTGGAATCGGATTGTTCGGTGCCATTCCTCGTGATTTTCAACTTCGATCCGTCATTCTCCAGCCCACAGATCTGGATGATAAGCTTGGGTTCTAAATGTGAAGTCTCGGAAATTCCTGTGGACCAAGTGCACTTTACGATCCTTCAAAAAGGCACGATCCTCAATGGGGCTCGCGTTGAATTTGGTGCTAGTAGGAACCTTAATGGTCAAAAGAGAAGTAACAACATCGTTTCGATGTGGACCGATAATCCTCCCTTTAGGTTGCGTATGCAGTCCTACGGACCGAACAACATTGGTTTTTGGATAATGGGATTCGGTCTATTGATAATGATGATAGGGATAGCGTTGATAGCTTCCTGGACGGCGAACATTTTCTATCTTGTGACCGGCTGGTTCGTTTTGACGTTAGGGATTGCATGCTTGGCATTGGGCTTGTCCGGCTATGGCCGCTGGGACAGGCCCCCCGTTCCGAAGGTAAGGTGTCGACATTGCTACATGTTGAACTATGAGTCGGCAATTCACTGTCGAAAGTGCGGCTCGAACATGTTCTAGATCCCTCGATTGCAGGAGGTATTCCTCTCTCTATTTTCCATATGTGCTGGGCGTATACCGAGCGGGGCGGGTCCTAGCATCTCGTATCACACATCCGGGTACGCGAATTCTTGGGAAAGCCAGTCATTGGAAATGAGGGACACCGAATGGGCAGAAATGGGAATCCTGAGAAAGAAATGGATACCTCGATTCTTGGACATGGCTAACAGCAGCCGATCTTTGCTTATCCCTCGTCGAAGGTACACTAATGCAAGACGGTTTCGCCGTTCTGATTCATCCTCTTTAATGTCCTGGTTAGCATAATCGAGCAGCTCTGCTATGTCCACATCCTTGAGCAAGAACCTGTGTCCGAAGTGTCACAATCCCATTCGGCTCCCGGAGGAGGATGTGGTCGTTGTGAAGATGAAGACAGGTCTGAAGGGCAGGCAAGAGGATCGCATGGTACACAAAGTCTGTCCTGGTATTGGTGGACCCTCTGGTCAGATGGTGGGACAAGAGTACTGCTCAAGTTGTACACACCCTGCGACAATACACTCTCCGCGGTGCGAGTATTCGGGGTACGGGTACAAGTGTGATTGCAAACAGTTCAAGAAGTGATCTAGCATAGGACGGACGATGTAAGGTCGCCTTTTCTTGTCATCTGAATGAGAACCCGGGAGTGGACCCGGCTCCTCCGAAGAAACTGCGCGCCAAAACATAAAGAAGGTTTCAATCCACTTCACCGCTTGGCAATGATGGCCTCCTCCGAAAGAGATGAGACTCTTGGGCTTGGCAAAAACAGGATCGAAGCTCTCACGGATGGTATCTTTGCAACTGTCATGACAATCCTAGTTCTAAGCCTCACCATTCCAGTGATCACGCAGCCTTCCGGGAATGAACCACCTACACAACAACTGATCGATGAGTTCGGCCAATTGTCCGGCCTACTTCCGGCAGTGCTTACGTACATAATCAGTTTTGTAATCCTTGGCGTTTATTGGGTCGGTCATCACAACCTATTCCATTATGTTCGACGGACTGATCGGATACTTCTCTGGATCAACATAGCCTTCTTGATATCCGTCGGCTTGCTCCCATTCACCACGGCCCTTCTAGGCAGAAACCTGACCGATCAGGCGGCAGTGATCCTGTACGGAGGTAATCTCATGCTTTGCAGTATCTTACTTCGTACAATCTGGTGGTACGTTACCTCCGGGCACCGACTCGTTGACCGTGACTTGGACCAGCACATTGTGAGCATAGCTGGCAGGAGAATAATCACCGGTCCGATCATCTTCACGGCTGCCATAGTTTTGTCCTTCGTCAGCACATGGCTGAGCATGGTTCTCTACGCCTCCGCGGCGGTCTATTTCATCATCCCGAGCCATCTGGATGTTCATTTCACTCGCAGAAACGTCAGACACTAGATTCGGAGAAGAACTGTTTGAGAGGTTTTGTAAAGAGTAAAGCGACGCTAACACAATGCAGGAGAATACTGACTGGTACTACAACTAGTGCAGTTTGAAGATCGGTCATTATTGTCGGATTGAGCCCTCCATATGAAGCGACCGTCGAAGCGAACAGGAGATCCGCTAGTCCAACCGAGTTCCACGCGATCACAAGGGCGTACTTTCTAGTTCCTCCAGTACGGAGCAGGTAGGCTATTGGTAGCGCGAACAGTCCGATAAACAGGTCTCCGACCCCGAAAGGATACACGAAGTAACTTGGGAATATCCCGGCTTGTCCTTTTAGGAACAATTGGATCCCTGCAAGTCTTATGACTTGGATTGCGGTAATGATGCGAACGATTTTGATGTTGGACGATGCCGAATTCTGAAGATTGGGTCTCTGTTGAACCGTAGACATAGCGTTACCTCACGTAGCGCAATTGATTCTGAGAATTTGTAGCTATCGCCCGTAGAGAGAATAAAGACAGAAGGGAGGGGGTTTGGAGATGAGGTCCTTTTACATTCCGCGACCTGAGGACTGGAAGAGCGCAAAGGTATTGCCGTCGGGGTCGTTTAGGATCGAGAACCATCCGACGTTTGGAATCTCTTGCTTGTCCATTACGACCTTGGCGCCGAGGCTGGTGGCTTGCTTCGTGGAGTCTTCAACAGACTTGACGGAGAAGTAGTTGACGAATTGCTGGTTTGGTGCTTGGCGAATGAATAGACCGCCCATTGTATCATTTTCGTCGGTTGCGTCCTTATGCTGAATAAGCCAGTAAGGCATCTCTGAGCCTTCCCATTTGTTGAACTTCCAACCGAATAGCTGGCTGTAGAAATTGCTGACTTTTGCGGCGTCTGTGGCCGGTATCTCGAAGTGTACTAACGTACCAAGTTTTGGCATTGGTCTTTGCTCTTGTTGAGTTGTTGACATTTTTTCTCTTGCCGAGGAAGGGGACAGCAACGTATACTTAAAGGTGAGCGGTTCAAGATTTCCGATTGCTCGGTCTGATCATGAACAAGGCAATAGTTCTGGCCTTGGCCTCGTACTAATCTAATCTTAGTAATCTTACACAGCATGCTTGTTGAGCTAATTGAAACGGTCGAGTAGCCGGGTGTTTGACGCGGTCAGCTAGTGCCATCTGTTAGTATTCAGATTTTCTGTCGAAGAGTCCGAGCCTCTTCGCCCTGAGCTCGGCCTTTCGGTATACAGCATAGGCGAATATTCCTATTCCGACTGTCGTGAGGAACAAGTATCCCAGGTCGAGAAGAGCGCTCCCTGTTGTTCCTAATCCAAAGCTGTCACGGACCGCGTCCAGGAAATATGTGATAGGTAATATTGCGCTTAACGGTTGCACCTGCGATGGTAGAGCAGTGACTGGGAAAATCACGCCTCCTAGGAGGAAGAATATGCCGGCCAGCGATTCTCCGAGTATAAACTCTAGCCTGTTGGACACGATGTTGATCGCGCTCAGCATGTAGCCGACAGCGATAAGGCCCGACACGCCTAGTAGGACCGTCGGCACTAAGAGTAACAGGTTCACCGAGAGTAGGTTGATTGGGATTCCGAGGTTGAGAATTCCATTGAATACTGCGATGCTGAAGAGTAGAGTGACAATAACGGAAATTGTTGCATTTACGACAGATACTAGTCCGCGTCCAATGATATATGGATGCAATGTTCCCGGAGAGATGTAGATGTTCTTCAGTACCTCGTATCTGGAGCGGTCGGTGTGAACCAGCCAGCCCATGTTCGTGGTAATCTGGGCGACGTATACGAAGAAGGCTGTGCTCACGATCAACCTTGCCAGATAGTCTCTCTGGAGTCCCGTGCCTGTGCTAGCTCCTATTATGACGATGAATGCTACGATTAGCAGAGACGCTAAGGGTTGGACTATTCGATAGGTTGCGAAGAGTACTGGATCCGCCCAGTTGCTCTCGACCTTCCAGCCTACCCAGAAGGATTCCCGCGCTGATTTTAGGAAATCGGCTACTGCCATCTTAGTGTTAGCCTTCCTTCCCGTTTCCCAAGGTTCTCCATGTAGTTCAGGGCCATTCTAGCTACTGGGATGAGAATGGCGATGAATGCTATCAGTGCTAGTATGTGTGGCCAGACGGCCATGAGCCCTTGACCTTGTATCGTCACTCTTCGTATCGCGTCGAGTCCGACTGTCATAGGAATCAAAGTAGCGGTGACTTGTAGCCAGACTGGGATTACGGAGACATAGATCGTTGGAAAGTAGGTCCCTGAGAGAAAGAACACGGGCTCTTGAAGTAGCATGTTAGTGTGCCATGCTTCCCGGCCGTAGAGCATGTAGAGTGATGCGAAGACCATTCCGAGCCCATAGAGCGAGATAACTGTGAGGAGGAAGACGAGTCCTGCTACAAGTAGGTCGTGAACTTGGAACGGTACTTGGAATACGAAGACTCCCAGGAGTATTATCCCGGTTGCACGGAGTGAAGTATTGATTGCTCCGCCCATTGCCATGCCGAGGAGCACCGACATTCTGGAGACCGGGGCAACCATATACATTTCCAGGTTTCCCATCTCTTTCTCCCAGAACCATTGAGCGGACATATTCCAGAGGATGTTCGTCCAGAACGCAATCATAGCTCCTCCAATGATAACCGCGGCCCCTAGGCTCGGCGGCAAACCGAGTGTCTTGTAAAGGATGACATAAGCTCCTATCGTTAGTACCGGGAGGACTACCTCTGCGATATAGTGGGTTAGCTCACGGTTTCCTCCTTTGATGCGGACCCACATCCTCGCCTTGGCGGCCCGCATATTTGCCGTGATCTCGTCGCGAAGAGTGGGACTGACCAGTGTCATTGTAATCCTTTACCTACCAGGTTGATGTAGACATCTTCAAGCGTCGGTTCTGATTTGCCCATGTTCAGTACTCTGGAACCATTCCTGTTGATGGTGCTGAGGAGGTCCGACATTACGGATTCATCCTCGAGCACGAGTTTCAGTGTGCTGGTTCCAGTCTCGATATTGCTGACCTCTGAGACTCCGATGACTCCGGGAACTGTCTTCAGCGTGTCTAGTTCTTGGATGTTAGGAGTGACTTCGATCTTCCATGAGGGTCGACTTGCAATTTTCGCCTTGAGCTTCTGCGGAGTGTCGCATGCGAGTATCCTGCCTTGATCGATGATCCCGACGCGGTTGCACATTTCATCTGCCTCCGCCATGTAGTGTGTGGTTAACAGGACGGTCTTCGTGCCGTCGGTCATCCAGGACTTGATCATAGTCCGTAGTTGTTTCGCGGAGAGCACGTCGAGTCCCAGGGTGGGTTCGTCGAGAAATACGACGCTTGGATTGTTGATGAATCCTCTGGCGAGGTTGAGTCGTTGCTTGTACCCTGTGGATAATTTGCTCATTCTAGTGTCGATGTAATTGTCGAGGCCGAGTTGTGTGACGAGGTTCTTGATCCTCTCGTTGGCGCCCTGTCTTGATAGTCCGTAGAGTTGTGAGAAGAACCATAGGTTTTCTTTGACGCTGAGTATTCCGTAACCGGGGGTCTCGCCCCCCGAGACGAGGTTAATTATTTTGCGGACTTTGGACGCGTTCTTGGACACTTCCAATCCCTTGACATACGCCTCACCGCTTGTTGGAAGAAGCAAAGTGGCGAGTATCTTGATCATCGTCGTCTTCCCGGCACCGTTGGGACCAAGGAGTCCGAAGATCTCTCCCTCCTCTATTGCAAGGTCAACACTGTCCAGTGCGACAACGTCCCCCGCTCCAGGAACTCCTTTGAAGACTCGTCGTAGGGCACGGGTCTCGATGGAGATGTCTCGTTTCAAGACAGTTCCTGAGCGGTAGCCCTTTCAGATAAGATTTGTTTGAGCGTGGGACTGAGACGCCAGGCAGTGTCTCTAGCCTAGGCAAGTCTTAACATAGCACTTTGACGTGCAACGGGGACATGTTGAGTCAGAGGACTCTATCACTAGAAGTCAGAGACTTCAAACCGGCAGATTATGAAAGGCTAGTGGAGGTCTTCAACTCCAATTTTCCCGATTATACACGGAGTGTAGTGGAGACACGTAGCAGGGACGAGAGTATCGACAAAACAAAGTATCATCTCAAGCGATACTCCTTCGTTGACAAGAACACCGGATCGATTGTTGGATTCGGAGAAGTGTCCCACATTACGGACATGTATCATCCAAACAAATTTGCCCTCAACATATACGTCGAACCTAAACGGCATGGGCAAGGGATCGGACGCGCGGTCTATCAGAGGTTGACTGACCACCTGAAGAGCTTGGATGCCGTTACCGCATGGGTCCAAGTCAAGGAGGACTTGCCACAACAGATCGGCTTCTTCCAGAGACGAGGCTTCAAGGAATCGATGAGGGTATGGGAATCTCGACTGCCGGTTTCATCTGTAAACACTGCACAGTTCAAGGAGTATCCTACCAAGGTTGCAAGCCGCGGAATCACGATTAGTACTCTTGCCGAGGAGAGGGCCGTCGACCCCGATGCGACCAAGAAGCTCCACGAAGTTGTTCAGTCGATCGCAGAGGACATTCCGCAACCCTCCCCATACACACGAGTATCCTATGAACAATGGGAGGCTTTCGAGTTGAAGAACCCAAGTCTTCTACCTGATGGGTATTTCATTGCGAAAGACGGTGATCGATATGTGGGACTGAGTGTGGTCTGGAAGAGCGATACAGAGCCAAGGAGCCTCTATCAAGGGAACACTGGCGTAATCCGAGAGTATCGCGGAAAGGGTGTGGCTGTCGCTTTGAAATTGAAGGTAATCGAGTATGCACGCGAGCATGGCTATGAGAAGGTGAAGACATGGAATGCTTCGAATAATGCTGCTATGTTGGCTGTGAACACGAAACTGGGGTTCAAGCGGCAAATTGGCTGGATATTCCTAGAGAAAGACCTTGCATAGCAAAGTCAAGACCGAATCCAAGAGTCAACTGCCCATCCTCAATTTGCAGGGGTCTGCCCGTGAGACGGGGATCGAACATGGAGAGAGGATGCGTCCAGAGATCAAGCACAATCTCGCGGTCTACTTCAAGCGATTTAGGAACGAGACAAAGCTCTCTAGAGAGCAAGTCCTCCAGAGGGCTGCGAAATATCTTCCAGTTATCGAACGAACGGCACATGCTTACGCGGAAGAGATGAAGGGAGTCGCCCAAGGCTCTAACTCGGATCTTCTCGACATCGTCGCTTTGAACGTCCGCTATGAGTTGATGTACAGCCAGTACTCCAAACTGGGCGTCCCAGCAGTCCAAAGTACCGATGGTTGCACGGCCTTCGCCATTGCACCCGAAATGTCAGAGAACAATCATGTATTGATGGCTCAGAACTGGGACTGGATACCGGAAGTGGATGGGCTTTTCCTAAGAACCGTGAATGGCGACGAACCCGGCGTCATTTGTTTCTCCGAAGCAGGGGTTGTGGGTGGTAAGATCGGGATCAATTCCGAGGGACTTGGCCTAATGATCAATGGATTGGTCTCGAACAAGGATGACTGGTCTAGGTTGGAGAAGCCGTTCCACGTTCAATGCTGGGAAATCCTCCGATCAAAGAGCCTTGAGGACGCTGTGAGAATAATATCCGATGGACAAAGATCATGTTCCGCAAACTTCGTCCTAGGACAGCAAAAGAGTCCCGGGAAGGCTGCCATAGTCGATGTTGAATCGGCCCCAGCGTCGGTAAACCAAATCTTTCCAGAGAATGGAGTGATCGCTCATACGAACCACTTCTGCGACCCAGCATCCGTCGGCATTAGCCAGGTAATCGACGAAGAATGGAGGTCAACCCTGACACGGTACGATCGGATCTCGAAGTTGCTCAATGATCATGTTGCTGGAAAGGTGAAGTTCAGTATGGAGACGGCGAAGACCTTGCTCAGAGATCATCATGGACGACCAGACTCACTCTGCCGGCATCCGAATCTAGCGCTTGCGGAAGATGATCGTTACAAGTCGGTGGTTTCTGTGGTGATGGACTTGAAGGAAAGGAAGTTGTGGGCGACAGACGGGTCTCCGTGCGAGAACGACTATCGACTGATCGGGTTCTAGCACTGACGTCCCGGAATGCCCACTCTCGAGAGCCCCTCGGTCTAGGCTCGGTTCTGGGCTTCCATTCGCCTGCGCAGTTCTTCGGAGGATACGTCTTCCTTATGCGTGGCAATCCACCATTGGTTACCCACTGGATCAGCCACCCCTCCTGCCCGGTCGCCGTAGAATTCGTCCTTCAACTCCCTCACAGGTTTTGCACCTGCCTGTAGTGCACGCTTGTACACTGCATCAACGTCTTCGACGTACACGTAGAGCATGGTTGGCATGGGCTTCGACTGGGCATTGGCTTCGCCCATCATTACCACCGAGTCTCCAATTTGTACTTCTGCATGGCTGATCGTCCCGTCGGGACGCGGCACCCGTTCTAATTCCGTAGAGTTGAATGTCTTTTGCAGGAACTCGAGTAGTTTTGGCACTCCCTCTACCACAAGGTAGGGAGTGACAGAGTGATAACGTTCAGGGACAGGCTTCACTTTGGTCGTAACTGGTTTCATCATAGCTTAAGCGTCACGAATTGACTGGATAAAAAGGTAGACCCTGATGAATGTGAAAGTAATGTTGGGCTTGTGGTGTACCCTTAGTATTTGCCGCGACGTGATCCTTGCAACCTCCAATCCGCACGGTGCTTTCCCTGCCGCGGCCGATAGGCTCGGTGATCCCCTGAAGGTCCACTTCTTTGAGGCTCAGGACCCCGATCTCTATTGTCGTCATTCCGTTCTCCTTCACTCTGCTTGAATTCTCGTGGTCGGTAGCCTTCGCGTGGTTTGAAATCTCTTGACCCGCCGGCGTCCCGGGGTCCGAACCCTCTCGGCCTCTCGCCTTGAGGTCTGAACTCGCGTGGCCGCTGATCTCTTTGACGGAATTCTGGTCGTGGCGCTCCCCGCTCCATATAGTTGAACCCAGAAAGTCGCTCTCTTGAGAAGGAATAGCCCAGGTCATTCTCGATATTCTTTAGATCCTTGGCCTCTCTCGGACCTACGAGACTGATCGCTTCACCAGCCTCCTCGACCCTTGCTGTCCTACCGACACGATGAATGTAACTGGTGGACGTGTCGGGCACATCATAGTTTACAATGTGAGTTATTCCTTGGATGTCGAGTCCACGGGCTGCGACGTCTGTTGCGACAAGGATTCTTTGGCGTCCGGCTCGGAATCCCGCCAGTGCGGCTTCACGCATGGACTGGGTTTTCCCTCCATGTATTAGTCCGACCTTCAAACCCACTTGTCCCAACTCGTCCGCCAACTTATCCGCTCGCCATTTTGTTCTTGTGAATACGAGCACGGATTTCATCTCGGGATGACGAATCAGTTCCGTCAACAATTTGCTCTTCAGATGATCTGGAACCTGATAGACGGTGTGACGTATCGTCTCTGGAGGCTGATCTTGTCGGCCGACGCTGAAGCGTACGGGATCGTGCATTATCTCTCTCGCGAGACGTTCTACTTCTCTAGGGATTGTTGCCGAGAAAAGGAGTGTTTGGCGTCTTTTGGGTAGGATGCTGATGATCTGCTTGACATCTGGTAAGAAGCCCATGTCCAACATTCGGTCCGCCTCGTCGAGAACTAGCACATCTAGGTCCCTGAGGTCGATGGTCCCCCTGCGAATATGGTCCAATAATCTTCCCGGTGTGGCGACGATAATTTCGATCCTTCCGCGTAATGCTCGTCGTTGGGCTTGAAGACTGACGCCACCGTAGACAACGAATCCTCTAACTCTGGTCCCTCGTGCAAGACCTTGCAGCATAGACTCGGTCTGCACGGCTAATTCTCTGGTGGGTGAGAGGACAAGGACGTGAGTTCCAGGATAAGGCGGTCGACTCAGAAGATTCTGAAGTATCGGCAGTAGAAAGGCTGCGGTTTTTCCTGACCCTGTTCGAGCAGAGCCTATGACATCACGCCCTGCTAGAATCGCCGGTATAGTCTCAGCCTGTACTGCAGTTGGGGAACTGTACCCTAATTGTTGAACGACCCTCAGCAATTGAGGGTTGAGCCCAACCTGGCCCCATCCAACGGTCGATTGCATGTAAACGTCTACAACCATGTCCAGGAAGGGTACTACAAGAACTAGCTATTGGGACAGAGGCAGGCCTGCTTCGGGTGGGAGGAACGAATCAAAAAAGGGGGACGGCGGGACTTCGGACTAAATTACAGACCGAGTCCTGCGCCAAGAGTGTAGATCGCATTTGTCGTTATTGTTTCAGTATTGCCGTCTGCCAGGGTGGCTGTAAACGATACTTGATACACGCTACCGATTGTTAGGACGAGTCCCAGGGGGACACTTGTTGATGTGGCAGTGTCAGTTATTCCCGGTAGCAATGGATAGTAATTCGCCCACGTAACTGTCCAGGGTAACCCACTGACTTGTATGGAGACAGACGTTATTGCTACTGTCCCTGTGTTTGTTACGTCTACCTGATAAAGGGGCTGGGGCTGTCCGTTGGCGCTTAGGTTAGTCTGCTCAAAGGCTTGTGCTGCGATATTGAAGTGTTTGTTCTGCTGGATGAGGGTTGAACCACCTGTTTGAACCGCGATATCCGTATGAGAGCAGTCGACAGAATTGCTTAGGCTCTGTGTGCAAACGTAAGTTCCGGAATTGCGCCTGGTCGCGGGTTCTAGTGCTGAATTGACGAATTGATCATTGGTGTAGATTATGGTGGCAAGACCAGTGGTCGGGCTCGCAGCGACTCCGAAATCGTCGAGAAGGTCCCTGTTACCAGTGCATGCAACACCTGACTCGCACACTCCTCCATAGTGGATTATTCCCGAGGCTGCGACTTGGGTCCAAGGACTGTTAGGTGTCAGGGCCGCGAGGTT
>Ga0209376_1003749_pt1 | contig 13565 bp, 13 predicted proteins | sample GraSoiAngelo_134_FD_185891 | JGI IMG/M metagenome (GOLD analysis project Ga0209376, IMG submission 185891) | Grasslands soil microbial communities from the Angelo Coastal Reserve, California, USA - 14_0929_05_30cm (SPAdes) (version 2) | ecosystem: Environmental > Terrestrial > Soil > Grasslands ... | reverse complement strand
CCCGTTCCTCGCCGTGGGCAGCGTGACGCGCAAAGTCAAACCACGGTCGCGGTTGCGCGTCGCCACGATGTGCCCCCCGTGCGCTTCGACGATGGAACGGTTGATGGACAACCCCATGCCGAGCCCCTCGGCCTTGCTCGAGACGAAGGGCTCGAACATGCGCTCGAGCCCCGGCCCATCCACGCCGGCCCCGGTATCGGTAACGGTGATCTCGATGCTCCCAGGCTTCGGCTCCGCCGTCTCGATGCGCAACACGCGTGGTCCGTCCGCGACGTCGGCCATGGCCTGGCACGCGTTGACGAGCAGGTTGAGCACAACCTGCTGCAGCTGGACAGCATCCCCGAGCACCCGAGGCAGGTCCTCGGCCAGGCAGAGCTGCAAGGAAATGTCGGCCTGTGCGATGTCTCGGCGCAAGATCGTCGTCACCCCGGTGACCGTCGCATTGATGTCGACGGGCTGGCGCTCGCCTGGCTGCTTGCGGACCATGGCGCGCACCCGCTGCACGATCGACCCGGCCCGCTCGGCGTCTCCCGCGATGTCGACGAGCGCCTCGTTCAGCTCGTCCCCGTCGGCCGACGTGGCCAGCATGCGGCGCGCCGCTTGCGCGTTCGCGGCGATCGCGGTCAACGGCTGGGTGATCTCGTGGGCGAGCGACGCCGAGAGCTCGCCAATGGTCGCGACACGTTGCGCGTGGGCGAGCTCTTCGCGCCGCGCGCGCGCCTGATCCTCCGCGCGCCGGCCCCGCGCCCGCTGCACCAGCAGCATGGCGATGAGCCCGCTCTGCATCGCGATCACCACCGCCGCCGCGATGATGTGGCTCTTGTAGAGATCCCAGACCGACGCTTCGCGGAACCGGACGAAGCTGCCGACGGGCAGCCGGCTCTCGTCGATGCCCCACCGATGCAGCTGACGCCAGTCGAACAGGTACGGATTGTCCGCCTCCACGATGTCGGCGGGCCCTAGCCGCTCACCGCTGAGGATCCGCAGCGCCAGCTGCGCCGTCGTGACGCCCTGCGAAGCGAAGTCGAGGACGCGGCCGCCGACGGCGCCGCGACCGAGCATGTTTGGCGTCACCGCGTAGATCGGTACGTGTGAGACGTTCGCCAGCAGCACGAGCGCCTCGTGCGGCAGATACGGCCGGCCATTGCCGTCCCGGAGGACGGCGCCATACAGGATGACCGTGCCTGGAGAGAGAGAGATTCGACGGCCTTCAGGAGCTGGGGCATCGGCTGGCGGGCCAGATAGGTCACCGTCACCCCACCCGAGTAGCTGGTGAGGGCTCGACGCGCCTCGTCCTCCCACCTTACATCGAGGGCGCCGTTGCCCGTGACGATGGCGACTTCCCGAGTGTCAGGGTGCAAGCGCTGGATCAAGTCGAGCGATGACTTCCAATCGATGCGCCGGGAGACACCCGTGACGGCCGAGCGCGCGTCGAGCTTGGGCAGCAGGGCCGGATCGACCGCGCAGAAGACGATAGGGACCCCCTCGAACATCGCCGCACGATGCCTGAGCACGAAGCGGAGCCCGCCGGTGCCCCAGACGATGACGACATCCGGTCGTCTGGCCACATAAGTCTTCTGCAGAAGGTCGCGAAGCGCGAGCTCGCGTGCCTCCTCTGGGAACCACGACAGGCCGAGGTATTCCGTGTAGACCCGGATCGGCAGGGTGGAGCCCGCCAGGAGCGTCGAGCGGATCGCGTCGTCCGTGTCGGCCACCGCGGCCAGACCCCGGGTTTCCTCGAAGAGCACGAGCACAGTCTTCGGCGCCACGGTCTCGTCCGCGAGCGCAAGCGCGGGCAAGAAGAGCAGTAGCAGGAGGCCGACGATCATCGTTTTGAGGATTCCGACTCTCAGTTGCAAGGTCTTGATAGTGCCACACTGCGTGGCTCGTTTCGCGAATAGCCCTTTGGGTGAGCAGGGCAAAGACTAGCTCATCTGCTAAGGGTCCCGGTGATGGACGAGCACTCTCGCGATCCGCCCATCGGTGTCGAGCTCCATCACCTCGAGCTGGAGCCCGCGCACGCTGCTCCGAAGGTACACGGCCACCGAGCTGACGCCGGCGAAGACGTCGAGTAATTCGAATTTCAGATCGGGCATGGCTGCGAGGCCCTTGGCGAAGTACGACCGGAGCGCGGGCTTGCCTCGAACCGTGCCTGCCGGATCGCCGCGCAGCTTCGTCACCAGCAGCGACTTGAGCTCGACCGAGTCGGCGTAATGCGAAAGAATCCGCTCGAGATCGTGAGCGTTGAACGCCTCGATCCATTCCTGGGCGACGGCTTGCGCCTGGGCTTTCGTCACGGACGGTCCCCCGCCCTAGAACTCCAGCCGATCGCCCGGATTGATCGGGAACACCTTCGTCGGCGTCTGCCCGAGCGCCGCGATGTACTCCTGCGGCGTGCCCTTCAGCACCGGGAACGTTCCGTAGTGAATCGGGATGGCGAACTTCGGCTTGAGCAGCTCCTTCGTGGCGTAGGCCGCGTCCTGCGGATCCATCACGAAGTGACCGCCGATCGGGATCAGGACGAGATCGGGCTTGTAGTAGTCGCCGATCAGCTTCATGTCGCCGAAGAGCCCCGTGTCGCCCATGTGGTAGATCTTGAACCCGTTCTCCATCTGCACGATGAAGCCGGCCGGCTCGCCGCCCACGTGCGTCGTCGTCTTCTTCGTCGCCTGATCCGTCACCGTCAGCTCGGACGAGTGCTCGGCGCGCACCTGCGTGATCGTGATCTGCGGCCCGAGCGGCTGCACCTTGCCGCCCTTGCCGAAGCGCACGCCCTGCTCGGCCGTGAGCCAGCCGAGGTCGATGAAGCTCTGGATGAGCCCGGCCGGCCCGAACACCTTCGCGCCGCTGCGCTTGGCGAGATCCACGAGGTCGCTCCCGCCGTCGTTGCGGCCCGTCGTCCCCACGTGGTCGCCGTGGCCGTGGGTGACCAGGATCAGGTCGACCTTGCCGAGCTTGGCGAGGTCCTTGTACTCGGCGGGCGTCTTGGGGTTGCCGGTCACGAAAGGATCGATCACGATCACCTTGCCGCCCGGCGTGGTGATCCTGAACGTCGCCTGGCCGAGCCAGTGCACCTCGACCTTCCCGGACTGGGCCGGGAGCAGCGGGGCTGATAGTGCCAGAGAGAGCGCGACGACGAGCGCGGCGCCCAGCTTGATGACGTTTCGACGATGCAACGCCATATCTTTCCCCTCCTCGTATTGGCGACGGAGAAAGACTAGCTCATCTGGCCCCGGAACTTCCACGCGCCAGCCCGGCCCGTGCGACCGGATGTATCGATGAGAGGCCGGCTTTGGTCGTCGCGCACGCCGACCGGGACGATACAATCAGGATTATCACTGCCAGGCCGGCGACACCGGCCGAGAGAAAGATCTATGAAGAAGGCTAGCCGAAAGCCGACTGACGAGCTGCGACCGGAATACAAACGCTCGGACTTTGGCCGCCTGGCACGCGGGAAGTACGCTCAACTCGTCGCCGAGGCGACGAACGTCGTCGTTCTCGATCCAGAGCTGTCCAAGGCGTTCCCACAACGGGCGGGTCAGACCACCTTCGGCCCGAAGAGGTAGCAGAAGCGGCCGTTCCGCTTGCAGCGATCCATGAACTCGTCGAGGGGGTGCTTGTTGCAGTTGGGCAGCAACGCGCTCGTGCACTCGTAGACCGTCGTGCCCCAGAGCAGAGCCAAGTGCTTCACTGAGCCCGACCCCAGAAGAGCGGGCTCGAGGGCGTAGAGCCCTGCGCCTTTCTCCTTCGTGGCGGCGACGATCTGCTCGGCGGTGCGGAAGTCGGACACGGTCGTGGCCTTGCCTTTCTTGTCCCTGTCCGGTCGGGTCACGATCTGAAAGCCGTAGCGGTCGCGGGCGCAGTGAAAGCTGCTGATGCCGCCGACCCGCGCGCAATCGCCGTCGTACGCGGTATTGTGGGCGTTGCCGAAGAGATACACGGACAGCATCAGGTTCGCGTAGGTGGTGCAGTCCATCTGGACCGGTCCCTTGCGAAACTGCGTTGACTCGGTCTGCACGGCGTAGTCGGTCTGTCCCTCCACCCCGTAAACGCAGCGGTTGCCGCCGCCGTCCTCGGCGCCCTTCTGGTAGGCGATGTTGTTGTCGGCGAACCACTTCTGCACGGCGTCGATGCCCGCGATGCCCTTGACGCCGGGCAAGGGGATCAGGATCTTCGCCTTCTCCGCGAGCTTCAGGAGAACGGCGTCGCCCGGCTGGACGAGCGCGTTGTCGATGTAGGTCTTATCGACGGCCGGCGTCTGGGCGCGCAGAAAGCTCTGGAGCGCGTCCTTGGTGTGGCCGCCCCATCCGCCGTCGGCTCCGCCCTGCACGGCCTCGCCGGCCGCGATCAGCAGCTGTTGAAGCGCGGCGATGTCACCGAACTGATTCTTCCCTCCCACGCCCACCGACGCCTTGATGAATTGCTTCGTGCCCGCCATGACCCGCCTCCTTGCCTAGCCCCACCAAACCCGCGGGCGGGAGCGCTGTACGTGTTTATGCGAATACCCCACCCGAGGTACGAGCGCAAGGGCACCCGCTCGGCCCCGCGTCATTCTCGCTTTTGAGAAAGTAGCTCGAAACTCCGCGGTTTCTAACACTTCCATTTCGATTCGCGTGGCCGCCGGCGCGGCTCTTCGAGTCCGGTCGGCGCCTTCGATCCGCTTGCGCCCAGTCGGGACAGGCGCGTGAGGTGGGCGCCTCGACCGGCTCTCGGCAAGCCCGCCGGACGGGCCACTGGCTGAGAGAGACAGGGCCCAAACGCAAAAAAATGGGGCGAAACGTTCTTGATTCGCGACGGACAGCGTTATACTCGGCCTCTCACTACAGGCTGTCCCGGCAGGCTGTGAGTTTTCTCCATCAAACGAGACCGGGCGCACACGGAGGTGAGGGAGAGATGTGGAAGCAGCGCGAGGAGCCGCCACGGCCCACGAGCGTCCCGGCTAGTCCGGCGCAGGCACCGTCAGTCCCGGTGCAGCCCCCGCCCTATTCGGCGCAGGCGCAGACACCGTCCCATTCATCGACGTCGTCTGGTGGAGATCAGACGCAGAAGGAGACATGGCCTATGCACGAGGAGAAGGCAAGCATTGGGAAGTCCATTGTCATCAACGGTGAGCTGAGCGGCAGCGAGGATCTGACGATCGAGGGCCGCGTCGACGGCAAGATCGAGCTGCGCGACCACGTCATCACGATCGGCTCGAACGGTCGCATCAAGGCGCAGATCAGCGCCAAGGCGATCGTCATCCTCGGCCAGGTGACGGGCAACCTGAACGCCACCGAGAAGGTCGACATCAAGGAGACCGGATCGGTCGAAGGCGACGTCGTCGCGCCCCGCATCGCGATCGCCGACGGCTCGCACTTCAAGGGCAGCATCGACATGCAGAAGAAGGATCAGCCGGAGAAGGGCATCTTCAGCAAGCCCGAATCCAAGACGTCGAAGTCGGAGACCTCGTCGAAGTCGGAGACCTCGCCGAAGCCGGAGACCTCTCCCGTGAACGGCGAATTCGTCCGCGTCTGAGCCGGCATTGAGCATCGTTCAGAAGACCGGCGGGCTCTCGGGTTTCGTCTCCCGCTTGGGCCGGCAGAATTCTCGATCCGACGACGAGCCTTCACGCGTCGCTGAGCCTTCGCGTGTGGCCGTCGAGCCGCGTACGGTCGCTGCCGTGTCCGCCGAGACCGTGTACGCGAGCAAGACCCTCGCGCGCTTCCTCGATCGCGTGTTCGCTCGGCCGAACGACGCCGTGGTCATGGATCTCGGGCCCGTGATCGGCTCGAACATCACGTTCCTGGGCGAGAGGGTCGGCTGCAAGATCCACGTCGAGGACCTCTACGCCGACATCGATCGGCACGTCCTGCACGACAAGCTCGACCAGCTTCCGGAGTTCCTGACCGGGCGGCTGACCGTGCGCCCCTCGAGCATCGACGCCGTGCTCGGCTGGGACATCTTCGACTACCTCGCCCCCATGGCCGCAACCGCATTGGCTGGAGAGCTGATGCGGATACTGCGACCGGGCGGGGTGTTTCTCGGGTTCTTCGGCGCGCGCGCGTCGGACGATCCGCGCTACACGAAGTTCATCATCGAGGACGAGATGCACCTTCGCTACCGCTTCTACCCCTCCCCGTGCACCCGGCGGTGGGTCCTGCAGAACCGCGACATCAACATCATGTTCGCCGGCCTCGAGATCTGCGAGACCGTGCTCCTGAAGTCCGGGGTGCGAGAGATCCTCTTCCGCAAGCGCATCCTGAGCTGACGAGCTGCCGAGCTGACGAGCCCGGCCTGGTGCCAGTCGCTGGCCAGGCCGGTTCGCAGTCAGCTCTGGCGCCAGTCAGCGCGACTTCGCCGTCAGTCCAGGCCGTAGCGCCGAAGCAGCGTGTAGAACCGCATGCGGCTGAGCCCGAGCGCGCTCGCGGCCGAGCAGGTTGAAAGACCAGACAACGAGCCGAGACAGTGGACTCCCGCCGAGCGGGCGAGCTACCGCGCGAGGGCGCCGGCCGGGCCTACCGCCCGGCGGCGACTCCGGCGGGCTCCTTGAAGCTGAACGCGGGATCGATCGGCGGAAGCGGAGCGCCGAAGAAGATGCGGCGCTGCACGGCCGGCACGAGCGGCGACCTGAGGAGCAGCGGGATCGCCGTCTGCACGAGCCACTTCTTGAGCGGATTGCGGCTGCCCTGGCCCAGCAGCACGCGCTGGGCGCCGAGCTGGAGCCGGTGGAGCGTCCGCACGTCGGCCTCGCGCAGGCGCTGCACTTCCTGGAGCACCTCTCGCCCGATCGGGCCGTGGCCGAAGTGCGGGTAGAGCACCTGGGCAGCGACCACCGCGGTCGCAAGGGCCACGTTGACGCCGATGGCGCCGGCCGGGCTCATCGTGTGCGCGGCGTCGCCGATCAGCAGCATCCCGTCGCGCGACCATTCCCGGATCAGCCGGATGATCCCCTCGAGCGGAAAGAAAGGCTTGAAGTCGCGCAGGGAACCGGCGAACTCGCTGAAGATCGGGTCGAAGCGCCTCACCCGGTCGGCGACCGTGGCCACGCCCTCGTCGCGCCAGCGCTTCCATTCACCCGTCGGGAGCACGAGACCCGCCTGGATGTGGTGCGGGTACTTCGGCAGCATGAGCCCCCGGACGTCGCCGAGCGATACGTAGAAGGTGCTCGCCCAGCCCGGCGGCTGCTCGATCGTGAACCAGATGACGTCGAAGTCGTGGTGCTCGTACTCGGCCTCGAACCCGCCCAGACGCGTCAGGGCCGAGTAGCGCCCGTCGGCCGCCACCACCACCTCGGCGCGGACCTCGAAGGGCTCCTGGCCGTGGCGAAGCCCGCTCAGGCCGACTACCTTGCCGTGCTCCTCGATCAGCTTCGTGGCCTTGGCGCCCATCCAGCACTGGAAGGATGGGAAGGCCGCGGCCTTGCGGCGAAGCGCCTCGAGGAAGATCGGCTGGGGCATCCAGATGGCGTAGGGGTAGCGCGGGACGATCCGCTTGAACTCGAACTGGCCGACCTCGCGGCCGTTCAGGCGAATCTTCCCGACCTCGAGCAGCGAATGGGGCTGGGCCAGCACGTACTCGAGCAACCCGAGCTCGTCCAGCAGGTGCGACGTGCTCGGCTGCAGGACCTCGCCGCGGAACTCCCGCTCGAAGTCCTCGTGGCCCTCGAGCACCAGGACGTCGACGCCCCGCTTGGCCAGGAGCAGGCCGAGCATGAGCCCGGCCGGTCCCCCGCCCACGATGCAGGCACTCACGCGGGTGTTGCGAGGCGCCCCCATGCGCTCAATGTACCAGGCTCGTCTGAGGCGTCAGCCCGCTCATCGGGTAGCCGAGGTCGCGCCAGGCCCGGAATCCGCCCGCCAGAGGCCGCACGCGCTCGATGCCGCGGCGTCTAAGGATCAGCGCCACACGGGCGCTCGAGGCTTCGTTGGGTCAGGTGCAGTACAGGACGATCTCGCGCTCGCGCGGGATCTCCTGGTGGCGGCTGTCCATGTCCTCGATCGTCAGGTGGAGCGCGCCGGGGATGATCGTGGGCTCGGCCTCGAAGTCGATCCGGTCGCGGACGTCGACGATCAGGATCTGCTCGCCGCCGTCGAGCTTGGCCTTGAGCTCCTCGGGCGAGATCCGGGCGATCCGGATCTTCCTCAAGAACCGCTGGCGCGAGATGAACTTCCAGGCGACCCAGGCGGCGAGCGCGACGCCGATCAGGATGAGCGTCCAGCTTCCGAACCGCACGGCGTACTCGGCGACGATCTCGAGCTGGTAGCTGAACACCCAGCCGAGCGCGATGAACGCGCCGGCCCAGAAGAGGCCGCCGAGCGCGCTGTAGAGCACGAACTGGCCCAGCGGCATCCGGACGATGCCCGCCAGCGGCGGGGCGATCGTGCTGAAGCCGGGGATGAACTTGGCGACCATCAGCGAGCGCGAGCCGTGCTTGGAGAAGATGTTCTCGGTGCGCCTGACGCACGAGTCGGGCTCGAGCGAGATGCGGCAGAGCCACCCGAGCACCTTCGCGCCGCCGAGCCGGCCGACGACGTACCAGACCATGTCGGCCATGAGCGAGGCGACGCCGGACAGCACTAGAAGCAGCCCAAGGCTGAGCTTCCCGCTGCCCGCTGCCGCGCCGGCGGCCAGGAGAAACGGGATCGCCGGGATCGGGATGCCGATCTGTTCGGCCAGGACGGAGCCGAAGACGACGAGATAGCCGTAGCGCACCAGCACGCCGATCGTGCTGTCCATGTCAGTCACCCCTCCCGTTTAGATGCGAGCGTAAGTCCACCTTTTGCAGACGCCGGTCGAGCGCTTCCGCGAACCGGATCCTCGAGGAACCGCCGCCGGAAGCCTTCGTCGGTCTCCAGCTTGCCGATGATCGTCTCGATCGAGCCCGTGTCGCTTGCGGCGTGAATAAAGCTGACCGCGGGAGGGCTGAGAAGCTGGGCGCCACCGACTTGCTGTTCTGGGCCTGAGCCATCGCTTTCTGGATGAGATCCCGCTCGATCGCCTCGAGATTCACCCCCTCGGGCGGGATGGCTCGCGGCGTCTCGGCCGGCGCGGCGGCACCGGGTGCCCCGGCCCGAGCCGCGCCGGACCTGGGCTTCGGCGCGCCCGTCAGGGCGATCGGGAGGTGCTCGCCGGTGATCAGCCCGCCCTCGCACAGAGATCCTCGCGCAGGGTGCCGCGCTCCATCGCCACCCGGGGATCGCGATTGGTTGCGGCGATCACCCGCACGTCGGCGTCGAACGGGACGACGAGGCGCGCCGCGGCGGCGACCCGGCCGATGACCTCTCCGGCCTCGAGCGAATCAGCGATCGCGCGGGCGATCGCCGAGCAGACCTCGCCCAGTCCTGGGGGCAGGTCCCGGACGCTGGGGTCCCCGGCCACTCAGGTGCGGCCGGCGAGCTTGCGCCCCTGCTCGAGCACTCCGAACGACCGCGGCGTGCTCGGCATCAGGAAGCGGTAGCCGCTCGCGATCAGGCGCTCGATGTTCTTCGCGTCCGGATGCGGGTGGCCGCACGGCACGTTGTGGTCCTTGCAGATCTTCAAGATGCGATCGATCGCCTCGGCCACGACGGGGTGCTCGTACTCGCGCGGATGGCCGAGCTCCTGGCTCAGATCCCCCTCCCCAATCAGCACGACGCCGATGCCCGGCACTTCCTGGAGCATCCGCGGAAGGTTCTCGATCGCCTTCGTGTCCTCGCACTGGATGATCGCGAGGATCTCGCCCTGCGGCGCCAGCGGCCACACGTCGGCCCGCGCGTAGTACTCCTGCTGCGAGAGGCCCCAGTAGCGCGCGGCGCGCGCCGGCGCGTCGCCGCGGATGCCGGGCGGATTGTAGCGGGGTGCCTGCGGCAGGCGCGGATAGCGGCAGGCGCTGACCGCGTTGCGCGCTTCTTCGACCGTGCTGACGTGCGGGAAGATGATGCCGAACACGCCGATGTCGAGCACCTGCTTGGCGATCCACTGGTTCATCTCGCCGCCGTTCGGCGGGATCCGTACCATGGGCGTCACCTTCGGCGCCAGGGTGCCGGAGTCGAGAATCTGACGCCGGTCGAGCATGTACTGGAGCGCGTCGCGCAGCGCCGGCGCGCTCATCGGCGCGTGCTCCATCTCGAAGGCCACACCGTCCAGGTTCGAGGCGGCCAGCGCGGCGGCGGTCTCGATGTCGACCGAGCCGAAGCCGACGAAGGCCGTCTTGCCCTGCTCGAGCGCCCGGATGACGCTGTTCAGTCGCGGGATCTCAGCCATGGCTCTCTCCTTAGCGCGAAGCGGGGATCTTGTTCTTCAAGCGGCTGTAGATGCGGCGCGCGTTGCCCTCGTAGACCTTGCGGCGGTCCTCGTCGCTGATGCGGACCGCGTCGACGTAGCGCTTGGTGTCGTCGTAGTAGTTGCCGGTCTCCGGGTCGATGCCGCGCACGGCGCCGACCATCTCCGAGGCGAAGAGAATGTTGTCGGCGGGGAGCACCTTGAACAGGAGGTCGATGCCGGGCTGGTGATAGACGCACGTGTCGAAGAACACGTTGTTCAGCAGGTGGTCCTTCAGCAGCGGCTTCTTGAGATCCTGGGCGATGCCGCGGTAGCGGCCCCAGTGGTACGGGATCGCGCCGCCGCCGTGGGGAATGATGAACTTCAGGCTCGGAAAGTCCTTGAAGAGATCGGCGGTGATCAGCTGCATGAACGCGGTCGTGTCACCATTGATGTAATGACCGCCGGTCGTGTGGAAGTTCGGGTTGCAGGACATGCTGACGTGGATCATCGCCGGCACGTCGAGCTCGACCATCTTCTCGTAGAACGGATACCACCACTTGTCGGTCAGCGGCGGGTCCTTCCAGTAGCCCCCCGACGGATCGGGATTCAGGTTGCAGCCGATGAAGCCGAGCTCCTTGATGCAGCGCTCGAGCTCGGGAATGCAGTTGGCCGGCGGCACCCCCGGCGTCTGCGGGAGCTGGCACACGCCGACGAAGTTCTGGGGAAAGAGCGTGCACACGCGATGGATCAGGTCGTTGCACACCTGCGACCAGTGCAGGCTCGTGGTCGCGTCGCCGATGTGGTGCCCCATGCCGGCGGCCCGCGGCGAGAAGATCGTCACGTCGGTCCCGCGCTCGCGCTGGAGCTTGAGCTGGGCCTTGTCGATCGACTCCCGGATCTGATCATCGCTGATGCTGATGGTGCCCTTCGAGCGGGCGCTCGAGGGCTCCTTCAGCTCCGCGATCTGCTTCTGCCGATAGGCCTCGAGCTCCTTCGGTGCCGTCGTGTAGTGGCCGTGACAATCGATGATCATGAAGCCCTCCGACGTGGTACCCCAGAATAGGCGAGCATCCTAGTCCGCGGCCGCTCTCATCGTCAAGGCGACGCCGGCAGCCAACGACCGAACCGACCCTGATAGTCCGCGAGCATCGCGGCCTGGCCTGTCTCCTTCCAGTAGGCCAGCCCTCACGAAGTCTCGCGGCCTGCCGGTGAGACTGCGTCGCGCTCGAGACGCTCGACCCACGTCTCGAAGCGGCGCTCGAAGCCGGCGCGCGCGGCGATTCGTCGCATCCAGGAAGCGGGCGCGCCCTCGGGCGGCTCCTCGTGAACAAGTACCGCAAGTCGCAGCTGCGTCGCGAGCGCCGGCTCGTCGCCGGCCGCCACCCGGAGCCTTCGGGAGACGTCGTCGATGTGGCCGGCGACCTCGGATGGGATCAGATCGCGAAGGTTGCCCGCGCTCAGGGAACGACCCGCTCGAAGCGCACGCTACTCGAGATCGAGCGTGCGGCGCGGGAACATGTCCTCCGGAGTCACCACGCGCGGGAGGATCTTCTGGTCGCGAGCGAACTGGATGATGGCCTCCAGCGCCTTGCGGTTCTTCGCGACGCCGTACGGGAGCGGGTCGTCGCCGACGACACTGCGGCGCTGGGCGATGGCCTGAGCGTCGGCCGGCAGGGTCGCGCCCGAGCTCAGCTGCTTCAGGAACACGGCCTTCGCGTCCGTGAAGGCCCCGAACAGACGCGGCGCGAGCGTCGGATCCGATTGGAGCAACGAATCCTTCACGACCACGGTGTGGTTGACGGGATAGATCCCGGTCTTGCGGTACCACGCCGCCTCGGCCTCGCGCGGGCTCGCGATCAATGGCTTCACGTCGGGCGAGTCGACGGCGCCGACACCGATCGCCGCCGCCAGCTCGCCCTTCATCAGCAGCTCGCCGAGGTTGGCGCCCGGGCGCTCCTCGACGTTGGCCGGCTTCTGGTATTCCTGCACGTGCTCCTCGTCGACCACCACCCACGTGACCTTGCCGAGGTCCACGCCGTACTCGGTCGCCAGGATGCCGCGCGCCCACACGCCGGTCGTGACCGTGTAGGCTCGGACGCCGACCTTCTTGCCCTCGAGGTCTTTCGGAGACTTCACGCCGGACTTCACGTTGTAGACGATCGGCGCGTGGTGGAACTGGCGCATGACGAACACCGGCAGCGCGGTGAACGCCTTGCCGTGGGCCTTCGCCGTCAGGTACGTCGTGATCGCCATCTCGGACACGTCGAACTCGAGCGTGCGCACCATGCGCCGGAACGCGGCGACGATGGGGCTCACCTCGACCTGCTCGAGGCGCACGCCTGGCGCCGTCACGCTCCCGTCCTTCAGCGCCTTCGTGTGCGCGTAGGTCGCGACCGCGGTCTTGAGAACGGTCGTTCCCGGCGCCGCGCTCATCGCGCGATCTTCTCGGACGGCGCCTCGCCGAACGCCCGCCTGAGCCCCTTGGTGGCCTCGAGCCAATCGGCGTCGCGCGGCAGGATCACCCCGCCGGAGCGGTGACGATAGACCGTGGGATCGTCGACTCCCGGCGGCACCGTGGCGTCGTCACGGAGCGCCCGCGCGGCGTTGATCACGCGGCGGCGGGTGCGGATGACCATCGCGTCCGAGGTCCCGAGGTGCTCCTGGGTGCGGTCGTAGGTGGGCCCCATGCTCTCGGTCACGGCCTGGTCTTGCTGGTGGATGCCGGCGATGCCGGTGAAGCTCTCGGTGCGCTGCGACTCGCGGTCGATCAGGTAGTCGTTGTCCTTGTTCTGGGTGAGGCGGAACTTGCCGAGCCAGTCCGACGTGTCCGGCAGGAACTCGAAGCCCCCGGGCCGCGCGCCGGCCGCACTGAGGCCCGACGCGCCGCCCGCCGCACCGGTGCCCACGCGCGAGCGCGGCGCGGCGATGCTCCAGAACATGATGTGGTTGTCGTCAACGGGCACCCAGGCGCGCACCAGCACCTGCATGCCGAGAATGCCCGTCGGGATCATCGTGAAGAACGGGAACAGGAAGTGGGCGATGCGCCAGTAGTAGGTGTCGGACTCGGCGGGACGGTAGGCACCGTACGACGTGCCGAACTCGGTGTCGACCACCTCGTACTTCGGGGCGCGATCGGTGACGTTGTAGTAGTCGAACGTCCCGGGCTTCGTCTGCTCGGGCTTGAGGGCCCCGAGGTGCAGGAAGCCGAGGTGGCTCGTGTCGATGTCGCCCTCGAGCCCCTGGAACCAGTTGCACTCGCGCATCACCTTCTGGATCTGGTACTCGCCCTGCGGCAGCATGTTCGGCTCGATGTCCGGCAAGGGCGGCGGCGTGCGGCGCGGCCC
>Ga0209376_1003745_pt1 | contig 13578 bp, 17 predicted proteins | sample GraSoiAngelo_134_FD_185891 | JGI IMG/M metagenome (GOLD analysis project Ga0209376, IMG submission 185891) | Grasslands soil microbial communities from the Angelo Coastal Reserve, California, USA - 14_0929_05_30cm (SPAdes) (version 2) | ecosystem: Environmental > Terrestrial > Soil > Grasslands ... | reverse complement strand
CAGGGCGATGGCCGAGGCCGCGCCCGCCGGCACAGGCTCGATGGCCGCCGTCCTTGGCCTCGGGGCGGAGAAGATCGAAGCGGCGATGGCCGGGATAGATGGCGCGTGGCCGGCGAACTACAACACTCCGTCGCAGACCGTGGTCGCCGGCACGACGGCAGGACTCGAGGCGGCCACGAGGATGCTCCAGGAGGCCGGGGCCAGGCGCGTCATCCCCCTCAACGTCAGCGCCGCCTTCCACACGCCGCTGATGGCGCCGGCCGCCGAGCGCTTGCGCGCCGCCCTCGACCGCATCGAGTGGCGCGCCCCTCGCCTCCCGGTCATGGCCAACCTCACCGGGCGGGCGCATCAGGGCGGCGATCGCATTCCGCACGTGATGGAGATGCAGCTGCGTTCGCCCGTGCGTTGGGCGGCTTGCGTCGCGGCGCTTGTCGAGGCGGGCTGCGACACGTTCATCGAGGTCGGCCCGAATCGCGCCCTCACCGGGATGATGCGAGAGCTCGCGCCGGGCCGCATGGCGGTCGCGGCCGGCACGCCGAAGTCCGTCGCGGAGATCGCCGTTCCGGCGTAGGCGACGGATCGTAGCCTGGCGGCAGTCTGCGCCTTGACGCAGCGCGCAAGGCGGGGCAGAGAATCGGATCGTGGTCAGGGGTCCACCGTGATCACTTGGCGCTCCAAACCGCCTCAGGTTCGTGGTTCTCACGGAGGTGAGACATGCACACAGGCGTGGTCAAGTCCACGTACAAGAAGGCCGACCTGGACAAAGCCATCAAGGAGTACAGGGAGCTGGCTTTGCCGAGCATCTCCACCCACGAGGGCGGACGCTCGGCGATGCTCCTGGTCAATCGCGAGACGGGCGATGTCCTCTCGATCGGCTTCTACGAAAGCGCGGAAGCGGCGAAGGCATTCGGCCCGAAGGCGGAGAAGTTGATCGCGTCCTTCGAGAAGTACAAGGCGAGTGGCGCGAAGCCGGCTCGCGAGCTGTACGAGATCGCGGTCTCGACCCAGCAGGAGGCCAGGTCGGTGGTGGAGGCGGTCGTCAAGGGATTCAACGCGCACGACGCGGAGTCCGGAGCACGATCGTCTGCGCCGGACGCCGTGCTGACGGCGCCTGGAGACATGACGCTCAAGGGGCCGCAAGCCATCAAAGAGTTCAACCAGAACTGGTTCACCGCGTTCCCGGACGCGAAGATCGACATCAAGAACATCTTCGCCCAGGGCAATCAGGTCGCGCTGGAGGCCACCTTCACCGGCACGCACAACGGCACGCTGAAGACGGCCATGGGTGATGTGCCGGCGACCGGCCGCAAGGTGAACGGCGAGTACATCCAGACCTTCGAGGTCGACCGCGGCCTGGTCAAGAAGGCGCACCTGATGTTTGACCAGGTGCAGCTCATGACCCAGCTCGGCATGGCGCCGACGCCCGCCCAGGCGCAGGCGGTGAAGACGAATCGATAGGTGATGTGGTCGGGGCGGGGCCGCGCGGAGCCCCGCCCCGGGACGGGGATTCGCCATTCCGGCCTCGTGTACAGTAGTCCGCGTATGGAAACTCAAAAGCTGAGCTTCGAAGACTTCAAGAACATCATCGTCGAGCGCCTCGGGTGCGAGCCCGAGCAGGTGACCATGGATGCATCGTTCCAGGAGGACCTGAACGCCGACTCCCTCGACCTCGTCGAGCTGATCTACGCGTTCGAAGAGAACACCGGCCTGGAGATCCCCGACGAGGACGCGGAGAAGATCACCACCGTCGGCCAAGCCTGGGAGTACATCCAGGAGAAGGCCGGCTCATAGCACAGGCTCAGACCGCTCCCCTCGCCCAGTCCCTTCAGCTTCTCCAGCAAAAGATCGGGATCTATTTCCGCGACCCAGGCCTCCTGCTCGAGGCCGTCACGCACAGCTCGTTTGCCAACGAGAACCCGTCGGTGTCGCCACGCGACAACGAGCGCCTGGAGTACCTCGGCGACGCGGTCCTGCAGCTGATCACCGCCGAGTACCTGTACAAGCACCATCCCGGCGCCACCGAGGGTGAGCTGACACAGACGCGCTCGGCCATGGTCAACACGAACACCCTTGCCCAGCTTGCGGAAGAGCTCGACCTGGGCAGCTACCTCTACCTGGGCAAGGGCATCGCGAAGGGCGGGGGCCGGAGCCTGAAGTCCCTCCTCGCCAACGCTTTCGAGGCCGTGTTGGGTGCGATGTTCCTGGACGCGGGCTACGACGCCGCCTACCACTACTACCTGAACCGGTACCGCGCCCTGCCTTCGCCTGTGCGCGACGAGAACTTCAAAGGCCGGCTGCAGCAGGTCGCGCAGGAGCGGTTCGGCGAAACCCCGGTCTACGACAGCGAGGGCGCGCGCGTGGGCAACCGACGCGAGTACACGTCGGTCGTGTTCGCAGGCGCCGAGCCGCTGGGCACCGGGCACGGGGCGAGCAAGCAGGAGGCCGAGCAGGACGCTGCCCGGGCTGCGCTCGAGAGCCTTGTCGCGACGTCCCCCGCCGCGACGCTCACGGTCGCCAAGCCGGCGAAGGCTCCGCGCGCCCGTCGCGCGCCGCGACAGAAGCGCCAGCCGAAGGCCGCTCCGATGGAGGCGCCGGAGCCCGAACCGGCCGAGGTCGTGCCGCTGCACGCGATGGCCGAGCCACCCCGGAGCCGCCAGTTCGGCGAACCCCTGGAGTAGCGAAGAGCCCTTCTGCTAACCTGCGCAGCACTCTGTTCCTAAAGTCCCTGCAATTGCTGGGCTTCAAGACCTTTGCCCGGCAGACCGAGATCCAGTTCGACGGCGGCGTGACCGCCATCGTCGGCCCTAACGGTTCCGGCAAGACCAACATCGTCGACTCCGTCAAGTGGGTCCTCGGCTCGGGCCAGGCCCGCGACCTCCGCGGCAAGAAGATGGAGGAGGTCATCTACGCGGGCGGCGAGCGCCGCCCGAAAGCCTCCTTCGCCGAGGTCACCATGGTCTTCGACAACTCGGCGGGCCGCCTGCCCGTGGACTACCACGAGGTCGCGATCAAGCGCCGCGTCGAGCGCGACGGAGAGAGCGACTACTTCCTGAACGGCACCCGGGTGAGACGGCGTGACCTGATCCACCTGCTTGCCTCGACCGGCCTGACCGTCGACTCCTACGCGATCATCGACCAGCACGACATCGAGCACATCGTCGTCTGCTCGCCGGCGGAGCGCCGCCAGCTGCTCGAGGAGGCGGCGCAGGTACGCGGCGTCAAGCAGCGGCGCCAGGAGGCGGTGCAGAAGCTGCAGGAGCTGGCGGCCAACCTGCTCCGCCTCGAAGACCTGCGCGGCGAGCTGAACCCCCGCCTCGAGGTCCTGCGCTCCCAGGCGGCGGCCGCTCGCGAGGCGGCCGAAGCGTTGACGAGGCTCGAGCTCCTGAGGGGCAGCATCGTCTGGGAGGAGTGGCGCGAGACGCGCGACGCCCACCGCAAAGCGACGTCCCAGCAGCAATCCCTCGAGCGCCGCCTGGTCGAGGCCAGGGAGCAGGCCCGGGTCGCCGAGGAGGAGTTCCAGGCCGGACGGACCGACATGCAGGCCGCCCAGGACCGGCGCCTCGCTCGGCAGCGGACGCTCGGGCAGGTGCGCCTTCAGCTCTCCGAAGCGCGGCACCGGCTGCAGCTGGCGGAAGAGAGGACCGAGAACCGCCGCGCCGTGGCCGAGGCGGCGCGCCGCTCCGAGGAGGAGAGCCGCGCCCTGCTGGAAGCCGCGAAGGCGCTCGGGACCCAGCTCACCGGCGAGCTCGCCGAGGCGGCCAACGCGATCGCCGAACCCGATGACATGTACGGCGCGCTCGAGGCTCCCGACCCGCGCCCGGCGTTGGACGCGCGGCTCGCGGCGGAGCAGGCTCGGCGAGCGCAAGCCGTGGCGGCCTCGTCGCTCGTCGCGGCGCGCACGCGGCGCGAGTTCCTGGAGCAGCAGGCGCTGCAGGCAGAAGGCGCGGCCGAAGCGTCGCGACAGCTTGCCGTCGCCGAGCGGGCCCTGCGCGACCTCGAGCAAGAGGTTGTGACCCTGGCCAGGCTCACCGCGGAACTGGAGGGAATCCAGGCCCTCCGCCCGGCCTCCGACGGAGGACCCCGGGTTGGCGAGGTGATCACTGCCCACCACGGCTACGAGGCGGCGCTGGCCTCTGTCCTCGGCCCGCTTGTCGACGCGGTCGTCACGCCGGACGAGAACGCGGCGACGTCGGTCGTCACCGCCGCCGCCACGCAGTTGAGCGCGCTGTTTCCTGTCGAGTCGTCGCGAGCCGCGCACGGATCGCTTCTGAACCACGTGAACGTCCGCAGCGGTTATGAGGCGGTCGCGCTGCGGCTTCTGGGCGGCATCGTGGTCGGCCGCGACGTCACGCCCGAGGGCGTGTACCGCGAGCGCGGGCTCATCCGGGCGGGAGCCGACCCGCGCGCCGCGCTCGACGCGCGGAAGGTCGAGCTGGGCGCTGAGATCGCCCGTCTCGAGAAGGTGATAGCGGGAGCCGCTGGAGCGCGGTCGCGGGTCGCCGACCTCCGTCACAGGGCCTCGGGCGCGCCGCACCTCGAAGAGGTGAAGCGCCTGCTCGAGACAGCTCGGTCGGCGGAGACGAAAGCCGCAGAGGAGGCGAGCCTGCTCGAGCAGGGCGCGAACGCCGCTGAGGCGCACGCCGCCGAGCTCGCGCATGAGCTGGAGGCGAGGTCGCGAGAGGTCGCGGAGCGCAACGCGGTGCGCCATCAGCGCGATCTCGACCGCCGCCGTTCGGTCGAGCGCATCGACTCTCTGCGGCGCCAGGCCTCGCTCGTCGAAGAGGACGTGGTCCGCCTGGAGGCCGGGTCGCAGGAGCGCCGCCGCCACCTCGATGAGGCTGAGCAGGCCGTCACGAAGGCGGTCGAGGGACTGCCGGAGCTCCGCACCGCGGCCGAGGCGGCTGAGAGGTCTCTCGCCGCGGCCGAGCACGACGCGCCCGACGACGAGGCCGAGCTCGCCGAGACCGCCAGGCGCGTTGTCGCCCTCGAAGAGGCTCGCATCGACGCCCGCCTGCGCACCGGCAATCTCGAGGGCAACCTCGAGCTCATCGCGCGCGAGGCTGAGCTGCTGCAAGCCCGCATGGACGAGATCCGTTCTCGCATGCCCGACGGGGTGGCCCCCGAGGAGGTGCCCGGCGGCAAAGCGCGTGAGCGCGAGATGCGCGCGCTCGAGCGCCGACTGGAGGAGATCGGGCCGACCAACGCGCTCGCTGAATCCGAGTGCCGAGAGCTCGAGGACCGGTATGAGAACCTGGCCGCGCAGCTCGAGGACATCACGGCCGCGCGGACAGACCTCGACGACCTGATCGCGAAGCTGCGCGAGGAGGAGGAGTCGCGCTACGAGGCCGTCTTCGGCGCCGTCGCAGCCAACTTCCACGAGTACTTCAGCCGGTTGAATCCCGGAGGGCGGGCGACCCTTCGGCACGCGGAAGGCGACGAAGGCCCGCGCACGGGAGTGGAGATCCTGGTCCAGCCCCCGCGCAAGCGCCTGCAGAATGTGACGCTCCTGTCTTCGGGCGAGCGCTCGCTTGCGGCGCTTGCGCTTGTGCTCGCCCTCGACGAGGTGAACCCAAGCCCGTTCACGATCCTGGACGAGGTCGACGCCGCGCTCGACGACGCCAACGTCGACCGCTTCGGGCAGATGGTCTCGCAGCTCGGCGAGAAGCGGCAGTTCCTCGTCATCACCCACAACCACGTGACGATGTCCTACGCCTCGACCCTCTACGGCATCCACCTCGACGAGAGCGGTTCGTCGCACCTCGTGTCCGTGCGCCTCGATGACGTCCGCAAGCCGGCGGCGCAAGCAACCTCTACGCTTCAGGCAGGCTGAAAGAAAGGTCCTTCTGGTCCCGCGTCGGTGAGCGCACGCGCGGCGCGCTGCGCGCGCTGAGCCCTCCGCTGGCGGACGGCTTCTATCACGAGCTCGAAGAGGTCCTGATCGCGGCCGACCTCGGTCCTGAGATGGCGTCCCGCCTCGCCGCGGGCGTCAGGTCCAGCGAGCCCCGGACACGGGAGGAGGCGGCGGACGCCCTCGCCGCGGCCGCCACGTCGGTCATGTCCAGGAAGCCGCGCGAGCTCAACCTGACCGGCGATCCGGCCTGCATCCTCCTCTACGGCGTCAACGGCGCGGGCAAGACGACGACCGCGGGCAAGCTCGCGCACCGGCTCCAGAAAGAAGGGCACACCCCGCTCGTCGTGGCCGCGGACACCTACCGCGCCGCGGGCATCGAGCAGATGGTGGTGTGGGCAGAGCGCGCCGGTGTCGCCCACTTCGAAGGCTCCGCCGGCGCCGACCCCGCGTCGGTCGTCTTCGAAGCGGTCCAGCTCGCGCGCCGGCGCGGCCAGGACGTCGTGATCGCAGACACCGCCGGCCGGCTCCAGACTCAGCGCAACCTGCTCGAGGAGCTCGCCAAGGTCGGCCGCGTCACGGCGAAAGCGCTCGACGATGCGGCGTACGAGTCGCTGCTCGTCCTCGACGCCGTGCTCGGGCTGACCAACCTCGTCCAGGCGCGCGAGTTCAACAAGGCGATCCCCGTCACCGGCCTGGTCCTGGCCAAGCTGGACAGCAGCGCCAAGGGGGGATCGATCGTGCCCATCGAGTCGGAGCTCGACGTGCCGGCGAAGCTGGCCGGCGTGGGGGAGGGGATCGACGACCTCGCACCCTTCGACGCCCGCGCCTTCGTGCGTGCGATCTTCGAGGGGTGATCGCCGACCCCCACTGCCACACCCTGGCCTCCGACGGCATGGTCACGCCGGCGGAGCTGGTGTCCGCGGCGGTGACCGCACGCGTCAACCTCATCGCCGTCACCGACCACGACACGATGGCCTCGGTCAGGGAGGCGCAGCAACTGGGCGAGGCGGCCGGCCTGACGGTCGTCGCCGGCCAGGAGATCACCACCGGATGGCCCGCCCAGACACACGTCGTCGGCTGGTTCCTGGACAGGCCCGTCAGGTCGGGCATGTCGGTCGAGGACACCGTGGCGGCCATCCGCGACCAGGGCGGGCTGGCGATCATTCCGCACCCGTTCATCCCGGTCTACTTCGGCTCCATCCAGCCCGCGATGCTGCGCCGCCTGCTCGACGTGACCACCGTCGACGGCATCGAGACGATGTTCACCGCGCCTCTGGGATCGTGGCGGCGAAGGCAGCTCGACGACTTCTACGTCGCACACGAGGAGAGGCTCGGCGCGAGGATCGGAGGCAGCGACTGCCACTTCGGAGCGCATGACCTGGGCTGCGTCGTCACGCGTTACGAGGGCGACTTCAGGGGCGCCGTCACGCGGCGGACGACCGTGCCTTTGAAGACTCGCGAGCGCAGGGTGCCTGCGGGCGTCGCCCTCCGCCAGCAGTGGCGGTCCCTCGTCGACCTACCCGTGCGGAGGCTGCGCGGCGAGCTCTAGCAGGGCCTCGTGCACTGCGGGAGCGCCGGCCAGGATGTCCCCTGTCTCGAGCCAGGTGTCTCCGCCCGACCAGTCGGTGACCTTGCCACCCGCCTCGAGCACGAGGAGCGCTCCCGCCGCGACGTCCCAGGTGTTCAGGCCGAGCTCGAAGAATCCGTCAAACGAGCTCGAGGCCGTCCACGCGAGGTCGAGGGCCGCGGCGCCGGCGCGGCGCAGGTCCTCGAATCGGCCCAGGGCGCCGCTCATGACCGGCAGGTAGCGCCCTAGCAACGCCTTGTTGCGGAAGGGAAAGCCTGTGGCGACGATGGCGCTCGCGGGCTCGACGTCGCGGTGTCGCTGCAGACGCGCACCGTTCATGTGCGCGCCGCCGCCCGCGACGGCGGTGAGCTCGAGGTCCAGGAACGGAGCGATGACGACCCCGACCGCGGGCTTGCCGCCGTCGAGCAGCGCGACGGACACCGCCACCACCGGAACACCTCGGGTGAAATTCGTGGTCCCGTCGAGCGGGTCGACCGCCCACATCGTGGACGCACGTACGCCACCGGCCTCCTCCGCGAGGACCGCGACTCCTGGCGCCTCGCGCGCCAGGACCTCCACTATGGCGGCCTCGGAGTGGCGGTCAGCGGCCGTCACGTAGTCGCCGCGGCCCTTCAGCTCGGCGGCGCCGCCCGGTCGCGGCAGTCCGGTCTCGCGCAGCACGCTGGCGCCCGCACGCGCGGCGCGCAGCGCCACGGGGAGGAGGTCGCTCAGCCTTTGGTGTCTTCCAGACCGAGGCCGAACATGGCTTCGAGATCGTGGGCCGAGAACTGCTGGAACGCGACCATCGTCTGAGTGCGCTCGATGCCGTCGAGCCGGGTGAGGTGCCGGGTCACCACATTGGCAAGGTCGTCGTGCTCACGCACTCGCACGATGGCGACGAAGTCCCACTCGCCGGTCACGGTATAGACCTCGGCCACACCTTCGACGTCGGCGAGCTCGGGCCCAAGCCGCGTGAGCCCCTCGCGCGTCGATTTGACCAGGATGAAGGCGGTCAGCAATTTCCCGGATTCTATAGCCTGCTAGACTGTCAAGGAATGGCACTTGACAGCCTTCAGACGCGCGGGCGCACCCTCGCGCTCTACGAGCGCTATGGCGCCCTGCTGACCGAGCACCAGCGCCAGGTCCTGGACCTCTACCTCCGGAACGATTGGTCGCTGGCCGAGATCGCTTCGCACCAGCGCACGTCACGCGCGGCCGTGCACGACCTGCTCCGCCGTTCGACGAGGTCGCTGGTGGAGTACGAGAGCAGACTGGGACTTCTGGCGGAGTCGGCGCGCCGCCGGCGGGAGATCGCGTCATTGCGGCGGAAGCTCGCCCGGCTCGAGGGAACGGTGTAGATGTTCGAAGCCCTGGGGGAGCGACTGGCCGCCGCGCTGAAGAAGATCACCGGCAAGGGTGTGCTGCGCCCGGAGGACGTCGAGGCTGGACTGCGCGAGGTCCGGCTCGCGCTGCTCGAGGCGGACGTCAATTTCAAGGTCGTCAAGGGGTTCGTGGAGCGCGTTCGCGCCCGCCTCGAAGGCGCCGAGATCTCGCCCGGCTTGACCGCGCCGCAGACGGTGGTCAAGGCCGTGAACGATGAGCTCGTGGAGCTACTGGGCGGCAACGCCGAAGGCCTGCGCTATGACTCCCGGCCTCCCACCGTGCTGATGCTGGTCGGGCTTCAGGGCTCGGGCAAGACCACGACCGCGGTCAAGCTGGCGCTCCTCGCGCGGCGCGACGGGCACCGCCCGCTGGTCGCCGCGCTCGACTTCCGCCGGCCCGCGGCGGTGGAGCAGCTGAAGACGCTCGCGGACCGGGAGAGCGTGGCCTTCGCCAAGGGTGAGGGCGCCATCGACGAGGCCCAACGGCTCAACTGCGACGTGGTCGTTCTCGACACCGCCGGGCGCATGCACGTCGACGCCGAGCTGATGGAGGAGCTGAGGCAGCTGAAGTCGCGAGTCCGTGTCACCGAGACCCTCCTCGTGGCCGACTCCATGACGGGCCAGGAGGCGGTGAAGGTGGGGGAGGCCTTCGGGCGCGACGTCGGCGTCGACGGCGTGATCCTGACCAAGCTCGACGGCGACGCCCGGGGTGGCGCGGCGCTGTCGCTGCGTCTCGCGACCGGGCAGCGCATCCGCTTCGGCGGCACCGGCGAGAAGCCGTCCGACCTCGAGGTCTTCCACGCGGAGCGCATGGCGTCGCGCATCCTTGGCATGGGCGACGTCCTGACCCTGATCGAGAAGGCCGAGCGGGCGGTGGACAGGGAGAAGGCGGCCGAGGTGGAGAAGCACCTCCGCGCCGGCACGCTGAGCTTCGATGACTTCCTGGCTCAGATCCGGCAGCTGCGCGGCATGGGCTCGCTCGAATCGATGCTCGACATGGTCCCCGGCGGCGGGCAGCTCAAGGGTCAGCTCGCCGGCGCCGATCCGGAGAGAGAGATGAAGAGGATGGAGGCGATCATCCTGTCGATGACCCCGCGCGAGCGGGCTCACCCCGACCTAATCGACGGCGCGCGCAAGCGCCGGATCGCCCGCGGCAGCGGCGCGCAGCCCGCCGACGTCAACCGGCTGCTCAAGGCGCGTGAGGCGATGCAGAAGCTTGCCAAACAGTTCGGAGCGCTCAACCGGAAGGGCAGGTTGGGCGCCCTACCCAGGATTCAGGGACAAGGAGGCGCAGGTTGGTAAAGATCAGGCTGAGGCGGATGGGGGCGAAGAAACACCCCTTCTACCGCCTCGTGGTGGCGGACGCGCGCTCGCCGCGCGACGGACGCTTTATCGAGCACCTCGGGTACTACGACCCGATGACCGACCCGGTGCAGGTCAAGATCGATGTGGACAAAGTGATGAAGTGGCTGCAGCAGGGCGCCCAGCCCAGCGAAGCGGCGCGCAGCCTCTTGAAGCGGGAGGGAATCCTTGAGCGACGTGCAGAGAAGCCGACCCCCACAGCGTGACTTTCGGCGCGGCGGAAGCGGTGGTGGCTACAACCGAGGTGGCGGCGGAGGGTACAACCGCGGCGGCGGTGGCTTTCGGCGCGACCGGGAGCGGGGGCCAATGCCCGGCGGGCCCAGCATCGACTACCGGGCGCTCGTCGAGTTCGTGGCCAAGTCGCTGGCGGGTAAGCCGGACGAGGTCACCGTCGAGGCGTTCGAGCGAGGCGGCGCGACCGTGGCCATCAAGGTCAAGCTCGCCGATGAGGACATCGGCCGCTTCATCGGCAAGGCCGGCCGCAACATCGAGGCCATCCGCACCCTGGTCCGCGTGGCGTCCTCGCGTGACCGCGGCAAGCGTGTCTTCGTCGATCTCGCGAACCCATCCCTCTCCTCCGGCCACTTTTCGCCCCGCGGCCCTCGATCGGGCGGCGAGGTGAGGGCATGATCCGGGTGGGGCAGGTGATGGGGGCGTACGGGCTTGCCGGAGCTGTCAAGGTTCTACCCTTGACAGATTTCGAGGACCGGTTTGATCCCGGCGCCAGGCTCGTCCTCGACGGCTGCGCGCGCGAGGTGGAGTGGAGCCGGGAAGGCCACCCGGGTCTCGTGGTGAAACTCCAGGGCATTGACAACCGGACCTTCGCCGAGCTCTTCCGCGGCCGGTACCTGGAGGTGCCGCAAGAAGAGATGCGAGAGCTGGAGACAGGCCGCTTCTACCACCGCCAGGTCATCGGCCTCGCCGTCGTGAACACGGCGGGTGAATCCATCGGGGTAGTCGAAGAGGTTCTCGAGCGGCCGGCCAACGACGTGTGGGTCAGCCGCCGCGGCTCGATCGAGCATCTGATCCCGGCGACGAAGGACGCGGTCATCGAGGTCGATCTTGCCCAGGGTCGGGTCGTGGTCGCCGACTGGGTCTTCAAGTTCGAGGACGCCGGATGAGATTCGACGTGGTCACCATCTTCCCGGCCATGTTCGGCCCTGTGTTCCACCAGGGCGTGGTCGGCCGCGCCATCGAGCGAGGCGTGATCGGCTTCCAGGCGCACGACCTGCGCGAGTTCACTCACGACAGGCACCGCCAGGTCGACGACATGCCGTTCGGCGGTGGTCCGGGGATGGTCATGAAGCCGGAGCCGGTGATCGAGGCGGTGGAATCGATCCGCGCCGCCAACCCCGGGCCGGTCGTCCTCATGGAGCCGTGGGGCGAGCGCCTCGACCATCGCGTCGCGTCCGAGCTTGCGGAAGAAGCTGGACTCATCATCGTTTGCGGCCGCTACGAAGGCATCGACGACCGCGTGCGCACGGCCCTCGACGCCCGCGAGATCTCGATCGGCGACTACGTCCTGAGCGGCGGCGAGATCCCGGCCATGGTCCTGGTCGACGCGGTGGCCCGGCTCGTGCCGGGCGTCGTCGGCGATCCCGAGTCCCTGACCCAGGACAGCTTCGCGGAGGAGATGACCGGCTGGCCGCAGTTCACGCGTCCCGCCGAATACCGGGGCATGTCGGTCCCCGACGTGCTGCTCTCCGGCGACCACGCGCGCATCAAGCAGTGGCGGCGGCAGCAGGCGGCGCAGAGGCGCGTTTCACATCCCAAGGAGTTGAAGAAGACATGAACGTGATCGAGCAGCTCGAGAAGGAGCAGCAGAAAAAGAAGACTCCCGCGCTGCGTGCCGGCGACACCGTGCGCGTGCACGCCAAGGTCGTCGAGGGCACGCGGGAGCGCATCCAGGTGTTCGAGGGCACGGTCATCCGCGTGACCGGCGGAGGCCTGCGGCGCAACTTCACCGTGCGCCGTGTCACGCACGGCGTGGGCGTGGAAAGGACCTTCATGATCCACTCGCCGCGCATCGACAAGATCGATGTGCTGCGCCACGGCGACGTGCGCCAGGGCCGGCTCTACTACCTGCGCGGGAAGGTGGGTCGCGAGGCCCGCATCCGCGAACGGCGGCGACTGGTGGCGCAGGGGGCGGAGGTCGAAGAGCCCGAGGAGCAGGCGGTGGAGGAGGTTGCTGAGGAGCCGGAGGCCGAGACGCAGGAGGCGTAAGCCTGTAAAGGGGCTTGGCCGTCTCCGCGATGCCTCGTACGCTGCTTCTCTAAATGCGTCCGCAGCTCTGGAAGTTCGAGCGTCGGGCCCACGCCATGGGCTACGAGGTGGTCGCCGGCGTCGACGAGGTGGGCATGGGCCCGCTCGCCGGCCCGGTGGTGGCGGGAGCGGTCGTGCTCCGGCTCGGTGACCGCATACCGGGCCTGAACGACTCCAAGCTGATGACCGCGGACGAGCGCGAGCGCGTCGACCGGATCATTCGCCGCCGTGCCGTGGCCGTGTCGCTGTGCGCGGTCGACCACACGCAGGTCAATCGGCTGGGCCTCTACAAGGCGCGAATGCTCGCGCATGCCGGTGCGGTGGCGGGCCTCAGCGTGAGGGCGGAGTACCTGCTCGTCGACGCGTTCGACGTGCCGGATGCGCCCCTGCCGCAGCTGGCGGTGGTGCGCGGCGACAAGATCTGCGCCTCGATCATGGCCGCGAGCATCGTGGCCAAGGTCGCCCGCGACAAAACGATGATCGAGTACGACCGCATCTACCCCGGCTGGGGGTTTGCCGACCACAAGGGATACGCCACTCCGTCGCATCGCGCCGCGATCCGGCGACTCGGCCCGAGCCCGATCCACCGGACGTCTTGGGCGCCGTTCCGCGTCTCCGAGCTGCTCGAAGCCCAGCCGAGCTAGGCCGCGCGGGCGAGCGCGCCGCCGCGAGATTCCTGCGGGCACGCGGCTACGAAGTGGTCGGCGCAGGCTTCCTCGCCCGGAGGGGCGAGCTCGACCTGGTGTGCCGGCGAGGCCTCGAGCTGGTGGTCGTCGAGGTGAAGACGCGCCGCGGCGACGCGTTCGGCACGCCCCTGGAAGGCGTCGGCCCGCGCAAGCGCAAGTCGCTGCTGGCCGCCGCCGCTGAGTACCGCGCCCTGGCGGACTGGCGCGGACCAATCCGCTATGCGGTCGTCGGCGTGACGGTGAAACGCGACGGTGGGTTCGAAGTCGAGCTGATCGAAGACCCTTTTGACTAGTCGGGCCCTCGCGGCAATCCGAACGTGTGCATGGGCGCGACGGGCAGGATGCCGTCGGCTTCGCTCTTGACGATCTGCCATCCGCCTTCGTGGACCATCCAGTGGTGGCGCCCACAGAGAAGCACCATGTTCTCCAGCTCGAGGCCGCCGCCGTTGATCCAGTGCACGATGTGAT
>Ga0209376_1003743_pt1 | contig 13580 bp, 15 predicted proteins | sample GraSoiAngelo_134_FD_185891 | JGI IMG/M metagenome (GOLD analysis project Ga0209376, IMG submission 185891) | Grasslands soil microbial communities from the Angelo Coastal Reserve, California, USA - 14_0929_05_30cm (SPAdes) (version 2) | ecosystem: Environmental > Terrestrial > Soil > Grasslands ... | reverse complement strand
TACGACAAGGCGCGCAGACGCATCTTCCCCTCCAACAGCGGCTTTTTCGAGCCGCCTTCAGTAAACGCGAGCAGCCACCCGCTGCTACGTACCGCACATAGTCGCAGAAAGTCGGGCTAGGACCGCTGGGCAGCCCCCGAAGCCTCGATCGCTAGTCGACGCGCTCGACGATCGCCGCGATACCCTGGCCGCCGCCGATGCAGAGCGAGGCGAGGCCGTATTTGCCGCCGCGCTCGCGCAGCTCGTACGCGAGCGTGAGCAAAAGGCGCGCCCCCGACGCGCCGAGCGGGTGCCCGAGCGCGATGGCCCCGCCGTTCACGTTGGTCCTGTCGCGGTCGAGGCCGAGATCCTTCTCCACCGCGAGGTACTGCGTCGCGAACGCCTCGTTGATCTCGACAAGGTCCATGTCCTCGATCTTCTTGCCCGCGCGCGCGAGCGCCTGACGCGAGGAGGGCGCGGGGCCGATGCCCATGATGTCCGGGTCGACGCCGCAGACGCCGCCGGACACGATCCGCGCCATAGGGACGAGCCCTGCCTTCGCCGCCGCATCCGCTGATGCGACGACGACCGCCGCCGCGCCGTCGTTGATCCCTGACGCGTTGCCCGGCGTCACCGTGCCGCCTTTCTCGAAGCGAGCCTGCAGCTTGGAGAGCGCCTCGAGCGTCGTGTCGGCGCGGATGTGCTCGTCCTTGTCGACGGTGATCGTCCCCTTCTTCGTCTTCACCTCGACCGGGGTGATCTCCTTTGAGAAACGGCAGTCCTCGCGCGCCTTCGCCGCGAGCATGTGACTGCGGTAGGCGAATTCGTCGGCGGCCTCGCGTGCGATGCTGTATTTGCGACCGAGGTTCTCAGCGGTGTTCGCCATGCCGAGCCCGTTGTACGAGTCGACGAGGGCGACCCAGAGGTAGTCCTCGAGCTTCTGCTCACCGAGGGGAAGACCCCAGCGCGCGCCGCGGATCTGGTGCGGCGCCATGCTCATGTTCTCCGTACCACCGGCGAGGACGAAGTCCGCCTGGCCGAGTTGGATCTCTTGCGCACCGAGCAGGATCGCTTGCAGACCCGAGCCGCAGAGGCGGTTCACCGTCAGTGCCGGGACCTCCTTTGGCACCCCGGCCTTGAGTCCGATGTGGCGCGCGAGATAGACCGCATCGCCTGACGTCTGCAGAACGTTGCCGAAGATGACCTGATCGATCTGCTTCGGATCGACCTTCGAACGCTCGAGCGCAGCCTTCGCCGCGACGACGCCGAGGTCGGTCGCTGAGGTGTCGCGTAGCGCGCCACCGAACGTCCCGAAGGCCGTGCGGGCGCCATCGATGATGACGACGTCTTTCACTGGTGCTCCCTGGCCGCGCGTGCGCGGCTAGGTCAATTGTCCCACTCGCCATCCAGCTTGTTGGACAGCGAGCCTCGGTCGATACGACGCACGAATTCGTCGACCGCGTGGGAGAGGGCTGGGCTGCGCTGCGCCTGAACGACGGCGTTGTCGGTCATTTGCCGGTAAGTCTCGATGGAGGCGATGATGACACTCCCAGTGAACTCAACGAGGCGCAGACCAACGACCGAGACGTTGATGTCGTAGACGACCACGATGCCCTTGTCGAGCACGCGATCGAGGACGTCGATCAGTTCAGGATGCCGGTCGTGCACGAAGTTCGCTGGTTCCGGTTCCATGCGGCCCACGGATGCGCTCCCTGTGCCAACTATCGGTATGTATACCCACTTCTGGTCGTGAGAAACGACGTGTTACCCAGCTGACGTGACATTGGTGGACGAGCGCGACGTGTCCTAGGGTCTGGTGCGGGCGCCAGCCAGCGACTCCGCGACGATGTCCGCGACCTCCATGGTCGGCTGAGCGCCAGCCTCAGCGCCTTTGATGCGGCCGCGGCGCAGTCCGTCGCCGATCGCGCCCTCGATGGCATCGGCCGCCGCGTCCTCGTTCACGTGGCGCAGCAGCATCGCGAGCGCGCCGATCGATCCGAGCGGCGAGGCGACGCCCTGGCCGGCGTACTTCGGCGCCGAGCCGTGGATCGGCTCGAACATCGATGTCTGTCCGGGATGGATGTTCCCCGACGCCGCGATCCCGAGGCCGCCTGCGATGCCCGCGCCGAGGTCGGTGATGATGTCGCCGAAGAGGTTGGTCGTCACGATGACGTCGAACTGCTCGGGCTTCTGCACCATCCACATGCAGCAGGCGTCGACGTACATCGCGTCACGCCGCACGTCCCGGTAGCGGGAGCCGATCTCCTCGAAGATCGTGCGCCACAGCTCCTGAATGGGGATCGCGTTCGATTTGTCGACGAGCGTCAGGTGGCTCTTCGGACGTGACCGCGCGAGCGCGAATGCGTAGCGGACGATGCGCTCGATGCCCGGTCTGGTGAAGCGCATCGGCGCCTCGCCGACCTCGTCGTTGCCGACACCGGTGATCCGCCCGGGCTGCGTATAGACGTCCTCGGTGTTCTCGCGCACGACGACGATGTCGATGTCCAGAGGCCGTTTCCCCTTGAGCGGCGTGAGTCGCTCGTCATACAGGACGATCGGCCGAAGGTTGACGTAGAGGTCCAGGCCCTGACGGAGTCCGAAGATGATCTCGCGTTCCACGACGCCGCGCGGTGCGCGCGGGTCGCCGACCGCGCCGAAGAGGATGGCCTCGTGTTTGCGCAGCGCCTCGACGTCGGCCCGCGTGACGTGCGCGCCGAATTCCACATAACGCGCCGAGGACCAGGGATATTCCTCGCGCGATGTGGAAAAGCCGAAGCGTTCCTCGGCCGCGTCGAGGACACGAAGTGCAGCGTGGGTCACTTCCGGGCCGATGCCGTCGCCGGCGATGACGGCAATGGAGTGGGGACGTGGCATTGAACTTCGGCAATGCTCGCAGATGTATTGACGGCATGCAGAGGCACGCGTAGAACGATGGTGATGACCCGATGCTGGTGCCCGATGTACATGCGTGAGACCCGCCGCGCCTGCGTCTGTGCGGGTCGCGTCATATCGGGAGGCGCCGTCTAGCAGCACCGTTGTCATCGAGCGCAGGAGGCCTCCCGAAATGGGAGGTCTTTTCTTTTCTGGGAGGTGTGGCGTGAGCGAGACGAGATATCTGGCGGTGGCGTTCGCGAGCCGGAGCGCGAACGGCCACCTGCGACCGGCCGTGACCGAGGCGGCGCCGGAAGGCGCGAAGGTGGTCCGGACGCGGTCCGACGTCGTCGCGGCGGTCTTTGAGGTCGACGAGGAGGTCGACGCGCGCAGCGAAGGGGAGCGGCTGCGCCGGATCGTCGCGGAGGAGGCGGACGACCCGGAGGTCACCGTCGCGGTGAGCGGGCCGAAGCGTGGTTCCACCGGCGCGCATCTCGCCCTGCTCCAGGCCGAGCAGGCCGTCGCAGTCGAGCGTGGCAACGGACGCAAGGGAAAGACCACGCACTTCGAGGACCTCGGCTCGTACCGGTTCGTGCTCGGCCAGCCCGAGAGCGACATCGAGGCGCAGTCGGAGGGTGCGCTCGGCGCGCTTGCTGAGGACGAGGAACGCTACGCCGACCTCATCTCAACGCTCGAGGCGTTCATCCGATTGCACGGGAGCGTGAACGCGGTGGCGCGCGATCTCTTCCTGCACCGCAACACCGTGCGGCAGCGGCTGCGTCGCATCGCCCAGCTCACGAAGGCGGACCTGACCGACGCGAACGATCGGCTCGCACTGCACCTCGCGCTTCTCGGACGCGACGCGCTACGACACCTGAGCGCCTAACGCGCGCTTAGACCGGCGAGAGGCGACGCGCGCGGAGGAACGCCGGTGCACTGGCGTCATCGAGCGTGAGCTCCGCGAGGAGCTCACCGATCGCGCTCGCGAACTTGAAGCCGTGCCCCGAACACGCCGACGCGTATGTGACCGGTCCGTCGCGGTCGATGATGAAGTGTCCGTCCGGGCTGTTCGTGTACATGCACACCTTCGCCAAACGGCGCTCGCCGTCTGCCGCGGGAATGCGACGGCGAATGAAGGAGCGGATCCGCTCTTCATCGATGGGGCGCGCCTCGCGGTCGACCGCGTTCGGGTCGACGCGGTCGCCCCAGTGCAGCCCCGCGAGCTTGAAGCCGTGGGCCGCGTCGTACGGGAAGCCGTAGTACATCCGATACGCGGGAACGCTTTCGTGGCGCACGACGTCCTCCATGATCCACACCGGGAGGCGTGCGAACTCCTCGACGTGGTCCTGTGGTTCGAACCAGAAGAGGACGTTGCGCTCGATCCACAGATGCGGCGCGAGCTCGGGGAGGAGCTCGGGCATCCACGCGCCAGCGCTGAGCACGAGGTGTTGCGCGCGGTACGAGCCGCTCGCGCTCGTCACAACTACGCCGCCGCCGTCGCGGCTCCACGTAGCGGGCTCGCCGAAACGCAGCACCACGCCGTGGCGCTCCGACAGGCGTAGGTGCGTCTCGATGCAGCGCTCGGGCGCGAGCCATCCGGCCTGCTCGTCACGGATGGCGATCCAGTCGTCGTCGATGCGGAACAGCGGATGCCGGCGTCGGATGTCGAGCGCGTCGAGCTCTTCGTGCGCGAGGCCGTGCGTGCGTGCGGAGAGGAGCGCGCCAGGCACGAGCTGGCCCTCCCGCGGACCCATGTAGAGGCCGCCGGTCTGGGCGAGCAGCGATTCGCCGGAGTCGCGCTCGAGCTCGCGCCAGAGATCCCATGCGTGCCGTAGCAGAGGGACGTAATCGGGATGCTCGTAGTACGAGAGGCGGATGATCCGCGACAGGCCGCCGGAGGATCCGAGCGTGTGCCCGCGAGCGAACCGCTCGATGCCGAGCACTCGCAGGCCGCGCTTCGCGAGGTGATAGGTCGCGGCGCTGCCGTGCGCGCCGAGGCCGACGACGATGGCGTCAAAGCTCACAGGCACCCGAGGACTCTAAGACCCATAGCGGCGTGCGGGACAATGTCGCGCACGCGGCGCGCCGCGAAGGGGAAGGATGGCGGTACAGGCCCAGGCGCAGCCCGACCTGAAGGCGATCATGGAGTACGCCGGCAAGCTCCGTGACGTTCTGCCGCTGCACATCCTCGAGCAGTCGGACAAGGAAGACCTCGCGTGGCAGATGCACGTCCGCCACTTCAAGGCCGACGAGGTCATCTACCACCAGGGCGATCCCGCCGGCGATGCCCACGTCGTCTACCAGGGCCTGGTCAAGGTGATGCTCGTCAACGCCGAGGGCAACGAGGCGCTCGTCACGCTCCACCGGCGCGGCGACTTCTTCGGCGAGTGCGCGCTCTTCAACGACAGCGAGCGCGACGAGACGATCATCGCGGTGATCCCGACGACGACGCTGCAGCTGTCGCGCGAGTCATGCCATCGCGTGCTCGACCGCAACGAGAAGACGCGCGACTGGATGTTCCATCACCTCACCGAGACGATCGAACGGCTCCAGAACCGATACCAGTCGATGGTCTTCCTCGACGTGCCCGGCCGTCTTGCGTGCTACCTGCTCGAGACGGCCGCGATCGGCGGCGACCTCCCGATCCGTCAGGACGATCTCGCCGCGGCGATCGCGTCGACGCGCGTCACGGTGAACAAGATCCTCGCCGACTTCGAGCGTCGCGGTCTCCTCAAGGTGAGCCGGCGCAAGTTCGAGATCCTCGATAGCGCCGGCCTGGAGAGGGAGATGTACCGCTAGGCGCGCCGCAGCGGCAACAGGAAGATCACAGCGAGCACGAGATGCAGCACGAGCCCGCCCGCGGCCTGTCCTGGGAGGATGCCCGCGCGACCTCCCAACCGTTCACGACGAGCTCAGCGATCTGGATGAACGCGTTGCCGATGAGCAGCGCACGCGCCGCAGGACCCATCTCGTTGCGCGCGAGCCAGTTGATGATGCCGAGGCCGATGAGCGTCACGCCGACATCGCGTGACAGGACCTGTGCCTCCTTCGGCACACCGAGCCCGAAGCCCGAGAGCATCTGTTCGGGGAAAAGCGCGAGCGCGAGGCCGAAGAGGACCGCCGCGACGGCACCGATGGTGAGCGCGAGCTTCGATGACATCCCTTCCTCCAACGCGATCTTTGCGCAGTGGTGCTCGGCAAGTAAATCAAAAGCCGGCGGTGTTGCCACCGCCGGCTCTTGGTGTCGCCGCGAGTTCGGTTAGTAGCGGGACCGCGTGGACCGCATCTTCTCGAAGCAGTCCGAGCAGTACACCGGCTTGTCGCCGCGGGGCTGGAACGGCACGCGCGCTTCGCGACCGCAGTTGCTGCACGTCGCGGTGAACATCTCGCGCTGGCCGCCGCCGTATCCGCCACCGCCGCCACCGGCGTAGCTGCCGCCACCGCCGCCGCCGCTCGCGCGGCGTGCCGCACGGCATGACGGGCAGCGAGACGGTGCGTTCTGCAGGCCGCGGCTCTGGTAGAACTCCTGCTCACCCGCGGTCCACACGAACTCCTGGCCACAGTCGCGACAGGTCAAGGTCTTGTCCTGGAAAGACACGAGGTCTCCTCCTTGCTCTTTGCCGCTCGATGTCGAGTCCGTCAGTCCGTGAAGGAGTTACCTCGCGCAACTGGTCGTCCCTGGTCGTTCGGCGCCTCTTCGGCCTGTTCAGTGTGGGGTGACGGCCGTCCGACGTCTAGTGTCGTTTTCGGTGGCAGAACTGAGCCTGGCCGACCTCGTCCGGAACCACACGATGTCGGCGGAGATAGCCGCGGCGCTCGAGCGGACGGCCCAGCAACGGCGGTCATTCCTGGTCATCGCTCTTCCGCGCATGGCGGGCAAGTCGACGGTCGGCAAGGCGATGCTCGCCGTGGCGGGCCGCGCGAACTGCCCTATCCGCGAGCTCGGCGAGGACGGCACCGATGTCGCGGTCCTCGCGCGCGAGGCACGCGGCGGGTACTTGTACGTGCCAGAGGTGAGCCGCTACCCGGTGACCGCCGGCTACGTCTGGGGCGCGCCGGTACGCGCGGCGTTCGCCGCGATCAAGGACGGAACCTCGCTGTCGACCGCGCTGCACGCCGACTCCGCCGAGGATGCGCTACGGATCCTGCGCGCCAATCGCGTGCCCGCCGACGACCTCGCGCGCCTTGAGCTCATCGTGCATCTGCGCTCACTCGGTGATGACTGGCAGAGCCCGACCCGTCGCGTCGTCGCCGACGTCCACGCGCATGGACCGAAGGGGCTCAAGCTGCTGCGTCGCTGGGACGAGAAGACCGATCGCTTCGAATAGGTAGACGCCCGGCTCCGTCGCCGTGTTGGGCATGGTGCTCGTCGCTGCGGTCGCGTCATCGCTTGCCGGTGTCGCGCTCGGCGTGATCGATGCCGCGGGACCTCTCGACGCTGCCGGCGTCGCCGATGCGGTCAGCGCGGGCGCCGAGGCGAATGCTGTCGGACTAGACGCGACGCCGTTCGCGCTGGCGCGAAGCATCGATGCGTCGACGAGCAGCGCGGCTTCGAGGGCGACGAGACCCGCGATGAGGAACGCCCGCGCGAATGACGATGCGGGCAGTCGGGCAAGACAGTTCGGGCAGAAGCTCGAGACGGGATCCACGCGCGCGCCGCAGGCCGGGCAGCGGACGAGGCGATGCACCGATCCGGATTCCCACGAGACGGTCACGGTCGGCGGCGATGCAAGCGCTGTGCGCGCCGCTTAGGTGCGGGCTATCCGTTCACCCAACCCGCCTTGAGCAGGACCGGGCCGTCCTTCGTCGGGTAGTAGACCTGCCAGCCGTGGTAGCCGCGATAGGCGTTCTGGTCGAGCTTCATCGACTCCGCGTAGAGGAGCAGCGCGTTCACGTAGGCCTGCGCGTGGTTGTAGGCGAACAGCGCCTTCTGCATGTTGCCCGGCGCGCCGGCGGCCTTGAGGTAGCGGGCCGCGCCCATGATCGCGTCGTGGTTGTCGTTGATGTCGCCCTTGCCGTACATAGCCCAGGTCGCGGGCATGAACTGCATCGGGCCTTGCGCGCCCGCGCTCGACAGACCGCGGATACGACCCATGCGCGTCTCGACGAGGTGGATGGCCGCGAGGTACTCCCAGTCGATGCCGAAGGTGTCCTGTGCCTCCTTGTAATAGGAGAGCAGCTCCTCGATCGGCGCGGGCTCGACGATCTTCCAGTCGGGCAACCGCGATGGGATCGGTCCGCTGAGCATGCGCAGCTGCTTGCCCGCGTCGAGGCCGTTCTTCACGACGTCGCGCTGCGCGGCGGGCAGCGCCGCGAGAACAGCATCGCGCCACTCCGGATAGTCAGCGAGGCGGCCGAAGAGCAGCTGCTCGAGATGGCCCGCGGAGTTCAGCTGCGCGCCACTGACGCCGGGGTCGCGGAGCATCGCCTCGACCATCACGAGCTGCTGCGCGACGCCGGTCGCGTCGTTCGCGGCTAGAGGGACCGCGCTCCAGTCGGGCGCGGCGGTGGCGCTCGGCTTCGGGGCGAGCGTCGCGGCGTTCGTCGGCGCGGCGGTCGGCTCAGGGGTGTAACGGATCGCCGGGACCGGACGCGACTCGACCCCGTCGTTGTCGTTCGGGGAGACCGCGCCGGCCGAGCACGCCGCCAGGAACAAGGCAGCGAGCCCGACCGTCGCGCCGCGCACCACGCTCTTCCTCACCATCAGGGACAACGCCTGTCCGCGCGGCCCGCAGCGGGCGAGAGGTGGCAACGCGGTGAACGCGAGGGCATGACCGGACGATAAGTCGGCGAACGAGCGTGGCCTATATGTCCCGCTCGTTCGATACGCGGTCTAGACGCTCAGCCGAACGCCACGCGCGGACTGCGTGCGAGCAGGAGCAACGCCGCACAAATCGCGAGCGACACCAGCGCGGCGTATCCGAGCGATGCGTGGATACCGACGGCCGCTCCGACGACCCCGACGACCAGACCGCTTCCGACGCGAAGGCCGTTCTGCGACATCGAGAAGAGTCCGACGACGCGTCCACGCCGGTCGGGCGGCGCCTCGAGCTGCACGATGGTCTGGGCAAGCGATGAGAACGCGAGGTTCAGGAAACCGGCGATGAAGAGCGCGACGACCGCGAGCACATAGCTGCGCGTGAACGCGAAGACCGCGATGGCAAGCGCCCACGCGACGCCCATCGCGAGCGCAGGCAGCACCGACGCGCGTCGCAGCCAGGTCGACCATTCGAGCGAGAACCCCGCGGCGACGGCGCCGGCCGCGGAGGCCGTGAGCAGCACGCCGTAGCCGACCTCACCCTGCGCGCCGGGGATATCGGCCGAGAATGCGGGCATCTGCGCCTGATACGCGTTGCCCACGAGGAAGCTGGTCGCGCCAGCGAGCACGACCATCGAGAGGATCACGGGCTGCCGTGATACGTCCTTCAATGTCTGCCATGCGTCCGCGAGCGAGATCGCCTGCGGCACGCGTCCCGCGCCGTGGTGCATGTGCCCCGTGTACCGCGTGATGAACAGCCACGCGATGAGCGGCACGTAGAGCAGGCAGTTCACGAGCAGCCCGTTGGCCGGACCGAGCGCGATGAGCAGCCCGCTGCCCACGGACGGGCCGAAGAGGATGCCAAGGTTGCGGCTCGTCGCATTCAAACGCACGGCGCTCTGCAGCTCGTCGCGTCCGACGACATCGTAGAGAAAGAGCTGCGACGCGGGACTCCACAGCGCGCCGGCGAGCCCGTGGACGATGAGGAGGATCACCGCGTGCCACGCCTCGAGCGTGTTCGTGAGGAAGAGGGCCGCCCAGCTGAAGGACGCGAGGATGAAGAGCCCCTGACCGGCCTGGATGATCCGTCGGCAGTCGAAGCGGTCGGCGAGCGCACCGAACGTGATCCCGAACAGGAGGAATGGCGCCCAGTGGCTGATGACGGCGAAGCCCGCGAGGGCGGCGGAATGGAAGCGCTCGAAGATCAGCCAGTACGTGATGACGTGCTCGACGTTGTCGGCCATCATCGCGACGAGGCCGAGCACGAAGTAGACGCGGAAGTCGGCGTGACGGAGCGCCGCGAACGCTTCGCGGCGCGGCGCTACTGCTGCGGTCAGCGCACCTTCTCGGCCACGTCGCTCTCGCGACGACGGGAGATGACGACGCGGGCGATCGCGACGATGACCGCGCCGACGATGAGCATCTCGAGCGAACCGCTGCCGAAGTCAGGCTCGATGCCGAAGAGCTGCTCGATCCAGTCCATACCTGAACGACCTCCGTCCCTGGTCCGCCGATACTACCGAGCCGCGGTCACTTCAGCAGACGGCGCTTCTCGCGCTGGAACTCATCCTCGGTCAGGACGCCGCGGTCGCGCAGGTTCGCGATGCGCTCGAGTTGCTCGTACGCGTCCGACCGACGGGCGCGCGCGAATGCCAACGCTGCGAGGAGTACGAGCGCGATGAGCACGAGCAGCGGCAGCAGGCCCAAGAGGATGCTCAGGAGCAAGCCGGCGCCGGGCGATGACGGCTGCCGTCGGAGCGCGATCTGCCGGGTCGGGTTACTCGCGTTGTACGCCAGTGCCGCGCCCGTCAGTGGGTCGCCCGGACCATTCGGCGTGACGACCTGCTCGCGGCGCCCATCGTTCAGCGTGACGGTGGCGCGGTCGTCCTCGAAGTCGATCTGCTGCACGCGCCCGCTCTGCACGTCCTGGATCGCCTGCGGTATCGGCACGGTCTGCGTCGCCGGCGTTTGCGATCGATACGCGTACAGCAGGCCGAGGCCGAGCACGACGACGAGCGTGATCGCTGCGATGACGCCGAGCGGGTTCATCGGTCGCATCGCTCATGAGGCTAGTGCGCAAGATCCCTTGTCGGTCGGCAGGCGACCGGACGAACGGGCAAGTTCAGCGTCGGTCGAACCTGATAGCGTCACGCAGCGCGCTGCGAAGCGCCGTCACTACATGGGGAGGGTCCGCATGTCCTTCAGGCATCCGCGTGTTCTCGCGGCTTGTCTTGCGATCCTCGCGCTCTTGTCATTCGCCAACCTCGCGCTCGCCCAGGGCGGCCGCTCCGGCAATCGGCAGCTCCAGTCCGAGAGCAGGGCATCCGAGCTCGAGGATGAGGTCAACCGCGCGTCGCTCGAGTACGAGGCCGCGCGCATCGCGCCCGCCACGACCGTTCCGGGCGGCGCGATCAGATTGGCGCGGGCCGCGACGCAGCAGCTTCCCGTCGTCACGGGCACGTGGTCCGAGGTCACGAATCGGCCATACGACTCCGACGATCCCGCGTACCGCGACCCTGTCATCAGCAACTCCGGCGGCGGCTCCGGTCTCGTCTCCGGACGGATGACCGCGCTCGCCATTCAGGCGAATGGAACGGTTTGGGCGGGCGCCGCGGATGGCGGTGTCTGGAAGTCCACCAACGGCGGCACGACTTGGACACCGACGTTCGACCAGATGCCGAGCCTCTCCGTCGGGGCGATCTCGATCGACCCGGCCAACCAGTCGGTGTGGGTCGGCACAGGTGAGAACAACACCGCCTTCGAGAACTACCGTGGCGCCGGCGTCTTCCGTTCGACGAACGGTGGCTCCTCGTGGACCCTCGTCGGCGACGACGCGCTCGATGGGACGACCATCGGCAAGCTCGCCTTCGACGGCAACGGCCTCGTGTTCGCGGCGACAAGCCGCGGACTGTGGAAGCACACGACGACGAACCTGAGCTCTCCATGGACGAAGGTCTTCGACGCCGCGAGCTTGGGCTACTCAGCGATCCCGTACGGACTCTCGATGACGAACGACGTCGTCGTCCGTCCCGGGACGAACGGCCAGTACATCGTCGCGAACATGTCGTGGCGCAACGGCACCGCATATGACGGCTTCTACATCTCGACGGACGGCGGGAACAACTTCACGCGTGCGAAGGCCGGCGGCGCGGTCAACGATGCGGACATCGGCAGCACCTCGTTCGCGTACTCCGCGGACGGTTCGACGCTGTACGCGGTCGTTGAGTCGCCATTCCAGATCAACCACTTCACCCAGTCCGGCGGCACCACGCTCCAGGGCGTGTTCGTCTCGCCGTCGGGTGACGCATCGGGACCGTGGAACAAGATCGCCGAGGGGCGGAAGCTCGCGACGAGCGGCTCTGCTTTGTACAACTACTTCCGCGGCTTCAACCCCGGCGTGCAGGCTTGGTACAACCGTTTCATCGGCGTGGACCCCGCGGACAAGGACCACGTGTACCTCGGTCTCGAGGAGGTCTTCGAGACGACCAATGGCGGCAGCAACTGGTTCGCGATCGGTCCGTACTGGAACTTCGGGCTGCCGTGCTCGGCGAACGGGCTCGACTCATGCCCGAAGACGACGCACCCTGATCAGCACGCGGTCGCGATCGCGAACGGCACCGTCTACGTCGGCAACGACGGCGGTGTATGGAAGCGGTCGACATCCATCCACACGGTCGAAGGCTGGACCGATCTGAACGCCACCTTGCGAACCCTGCAGTACTACTACGCCGGCGCCGGCCGCGTGCCCGGTGGCACAGGCGATGGCGTCTGGGGTGGGCTGCAGGACAACGGCGCCTCGCTCATCCTGCCCGGCGCGGCGACGATGGTGTCGCCGTTCGGCGGCGACGGTGGCGACGTGATCGTCGACCCAACGAGCTACGAGCGCGCGGTCAACGAATACGTCGACCTCGACATGTTCCTCACGACCAACGCCGGGCGTTCCGACGGGACGACCTTCGCCTGGCGTGAGATCAGCCCATCCTGCTTTGCATTCACCTACACGCCGAGCCCGTGCGATCCGAACGCGCGCTTCATCGCGCCGTTCCGCGCGGATGTCTCGAGCGGCACGCACTGGGTCGCCGGCGGCCAGTACGTGTGGGACAACCAGAACAAGGGCTGGGACACCACCTGTGGCTCCAGCGCCTGCGACTGGAAGATCGCCTACAACACCGGCTCGGGCAATTCGACGACCGCGATCGCGGTCAAGGGCGGCGTCACGTACGCCGCGTGGTGTGGCCCATCGGGCTGCAACCCGCGCTCGTCATCCACCACCGGCGAAGGCTTCCGTCGCGGTATCGCGACGAACTATGGCGGGACTTGGCACGAGCTCGACGTGACGAGCCTGCCGAACCGCTACGTGTACTCGCTCACCGTCGACCCCGCGGATGACGCGACCGTGTACGCCGTCTTCGGCGGCTTCTCACGTCGCTGGATCCCGGCAGGCGGAGTGGGTCACGTATTCAAGTCGACGAACGGCGGCGCCTCATGGACCGACATTTCGGGCAACCTTCCAGACGCACCGTTCGACGACCTCGTCCTCAAGGGCGCGACCATGTACGCGGCGAGCGACATCGGCGTGTTCACCGCGCCGGTCGACTCGACCTCGTGGTCACGCCTGGGGACGGGCCTCCCGAACGCGTCCGTGAACGATCTCAGCCTCGCGCCCGACGGGAGCTATCTGGTGGCGGCCACGCACGGTCGTGGCATCTGGAAGATCTCGATCCCTTAATTCGTGTTCGACGGGAGGGCCGTGGCACGGCCCTCCCTCGATCCCGCGGTACGGATGATCGGCGACCTCCCGACTTGGGCGGGGCCGTCCTTTTCTCTCGTTATCGTCGTTCGGGATGGATCGGGATGGCGTGATCGCGCTCTTTGACTACAACTACTGGGCAGATCGACACCTGCTTGACGTCGCTGCGAAGCTCACGCCAGCGGCGTGGCGGGCGAACTCGGATGTCACCACCCGCGGCCT
>Ga0209376_1003738_pt1 | contig 13590 bp, 12 predicted proteins | sample GraSoiAngelo_134_FD_185891 | JGI IMG/M metagenome (GOLD analysis project Ga0209376, IMG submission 185891) | Grasslands soil microbial communities from the Angelo Coastal Reserve, California, USA - 14_0929_05_30cm (SPAdes) (version 2) | ecosystem: Environmental > Terrestrial > Soil > Grasslands ... | reverse complement strand
CCCGTTGCATGAGGGCAGGCAACGGGTACCAGGCAATGGTTACCTGCCGCACAAACCGAGACCCGCCTTGCAGGTGAAGGCTCTTTCGTCGCGTCCTGCGTTCTGCGGCACCAGCGGAGGTTTTTGAATCAGGGACTTGTTGCAGTTGGGGTTTGACCCTCGAAGTCGAAAAGAAGCGAGGAGAGGTCCTGATCAATGCCTCACAGAGGGTTAATTATTCTTCTGTAACGGCTTCGGGGTCGAGAGGAGGTAGCGGGCGTCCCGCTTATCCTCCCACGTGTCCTCAAAAAGTCCGTAGCCACCCCACCCACTCCCCCACCCACGCAGATAGAGGGCGGCAAGGACAGGCTCTACTCCCTCTGAGGCTTCTTGGTGAGCTGGTACCTCATCGGAGACCTGACCGACAACGATCAGTCGAGACCAGTCCCGATAACCCTTGGGGAGATCCTTCGCGAGAACCTTCACCCAATAGTGCCCGGCCTCAGGCCCTTCGGACGATACAGGCATATGGGGGATGTAATCAGCGTCAAGCGGCCGGTTCTTCACTCGCAGCCAGATGCGATCTTCCCCCTGCTTCTGGTCAATCACGACTCCACCCAAAATAACCACTTTGCCTTTATAAGCGTCCGGATGGCTGGTGAGAGCCGTGAGCGTGACGCCCGGCTCGGCTTGCCTCACAAACTTGCTCGGGATGGTCGCGCAGGCGTTGAACCCATTTGCCACGACGACTCCAACAAGCGTCGGGAGCCACAACTGGCTTGAGGATCGAGTCGCTTGATACCTGATGTGACCGTGCCTGCTGGTCATTGTGTGTTCCTCCATCTCTGAACCCTCATGTATGTCGTCGCTCAGTGGGTGCTCACCTCCTGAGGGGCGGAGGACGTCATGCCACTGAGAGGAAGCTTGAGGAGTGCGAAGGGATCGACGCGGGCCCCATTGAGCCGGACTCCCCAGTGAAGATGAGGGCCGGTCGCGCGTCCGGACTGCCCTACTTTCCCGATTATCTGCCCGCGCTTAACTGGCTCGCCGTCGCGCACCGTCACCTCTGACAGGTGAAAATACATGGAATAGAGGCCCAAGCCATGATCGACAAAGATTCCTTTGCCTGAAAAAAAGTGATCCACCGTCAAGCGTGCAATCCCGTCGTTCGTCACCACGACTTCCGTCCCGAGGGGAGCGGCGATATCTTCTCCATTGTGAGGGCTATGCGGCTGACCGTTGATAATTCGCGTACGGCCGAACGCCCCCGTGCTCGGCCCTTGCACCGGCTCGATAAAACGCTCCCCCCAGAGTCGTTCCCTGGATACTGCGTCCAAGACGGCCATCACCTGCTCTTGTTCGCCCTTGACTCGCACTGAACTGTCCTCATCCAGATCAACCTTGTCCTTCGGAAGCGTCAGATGCTGGACCGGATATTTCTCCTTCATCACCAGGACGTTGAAGCTCAACCGATTTACTCGGTCTGCAGAACGCGCCTCGACCGCCAGCTCGTGTGTACCTGGTGGATCTTGCAGATCGATGCCGACCAACCCCACAAAGTTCCCGGCTGGTCCGGAAACAGGATCTCGAAAGAACGGAATGCGACGACCCAGGAACCGTCCCACCACCTCAGCTGCTTGACCATCGGCCGGCACCCTCACGATGAGTACGTGGCCCTGCTTGCCGCTGAATTGCCCGTCGGTTCCGCGTGTCTCGTGAGGAGCGCTTGGCAGGAGATCAACCGGAAAGACGCTGGCCAGCAAGACGACCATGCTGATCGCGAGGCGATCGATTCGGCTCTTGGCGTGTGGGACCTGGCTCATGGTCTTGACTATCATCGGTAGAACCGGAGGCCGGCCACTTGCGAGACCAATTCCTCCACCCGCCGGTTCACCGCGCTGAACGGATCCATGCACAGGATGGTCTCTTCCCAGTACCCGTTGAGCTTCAGGTACGTCCAATCGACTGTATAGGATCGGTTCTTGGCCCTGGCGAACCGGATGAAGTCTCCACGTACCTTCGCCCGCGTCGTCTGGGGCGGAACGGACATGGCCCGCTGGACTGCCTCCTCATCCACGATGCGTTCGATCATGTCCCGCGACTCCATTAAATAATAGAGCCCTCGGGTCCGTTTGACGTCATGATACTGGAGATCCATCAGAAACACTCGCGGATCATCCCACCCGCATCCTTTCTTGTCAACGAACGATTGGATCAGCAATCTTTTGCTGACCCAATCAATTTCCTGCGATAACTGCATCGGGTCATCTTCCAGGCGATCCAGCACGCTGCTCCACCGGGCCAGCACATCATCCATGATGGGATCGTGCGATTGCGTGCTCAGATAGTCATGCGCTCGCTCCAAGTACACCCGCTGGATCTCAATGGCGCTCACCTGCCGGCCATCGTCCAGCTTAACCTTCTTCTTGAGCGTCGGATCCCGGGAAATCTCCCGGATCGCCTTCACCGGGTCCTCCAGCTCCATCCCGCTGACGGTGTATCCATCCTCGATCATGGACAGGACCAGTGCGGCCACTCCCACCTTGAGATAGGTGGTATATTCGGACATGTTCGAATCACCGACGATGATGTGAAGCCGCCGGTACTTTTCGGCGTCGGCATGAGGTTCGTCCCTCGTATTAATGATGCTGCGGGACGACGTGGTCGAGGAGGAGGTCTTCTCGTGGATATGCTGGGCTCGCTGCGAAATGAAGTACTGCGGCTTGCCCGACACCTTCAGCACCTTTCCCGAGCCGGAATAGATCTGGCGCGTCACAAAGAACGGGATGAGCTGTTCGGTCACCTTCCAGAAATCCACATCCCGTCGCATCAGATAATTTTCGTGGCAGCCGTAGGTATTTCCCAACGAGTCCGTGTTGTTCTTGAAGATGTAAATTTCCCCTGACAGTCCCTCTTCCCGCAGACGATCCTCGGCCGCGGGAAGACAGGCCTCCAGCAAACGTTCCCCCGCCTTGTCGTGTATCACGAGGTCCAGGATGTTGTCGCACTCAGGGGTGGAATATTCCGGATGGCAGCCGGTGTCCTGATAAAACCTCGCGCCGTTGACCAGAAAGGCGTTCGACGGCCAACTATTGGGGATGAGTCCCTCGAAGATGTAGCCGAGGACTTTCTCCATCGGCAGGTAGATCCGGCCGTTGGGCGAGAAGATCAGGCCGTACTCGTTCTCAAGGCCGAAGATACGCAGCTTCATGGGCACATAACAGGGTGCGGATGTGGCACATCATCAGCATACACTGCCCCACAGGGTTCTTCAACATCAGCGCTGGTTGCAGCGAGGGCGGACGGAGGATGATCAGGCGAGGAGCTGGCGCGATTCGGACGGCGGAATACGGCGGAACTTGCGACCCACGCGAGTACGATCCAGCGCCGCGACTTCGAGCCCCTCGAGTGGGAGCTTCTGGTTGGTGCCGCTCTCCAGCGTCGCGACGCACAGAGAAAGAGCGGCTTTCAAGGTCAGAGGGTCGGTTTTGTATCGCTCCTTGAGAAAGACCTGCAGGGCTTCAGCCCGCCCACCAATCGCCGCAAAGCCTCGTTCGTCAAAAATGCTTCCGTCGAACGAGATACGATACAGTTCGTTGGCATGCCCGGATTCTCCCACCTGCGCGACCAGAATTTCGACCTCCAACGGCTTGAGCTCCTGACTGAAGATGGTACCCAGGCTTTGCGAGTAGCCGTTGGCCAGGGATCTCGCCGTCACGTCCTCACGGCTGTACATGTACCCCGTGAGATCGGCATGTCGGATACCGGCCTTGCGCAGGTTCTCGAACTCGCTGTATTTGCCGGCGCCGGAAAACGCGATGCTGTCGTAAATTTCAGAAATCTTGTACAAGGAGGCACTGGGATTGTCGGCGACCAGCAACACGCCGTCCGCATATTCCATCGCGATGATTGACCGCCCCTTGGCGATGCCTTTCTTAGCATACTCCGCCTTATCCTGCATCATCTGTTCGGGAGAGACGTAGTAAGGCAACGGCATGGCTAGTCCCCGTTCTTGCGCTCTTCAATCAGCGCGGCATAGACGATTCCGATGCGCTGGTCGTCCACGTCCGTAATACCGTCAGCACCAACCAGCTTGGCGCTTGGATAGATGCCCCGCACGAGATCAGGCCCACCGGTTCCGACATCCTCTTCCGCCGCATTATAGAGCGCGAGCAAGGCAGTCCTCAGTGCGTCCTGTTCGGAAAGGTTTTTCCGAAAATGCTCTCGCATCGTGTTCCGCGCATCCTTCCCGCCGGATCCGATGGAATGGTAGTCCGATTCCTCATAGCGCCCGCCCGTGATGTCGTATTTGAAAATTCGTCCCTCCGCCCGCTTGAGATCATAGCCCACGTAAATAGGGAGCACGACCAGCCCCTGAAACACCATCGGGAGATTCGCCTTGACCATTTGGCCCAGTTTGTTCGCTTTTCCTTCACACGACAGCTGGATCCCTTCGAGTTTTTCATAATGCTCGAGTTCTGTCTGAAAGAGTTTGGCCAGCTCGAGGCAGGGACCTGCTGCGCCGGCAATAGCGATCGCCGAGTGGCCGTCAATCTTGAAGACTTTCTCCATGCGACGACCGGCGATCTGAAACCCCTCAGTCGCCCGCCGGTCCCCTGCAATCAGCACGCCTCCCTGATATTTAATCGCCAAGACCGTCGTGCCGTGAGTCATGGGCGGGACAAGAGACCCCCGGCCCTCATCGGGCACAAGCGGCGATGACGAGGACATCCCTGCCCGGCTGGCCGGCACTAAATCGGGGCGCTGATGAGCCAGGTAGTCGAAAAAACTTGATCCGTAATCGTCCGGAAAGAGCGGCACGTCTATGTCTCCTTCAGCCCCAGCTCGGCCGGCGCGTGAGGTCGGATACCGCAGCCTATGCGTCGGGGCCAGCTCGGGAGGTAGGGGTCAGGCGGTTAGCTTGGCGAGTAACGACTCCGCCGAATCGGATCCCTCCAGAAGCTCACGAGTGAGAGACTCGGTCCCGCGCAGAGGTTCCATCAACGGGATCTTCTTGATCGTGGTGTTTCCCACGTCGAACAGGACGGAGGTCCAGCTTCCGGCGTAGACCTCTCGCGGAAACTTCTTGAGACAGTTTCCCCGGAAGTAGGCCCTGGTGCCGGTTGGCGCCGTATGCTCCGCCTTCGTCACTTCGCTCTCCAGAAGCAACCGCTCGACCATGTTGCTGCGCTCCAACGTGTAGTACAACCCCTTCTCAGGTCTGACATCGTGGTACTGGAGATCCAAGAGCAAGATCCGAGGATCGTTCCAGCCGCACCCTTTCCGATCCATGTAGGACCGGATCATCTGTCGTTTAGCGATCCAGTCCAGCTCGCGCACCAGCAACACGGGATCTCGTTCGAGCTTGTCCAGCACCTCTTCCCAGCGCACCAGGACATCCTTGGTAACCTGAGCGAGCTCATGGCAAGCAAAGTAGTCAATCGCTGCCTTGTGGTAGGCTCGTTGGATTTCGATGGCCGACGTGACGCGCCCATCGGCCAGCTTCAGCGTCCCCTTCAGGTCCAGGTCTCGCGAGACCTCCTTGATCGCCCGAACCGGATCTTCCAAATCCAGTTTCGGGAACTCCACGCCAGCTTCGACCATTTCCAGCACGATCGCGAGCGTCCCGACCTTCAGATAGGTGGACAATTCGGCCATATTGGAGTCGCCGACGATCACATGGAGTCGGCGGTACTTGGCCGGATCGGCATGGGGTTCATCACGGGTGTTGATGATCGGCCGCTTGACCATCGTATTGAGATCCACCAGACACTCGAAGAAGTCGGACCGCTGGGAGATCTGGTAGTCCACGGAGCCCGTCTGGTTTTCCGCTCCGACCTTTCCCGCCCCCGCATAGATTTGCCTGGTCACCAGGAACGGCACCAGCACCTGCACGATCCGGTCGAAGGGGACCGAGCGGGCGATCAGAAAATTCTCGTGGTACCCATAGCTGTTCCCCTTCCCGTCCGTATTGTTCTTGTAAACGAGGAATTTTTCGCCGCCGCGCGCCCGGGCCATCGCGTCAAGACACGCGGCGAGGATACGCTCGCCAGCACGTTCGAACGCCACGAGCTCCCGGGCATTTGTGCATTCCGGCGTGGAATATTCGGGATGGGCGCCATCCACGTACAGACGGCCGCCGTTGGACAGGAGCTTGTTCAGCAGACGGTTGTACTCAGGACCGGGCCGTTCGCGTTCACCTTCTACCTCAAACCCCCGGACATCCAGCAGCGGGTTCTCGTTCTCGTAGTCCCAAATGGCTTGGGTCGAGGGAAGCGCCGGGTAATGCCCGATCAACTGGATCGAGTTGGACACCGGATCGAGCGCGTCCGCGTCTCGCGCCGCGACGCCAAACTCGGTTTCCGTCCCCAACACGCGTGGTATCAGCATCGCTCCCTGTTTCCTAATCGGAGGTCAGAAATAATGCCCAGTGCTGATCGTTTCGATCTGTCTGGATTCGGTTGAGCCGGCCGTGATGGTCCGGACATGGACAATCTTTTCGCCTTTCTTCCCGGCGATCTTGGCCCAGTCGTCCGGATTCGTCGTATTCGGCAGATCCTCGTGCTCTTTGAACTCGTCCCGGATGGCCCGAAGCAGATCCTCCCCCTTGATGCCTTTCTCGTTGGTGGCGATCGCTCGCTTGATGGCATATTTCTTGGCCCGCGACACAATACCTTCGATCAACGCACCGCTGGCAAAGTCCTTGAAGTAGAGGATCTCCTTTTCTCCGCTCACATAGGTGACTTCAAGGAACTTGTTTTCCTCCGACATCGCATACATGCCCTCCACAGTCATCACGATCAGTCGGTCAACCAGCGCGCGACGATCCCCGCCATGACGCTCGACCTCCTCAGCAGCAAACGGAAGGTCCTGAATCACATACTTCGAGAAGATCTCCCGCGCAGCCGCCGCATCCGGTCGAGAGATCCTGATCTTGACGTCCAACCGGCCGGCTCGGAGCACAGCCGGGTCAATCAGATCCTGCCGATTGCTGGCCCCGATCACGATCACGTTGCGAAGCCGTTCGACCCCGTCGATCTCCGACAAGAATTGCGGGACGATGGTGGATTCGATGTCGGAGGAGATGCCGCTGCCGCGGGTGCGGAACAAGGCATCCATCTCGTCAAAGAACACGATGACCGGGTTGCCGTCGGCCGCTCGCTCCTTGGCTTTCTTGAACACCTCCCGGACCTGTCGTTCGGACTCTCCGACATACTTGTTCAGCAGCTCTGGGCCCTTCACGTGGAGGAAAAAGCTGCGGACCTCTTTTCCGGTAAGATGACCGAGTTTTTTGGCGATCGAATTGGCGACCGCCTTGGCGATCAAGGTTTTTCCGCAACCGGGCGGGCCGTACAACAGCACGCCTTTGGGCGGGCTGAGCTGGTGCTCCGCGAAGAGTTGCGGGTGGAGGAACGGCAACTCGACCGCGTCGCGGACTTGCTCGATCTCCTTCGACAGCCCCCCGATGTGGTCGTAGCTGACGTCGGGCACCTCCTCGAGTACTAACTCTTCCGCCTCTGATTTCGGCAGCTTCTCGATGACGTACCCGGACCGAGGGTCGTAGAGCAGGTGATCCCCGACACTAAGCCGCTCGGCGAGCAGCGGCTCGCCGAGTTCCGCGACTTTCTCTTCGTCGAAATGCAGGGTGACAAGGGCGCGCTTCTCTTCCAGCAGATCCTTCAAGCGAACCACTTCCCCTTGTCCGTCGAAGCCGCGGGACTCAATGACGTTGAAAGCCTCATTGAGGACCACCTCCTGACCCTTTCGCAACTCCTTCGCCTTGATTGAGGGGTGGAGGTTCACTTTCATCTTCCGACCGGCGACATACACATTGGCGGTCTTGTCGTCGTTGAGGCTGGAAAAAATCGCGTAGGTGGAAGGCGGGGCCGTGAGTTTGTCGACCTCCGCGCGCAGCGCTTCAATCTGCGCCTTCGCTTCCTGAAGCGTCGTGGCCAATTTGTCGTTCTGCCTGTTGGCCAGCTCGAGCTGATACCGCGAGTGATGAAGCTGTCGTACTTCCTCCTCCATCGATTGGATTTGGATGCGGAGTTTTTCCAGCTCTAGCCCCTGTTCGTCGTGTTTTTTCACAGAGCCAGACTCCCCGTCCGATAACCGTTCCGTGATTTTTTTGACCGACTCGCGGATGGTGTTGAGCCGACTGAGACCCCGCTTGGACTCAGCCATCGCGCCACTCCCCCGCTACGCGACAACCAACACACCGTCACATGGAGACTTGACGGGATTGTATCACCCAGATTTCAATGGGTCAACAGTCAGGCCATCAACGGCACGCATCAAACGCGCCTGCGGCGCGCAGCGAGATCGCAGTGAACGTTACACGCCGGTCACTCTCGGTTATAACGGGGCGGTGACCGCATCGAGCAGGTCGCGCGTGGCAGACGCGACACACTCGGCAGTGAGGATGGAAGAAATCCCGGCGACCCCGAATGCGCCCGCGCGTCGCACATCGTGGACGCGAGAGACCGTGATCCCACCGATGGCGAAGACCGGTATCCGGCACCGTCTGGAGGCTTCCTGGATCGGAGGAAGACCGATCGAAGGGCCATAGGCGCGCTTCGCCGAGGTGTCGTACACCGGACCTAACACCGCAAAGTCTGCTCCTTCCGACTCGGCCCGCAGGACCTCGTCCACGGAATGGGCGGAGACACCGATCATCCGATCAGGTCCGAGGAGCCGGCGCACGACCGCTACCGGAAGGCTGTCAGAACGAAGATGCACGCCATCCGCCCCGAGCGCCATCACGAGATCCACCCGATCGTTGATCAGTAACCAGGCGCCGTGGTCACGCGTCAAACGGAGCACCTCCTCAGCCAGAAGAAGCAAGGGACGTGTTGCAAGGTCTTTTTCCCTGAGCTGCACCGCGCGCAGACCAACCCCTAAGGCTTCGCGAAGCAGGGGGACGAGCGGCCGCCCGCCGGTCTGGTGACGATCGGAGACAAGATAGAGGGAAAACTCAATGCGGGGCATGGTCCGTGAGGCGTCAGGGGTAAGGCGTGAGGTGCAAGACGAAGGATCGGTCTGTTCACCTTACGCCTAACGCTTCACGCCTCACGTCGCTACAGCATGCCTTCGATCGGGCTGCTGGCGGTCGCATAGAGCTTCTTGGGTATCCGGCCGGCTTTGAAGGCCAGCCGACCGGCCTCCACGGCATACTTCATTGCCTCGGCCATGGCGATGGGATCCCGAGCGCCGGCAATGGCGGTATTCATGAGCACTGCGTCGGCGCCATATTCCATCGCGAGCGCCGCGTCGGACGCAGTGCCGACCCCGGCATCGACAATAATCGGAACCTTGACAGTCTCGAGAATGATCTTGAGGTTGTATGGATTGCGGATGCCGAGTCCGGACCCGATCGGCGCGCCCAACGGCATCACGGCTTGGCATCCGACATCGACCAGTTTTTTCGCGACGACGGGGTCATCGTTCGTGTAGGGCAGCACGATAAACCCTTCCTTGATCAGGATTTTGGCCGCCTCGATCAGTCCCGCGGTGTCCGGAAACAGCGTGCGCTCATCACCGATCACCTCGAGTTTGACCAGATCCGACACACCAGAGGCCCGCGCCAACTGCGCATACCGCACGGCATCCTCCACCGTATAGCATCCAGCCGTATTGGGGAGAATCGTATATTTCTTCGGATCGAGATAGTCGAGGAGGTTTTCTTTCGAGCGATCGGTGATGTTCACCCGCCGGACCGCCACCGTCACCACATCAGCCCCTGCCGCATCAATCGCCTTTTTCGTTTCAACGAAATCCTTATATTTCCCGGTCCCGACCCATAGACGAGACTTGAATTCACGTCCCGCGATGATCAGCCGTTCGTCCTGCATGGCCTGCTCCCTTTCAAGAATTGAGGTCTATGTTGCAAGTGGATCATCGACTCATTCAGGGAACAATACGTTCGCCAATGAATCACATGAATGCATTCTTCCGATCCTCCCCCCATAAAGCTAATAATCTCGATACGGTCCCCTTCTCGCAATCCACGGTGCGCAAATGCCTGCCGGTCGAGGATCTCCAGGTTCACCTCTACTGCGACTCGGTCCGGGCGGATTTCCAATTCGCGTAAGAGGTCAGCCACTGTCGTTCCGACGGCCGCATCTCGACGTTCTCCGTTCACGAGGATCTGCATCGGGCTTTGGCCTAGCCACCATCCTATGAGACGATCAAACCACTTGTCAACAAACCCGCGGACAGCCACTGGCGTCACAACCGTATTTCCTTATACCATGAGGAGGCACCCGGCCGCCTCTGCGGTGCCCCAAGAATCCTGTCTCAGGCCCCTGCGAACGAGTGACGCCTCATACGCCCATGACAGAGATGAACAGGACGCTCGCGGCAATGTTCCAGACGATGGCCGACTTGCTGGCAGCCCATCAAGCGAATCCATACCGGATCCGAGCCTACCGACGGGCTGCGGAGTCGCTGTCTCATCTGCCCGAGGACGTGGCAGCTCTCGCTCAGCGAGGAGCACTCCATCAGATTCCCGGAATCGGCCGGGATCTTTCGTCGAAGATCCAGGAATTCCTGAGAACCGGAACGATCCAGGCGTACGAAGACCTTAAGACTCCGTTGCCATCAGCGGTGGCATCCTGGACGTCCCTCCCCGGACTCTCGGAGCCCGTCGTTCATCATCTCTATTTCCGGTTGGGGATTCGGACGCTCGCTGATTTGGAGGCCCTGGTTCGCTCACACCTGTTGAGAACATTGCCGGGAGTCACGGCCTCGGATGAGGCTCTGCTCACGGCGATCAGGGCTAGACAGAGACCACACCTGACGCCGTGACGTGAACGAGCCAAGGCTGGTTTCCGAGAACGACCATACGGGTGCGTTTGCTGGCAGAGGCAGGGAGGAACACGTACCGGACCGTCATGACCGACCGAGGACCTCGTCGCTCTTTCGACATTAGAGCGGACGGAGCTGCTTAAAGACCTTCCAGGTTTTCAACAGTTCAATGGCCTTTTGAAGCTGAACATCCTCTTCCGGAGGACTCTCGCCACCGGCCTCCACCACGGTTCCGTTACTCTTGGAACTCACCTCGTCGCCCGTCTTCGGGAGTCCAGGTGGCAGGGTCCCCTTTGGCTTCTGCATCCGGCCTTCATCGTCCTTCCCTTTTTCTGCGAGCTTGACGGGAGCCGGCGGCTGAGGCTTCACCACGATGTCTGGTGTAATGCCGGTTGATTGGATGGATCGTCCTTTGGGCGTGTAATATTTCGCGGTGGTCAACCGCAGACCCGATCCATCAGCCAACGGCAGGATTGTCTGGACGGAACCTTTCCCGAACGTCGTCGTCCCGACAACCACGGCCCGACCCCAGTCCTGCATGGCGCCCGCCACGATCTCGGATGCACTGGCGGACCCTTCATTGACCAAGATGATCATCGGGAATTCCTCTGGTTGCTCTTTCGACCGAGAGACATACTCATCTTTACGGCCATCCCGACCTTTGATATAGACGATCAGCTTCCCAGGCCCCACGAACTGCTCCGAGACCTCCACGGCCGATGTCAGCAATCCGCCAGGATTGTTCCGAAGATCGAGGATGGTGGACTGGAGCTTCTGCTCACGCAGTTGCTTGAGGGTCCGGCTCAGATCCTTCGCCGTCGATTCCTGAAACTGGGTCAGCCGTATATAGCCAATGTTGTTGTCGATGATCTTGGATCGGACACTCTCGATCTTAATGATATCCCGCACCAGCGTGAACACCAGAGGATCAGGGGTTCCTTCGCGCTGGATCGTGAGGCTCACTTTCGTGCCTTTGGGCCCCCGCATGCGCTGAACCGCGTCCATGAGCGTCAGATCTTTCGTCGCTTCCTCGTTGACCTTGGTAATGAAATCGCCGGCTCGGATGCCAGCCTTTTGCGCCGGGGTCCCCTCAATCGGAGCGATCACTGCCAACCGGTTGTCCTTGACACCGATCTGAATGCCGACCCCGCCGAACTCCCCTTTGGTCTCAACCTGAATTTCTTTGTACATCTCCGGCGTCATATAGGCCGAGTGAGGATCGAGCGTGGCCAACATGCCCCGGATCGCCCCCTGAACTAGGTCTTTCACTTTGATGTCATCGACGTAATGCTTCTGGACCTGAGTCAGAACCTCCGAGAACGTTTTCAGTTCCTCATAGGTCTCAACGGCGTACCCTGTCCGCTCCCAGCCCTTCCCGACGAAGAAACCCGTCAACAGGGTGACTACGATGATCGGTCCCAGATACCATGTTCGGCGTCGCCGCTCCTGTTCCATGGCTGTGTATTCCTTTCTGTGAAACTTACTTTCGTTTCGACAACCAGATGAGCGGATCGACAGGGTCAGTCCCCTCGCGCAACTCGAAATAGAGCGTACTGTCGCCGGTCAGCCCCGTGTCTCCGGTTTCGCCGATGACCTGTCCAGTCCGGACTTGTTCACCAACTTTCGCGAGAAGCTTGGATGCATGCGCATAGAGCGAGAAAAACCCGTTCGCGTGATCCAGGATCAGAACCAGCCCATACCCCTTCAGCCAGTCCGCATAGGCCACAGTCCCGGCCATCACCGCCCGAATCGCGCTGCCCTCGTAGGTTCGAATGTCGATCCCTTTTCGCTGGATATAGGTCTCGAAGGTGGGATGCTTTTGCCGTCCAAAAAACGAGACCACCTCGCCATCAGCCGGCCACTGGAGACCTCCTTTGAAAGCACGGAGCCCCGCCACCCCTGATGGAGGCCGTATCGCAGCCGCCCTCCTGCGCTGGTCCCATTCTTTGAGCAGCGTATCGACTCGGGCGGCAGACCGCTCCAATTCCGTAACCGTTCGAGCATAGGATTCCTTCTCGTGAATGAGGCTGGCCAAAAGCTGGTGCTTGTCCCGCTTCACCACCTGAATCTCGCCAAGTTTCTTCTCGGTACTCTGCTTGAAGGTCAGCATCTCATCTCGGGTCTTCGCCCGCCGCCGCTCGATCGCTTCGAGGCGATCCATATCGCCTCGATAGGCTTCTATGACATCATACTCCCGTTTGGAGACAGCCGAAAGGTACTGGACGCGACGCTGAAAATCCGCGGAGGTATCGGCAGAGAGAATGGCTCTGAGGTAGCCCAGCCGTCCCTCCATATATTGCACCCGCAGTCGAGCAAGAACCGAGATCCTTCGCTCATTCATCTGAGTCCGCAGGGCAAGGACCTGTTCGTTGATCCCTTCAAGCTCGCGGTCCTTCTTTTTCAGCTTCTGATTGATGCCGTGCCGTTCCTGCCGAAGGGCCATCAGGCGTTCGTCTAAGGTCTGCATAGTCTGGAGCACCGACTCTCTCTTCTTCTCGGTCTCATCCGCGTGCTTTTTGTTTTCCCGGATTTCGTCCTTGAGCTTCTCAAGCGTCCGGCGCTGGCGTTCGATCTTCTGGGGAGGTGGATCGCTTTTCTCTTTGCCGGCCATCGCCAGCGTGCCTGCCGGCCCATCCAGGACGAGCCAGAGAGCGGCCATGCCGACAGCGCCCATGGCTCTCACGCGCTGGCCCTCCCGAATTGGATCAACGAGACCAAGCTGCCGGTGAAGCCCAGGGCAAGGCCCGCACCGATGATCAACAACGAGACATGGCCGGGGAAAAAATTCAGCCAGGACTCGACCCC
>Ga0209376_1003733_pt1 | contig 13597 bp, 10 predicted proteins | sample GraSoiAngelo_134_FD_185891 | JGI IMG/M metagenome (GOLD analysis project Ga0209376, IMG submission 185891) | Grasslands soil microbial communities from the Angelo Coastal Reserve, California, USA - 14_0929_05_30cm (SPAdes) (version 2) | ecosystem: Environmental > Terrestrial > Soil > Grasslands ... | reverse complement strand
TCGCGGTCGTGATCTTGCCCGTCTTTTCGTCGATCATCGGATAGACGTAAAGCTTCAGCCCGTGTTTAAACATCCGGCCCAGCGCTTCGAGAATTCCGCCCTCGAGATTGAGATAATATTTTTCGTCGAAGATCTCGATCAGACTCGGCACGCCCATGACCAGACCGATCATTCGATTGGTGTAACGCGAGAGATAACCGGCCAGCTTGTAGTATTCGCCGAACTTCGAGATCAGCACCGTTCGTCCGAGCGCTCCCAGAATGTCCACCCGCGCCAAAAAATCAGCGTGATTCAGCTGTCCTTCCGAAAGCAAATTTTCGAGTGTCATCTCCATCAGCACGACCAGATCTTTTTCCGAGCAGCCCGACTCTTTCAGAAACTGTCGTCGCGCGCCGTCGAGCATGTCGTTGGTCGCATAAGTCACCGGCCGAAAACTGCCGCGTTCGATCAGGATCGCTTTCTTGTGCAATATCTCAGACGGCTGGACCATCTCGCCATCGGCAGTGAACATCACCGCGTCGGTTAGACCCTGGCTCACCAGTTGCAAGCTCATCAGCCGATTGTCGATGTTAGCGAATGCTGGTCCGGAAAATTTGATCAGATCGACCTGAATTTTTCCGGGCGCGAGATTTTCCTGCAGCGATGAAATCAAGCGCTCCGGTTCCGAATGATAAAAAGCGCCGTAAAGCAAATTCACCCCGACCACACCGAGCGCTTCCTGCTGGTCGACGTTTGATTCGTCGAGCATGCGTACGTGAATGATGATCTGGCTTGGTTCACCGCGCGGCGCCGGTTGGAAACGAACCCCCAACCAGCCATGCGATTCGTTGTGCTCCTTGAAACTTCTGGCCGCGACCGTGTCGGCGAAAACAAAAAATGCGCGTTCGTTGCCAATCTTTGCCTCCAGACGCTCCAATAAAAGGTCGTACTCGTGATCGAGCATCGTGTTCAAGCGCACCCGACTCACGTACCGATCGGCTGGTCCGTAGATAGCGTCACTGAACGTCATGTCGTAAGCCGATATCGTCTTCGCGATCGTGCCGGCGGCGCCGCCGACGTGAAAAAATCGGCGCGCCACTTCCTGGCCCGCGCCGATTTCGGCGAACGTCCCATACTTTTGGTGATCCAGATTGATCTGAAACGCCTTCCGGTTCGTCCCCACGTCCATCTCCGCCTTCATATGAACACTGTAGCGGCGGTCCATGACTGCCGCAAAAAGGAGCGAATTTTAGAAGCGCACTTTCTCGGCGCTATTCGCCGGCATCCAGCCGTGCAAATTATTCGGCAGCGCCGCGTAAATCCAATCGCCGCGCTGGCTGACGATTTGGATTTCGCTCCCGGCCGGTAAAGTCAAAACGCGATTGGCATTGTCCGCCGTGGCGAGACGCGCTTCGACATTTTCTCCGGTCACAATAGCCAGTCCTCGACCATTTTTCCCATGGCCGAGTTGATAACTGGCCAGGACCGCGATCGCGACGATCGATAACGATAAGATCGACAATGCAATCGCGCTGCGCGCGCGCCGCCGGCCAAAAATAAATACTGCGATTGAAGAGAGACCGATCCAAAATGCGACTGTGGCGGCGACGACGTATTGATTTTCCGTCGCGAATCCAAACAACCGTTCCCATCTACTTGAAATCAATTCGAGCGCGCGCCCTTCATCCCGCGCGACCCGCAGATTGGCCTGGGCTTCTGGATGATGCGGCTCGAGTGCTAAGGCGCGTTCATAATTTAGGATGGCGTGGCCGAAACTGTTTTGTCGGAAATAAGCATTACCCAAATTGTAAAAAACATTCGGAGTGTCCTGCCCGGAACGCACCAGCTCCTCATAGTCGGCGATGGCCGATTTGAAATTGCCGGCCGCGTATTCCTGATTGGCTTTGGCAAATTGCGCGGCGGGTTGCGCCATTAAAAACGGGCCGCTAACCAACCACAGAACTGCGCAGCTGAGTACAATTCGGATTTTCATACGCGCAAACTTTCCAGCAACCTTAAAACTTCTTCCCGCTCGTCGTTCGAGATCGCTCCCGCGCCGTTTCCGCTCCCGCTGAAACGCAACTCATCGCTGCGCTCGAATAACGTCCGCAATTGTGCGCGCTCGTCCTCAGCCAAATCAAAAGCTTTCGCCGCCGTTTCCGCGTCCACCGCGTTCGGGTTAACATTTTTGGCGAGCGCCGTTTTGACCCGCACGACGCGCGACGCACTTGAAAAATATTCCTGCGGCGATAACTCTCCACGACGTAGTTTTCGCAAAAGCTCGCTTGATTCCTGTCGCAGCGCCGCCACCCGCTGCGCGTCGCGATTGTCGATCTTCGCTTGCCGAATTTTCCAGCCAACGAAGCCTAATAACAGAATCAGTGGCGCAAGTTGGGCCATCCAAAAAACTGGACGTGCGTAAATCGGAGTGAACGATCGAACCCGACCGAGATCGCTCATTTGATACAAAATGTCCTGCGGCTTTGCGGTCGGAGCGACTGCAGCTGCGGCTGTAGTCGGCGGTGTTGTCGATTTTGCCCCCGTCGCCGGAGCCGCTGCCACACTTGGGGCTGGCGCGGCGCCGCCTTCGACTTGGATTGGAAGAGCGTCGCTTCGCAGCGTGACGTAATTTTCCTTGATTGGATCGAAGTAAGTGAAAACGAGCGGCGGCACCGCCGGTTTCTTTTCGTTAGGCGCGAGCACCATCTCGAAAGTTTTCTCGCCGCTAATGCCGACGTCGTCGTCCTGTTTAAATTTCGAGGAGGGCGGATATTTGTGCCACCCGCGCTCGTTCTCGAGGGCGGGTCCATTCATCCGATCAAAATTTCCGCGACCATTAATTGTCGATGTGACGGTGATCGGATCGCCCACTTGCACAGTTTTCGGTTTCGCGTCCACCGCCATGGTAAAATTGCCAATCGCGCCCGAGAAATTCGGCGGTGCATTGGTCGGAAGCGGTTTCACGTTGAGCGTCGCAGTTTCGCTCCTAATCGGCAGCTCGGTTCGCTCGCCCATGCTTCCAAAGGGATCGCTGAAAAATGGATCCGAGAAGGGATCATCTAAATTAAATAGATCGAAAGGCGATCGCGGACGCGTTCGCGGCGACGTGCTCGGTCGCCGCGGCAATACGACAACTGCTTTTGCCGTTACCGGACCGACCTCGAATTTCCCCGGCCGCGCGGCGGCAATGGCGGTCTTAAATGTGTAGACCTGGTAAGTTCTGCCACCGATTGTTTCCAGATTCTCGCGCGGTTGTTGCAACTTTTGGGTCGTAAAACCCTGGCTGGAAAGTTCCGGTCCCTCCTGAAGCCGGCCGTGTGCGCGCGGATCGAACCCCAATCGAATTTCCGCCGGCACCATCTCGCCCACATACGCGTCTTTTTTGGCGACAATCAATTCCGCAAACGCGAGCTTACTCGCAGCCGTGCTTTGCCCGCTTTGCGCCGAACCCGCCGAGCTGCCGGAACTGCTCGATCCCTGCGCCACATTCAATACGAGTTCGGGTGTGTGCAGCGAATCATTTCCAACCCGAACTGTCTGTGCGGGAATTTTAAAATGCCCGGCTTTCAACGGTAGAATGGTGTAATTGTAAGTCACGCTGCTGCTGACATCGAAATTATGCATCTCGAATTGGCGCGACGTTCCGGTCTGATGAATCTCAAGGCCGTCGATTGAAATCGTTTCCGGAACATTCGCGCTATTCGCGCCGTTCACTTTGATTTCCAACTGCACCATTTGTCCGACCGCCGGCTGCGAATTACTCAAAGCGGCCGTCACACTCGGCGGCGCGGCGAACGCGGCGCTGCGCGTTAAAATCAAAACGAGCAGCGCAAAACTAATTTTGAAAGTCCTTGCGTAGATCGACATCTCCCCTGGGACCTCAAATTTTCGGTCACCAGTCATTATAGACATGGCGTCGCACCTTGCGTTCATCAAGCTGGACGCGCTGCTCTTCGTCCTTCATCGATTTCAAAAGGAGCTCGGCCTGTTTTTCACTCATCTGTCCCTCCTTTTCCGGTTCGGCTCCGCCTAGTTGCGCGGCCTGCTGCGGCGACTCCGGTTGTTTGTCACCATTTGCTCCTTTGATTTCACCGGCCAATTTTTTCTGTGGTGAGGAAGTCGGCGTTGCAGACGGCGTCGCATTTTCTCCCTCACCTTCGCCTTCGCCGGGAGAGGGCGACGGCATTTGATCTTCGCCTCCACCCGGACTTGGCGATTCTTCCGGCTGTTCCTGATTGCGCGAAGATTGTCGGTCTTGTCCGCCGGCGGACGGACTCGCCGTCGCGGGCGCATTTTTGTTTTCTCCTTTTCCGGGCGCGGGCGAAGGTTGGTTCGTTTGCTGTTGATCTTTGCCCGGCGATGGACTCGGACTTTCGCCCGGTTGCGGCTGTTGATTTTTTTGCGGCTCGTTTTTTGCCTGTGCCTGGTTCGACTTGTCCTGAGAATTTTTGCTCTGGCTGTTGCCCGATTGGTTTTGGGATTGCGCCTGCTGGTTTTGTTGTTGCTGCTGCTGATTTTGATCTTTGCCGGAACTGCTCTGCGATTGCTGCTGATCCTGGTTTTGGTCGCCGTTTTGTTGCTGATTCTTGTCTTTCTTATTTTGCTGTTGAGGCGGTGGCGTTGGTTTTTGTTTCGGATGCTGTTTCAAACGCTCGATCTTCTTCCTGACCTCCTCCAGATTCGCTTTGGCCGCTTCGTTCTTCGGATTCAGCCTCAAAGTGGATTCATAATGCGACGCCGCATCAGTGAGATCCTTTAGCGTGTTGTCGTTCGTCTCGTCCATGTCGGCGCGATCTTCGAGAGTCCGGCCAAGATTAAAATGGCTGTTCTCCTGAAGTGCTTTGTCGGATGAGAGGAGCGAGTCGCTGAATGATTGCAACGCTTTGTTGTAATCGCCCATTTTGAAAGCTGCCGCGCCGGCATCGAATTCGATTTTTTCTTTTTCCGATGAATCCGGATGCGAATTCAGGTCTTGTTGGAAACTCTGATAGGCGTCGTTGTATTTGCCCTCGCGATAAAGATTCAATCCGGTCGCAGTTCCAAAAACAGGTCCCACGAAAATAAAAAGCAGCGCAGTTGCCGGGACCGCGATCTTCGACCATCGCGGTGAACGCGCGCGGACGTGCACTCTCTTGCGCTCGCCGATCAAGATTGACATCGTCAGCGCAAGCATTGCCGCGCCTAATGGCCACTCGTAACGCTCGATCGGTCTCCGCCCCAGACGCGCGTCGATGTCAGCCGCCTTCATGTTCGCCAATCCCTGCGAATAAAGTTGCGACATCGTCCGCGGCCCGTCGTCGAGATGCAGATAAAAACCGCCGGTGGCTTGAGCGACTTCGCGCAACCGTTTTTCGTCAAGCTTCGATTTTACAACTTGTCCCGCGGAATCTTTCACGAACGCCGTCCCGCCATCGTCGCTGTTGATTGGAATGAGCGAGCCCTGCGGCGTGCCCACCCCGACCGTGAAAATTCGCACGCCCGCATCAGCCGCGGACTTCGCTGTCTTCGCCGCGTCACCGTTCAACTCTTCGCCATCGGTGAAAATGATCAGCGCTCGATTTCCGGCGGCGCTTTTTCCAAATGTGTTTACGGCGAGATTGATCGCTTCGGAAATATTGGTCCCGCCTTCGGGAATCGTTTTGGTGTCCAAATCGTTAATCGATTCAACCGCCGCTTCGTAATCGATTGTCAGCGGCGCCTGCAGAAACGCGCGGCCGGCAAATGCGATCAATCCAACGCGGTCGCCTTGCAACTGATTAACGAGATCCTGGGCCGCGAGTTTGACGCGTTCGAGGCGATTTGGCTGCACGTCGTTCGAAAGCATGCTCCGTGACGTGTCCACCGCAAAAAGGAGGTCGAGACCCTTGCGCTTCACGTCTTCGTAAATGTAACCCCATTGTGGTCGGGCAAGACTTACGATCGCCAAAGCGAGTCCGAGCATGACCAAAGCAAATCGCAAGACGCGGCGGGAGCGATTCACTGTCGCGGCGAGTTGCGGAAGCAATCGTGGCGAAACGAACTCGCGAAGTTTCGTAACTCCCCGCTGTTCGGCGCGCGCAAACAGCACGGCCAGAACCGGGATCGCGAGCAGTGCCCAAAACCAGATCGGCGCGCCGAAACTCATAAGATCGACATCTCCTTCACGGCAATTTCTTCCAAATGGTTTGCGACAATAAAAGTTGAGCGACCAGCAGACTGCAGCCGCCCATGAGGCAGAGTGGAAACAAATCGCGGTACTCCTGATATTTTTTCACGGCCACGGTCGATTTTTCCATCTTGTCGATGTCGCTGTAAATTTGCTCGAGCGATTTGGTGTCGGTTGCCCGGAAAAATTGGCCATCGGCAATTTGCGCAACTTGTCTCAAGCCGGCCTCGTTAAATTCCACGGGTTGGTTTTCGTAGAGCAGATTGCCGAGCACGTCGGTCATCGGACCACGCGACGTAAAAATTGGCGCCGGCGCGATTCCATTGATTCCAGCGCCGATGGCGTAGAAATGGATCTTTAGTGCTTTAACCGCTTCGGCAGCTGTGTTCGGTGAGATTTTTCCGGCGTTATTTTCGCCATCGGTCAGCAAAACAATTGCGCGGCTCTTTGAATGTTTATCGTTCAACCGGTTTGCCGCCGACGCCATTGCCGAACCAATCGCGGTTCCGTCTTCCACCAACCCGATTCGAACGCGTTCTAAATTTTGCAGAAGCCAATCATGATCCAGCGTCATCGGACTAACGACATACGGTCGACCCCCGAATGCGATGATGCCGATGCGATCGTTAGGCCGGCCTTCGATAAACTTGCGCGTGACTTCACGGATCGCGTCCAGCCGCGTCGCTGGTTCTCCGCCGATCGTGAAATCTTTGGTCAGCATCGATCCGGACACATCGAGCACCAGCATGATGTCGATCCCGCTCGCTTCGACTTGAGTAAGGCTCTTTCCGAGCTGCGGCTGTGCCAGCGCAACGACGAAGATCGCCAGCGTTGCGAAAATTAATGCACGTAAAAGTTTTCCGACGCGGGCGGCGCTTTGTTTGCCGATCGCGCGCAGCGTTGATGTCGAAGAAAACGTAAGCGCTGCTGCTGGTCCGCGTTTGCCGCGCAAGTAAGCAAGGAGCGGAATTGCCAGGAGGAACAATAGCAGCCACGGACGCACGAACGTCAGCGCGGTATTTGCCGGCCACCAATCAAGCAAGCGCAAGTTGCTCTCCTTTCACAAACCGGGTTGCCTCTTCCAGCAAAAGGCGGCTGTCCGCCGATGTTGCTTCGTAGCGCGCGAATTTGATCAAGTCGCACCGGTTCAAAAAATCTTCGAGCAACGATTTTTCATTCGTTGAAAATGGCGACGACTTCGCCAGCGTAGTGAGAAATTCAACCGATGTCTGCCGCGTCACCGGCAACGCGTACTGATTAGTGACGTAGCGGCGCAAAATATCGGAGACGCGAATACTAAAGAGGTACGGATTCGTTGTTTCGATTTCCCCAGCGATCAGCTCGAGTTCATCGAGCGCAATTTCGCGCGGTAATTTCGGCGGTTGTTCTGGTTGGCGCCTTCGGATGAAAAACCAAACGATCAAACCGATGAGGCACAGTCCAACAAAGCTGGCCAAAAAAATCGCCCACGTTGGAATAAACGAGTAATCAACCGGCGGCGCGATCTCGTGAAATTGTTGTTGAGCGAGAAAGATCGACATAAACAAGTCATCGCATGGCGGCACGGCGCTCACGCAATTTAAAAAATGAGCGTAGCGCCGGCAGATAATCTTCACTCGTCCGTAACGTGATTGCGTCGATGTTATTGCGTCGAAGCGTGCACGAAAGATCATGCGCCTTTTCATCGGCCAGATCGCTGAATCGCGTCCGCGTGCCGCGGTCTCCGGTGTTGATTTCAATTTGCTCGCCGGTTTCAGCGTCCTCGAGCGTGATGATGCCGACATTAGGCAGCACCTGTTCGCGTTCGTCCTGAATGTGAACCGCAATGAAATCGTGCCGGCGACCGCTGACCGCGAGCGTGTGCGAGAAATCCGGCGCTTGAAAATCGGAAATGAAAAACACAACCGCACGCCGCGTGATGACTTTGTTCAAATAATCGAGCGCGAGAGCAGCCTCAGTTCCGCGGCCGGCCGGCTCGAAAAATAAAATCTCGCGAATGAGTCGAAGCGTGTGCGAGCGGCCCTTCTTTGGCGGGATAAAAAGCTCCACCCGGTCTGTGAAAAGAATCAGCCCGACTTTATCGTTATTGCGGATCGCGCTGAAAGCGAGCAGGCACGCGACTTCCGCGGCCAGTTCGCGTTTCGATTGGGTGGTGCTTCCGAAATTTCCCGACGCGCTAACATCGACAATCAACATCACGGTCAGCTCGCGTTCTTCGGTAAACTTTTTCACGAACGCGTTTCCAAGTCGCGCGGTCACGTTCCAATCGATTGCCCGAATTTCGTCGCCCGGTTGATATTCGCGCACATCTTCGAAATTCATCCCGCGGCCCTTGAAGACGCTATGGTAATTGCCGGCGAAGACGGTCTCGACCAGACCCTTCGTTTTAATTTCCAGCGTGCGGATTTTTTTAAGAATCTCCGCGGTTCTTTGCTGCAAACCGTTCATCGTAGATCAGGGAACGGGAAGGCCGGCAAAAATGCGCTCGACGATCGTTTCGCTCGTGACCGCTTCGGCTTCGGCTTCGTAACTAACGATGATGCGATGCCGTAAGACGTCCGGCCCGATGCTTTTTACATCTTGCGGCGTGACGTAGCCGCGCCCGTTGAGGAAGGCGTGGGCGCGTGCTCCCAGCGCCAGATAAATCGTGGCGCGCGGCGATGCACCGTAACGAATCAATCCTTCCAGAGGCAAATTGTAAGAAGTGGGCTCGCGCGTTGCCCAGACCACATCGACAATGTAATCCTTCACCCGGTCGTCGATGTAGATTTCGTTCACCACATCGCGCGCGGCGATGATTTGTTTCGGCTCGATGACCGCGTCGACACGCAAATCGGGCGCTGACGTCGCCATCAAATCGAGAATCGTCCGTTCCTCTGACTTTTCAGGGTATCCGATATTCAATTTGAACATGAACCGGTCGAGCTGCGCTTCGGGCAATTGGTACGTGCCTTCCTGTTCGATCGGATTTTGCGTGGCCAGAACAAGAAACGGATCGGAGAGGGGATAAGTTTGTTCGCCGATTGTGACCTGGCGTTCCTGCATCGCTTCGAGCAATGCGCTCTGGACTTTCGCCGGCGCGCGATTGATTTCGTCGGCCAGAATCAAATTCGAAAAGATCGGGCCGAGCTTGGTCGTGAATTCGCCGGTCCGAGGGTTATAAATCAGCGTTCCAATCAAATCGGCCGGCAAAAGATCGGGCGTAAATTGCAATCGCTGGAAACCGGTCTGGATCGCCGCGGCCATCGTTTTGACTGTGAGCGTTTTGGCCAAGCCCGGAACGCCCTCGAGCAAGATGTGTCCGTTGGCGAGCAAACCGAGCAATAAGCGGTCGACCAGATATTTTTGGCCGACCACAACATGCGAAACTTGCTGGCGCAAATCGGGGATCCAGCGGCCCAGCTCCTGCACTTCACGAGTGATTTCCTGGGTCGATTTCATACGCGGTTTTGAGACAAGGGTGAGGCCGACAATGTTCGATCAAACTGTGCTCCCGACAAGCGCCAGAGATGGCAATTATTTTCGACGCGTCTCCGTCCGAGGGCGCAAGGTTAAAATGATCGGCAGCCCGACGTAGGGTTGAGCATCGCGGATCCTAGCTTTGAGATAACGCGCATAGGATTGAGAGAGCAATCGGGGATCGTTCACAAACAACACGAACTCCGGAGGTTGGAGATGTTCGCTACGGCGAATCCGTCCTTTGGCGGATCGATCTTGCGTTCCCGCCGCCTGCGCGGCGTAAAACAGTTTCAATCGCCGGGCTTTGACCATCGGCGGCGGACTTGCGGCGAACACCGCGCGCATCAACCGATTCAAAACGCCGGTTCCGATCCGTGTGGCTGACGCGCGCTCGATTTTGCCAATTAATCCGAAAAGCCGGTCGACGTTCTCGCCGGTGCGCGCGGACGCGATTAACACCGGCGCGTAATCGAGAAAGAAAATTCTCTCGCGCGTTTCATCCGCGAGTTCGCGGATCGCCTGTTGCTCGCCGCGTTTTGGCTTAACCAGGTCCCACTTATTCAAGACCACCAACGCCGCTTTGCCCGCTTCTTGAATCAATCCGGCGATTCGTTTGTCCTGCGCAGTCACGCCGCTGGTAAGATCGACAATCAGGACGCAGAGATCGGCCCGGCGAATACTTCGCTCGGCGCGCATGACACTGAAAACTTCGACCGAGCTGGAAAGTTTACCGCGCCGGCGGATTCCAGCGGTGTCGATGAACAGGAATTGGCGACCGTCGCGTTCATAAGAGATATCGACCGAGTCTCGCGTAGTTCCCGGCAACTCGCTCACGATTGCTCGCTCGCTCTGCACGACCGCATTAATCAGCGAGGATTTACCGACGTTCGGGCGGCCGATGATGGCAATGGCAACTGGTGGAGGGTTAAAGGTTGAGGGTTGAGCGATGGATTCCGCGGGCGAGGGGAGCAATTGGTCAACGATGCCGAACAGCTCCGAGATGCCGCGATTATGCTCAGCGCTGATCGAGACGATTTTTTCAAAGCCTAACGAGTCGAACTCAGCCGCCAGCGACTCGTGTTTGTCATTGTCGATCTTGTTAACGACAAGCACGATCGGCTTTCGCGATTTGCGGAGCCTGCGCGCGAGATCCTGGTCGTTTGGCGATAGGCCATCCTTAGCATCGACAACAAACAGGAGGAGATCGCTTTCGTGCAGTGCGTCTTCCGCGGTGCGGCGCACCTGCGCGGTGAGGTCCTTTTCTCCCGCGCCAAAAATTCCACCGGTGTCCCAAAGCGTGAACGGCCGTTCTCCGCGCGAACAGATCGCCACGATTCGATCGCGCGTGATGCCGGGCTGATCGTGAACGATTGCGATTTTGCGACCGATTAGGCGATTAAAGAGCGCAGATTTTCCGACATTCGGGCGTCCAATGATCGCGACGTTCGGCAGTTTTGCCCGTCCTTTCATCGCACGAAAATCGAGAGTTAGTCCGCGCCAGCGTGCGCATCTCCCTCAGCTTGCAGCTGACGCACGCCTTCCATCACGTAGATGACGCCAGAAACAAGAGTAAAAATGCCGGCGACGAAGACAACGAAGATGAGAGGAAGGAAATGAAGCTGCAACATCACCCAGGCGATAGCGCACATTTGGCAAACAGTTGCTACTTTTCCGGTCCAACTTGGTTTTACCCGCATTTTATTGCCGATGAAATAATGTAGGATGATGGCACCGACCAAGATGACGGCGTCGCGCGTGATAACGAGAACGGGAAACCATGCCGGAAATCTGCCGTAATCGGGATCTACTTCGCTCCAGTTGCTTATGCTCAAGGTGATGATGCCGCTGAGCAACAATCCCTTGTCCGCAATCGGATCGAGAATCGCACCGAGCGCGCTCCGCTGTTTGTAGCGCCGGGCGATGTAACCGTCGAGTCCGTCGCTGACCGCCGCGATCAGAAAAATGGCAATCGCCGTGAAACGTTGCCACTCGAGAGGATCGTGACGCTGGATGCTTTGGCCATAATAAATCGCCATGGTGACGAACGCCGGGATCATGAGGATGCGAACGACAGTGATCTTATTGGCAGTCGTCATCGGCTTTTACTGTAGCGGCGCTCTGTGAGCGTCGACAGTTTCTTTTCCAGCTTCTATGCGGGCGGCTGTTGCAACGCGGTTACAATCTGAACGCGATGTCTCTAGCGTGTGGCAACCGCGGGGGGCTCCCACTCTATGTTAGTACTACGCAGATAACGGCGGCGGCTGGGACGTGCCCGATCTCGTGGAAAACAAGGGAGCGGCACATCTGGAAGTGCCGCTCCGAGGGGAAAACAGCCGCGTGTGATCCCTTGCTCCAAAGGTACATACGGCGTTGGCGGGTCGAAGTTCCAGGCTTTTTCGAAAACTGAGGCTGTTCCTTGCGCCAAACAATGTGAATTGTAGGAAAAGCGCTTGATGCACTCCGGCTCGGGACCTTGCCGTGTCAAAAGAAGGCAGGCGACGCGCCTGCCCTACAAAAAATCAATCACCCGGCGCATAAATCATTTCATTTTGGCGCAATCACTTCTCGTGACTACACTCCTCAGCCGTTAAAGCCGCCGATGTGGCGAAATGGCAGACGCAACGGACTTAAAACTCGATGCAGCACGCCTAACGAGTTGTTGTCTCTCGTGCATGTGCGAACACTAGCGACACAAAGCAGCCATTTCAGACGCTGATAACGTCAACACGCGGTTGCTCGCGCGCGGGTGGAACGATCTAACGTTCATGATCCAACGGGCTGCGCACGCCGACTCTGGGCTTGTTCAGAACGTGCGTGTAAATCATCGTCGTGGATACATCCTTATGACCGGGCAATTCCTGCACAGTGCGAATGTCGTTTCCGTTTCCAACAGGTGTGTGGCAAATGAATGCCGGAACGTGTGGCAGCTCGCGGCCTTGTTTATCCCCATAGGACTAAAGTCCAATATACGGCTGTCGGGAGTGCTGGTAACTGATCGCGAATGCTTCGTTTCTGCGTTGCGGCCCTTGCCCTCTTCGCTTGTATTTCGCTGGCTCGCAGTGCCGAACTTTTGACCGAGCCTGCCGGCCGAATCATTGTCAGCGTGCGCGACCAAAAGCTAATGTTTGTCCAGAGCGGCGTGAAGCCAATCACTTATCGCGTTTCCACTTCCAAATTTGGTCTCGGCGATGATTGGGGACGGATGACAACGCCACTTGGGTTTCTGCAAATCGTGCAAAAAATTGGCGACAACGCGCCCACGGGAGCCGTGTTTCACAATCGCCGCTGGACCGGCGAAATTCTCCAGCCGAATGCGCCCGGCCGTGATCCCATTGTCACCCGCATCATTTGGTTGCGCGGTCTGGAAATGGCCAACGCGCATGCTTTCAGCCGATGCATTTACATTCACGGCACGCCCCAAGAGAAAATGATCGGGCGCCCAGCCAGCTACGGTTGCATCCGAATGAGGTCCAGCGATGTGGCCGGGCTTTTTAGTCGGGTAACACTCGGCACAATTGTGCAGATTGTTCCCGACCATCTGCCGAGTGCAAAACAAGCTTTGACCGAGCTCGCGGCTCCTCTCGTTGGTGCGCCAATTGCCGTAAAAACTAAGGCATTGCTTGATAAGTATCGAGCCCTATAAATCATGAGGACACGTCGCGTAGGTTATGTCTTCAGCAGCACCCACGTTACTTCCTTTGAGAGGCCGTCAAGGAAATGGCCGGCAGCGGTGGCGATTCTTGTGTTTGCGCTCGGTTTGTGGGTGGGTCGCGCCAATGTCCGCTGGCTCATTGCGGACGCGTTTGGCGCTTACGGCCAGTCCGATTCCTCAAATTCTCCGTATGCGACCGCGGCAGATTTTGCCAGGTACGCAATGAAGTTGCGTAATGAAGGGCTTTTGAAAGTCGAGCCCATCGTGCAAATCCCGAGGAACTCCCTGGCTCCATGGAAGCAGAATATTGTGACGACGATATTTTGGGTTGGTGAACCAGCCGGCCCCAATAATCCTGTTCC